>WNGE01000665.1_pt1 | contig 45123 bp, 42 predicted proteins | sample 5400651 | NCBI WGS metagenome assembly WNGE01 (sample SAMN13153370, study PRJNA577476) | soil metagenome | isolation source: 60 cm soil or saprolite under grassland replicate 2 | place: USA:California | collected 2016-06-15 | reverse complement strand
GCCACGAACGCTACGACGGGCGCGGCTACCCTGACGGCCTCGCCGGCGAAGAGATTCCGATCGTCGCGCGCATCGTTTGCTGCTGCGACGCCTTCAACGCGATGACCACGACGCGCTCGTACCGCGCGGCGATGTCGTCGGAGGAGGCGCGGGAAGAACTCGTGCGAAACCGCGGCACTCAGTTCGATCCCGATGTCGTCGACGCGATGCTTGCTGTAACGACGGCGTAGGCGCAACGCGTTCCGAATCACAAGCCGCGGCGTCCCGATCTCAGATCGGCGTGGAGTTCAACGTCGCGACCGTCGATGTCTACGAGGCGGTTAAAGTGGAGGCCGCGGGAATCGAACCCGCGCAGGTTTCCCCGGCGAATTTATCCGGTCGAACACGTGCTCGCGGCTAGGCCCAAGGGAGGCGGTCCCAGTACGAGGGCCGCTCCCGCCGTGACGGCTGGAACCGCACGTACGCCTGCTTCGGGTCGGACGTCTCCTCCTCCGCGCTCGCGCCGTAGCGCGCCGCGAGCTCCGACACCGGGTAGAGCAGCTGCTGGTCCTCCGACCGCGCACCGGCCATCAGGATCACGCATGGCCCGTCGCCGGCACCCACGAAGATGTGCTCGGTCCCGGCGGGACTGTGGAAGAAGTCCCACGGCCGGAGGAGCCGCTCCACACCCTCGACGAGCAGCCTGCACTCCCCGGACAGCACGAGGAACGCCTCCTGCGCCGACTCGGAGTGGTAGAGGCCGTTCGGCTCGCCCGGCTCCAGGACGTGGAGTCTGATGCCGAGCTGCCGGAACCAGAACTCCTGGCTCTCGAAGGCGCACTCCGAGCCGGACGGCTTCTTTCCGCCGTTCTCCGACGTCAACCACTGGGCGTCCCGGACGTTCACGACGAACCAGCCGTCGCCGGCGGGTGCGAGGCCTGAGCCAGAGTCGTCGAGCGGCGCCTCGGGCACGGCGCGAGTCTACCGGCGCCCTTCGGGCCTGTGCCGCCCCCGCTCTTGCCCTTGCCGGCAACCTGCAAGGTCTGGGGCGAGTAGCTGCGACAACGATTCCGATCGTGCCCGTTCGGCCCAATCGTTCCGATCGAAGAAGTGCCCTGAGCGGGGGGAAGTGGAGCCGGCGGGAATTGAACCCGCGCAAGATTCCAACCGACATCCAAGACGATCCGGCGTGAGCACCCTCCACCAGGGCGACCCATGCACACTGTTGGCATGTTGCTCGGCGAGTGGCGCGCTTGGTGGAAGGCATCCGGAGAGCAGCAACTCAGAGACCTTCTTCGTGAGAACTGGGATCCGTTCGCAGATGCCAACTTCCGTCTCGCTGCCGACGATCAACTCCTCCGCCTCACTCGCCACCTACACGAGGGGGCGACGCTTGTCGACGTTCAAGTGTTCTTGCACGAGCTTCGGAGAACGCAATGGCCCGAGCGGATGGGACGGAAGTGGACGAGCCGCGACCGCGCAGTCGCCAGAAGGTTGTCGCTTGGTACCGGGAAGCTACGGGCGAGCAGCCTGTGAAGAAGTAGTTTCCCCAGGACGGGAGGTGCGGTTGAACCGGCCTCTCCTGCTCGGCCGGTATCCGTTCGAAAACCAGATTGGGTGCCGCTGCGATACCCGCCGACCCATGGGTTCATCGACCGATCGACAAGCACCGCCACGCTCCGCCAGTCAGCCTCAATCCATTGGCGGATCGAACGAGTCGAGGTCTCCTCGAGCCAGCCGGAGTAGAACCAGACGAGCTTCCGCTGCAGTTGCTGCGCGCCGCGGTAAGCGAGCTGTGAGACACGCTGGCCCTCAAGGAACGCGTGATGGAGTGTCATCGGCATGTAGAGGAGCGCGACGCTCTCCGGCATCGCGAATTCCAGCTCCGCGACCTCGAGCGGCGGCAGGTACATGTAGTTGATCAAGTGGTCGAAGCGCCCAGATCGTCGAGCGCGGTCTCCTTGATGACGCCTTGCTCAACGAGCTGATCGAGCCGGAGCACCGGCACGAGTGTCCGCACTGGATGGCTATAGCCTGCGGTGCCCTGCGCCCCCATCGAGCAACTCGGCGTGATGAGCATCGCTGGTCCGAACTCAAGCGGTCCGCTCAGGAAGCGGCGGCGTCCGCCCTGCTCGTCGACCACGAGTTCGTCGGCCGGCAATGGGTACGCGAGCGGCACGTCGCGGAACAGATCACCCTGGCTGAAGAGCTCCACGCGGTCGCGTTCGTAGTACTCGGCGTCGGACGGTCGTTCAGGTCTCGGCGACATCGGCGCGCCAGCCTATCGGCGAGCCCGGTCGGTTTCGTGCCGCGCTACTCGGTCGCGTCGCCGAAGACGAGCCGGCCGCTCCGCTTGCGACCCGCGTTCACAACCGGGCCCTCGGTCGCCGGCGCCAGTTGCTCGAACATCTCCGCGCGCAGCCGCTCGACGTCCTGGGCCGCGAAGCGGCGGAAGCCGCTACCCGGGAGGTGAACGGCGCGGAGCAGCCCCCGCGCCTCCCAGTTGCGGATGGTGTTCTCGTGCACGCCCAGCATCCGAGCGGTGTCGCGAACGTTCAGCAATTCCTTCGTGGCCATCGTCTCTGGACTATACCTGTCGATGTCGTCTTTGTCGAATATGTGGACTTTGTCCACTTGTCGTAATCGGCAAACGTAGCCGCGACCACGAGGCTCCGAAGCCGGATAGCGGGCGAGACCACTAGGTTGTAGAGGACGGCGTCGCTTGTCTTGCGATCGAATTCGCCGCCACTCAGATGCGCGCGAATCGTCCCGATCGCCGCAAGGATGTCTCGCAGGCGGATCTCCTCGCGGCGGCTCACAAAGGCACAGCCTCGGCAAGCGCAAAGTCTCGAACCTCAGGTCGAAGACTGCGCGCCGTGACCACGTCTACCCGCGTCGCCAGGAGCTGGGACAATTCCTCAGACGGATCCTCTCGTGAACGCGTTCGCGCGCGCGGAAGTAGGCGGCAAGAGTCGCGCGGTTGTAAGCATGGGAGCCGAGCCGCGCGCCCGGCGGACCCGTCGAGAACCACTGAAAGCGAGGCTCTGGCGCCCACAGCCGATCGATCGCCGCTACCCGCCCATCGTTGTAGTTCCGGACGAACTTCCGCACGAGCGCCTTTGTCGTGTCTGCGCTACAGCCGACCTCCGGACCCGAGCCGATCTTGGCACCGATCAAGACTCTGGGTGCGATGGCCTGAGCGACGCTCGCGCTGGACGCCAGGAGCGCGGCCGCAACGATGGGTGCTAGCAGCGGACGCAGCTTCATCAACCCCTCCTACACCCTGAGCCCTGGGCAGGTTCCAGCCTCCGAACGGCGCCTCGCGCAGGGAAGAGCACAGGTCCCACCGGTGACCCCTCGACCGTCGCGAAGTAACGGGGCCCGGGGGTGGAACGGACCAAGCTCGAGGTTCTCTTCCAGGCAAGGTTCCTCTACGGGGCGAAGTCGCAGAAGGCAACCTCGTCAGGCTCAAGCTCCCGGCCCGCGAGGTCGAACGCGATGGAAAGCTTCTCCGGCGGAGTGTCGGGCAGAAAGGCTGCGGCGACGCGGACGAGCCAGTCTACGGGCACCTCCATCTCGCCCGGGAAGAGTCGCTGGCCGATCGCGACCGTGAACATCGGGGGATCGGCGTTCTCGTGGACGAGGCGTACGCGGATGCGACCGCCGATCCTCCCCGAATGGATAACGCCCGGACGGTCGCGAGCAGCGGCCACGAGAGCCGGAACGTCGTTCAGCAGGCTCCTGGCGAGCGTCCGGGCCTGCGACCGGGCGTAGGCGAGCATGTCATCGCGGTCCGGGAGCAGCCGGCCCGCGGCCTTCAGTCGCTCGAAGTACGCATACGCGTCGTCGACGTGTCCCTCGCGGTGATAGCCGACTGCGAGGAGCCAGATCACTCCCGCCTCCCGGTGGTGCCACGTCGCTCCACGCCGTCGTCCAACGTGCAGAGAGAACGCCGCGATTTCGGGCAAGAGCGATCGGATCGGCTCCTGCCCGGCGGAGCCCATCTCCGCGCGGCGGTCGCGGAATGCTGCGATCACCGCATTTGCGTTCGCGAGCTCGTCGATCGTGACGTCGACGCTGCCGGGCGCCACGCCGAGATCCTCGGTCAGACACCGGCTCGTGACGCGCGGGATGAGTTCGCCTTCGCGAGCCTGATTGGCGGCCTCCACGCTCCCGGAAGCCTAGGTCGCGGGCTGGCTGGAGCTCAGTCGCCGGTGGGCAGCGTCGCCATGAGAGCATCGGCCTGCGCCTCGGCGGACGCAGCGAGCTGGGCCGTCAGCGCGCCGAGGTCGCCAGAGGCGATCGCACGCTGTGTGTCGACGAAGACGGCCGCAAGCTCGTCCCGATGCGAATCGAGGTACTCCGCGAGCGCAGCGTGGAAGACCTCCTGCGGCGATCGCCGCTCGAGCTCCGCAAGCAGGCGGAGCGGAGCATGGTCGGTTTCGAAGATCCGAACTGGCTTGGTACGAACAGCCAACGCAGTTTGCCTCCTTCCGGTGAGTCACATAGTAACTCAGTTACTGAGTGCGCGCAACGCCACAGACCCCTTTTGGAGCTCCTGTGAAGAGAGAAGGCCGATTTCGGTACGGCCCGTCCAGTCGGACATCCTGGCGCGCCGAGGTGATGGAGCGCTACTCCGTGGCGTCGCCGAAGACGAGACGACCCCGATGCTTGCGGCCAGCGTTCACGACCGAGCCCTCGATCGCGGGTGGGAGCTCCTCGGGACCGCGGTGTCGGGACATCGCGGGTTCGAATGCGCCGGTGTCAAGGCGAATGCGTGTCGCGAACCCGGCGCTTCCGCATCGATTGACGCCCGCCGAGGGCGCTGGCGCGATGCGACGAAGCCAAGGGCGAGGAGTCGCGCGTCGTAGCGGCGGCGCGGGAGCGCCGCCGCGGAGTGCGCAGACAAGAGCCCGCCGCCCGAGCCCCGTAAGGGGCGCGCGCGACGGGCGCTAATGGAGGCGGCGGGAATCGAACCCGCGGAAGATTCCCGCCGACCGGCGCGCTCGCTACAGCGATGCGGGGATCGCCGTCCAGACGACGTGGTGGCTAACGATGATCCCGTCGACGGCACGCGTCCGCAGCGGAATCCGGGCGACGGTCTCGTTGGGCAGTTCTTCGCGGATCGCTCCGAGCGCTTTTAAGGGGAAGGTGAAGGTGAGCTTGTGACTCGGATCTAGTTGTCGCGTCGGATGTGACGTAATCTCGAACGCAATGGGCCGTGACCGGATGATCTCTGTCGCGCTCCTTGCGGTCGGGGTTGGCGCTCTCGCTTGTCTTGACCTCTCGGTCGGAGCGGAGGCGACGACGGCTGGCTCAGACGTCGAGGGCCATTCCCGGACGATCGACACTACCGTCAAGGTGATGGCCGCCGACGGCGCTCGCGTCGCTTTCATTACTCGGAGTCTGCGCGGCGACTGTGAGCACGTCGTTGTTTGGACGCCCGCGACGAGATCGGTTCGGCGTTTTCCGGTTCGACCTGAGCCCTGTACTGGGGCGGACACGATTGGTTCCGTTGCGCTGGCCGGGACGCGGCCGGCCTGGCTTTGGGCGACTACCACGGGAATTGGTGTGGAGACGGGTGTGATCACCGCGACGCTCGCCCATCCAACTGCCTCAATGCCGGTTTTCGAGCACAGCGGCGCGGACCGCGGCACCGGCGCAGGCACGTTCACTCGTCGCCCGGTGGGGCATGGCCGCCTGCTTGCGTTCACGGTCGAGCACGGATGTGATGCCGACGCTGAGAGAAAGGAGGGACCGGGCGCGCCCGATCAGTGCCCGCCGGGTCTCGGCTCGGGTGACATCGACACCGCGAGTCTGTATCGGCTGGGCGGGCCTGGTCCGTGCTTCGGTGACGGCGTTAGCCGGAGCGCGTGTACTCCGATCGCGAGAGCCGACGGCAGGCTGCGGGTGCTCGCCGTCGACGCTGGGCGCATTGCCGCGGCGACCGCAAAGGGCATCACCTTGTTCACGGAGGCAGGTGCTCCCGTGAAGGATTTCGCTGTAAGGGCACAGGCAGCAGCCCTCTCCGGAAACAGGCTCGCCGTTCGCACCGAAAACGCGGTCGAGGTATACGAAACCGATTCCGGTCGGCTGGCAACCCGTTTTCCAGCACAGTCCAGCCTCAGGCTTCAGGACCTCGAGGGCGACATTCTCGTGACCGCCAACCACGCGACGATCACGCTCCGAAAGCTCAGCGACGGCCGCTCAGTACGTATCCGAACCGGTGGGGTCGCCCTCGCCCAGCTTGAACCCACCGGTCTCTTCACGGCCGGAGCGGGACGCCTGACATTCACGCCCATGCGTGAAGTGCTACGCCGTCTGCGCTGAACGTCCGCTTCGCTTGGGAATCTACGAGATCGACCCGGCCACGAACCGCGCCACTCTGCTGCCAATCAAGATCGGCAACCTCGGCAACCGGGGCCCGATCGGCATCACCGGCTGGCACAAACGTGTCTTCGTGCGGTGACCGAGATCGACGCGCGATCCGACAAGGTTGTCCGCACGTATCCCGCGACGGGCGGCGGGGGCGTCCCGGCCGTCGGCTACAGCTCGCTCTGGATACCCAACGCAGCCTCGGATACGACCTGGCGCGAGCGCCTTCGGTTGCAAAGCGACCAGCGCCGACCCCGCGCGGCGAATTCGTCGAGATGAGCCGACACGTTCGCGTAGCCTCAGATCGTCAGAGCAGGCGAGACGCAGATGCTCCCTCCGGTGCGCTCACTTTGAAAGCGTGGCGGAACGACACGGAAAGCACACGAATCGTTCCCGCCGCCGCGCACTCGCTCGCGAAACACCCGGCATCGATGATGCATCTGTGTCTCGCCTGCTATCGGGGCCTCGGTCGCGGGCGAGAGCTGCCGCTCGCGGGTCATCTCTGGTGCGCACTGGTCAAGCCTGAGAAGGGACGCGAGTGACTGCCTGTGAGGCGTGAGAGGCGCTGAGAGGCTCAGGCGGCATCGCCGGAAGACTCCGAGATCGTGTCTCATGCTCCCGAGAGCCGATTTCGGCCCCTATCGGCCGCGGCTGCGCCCGAATCGACGCGCTGAGAGGCGATCTGCGGGCGTCGGAGCACGTTCCGCGACTGGTTGATCGTCGGTTTCGAGGGGCTCTGCGGCGACGTCCCGCGGATCCGCGGACGCGGGGTGGCGAGCTATTGGCGAGTAATTGGCGACCTCGCCATGGCAGCCTGAGCCGCGTGGCGAACCGCACCGAGGATGTCCCCGTCGAGCTCGATCCGGGGCATCAGCTCGGGCTCTTTGGCGATGTGGCGGGCGTGTCCGCTCTTGCGCGGGCCGAGCCCTCCTTCGACGACGAGGGCTCGCGTCGCTCGAACGGACACCACGCGCGCTTGACGCTCGGTGAGGCCGCCCGCATCATCCGCGAGGCGGTGAAGGACAAGTCCTACCGCTCGACGTCGCTCGGCCAGCTCGTCGGTCGCTACCTGCGCTGGTTCCGCAACGAGTACGGCGCGACTCCATCCACGCTCCGCGACTACGAGGCCGTCCTCGCCCGGATGAGCATCACGCTCGCGGACAAGGAGCCGATCGACGTCTCAATCGACGACCTGCGCGACGTCATCGACCTCTGGGGCGAGCGCTCGCCACGAACGCGCCAGAAGGTCACCTCCGTCGTGCGCGCTTTCTGGGGCTGGGCCGAGGAGCAGGGCCACATCGCGATCTCGCCGGCGGCGCGGATCAGGCGCCCGCGCGCTCACAAGCGCGTCGCGCCACTTCTTCCGGCTGATGCGCGGCCCCGGCTCCTCACGGTCGCCAAGCACCCACGCGACCGCCTCGCGCTCTTCTGCCTGCTCCTCCTCGGCGTGCGGAGAGCGGAGCTGGCTGGCATCCAGGTCCGCGACTTCGACCCGCAGCGCTGCTCGCTCCGGGTCTACGGGAAGGGTCAGAAGGAGCGGGTGCTCCCACTCCGCGGGCCGGTCGTCGCCGAGCTGCACCTCTTCCTCAGCACCGATCTCCCCTACATCGGCCGACCGCCTGAGCCCGACGATTACCTCCTCTATCCGACCAAGAAGGTCTATGACGGACGCGGCCCTGAGGGCCAGCAGAAACTCGCCGTCCGTGCCTATCCCAAGAAGCGCCCGAGCCCGCAGGCAGTCCATCGCTGGTGGTACCGACAGCTCCAGACGGCAGGTCTCGTCGGCCGCGGGGTCACGCACGGGCTGAACATGCATCTGGCGCGCCACACCTTCGCCACTGAGCTTCGCCGCGTGGCCGGGATCGATGCTGCATCCCAGGCGCTCGGACACGCGGACCTGAATACGACGCTGGGCATCTACGGCCACCGCGACCAGACCGATCTCGAGGCCGCCATGGAGAGATACGCGCGTTGGCTGGAGCAGCAACAAGAGGACGGAATCGTTCCTCCCGAAGCTGACTACTAGAACCGCTCTACTGAGCCAAAAAGTGGAGGCGGCGGGAATCGAACCCGCGTCCGCGGACGCACCGGACAGAGCATCTACAAGCGTAGTCCGCCGTTGAATCTCGCCCGACGGCCGGAGGCGGACGCCCTACCGGCGGGCCAGTCATCCTTTAGCTGTCGCGCTTTGGGCGATTGACACTCCCGCCGCGCCGAGCCCGTTGTTGGCGCCGCTACCCGAGCCACGGGCCCAGCTCGGAGCGACGTCGCTACCTAACTAGGTTAGGCAGCGAGTGCGAGATTGCTCTTCGCACTTGCGTTTGTGCCGGTGGATTTACGAGGCCTACCGGCGACCTCGGCTTGCAGCTCAGCCGGAGAATCGACCACGTCGAAACCAGGTCGCCCCCGTATGTGAACCGACATTGTAGCCGCGATTCACCGCCCTTTCGGCTTCGCCAGCTGGACGACCTGGTACTCCGCACTTCCCGGATTCGGCGTTCCGAAGCGCGCGTTCACCGCGTACAGCCGCCGCCCGAGGTCGTCGATCGTCGTCGGCACCGCGAAGTCCGGATCCGACAGCCGCGTCACGACCCGCCCGGAGGCGAGATTCGAGGACAGAGCGATCACGGCGACGCGGTTGTTCTGGTTCTGAACGACGTAGAGCGTCTTGCCGGTGAGCAGGATCCCGTCGCCATTCGGGACGCTCTCGCCGCCGAGCGAGATCTCCCGCGCGACCCCGGTCGCAGGATCGATGCGGAATAGCTTCCCCTTGTTCGTCTGAACCGCGATCAGCGCCTTGCCGTTCGCCGTCGCGTCGATGCCGTTCAGGTTGAACCCGCTCGCGAGCGAGAAGTCACCGGCGAGCGGAATCGTCTGGACGTTTCCGAGCGCGCCGCCGACCGCAATCGGAATCCGGTAGAGAACCGCCTTCTGCGAGTCGGTGAAGTAGGCGCCCGTCCGCGTCACGACGACGTCGTTGATGAACGTCGGAGCGGTGGCGAGGGTGTAGCTGCGGATCGGCGCGCCGGTCTGGGCGTTGTAGACGTAGGCCTTTCCCGTCGAAGCGCCCGCGACGAACAACCGGTTCCGGTTGTCGAGCTCGATCCCCGTGGCGCTCTTGCCGCTTTCGCCGGGGACGAGGATCGCGCCCGTTCCTGTCCGGAGGTCGCCGCGGTAGACGGCGCCGTTCGCGACGGAGCCGACGTAGAACGTCGTCCCGTTGCCGACCTCGATTCCTTCCGGTTGGAACCCCCTTGGCAGCTGGATCACCTGTGGGAACGCCGCGACCGCGGCCGCAGCGCCCAGTGCGAGTGCGCGAAGCATGGAACCCCCCTCCGATCGTTCGCCTGTCGCTCCAGGGTACGGGACGAGGCCGTCCCTGGATCGCGGACTACCGGCGGCTCTTGAGCGCGCGCTCCATGTCGCGCTGCGCCTCGCGCTTGACGAGGTCGCGGCGCTTGTCGCGTTGCTCCTTGCCGCGGGCGAGCGCGAGCTCGACCTTGGCGCGGCCGTCGCGGAAGTAGAGGCGCGTCGGCACGAGCGTGAGGCCGCGCTCCCGCACCTTCCCGCCGAGGGAGTCGACCTCACGTCTGTGCAGGAGCAGCTTGCGCTCGCGGTCGGGGTCGTGGTTGGCGATGTTCCCGGCGTCGTAGACGGAGATGTGCGCCCCGACGAGCCAGGCCTCGCCGTCGCGCACCTCGGCGTACGCCTGCTGCAAGGAGGCCCGCCCGTCCCGGAGCGACTTCACCTCCGTCCCGGTCAGGACCAGCCCGGCCTCGACCTTCTCGAGGAAGTGGTAGTCGTGCCGGGCGCGGCGGTTGTCCACGATCAGCTTCTCTCCCTGAGGTCTAGCCACGGGGCGAAGTGTAGGAGCGGACGCTCCGCGCGAACTCCACGATCGCGTCGACGACGAGTGGCTCGGGATGACGGATCAGGTCGGCGTGGTGAGACTCGCCGGCGACTACGAGCCGCGCGTGCGGCGCCGCCTCGAGCTGAGCCTCGATCGTCTCGGCCGACACGTATGGGCGGCCGTCCATCCACGGTTGCGTGGCGTGGACGATCAGCACGGGGCAGGTCACCTCGCGGAGGGCCGCCAGGCTGTCGGCGCGTGCGACCGACCGCCACTCGTCCTCGAGCGCGTCGCGAAGGCCGCGGCGGCGAAACGTCCCGTCGGACAACGGCGCGAGATCGTAGCGGCAGCTCCGCTCGATCCAGCGTTCCCACTCGTCGCCCGTCCCGGGCAGCTGCCACCAGGCCAGGTACTGGTGGAACCCGACGTAGCGTCGGTCGAGCTCGGGGCCCAGGCGCTCGACGACGACCGAGGCGCCTTCGACGAAACCTCGGTCGCCGACGACCGCGTCGTAGAGGACGAGTCCAGCCGAGCCCACGTCGTCGTCGGCGGCAAGGAACGTTGCGATCGCTCCGCCGATCGAGAACCCGAACAGAACCGGATGACCAAGTCGGAGCGTCGCGATCAGTTGCCGAAGGTCGTCGAGGTGGTTGTGGAGCCGGTAGCCGGACGGCGGCTTGTCCGAGAACCCGTGGCCGCGGAGATCTACCGCGATAAGGCGTGCGGCCGACGCGAGCGACTCGCCGACCGGAGACATCCGCCAGGCATGGCCGAGCGAACCGTGGATCGCCACGATCGGCGGGTCCGGGCCCGGCCACTCGACGACATGCATGGTCACGTCACGGAGGGGAACGAGCTCGGACAAAGGCAGCGCGCGCCCGGCCGGCCGCCGGCTCTCGTAGCGTCTGACGAGCTCGGGCCGGGGTTCCGCATGGAGCTCGTCTCGGACGATGCGCTCGTAGCGGTCGTAGGCGTGGCGCGCCTCGTCGGTGCGACCCGCGGCGTCGAGCCCGTCGATCAGCAGGACATGCGCGTCCTCGTGGTACGGATCGACGGCGACGAGCCGACGCAGCGGCTCGACCGCGTCCTGCCCCCGCCCGTCCCCGATCGCGTGGCGGGCGAAGGCGACGGTGGCACCGCGAAAGCGCCGCCTCAGCTCGTCCTCCTGCACGTAGAGCCAGTTGTCGAATTCGGCTGAGGCGTTGACGCTAAGACCCGAGCAGAGGCTTCCCCGATAGAGGCCAAGGACGCGTGGCGCGTCCGGAACCGCCGGATCGCGCATCACGCGGGCGACGTTCGCGCGAAAGATCCCCGCGTCGGTCGGGACGTCCAACGAGATCGAGCCACCTTCGCCGGCGAAGCCGTCGCGGACGCTTGCAGGCAACTGCTTCCGCAGATGACTGAGATGCCAGCGCAAGCTGTCCCGCGGATCGTTCGCCTCCGCGAACAACAACTCCGCGAGCTCCGCGCGATCCTGCAGTCCGGCGACCAGCGCGAGCCGCACGAGGAGCGCGAGCGCTTTCGGCCGCACTCTCAGCGGCCGCCGCTCGCCCTCTGTGACCGTCGCGGCCGCACCAAGCAGGCAGAGCACGGGATCCACCCTCCGATTATGCGCCCGGACCGTGTGCGGGACCGTGTGCGGCGTCATTGGCGCCTACGGTCGACCCCGGAACACACCCGAGGAGGGACGATGCTTCGATTCATCTCACTGGCGGCCTTGACGCTCGCAGCCTTTGTCGGGACCGCCTACGCCGACCCGGGGACGCACAGCGTCCTCGCAACTCCTGATGGGACCGTCAAGGGCCTCGTCGAGGTGTCGCCGACGGCCCACGACGTGCTCGCGCCGGACACGTTCGACGTCCAGGGCACAGTGAACGTCCGCGACCTCGCGCCGAATACCGACTACAAGGTGCTGCGCTGGGTCGACCTCACCCCGGATGGAAGCTGCACCGGCACGGTCCGGCTCCTTCCGGGCAACCCGACGCTGACGACCTCGGCAGGAGGCGCGGGCGCGCTCCACTTCGAGATCAGCAGCACGACGATCACCGACGGCACGCGCTTCGACGTGATCTGGCGAGTCGTGGACGCTGCGACGGGGGCAACGGTGCTCGAGAGCAGCTGCTTGACGGTGACGGCGAAGTAACCCCGCGTCGGCTACGCGGGGCGCGAGGTCGCGGCCATCCAGCGGAGCGTCGCGACCAGCGACACGATCGGCAGAAGAGCGAGCGGGAAGGCAAGCGTTGTGGAGAGCATCAGTCGGCTCCCGTCCCGATGATCGCGCCGAGCGCCGCGAGGATCAGCAGCGCGAGGATGATCAATCCGATGAACAGTCGCTTCTTCATAGCCGTGATGTTCAGTCATTCGACGAGCCGCGTCGTTACGGTTCGCTCTACCTTCGCGTACGGGCTGCCGGTGAAAGCTCCACCTTGCCCTCGGTCTTCTCGATCCGCTCGACCCGCACTTCGATCGGGTCGCCGAGCCTGAACGTCCCGCCGCCGCGGCGGCCGGCAAGCGCCGTACCGAGGTCGTTCAGCTCGAAATAGTCGCCCGGAAGACGCCGGGCCGGGAGGTATCCCTCGAAGACGTCCCCGAAGCGGACGAACAAGCCCGACGCGATCGCGCCGATGATCTCCCCCTCCCACGGCTCCTCCCAGCCGCGCTCGAACAGCTCGGCATCGAGGAGCCACGCCAGGCAGAGCTCGTCCGCGAGGTATTCGACCTGAGCGGCCTCGCGCTCCCGTCCCGACGTGTGTTCCGCGAGCGCCTGGAGCTCGGCCGGCAGCGGCTCGTCGGAGGCGCCGAGCTCGCGCAGGAGCGCCCGGTGGACGACGAGGTCGGGGTAGCGGCGGATCGGGGACGTGAAGTGGCAGTAGGCGGTGCTGGCGAGGCCCGAATGGCCCAGGTTTGCCGGGTCGTAGCGGGCCTGTTTGAGGGAGCGGAGGACGAGGACGGGGAACGCCTCCCTCCCGCGGCCCGAGCGAGCGGCGTAGTCCATGACGGGCTCGGCGGCCTGCGCGGCGACGTGCGCCGCGGCGGCCGGACTGAGCTCGTCGAGATCGGGCGTCGGCGGCGTCGGCACGCCCAGGTCGGCGAGCTTCCGCACGAGGAGCGCGATCGCCTGGGGGTCCGGGCGCTCGTGGACCCGGTAGAGCGCTTCGCGCCGCCGTGAAGACAGCAGCCCCGCCACCGCCTCGTTCGCGCGGATCATCAGCTCCTCCACCAACCTGTGCGCCGTCGGCTCGGACTCCTTCCACGCCCGCGCGACGCCGCCACGGCCGTCGAGCTCGAACGAGAGCTCCGGGCTCTCGATCCGGAGGGCCCCCCGCGCGAAACGGCGGTCCCGAAGCTCCGCGGTCAGCCGGTCCGTGCGGTCGAGCGCTGCTGCGATCGCGGGCGGGGCGTCGCGGCGTTCGGCCTGGCCGTACGTGAGGCGCGCGTCACTCCGGATCACCGATCGGTACAGCCGCGGCTCGCCTTCGGGCGGGAACTCGACCGTCACCGTCAGGCGATCCTCGTAGGGGCGGAGGCTGCAGCTGTCGTCCGCGAGCTCGGGCGGCAGCATCGGCGCGGCCCGGCCCGGAACGTAGGTCGTGAAGGCGCGCCGCGCCGCACCGCTGTCGAGCGGCGACCCGGCGGGCACGAACGCGGACACGTCCGCGATGTGCACCCAGGCGCGCAGGCCTCCCCCCTCCTCCTCGACCGAGATCGCGTCGTCGAAGTCCTTCGCCGTCTCGGGATCGATCGTGAACGTCGTCAGGTCGCGCAGGTCGACGCGGCCCTCGAAGCTCGGGGTCGGAGGGTCGTACGGCTGGAAGCCGGTTCGCGCCTCTGTGTGCACGAGCAGACCCTCGAGCACGGCCTCGATGTCCTTGGCGCTGCCGAGCACCGACTCGAGCTTCGCCCGCCCGCGCCCGGGCCGGACGACGGCAAGGTGGCCGGGTCGCGCCTCCCCGAGCCCTTTGCGGTCGAGCACGACCGGGGTCCCCGGCACGAAGAACGGCTCGCCGACGACGAGCTTGCCGCGACGCGCGACCTCGACGACGACGCGGTCCGCGCTACACCTGGAGGAAGCGGCGGATCGTGAAGACGGAACCGGCCGCGCCGAGGAGCAGGCCCGTCCCGACCAGGATCAGGGCGTTGAGCGAGAACCTAAGCGCGTTCACGTCGCTGCCTGCGTCGAGCGGACCGGTGTTCAGCAACGACGGCAGCGCGATCTCCTTGCCGAGGACGAGCAAGATGATCGCGCCGAGCGCGCCACCGATCCCGCAGAGCACGCCTTCGAGCATGAACGGGCCGCGAACGAACCAGTTCGTCGCGCCGACGAGCTTCATCACCTCGATCTCACGACGGCGCGAGAAGATCGAGAGCCGGATCGTATTGGCGATCAGCAGCGTCGACGCGGCGAGCAGGAGCACGACCGCGATCACGAAGAACGCCTCGATCACGTGCGCGAGCTTCAAGACACGGTGCGTCGTCTTCCTGCCGTACTCGACGTTTCCGATCCCGACCGCAGCGTCTTTGTGGAACAGCGCTGCGACCTGGTCGATGTCGTCGCCGTGCTTGGGCGTGATCGTCAGGGCGTCGGGAAGCGGATTGGCCGGAAGGACGCGGTACTCCTCCGGATGCAACTTCCGCTGGCGCTTGAGCGCCTCCGCCTTCGGGACAAAGTCGACGTTCTTCACGAGCGAGCTCGCCGTGGCCGTGCGCGCGACGGCGTCCATCTGCGCTTGCGTCGCATCCTTCGTGCAGCCTTCGCTGTCGGTCGTACAGAAGTAGACGTTGACGACGAGCCCCTTCTTGACGTGGTCGCTCCAGGAGACCACCCAGGTGCCGAACGCGATGAAGAGGCCGAGCAGGAACATCCCGATCAGGACGGTCACGGTCGCGGCGAGGGTCGTCGAGACGTTCGCGCCCAGGGACCGGAGCGATTCGGTGAAGACGAGCTTCAGCCGGCTCACGACTCGTACCCGCCGCGGCGCTCGTCGCGGGCGAGTCGCCCGTCCTCGAGCGCGATCACGCGGCGGCGCATCTTGTCCACCATCTCCCGGTCGTGTGTGACCATCAGGATCGTCGTCCCCGCGCGGTTGATCCGGTAGAGCAGCTGCATGATCCCGACCGAGGTGTCGGGATCGAGGTTCCCCGTCGGCTCGTCGCAGACGAGCAGGGGCGGATGGTTGACGAACGCCCGCGCGATCGAGACGCGCTGCTGCTCGCCGCCCGAGAGCTCGTCGGGCAAGGAGTTCATCTTGTGCGCGAGGCCGACCATGTTCATGACCTCGGGAACCTTGCGGCGGATCGCGACGTTGCTCTCACCCTGTACCTTCAGCGCGTAGGCGACGTTCTCAGCGGCACTGCGCGAGGGGAGCAGCTTGAAGTCCTGGAAGACGCAGCCGACGTTGCGGCGGAGAAGCGGCACTTTCGAGCGCCGCAGGCGCGTCAGGTCGCGCCCGCCGACGATGATCCGGCCGCGAGTCGGCTCGAGCTCCTTGAGGATCAGCCGGACGATCGTCGATTTTCCGGAACCGGAGGCGCCGACGACGAACACGAACTCGCCCTTCTCGATCACGAAGGTGACGTCGCGGAGCGCGGTCACGTCGGGCTCGTAGACCTTCGACACCGCCTCGAACACGATCATCGTCCCCGGGCCGGCGATCGGCGGGGTCACCGGGACGCCGTTGCTGTCGGCGACCGGGATCGTCTGCGGCTGGTCTGTCGGGAGGGTGGTTTCCTGCACCGGGGTCAAAAGAGCGCGAGGTCTGGGCCCGCACCGGTCGAGGTCTCGCACGAGTCTAGCGGAAGCACTAGACGACCTTTCCCGCTGCACGTGCCAGCAAATAGGCATGGATGAAGCCGTCGAGGTCGCCGTCCAAGACGCCCTGCGCATTTCCGACTTCGTGCTCGGTCCGGTGGTCCTTGACCAGTTGGTACGGCTGGAGGACGTAGCTGCGAATCGCGTTGCCGCCGAAGCCCATGCTGACCACACCTCGCTCCTTCGCCAGCTCGGCCTCGCGCTCCTCCTCGGCGAGCTCGGCGAGGCGGGACTTCAGGATCCGCAGGGCTGTCTGCTTGTTTGCCGCCTGTGAGCGCTCGTTCTGGCACTGGACGACGATTCCCGTGGGTAGATGCGTGATCCGGACGGCCGAGTCCGTCTTGTTGACGTGCTGGCCGCCGGCGCCCTGCGCACGATAGGTATCGATCCGGAGGTCGCCCTCGTCCACTTCAACGGCGCCTTCGTCGGAGAGGAACGGAGCCGGGATCACCTGCGCGAAGGACGTGTGCCGGCGGTGCGCCTGGTCGAAGGGGCTCAGCCGGACGAGCCGGTGCTTGCCGCGCTCGGCGCGAAGGATCCCGTATGCGTTCTCGCCCGAGACCGTGAACGTGGCGGACTTGAGGCCGGCTTCCTCGCCCGGGCTGGCCTCGACCATCTCGGTCTGGAAGCCGCGGTTGGCGGCCCAGCGCTCGTACATCCGCAGGAGCATCTCCGTGAAGTCCTGCGCGTCGGTCCCGCCCGCGTCGGACTGAATCGTGACGACGGCGTCGCCCGCGTCGTACTCGCCCATGAACAGCGCCGCCTCCTCGAGCCGGTCGAGCTCGCCGACGAGCGGGGCAAGCGAGGCCGCGATCTCGGCCTCCATCCCGCCGTCCATCGAGAAGAGCTCCCGCGCGTCCTCGTAGTCCTGCGTCAGCTGGTCATAGCTCTCGAGCCGCTTCGTGACGCGGGAATGCTCGGTGGAGATGCGGGCAGCGCGCTCCTGGTCGTCCCAGAAGCCGGGCTCGCCCATCTGGGCCTCTAGCTCGGCGCGGCGGGCAGCGAGCGCATCCGGGTCAAAGGTAATCACGGACCCACGCCAGGCGGGATCCGATCTCCTCGAGCTGCTCGCTCAGCGGCTTTTCGTGCTGCTCGGCCACGCGTCGATGGTAGCGGGGATTGCGGCGGCGATCGCCCCCGATGACAATTGAATCCGCATGGCAGAGGAGGCCAGGGTCGCCACCGCTCCGATCGGTCGCGAGCGGGAGCTCGAGGAGCTGGACGCGTTCCTGGACGCTGCGCCGAAGGCGCCGCGAGCACTCCTGCTCAAGGGCGAGCCCGGCATCGGGAAGACGACGCTCTGGCGGGCTGCCGTCGAAGCGGCGCGCGAGCGCGGCTTCCGCGTGCTCACGGCGCGCCCGGCCGAGGCGGAGGCAAGTCTGTCGTTCGCTGCACTCGGCGATCTTCTCGCCGATACCACCGACACGATTGGTGCACTCCCGGAGCCGCAGCGCCGCGCCCTCCGCGTGGCTCTCCTCCTGGAGAAGCAAGAGGGTGGTGTTGCAACGGACTCACGCACACTCTCCGTCGCGCTGCTCGGGCTTCTTCACAGGCTGGCAGAGGACACGGCAGTACTGGTCGCCGTAGACGACGTCCAGTGGCTCGATCCGCCAACCGCGGGAGCGCTGACGTTCGCGCTAAGACGACTGAGCTCGGAACCCGTCAGCTTCCTGGGAGCCGCCAGGCCCGAGCCGGTCGGACTCGCGGCCGAGGGGATGCACGTGGCTTCCGTCGGACCCCTCGCCCCCTCGGCCATCGATGCGATCGTCCGTCGCACCCTCGACGCGCGGCCACCTCGCCCTGTCCTTCGGCGGCTCGGACACGCCTCCGGCGGTAATCCCTTCTACGCGCTCGAGCTGGCACGAGGCTTCCTTCATGAAGAAGGACAACTCGAGGCGACCGATCCTTTGCCGCTTCCTCCGAGCCTCGGAGATTTGCTGCGAACCCGCTTGACCGCACTCCCACGCTCGTCGCGACGCGCGCTCTCGGCGGTCGCCGCACTTTCTCAACCGACGCCAGAGCTCGTCGAGCGCGCAGTCGGTGACGACGCGCGAGGTCTCCAGGCCGCGCGAGACGCGGGGATCGTCGACGTCGAGGATGGGGTTGTCCGATTCACGCATCCCTTGCTCGCCTCGGCCGTGTATGCGGACGTCGATCCACAGCGGCGCCGCGAGCTACACCGGCAGCTGGCGGCAGTCGTGGCCGATCGCGAGGAGCGGGCGCGCCATCTGGCAGTGGCAGTCGAACCGCCCGATGCCGACGTCGCGCTCGCGCTCGAAGAAGCCGCGGAGGGCGCGTTCGAACGCGGAGCCACGGAGAACGCGGCCGAGTTGATGGAAGACGCGGTTCGGTTCACACCCGCTTCGTTTGTCGACGCATTGCAACGTCGACGGCTGACGGCTGCCGGGTATCTCGCCCGGACGGGAGCGAAGGACCGGGCACGCGAGGTGTTCGGCAAGGCGCGCTCGGTTGCTCGGGCCGGCCCCGAACGCGCGCGAATCGCACTGACAGGCACGTGGTTCGGGCTCTTGAGTGGCCCCTCTCGCATCGCGTCGCTCCGCGACGCCGTCGAGGACGCGCAAGACGACCCGCTGCTGCTCGTCAAGGTTCACAGTGCCCTCGTGGCTCCGCTCCTTTACTCCGACTCCCCCGACGTTGCCGGCGCCGAGCACCACGCGGCGACGGCGCTCGAGCTAGCCGAGGCGATCGGCGACGACGCCCACCTCGCCCTCGCGCTGTGCTGCGTCGCCCACACGGCGTTCGTCGCGGGGCGTGGAATCGACATGGAGCGTGTCGACCGCGCAGCCGCTCTCGAGGCCGTCGCCGGAAACCCCTATGGAAACGTCGGGGTCGTCCAGGGCCTTCTCGGCGGTGTCCTTACAGCGGCCGGCGAGCTCGAAGCTGCGAGGCGGGTCTTGGGTGCAAAGGCCGCCGAAGAGCGAAGACGCGCCGACATTGGCGTCGCATCGACGCTGTCCGAGCTCGCGAGGGTAGAGATCGGCGCCGGCAACTGGCAGCGCGCTCAGGCCTTGGCCGCGGAGTCGGTCGAAGTTGCGCGCGAGGTCGGGGACGTTCCCATACAGGCATACGCGCACCGCCGGCTCACGGCGCTCGCTGTTCTGCGTGGCGAGGAACAGCGCGCGCGAGAGCTCGCCGCCGAGGGACTTCGGCTGGCCGACGTCGCGGAGACGCCGCTAACGCGCGCCGACCTTATGAGCCAGCTCGGGCTCCTGGAGCTGGCCCTCGGCGATGCGGCGGCCGCTGCTTCGCAGCTGGAGAAGGTCGCACGCTTCGTGGCCGAAGCCGGCTTCGGCGATCCCGACGTTCACTCCTTCGTCCCCGATCAGGTCGAAGCTCTCATCGCCACAGGCGAGCTCGAGAAGGCCGAAGCCGCGACTGCGGCCTTCGAGTCGAAGGCCGAGCGGCTGGAGCGCAAGCCGGCGTTGGCGACGGCTGCACGCTGTCGTGGCCAAGTGGTCGCCGCGCGTGGTGATCTCGCTGGCGCTGTCGATATGCTGGCGAAAGCCCGCGCCGCCGCAGCCGATGTGGGGCAGCCCTTCGAGCTCGCGCGAACGATGCTCGTCGAGGGAACGGTCCTCCGACGCGCCAGACGCATCGCAGAGGCACGTCACACGCTCACTCAGGCCCTGGCGATGTTCGAAGAGCTCGGCGCAGCGTTGTGGGCCCAGCGCACGCGACGCGAGCTGGCTCGACTCGGTGGCCGGCCGAGCCGAGCTCGTGAGCTGACGCCGACCGAGGAGCAGATCGCGGACCTCGTCGCAAGCGGCAAGTCCAACCGCGACGTCGCAAGCGCACTCCACATAAGTCCCAGAACGGTGGAGTGGAATCTCTCGAAGGTCTACAAGAAGCTGAACGTCGGCTCCCGCACCGAGCTCGCGGCGAAGCTCGAGCACCGCCCGGGTTAACCAGGAACGCACGGGGCCAATCCCGGGGGAACCCCTGGGGTTCCGAGTGCGAGCGTGGCTGCATGGCTGACGCCAACGGAATCGGTCGGACGGGCAGGAAGGCGCGCATCGCGCGGCTCTTCGCCGCCGCGCTATTCGCGGGTGTCGGCGCCGTGCTGCTCGTAGCCCCTGCTGCGCGGGCCTATGACAAACCGCCGGACATCCAACGCGTTGCCTCCGTCTTCGCGCAGCGGGCCGCGGAGGTCCGTTGCCCGTCGAGTGACGAGTGGATTCACGATCCGATCTGGGGCAGTGGGCCGAACCCGTCCCGGGCCTGGGGCTATACAGACATGGTCGGCGATTACATCGTCCTGCACCCGGCGCTCTGTGCCGGAGCGATGGCCGTGCCGGATCCCGAAGTCCCGTCGTGGCAAAGAGCGACTGGGGTGCTCGTGCTCGTGCACGAGGCCTACCACATGCGCCGCTGGGCATGGCGCCGGGACGAGGCGAAGGTCGAGTGCCAGGCGATTCGGCACTTCGCGGCCGGCGCAGTGCTGCTCGGCGCCTCTCCCGAACTCGCGAACGAGCTCCTGCCCTTCGCGCTGGCTGCACACGCCCGAATGGTGAGGCTGTTCCCGGAATATCGGGCCCGCGCGTGCAAGCTGCCGCTTTGGGTTCCGCCGTTCACTCCTTAGCAACCGAAGACGGTCGAGTGGAAACTGACCCGATCTACCGCAAGCTCGGCGTCCGCTCCCGGACGGAGCTCGCGATCCGGGTCAAGCTGAAGGAAAAAAGAGCGTCCGCTGTAGACGAGCGCTATGCCAACCCAGAAACCCCGGGGCCGTGACGTAGAGCAGGCGAAGCCGGTCTACGGCACGGCCGAACTCATGCGGGCGGGGACGCGCAGCGCCGCCGCCCGCACCCCCTCAGACAACCGCCGGCCACCGATCTATAGGAGCGCGGGGCTCGGCCCCGCGCGTTCCCCGCGACGAGCGGCGTACCTTACTCCGGGCGAAAGCGGCAGCTTTCGCCCGGCTCCGCTAGGCGCCGTGGCACTTCTTGTACTTCTTGCCGCTCCCGCACCAGCAGGGATCGTTGCGGCCGATGTTGTCCCGGTCGGACTTGACGATCTGCTGGGTCGACGTCGAGCCCCCGCCGGCCACGCCCGCGGTCGCGACCGCGCCGCCGCTCGCTCCCGCGCCCGCCGCCGCGATTGCCTCAGCCCCCGCGAGCGACTGGTGCTCGTACTGGAGGTTGCCGTCGGCACCGTTCGTCGACCCCGGCTGGGCGAGCGCCTGCTCGGCCTCGGCGGGCTCGAGCTGCGCGTGGAACAGCGTGAACACGACCTCCCCGCGGATCTCCGCGCCGAGCTCCTCGAACATGATGTGGCCCTCGTGGCGATACTCCACGAGCGGGTCCTTCTGCGCCATCGCGCGCAAGTGGACGCCCTCGCGGAGGTAGTCCATCGCGTCGAGGTGCTCGCGCCACCGCTGGTCGACGACCTGGAGGATCACGAAGCGCTCGAGCTCGCGCATCAGCTCGGCGCCGAGCTCCTCCTCCTTCGCCTCGTACTCGTCCCGCGCATCCTGCTGGAACTCCTCGGCGAGCGACTCGCGCGTGATGTCCCCGAGGTCCTCTTTGAGCTCGGCGACGGTGATCTCCGTCTCGTACAGGGCGGCCATCTGCTTGACGAGTCCCTCGAGGTCCCATTCCTCGGAGTACTCCTCCTGGGTGAACTCCGCGACGGTGCGCTCGATCACCTCGTCGATCCACTGGCGGACCTGCTCGGACATGTCCTCGCCGGTCAGCACCTGCCAGCGCTGCTCGTAGATCTTCTGGCGCTGGACGTTCATCACGTCGTCGTACTTGAGGACGTTCTTCCGGGCGACGAAGTTCTGCTCCTCGACCTTCTTCTGGGCGCCCTCGATCTGGTTGGAGAGGATCTTCGCCTCCATCGGCTGGTCCGCCGGGATCTTGAAGCGCTCCATGATCCGCTTGATCCTGTCGCCGGCGAAGAGGCGGACCAGGTCGTCCTCGCCGGAGAGGTAGAAGCGGGACTCGCCCGGGTCGCCCTGGCGGCCCGAGCGGCCGCGCAGCTGGTTGTCGATCCGGCGGGCCTCGTGGCGCTCCGTGGCGAGCACGTAGAGCCCGCCCGCCTCGACGACGCCGTCGGCGAGCTTGATGTCGACGCCGCGGCCGGCCATGTTCGTCGCGATCGTGACCGCCCCGAGCTGGCCGGCGTCCTTGATGATCTCGGCCTCGCGCGCGTGCTCCTTGGCGTTGAGGACGGTGTGCGGGATTCCCTGCCGCGTCAGCAGCTCGCTCAGGTATTCCGAGGTCTCGACCGCGATCGTGCCGACGAGGACGGGCTGCCCCTTCTCGTGGCGCTCCTTGATGTCGCGGATGACCGCCTCGAACTTCCCCTCCTTCGTCTTGAAGATAAGGTCGTTCTTGTCGTCGCGCTCGACGGCGACGTTGGTCGGGATCTCGACCACGTGCAGGTTGTAGATCTCGACGAACTCCTTCTCCTCGGTCTTGGCCGTACCGGTCATGCCGGCGAGCTTCTCGTAGAGGCGGAAGTAGTTCTGGAGGGTGATCGTCGCGAGCGTGACGTTCTCCTCCTGGATCTTCACGCCCTCCTTGGCCTCGATCGCCTGGTGGAGGCCCTCCGACCAGCGGCGTCCCTCCATGATCCGGCCGGTGAACTCGTCGACGATCTTGACCTCGCCGTCCTGGATCACGTAGTCGACGTCGCGCTTGTAGAGCGACTCGGCCTTGAGCCCCTGGATCAGGTGGTTGACGAGCTGCGAGTTGCGCGGGTCGTAGAGGTTCTCGACCCGGAGCGCGCGCTCGACCTTCGTGATCGCCCCCTGGCCCGGCGCGACCGTCTTGTGCTTCTCGTCGTACTCGTAGTCGACGTCCGGGTTCTCGCCCTTCTGGAGCGGGTCGTGTGGCGCGCTGCTCAGCGTCCGTGCGACTCGCGCGAAGTCGTAGTAGAGCTGCGCGGCGGTCTCGGGCTCGCCGGAGATGATCAGCGGCGTACGTGCCTCGTCGATCAGGATCGAGTCGACCTCGTCCACGATCGCGTAGCTGTGACTGCGCTGGACGGTGCCGTCGAGCGAGACGGCCATGTTGTCGCGCAGGTAGTCGAAGCCGAACTCGGAATTCGTCCCGTACGTGATGTCGGCCGCGTAGGCCTCTTTCCGCTGCGCGAACGGCATCATGTTCTCGATGTAGGAGACCGTCACACCGAGGCGCTCGTAGACGCCGCGGTTCCACTCGGCGTCGCGCTGGGCGAGGTAGTCGTTGACGGTGACGAGGTGGACGCCCTTGCCCTCGAGCGCGTTCAGGTAGAGCGCGAGGCTGGCGACGAACGTCTTGCCTTCGCCCGTCTTCATCTCGGCGACGTCGCCCTCGTGGAGGACGATTCCGCCCATCAGCTGGACGTCGAACATCCGCTGGCCCGATTCGCGCAGGCGCGCCTCTCGGACGGCCGCGAACGCCTCGAAGAGCAGGTCCTCGAGTGCCTCGCCGTTCTCCAGTCGCTGCCGGAACTCGGCCGTCTTGGAGCGCAGCTCCTCGTCGGAGAGCGCCTGGAAGTCCGGCTCGAGCGTGGTGATGTAGGCCGCCTGCTGCTGCAGGCGCTTGAGCCGCCGGCCTTCGCCGACGCGCAGGACCTTCTCGAGGGAGCCGAGCTGCTGGGCCATCGGACCTAGGGTAGCGGCTCCGCCTTCGAAGCCGATTCCCGCTAAAGGGGGTCTGCCGAGACCTCCCAGACCTCGCCGTCGAGCCGCTGGGCCCGGACGACATAGGAGTCGCCCACGGCCCGTCCGATCCGCTCGAGCTCCGGGACGCTGCCGAAGGTTACGGCTCCGTCGACGGTCAGGGTGCGATTCCCGCCGTGCTCGCTCAGGGTGATCTCTTCGCCCTCCGCCTTGAATGTCGCCACCTGGATCTTCCGCACCGCGACCGCCCAGACGTCCCTCCCCCTCCGGACGCCCTGCGCGCGATACGGAGCCTCGATCTGGGACTCGACCGCCTCGGCCAACGGCGTCAGGTCTCCTTCGCCCTCCTGGTCGACGATCAACGATCCGTCGGGTAGCCCGACGAAGCCGACCTCGTCACCCTCGATGTCCGCGGCTTGCGCCGAGACGACCGCATCCCAGCGTCGCGGCCGCGCGGAGACGACCTCCCCGCTCAGCCGCTCGAACAGCGACAACGACCGGCTGCCGAACCACGAATCTTCGAGCTCGGCGGGATCCCGCTCCGGCGCGAGCTCGCCCGCGATCGAGCCGGCATCGAGGCCCGCCTCCCGCATCAGCCTTTCGTTGAGCGTCTCCTTCCGGCGGAACGGCCAGAAGGGCATCCCTACGTCACCCTTACGGCTGTGGCTCGATCAGGCCGTAGCCGCCGTCGTGGCGGCGGTAGAGGACGTTGACCTCCCCGGACTCGTCGTTCTGGAAGACGAAGAAGTCGTGCCCGACGAGCTCCAGCTGGAGCGCGGCCTCCTCGGCGGTCATCGGCTTCACGGGGAACTGCTTCGTCTTGACGATCTTCGGGCCTTGCTCCTGGTCGGGGATGCTCATCGGACCTCCGGGTGGCGGGATGCCGTTTCCACGAGCCTGCTTGCGACTGCGCTTGGCGCGGTAGTGCTCGACCTGCTTCAGGAGCTTGTCGGTCAGCTGATCGATCGAGGCCTTCATGTCACTGGTCGCCTCGCGGGCGCGCAGGGTCGGCCCTTTCGTAAAGATCGTCGCCTCCGCCACTTGGTTGGCCGAGATCGACGGGTTCTTCTCCATCCACAGCTCGAGCTCCACCTGTGTCAGCTCGTGCAGCTGCCGGTCGAGCTTTGCCAGCTTCTCCTCCGCATACCGGCGGATCGAGTCGCTGACCTCGACGTTCTTGCCCTTCACCTGAAGTCGCATTCGCGTCTCCTCACTGGCCCGGGGTTCTGAATCTAGCGGATGCGAATCGTGCGAGCGAACGTCACGACCTCGACCCGCCTCGCACCGGCCTTTCGGAGCGCCGAGGCCGCGAAATGGACGGTCGCGCCGGTCGTGTAGACGTCGTCGACGAGGGCGATCCGGGTCGGCAGGCGGCCTCGGACCGCGAACGCGCTCGCCAGGTTGCGCCGCCGCTCGGCCCTCGTCAGGCCTCGCTGGCGCGGTGCGGGACGCGCCCGGACGAGGACCGGCGCGACCGGGAGCTCCCACTGCTTCGCAAGCTCCCGGGAGAGGCGCTCGGCGGCGTGGTGGCCACGCTTCAGCGTCCGGTCGCGGTCCGGCGGGACGAACGCGAGCGCACCGACGGCCGGCCTGTCGATCGCCTCGACGACGACGTCGGCCGCAACCTCCGCCAGCCGGCGGAGGCCACGCTCCTTCCAGGCCGCCACGAGTCGTCGCACTCCGTCGTCGTACTGCACTGCCGCCCGTGCAGTCGCGAACGCGAGCCGTCGCCCTGAGCACTCGCGGCAGCGGGCGACCGGCCACGCCGTCGGCGCCCCGCAGCGGTCGCACAGCGGCGCCCGGATCCGCGGAAGGCCCGACCTGCAGCCGCCACAGAGCTGGCTGCCGGGGAGGGAGCAGACCGCGCACCGCTGCGGCAGCAGCAGGTCGAGCACACCCTCCAGGGTACGGAGCACAAACGCACAGGTGTGTTGCAGCTTCGTCCCGATTCAGCGCCGGCGCGCGAGGTCGAAGAGCACGATCCCGGCCGCCACGGCGACGTTGAGACTGTCCGCCGGGCCCGGCATCGGGATGGAGACGACCTCGTCTGCCACGTCGAACCAGCGCTGCGTCAGTCCGTGCCGTTCGCTGCCGACGACCAGCGCAACGCCGCCGGGCCAGTCGAGGTCCCAGTAGGCGCAGTTGCCGCTCGGCGATGTGACGACGAGCCTGAGCGCGCGGCCGCGGAGCCACTCGATCGCCGCCTCCGCCGTCGCCGTCGCGAGCTGCACCTCGAAGAGCGCACCCGCGCTGCCGCGGACGGTGTCGCGGTGGAACGGATCGGTGACGGGATCGCAGACGACGAGCGCGTCGGCCCCCGCCGCACACGCCGTCCGGACGATCGTGCCGAGGTTCCCGGGACGCTCGATCGACTCGGCAACCAGGACGAGGGGACGGTCGGGGATCCTGACGCGGGCCAGCGACGTCGACCAGCGCTCGACCACGGCAATCAGCCCGTCCGGCCGCACATGCCCCGAGATCGCCGCGAAGACGGAGCGGCCGACCTCGTACACGCGCGCGCCACGCTGTTCGGCAATCGCGACGAGCTCGACGTCGTTCGGGCCGAGGAACAGCTCCGGCGCGGCGAAGACCTCCCGAACGACAGCGCCCGACTCGAGCGCGCAGCGGAGCTGGCGGTGGCCCTCGGCGAGAAACGTTCGCTGCCCTGGCCGCCGCCCGCGGCCGAGGCGGCGCGCCGCCTTGACGCGCTCGTTGGAGGTGCTGCTGATGGAGATTCGTCGTGTCATCGCTCCTGCCCCGCGAGGTGAGAAGCGCGGGCGGCGACGAAGGAAGGAGGCCGGAGCTCGCGGGGAGTCGCCGCTGGCGCACGCGCCGACACGACCGGAACGACCCGGCCGCGTCAGCCGATGGCGTGCGCTATCTGGACACGGCTGGCCGAAATGCTACGGCTCCAGGGCGGCGGTGTCGAGTCAGATCTCCGGCGAGTACTCGGCTCGAGGCGGCAGCCCGCTGCGCTGCCGCAGCAGGTTGTCCGCTGCCAGCAGCTGCTCACGGTCGCCGATGTCCATCCACAGGCCCTCGAACGCGTAGCCGTACACCGGCGCGCGGTGCACGAGCCACTCTGGGAACCGTCCCGGCGCGTCAGGCGAGTTGCCCTCTTCCAGGTACTCCTGAATCAGCGCCGCGTGCTCCCGGTGGTACAGGTAGGTCGCGGTCGCCGCGAGGTCGCCTTGCGGATCGTCCGGCTTCTCGACGATCGACGTGATCCGGTCGTCGTCGTCGATCGTGACGACCCCGTACTGCTTGATCAGCTCGCGATCCGGGATCCGCCGGACGGCGATTGCGCTCGCCGTCCCCTTCCCGTGCCACCAGTCCATATAGCCGGCGAGGCTGTAGTCGAAGAGGTTGTCGCCGGCGATCACGAGGAGGTGGTCGCCCTGCAGGCGGGCCTCCTCGACGGTGAACCGGAGGTCGCCGATCGCGCCGAGCCGGTCCTCGTTCGAGGTCGTCCCATCGTCGTGGACCTGGATGTCACGCCATTCGGCCCAGCGTGCGAAGTCGGCCGCATAGCGGGCGTTGGTGACGACATGGATGCCGTCGATCTCGTCGACCTCCTCGACGCGCTCCACAATCCAGTCCAGCATCGGACGGCCGCCGACGGGTAGCAGCGGCTTGGGGAAGTTCTCCGTGAGCGGCCGAAGCCGGGTCGCGTAGCCGGCCGCGAGGATGACGGCCTTCATACGAGCGCGGCAAGCGATGCCGCGTACGGCGCCCGGTGGATGCCGTGCTCGGTGACGATCGCGGCGATCAGGCTCGCCGGCGTGACGTCGAAGGCGGGATTTCGCGCCGCGAAGCGGGCAGTGATCTCGGTCGGGTCCCGTTCCTCGATCGGGATCCCGGCGCCGTTCGGCGTGTGCAGGTCGACGGTCGACGTGGGAGCCACGACGTAGAGCGGAATCCCATGATGCGCGGCGAGCACGGCCAGGGAGTAGGTGCCGATCTTGTTCGCGGTGTCGCCGTTCGCCGCGATCCGGTCGGCGCCCGTGACGACGCAGTCGACCTCGCCGGCGGCCATCAGCGAGGCGGCCGCCGAGTCGGCGATCACCGCGTGCGGAATCCCGATCGTCTCGAGCTCGAACGCCGTCAGCCGGCTCCCCTGCAGGAGCGGGCGCGTCTCGTCGACGAAGACGTGCTCCAGGAGCCCTCGCTCCCACGCTGCGCGGAGCGCACCGACCGCGCTCCCGTAGCCCGCGGTGGCGAGCCCGCCCGCGTTGCAGTGGGTCAGCGCGCGCGTGCCGGGAGCAAAGAGCTCAGCAGCGTGGGCCGCCATCCGCCGGCAGCGCTCGACCTCCTCGGCGTGGAGCGCGCGGGCACGCTCGGGCGTCGGGTCGCCACGCATCTGCTCGAGCGCCCAGGCGAGGTTGACCGCGGTCGGGCGCGCGGCTGCAAGAACGGCAGCCGCGTCGTCCAGGTCCTCCCCACGCTCGACCGCAAGCGCAAGCCCGTACGCCGCCGCGACGCCAATCGCCGGAGCGCCACGGATCGCCATCGCGCGAATCGCCTCCGCGACTTCGGCCGCCGACCGGCACTCGAGCTCCACGACCTCGTCCGGGAGCCGCCGCTGGTCGAGGAGGACGACGCGCGGCCCATCCTCCTCGTACCGCACGATCCGCTCGGGCTCCAGCGGTGTGCCAGATGTGTGACTTTCTAACCACAAGGGACTGTCCCTAGCCGTGGCCGCAACGGACACGTCGCTGTCGTGCCGAGAGTGTGACGTTTCGTCCACAGGCGGCCGCGACCGCTCGGCCCTAGGTCCCTTCGTCCCAGGATTCGAGGTACTTGGCCTGCTCCTCGGTGAGCTTGTCGATCTCGACGCCCATCGTCTCGAGCTTGAGCCGGGCGATCTCGTTGTCGATCTCGGGTGGCACCGGATAGACCTTCCGCTCGAGCTCCGCGGCGTGCTGGATCGCGTACTCGGCCGACAGCGCCTGGTTCGCGAAGGACATGTCCATCACCAGCGCCGGGTGTCCCTCCGCGGCCGAGAGGTTCACGAGTCGACCATCGGCGATCAGGTAGAGCCGGCGGCCGTCCTCGAGCGTGAACTCGTCGACGAAGGCGCGTGCCTCGCGCGTCTCGGACGCCAGCGACCGCAGCGCCGGAATGTCGATCTCGACGTTGAAGTGACCCGTGTTGGCCAGGATGACGCCGTCCTTCATCGCCTCCATGTGCTCACGGCGAATCACGGACTTGTCCCCCGTGGCCGTGCAGAAGATGTCACCGATCGGCGCGGCCTTCTCCATCGGCAGCGCCTCGTAGCCGTCCATCACCGCCTCGAGCGCCCGCATCGGGTCGACCTCCGTGACGATCACGTGGGCGCCCATTCCCTTTGCGCGGAGAGCGACGCCCCGGCCGACCCAGCCGTAGCCGGAGACGACGAAGCGCTTCCCGGCGAGCAGGACGTTGGTCGCGCGGATGATCCCGTCGATCGTCGACTGGCCGGTCCCGTAGCGGTTGTCGAACAGGTGCTTCGTGCCGGCGTCGTTGACGGCGATCACGGGGAAGCCGAGGGCGCCGTCCCGCTCGAGCGCCTTCAGGCGGATGACGCCCGTGGTCGTCTCCTCCGTGCCGGCGATGATGTCGCCGAGCTGCTCGCGCCGCGCCGAGTGGAGGACGCCGATCACGTCGGCACCGTCGTCCATCGTCAACTGCGGCTTGTGGTCGACCGCGGCCTCGATGTGCTGGTAGTAGGTGTCGTTGTCCTCGCCCTTGATCGCGAAGACCGAGATGTCGAACTCGTCGACGAGCGCGGCGGCCACGTCGTCCTGCGTCGAGAGAGGATTCGACGCGCAGAGAACCACGTCGGCGCCGCCGGCCTTCAGCGTGCGGGCGAGGTTCGCCGTCTCAGTCGTCACGTGTAGGCACGCGGAGACCCGGTAGCCGGCCAGCGGCTGCTCGCGGTCGAAGCGGTCGCGGATCGCCGCAAGCACCGGCATCTGCCGGTCGGCCCAGGCGATCCGGCGGACGCCCTCGGGCGCGAGCGCCAGATCCTTTACGTCATGTCGTTGCGTCGTAGCCATTCAGTCCTTCCGGTTGGAGTTTGTGCCTCTACGCGGCGAGCAGCCGCTCGTGCTTGCGCTGCTCCCAGTCCAGCGCCGAGAGCTCGGTCCCGGCGAGCCAGCTCTCGACGGCGCCTCGCAGCTCCGGCTCGCGGCGGAGCCGCGCCGCGAACGCGACGTCGGTCAGCTCGACGTCGAACCGGCGCCGCAGCTCGCGCAGCGCGCGCAGCTGATTGAGCTCGAGCAACCCATACCGGCGGTAGCCGCCGGCCGTGCGGCGCGGGGAGACGAGTCCCACCGCCTCCAGGTAGCGAAGCATTCGCGGCGACCAGCCCGTCTGGGCGGCCGCTTCGCCGACGGTCAGCTGGCGCATGGCGCGAACCTTAACACAAGCGTGTCAAGGTTCGCTGGTGCCCTCGCGCCCGTAGCGATCCTCCAGGCGGACGACGTCATCGAGGTGCGGCGTGGACGCCTCGATGATGGTGGTGTCCTCGAGCGCCGTCACGCGGTGGACGGTGCCCGGCCGGAAGTGGAAGGCCGCCCCGGGGGCGACGACCTCCACCTTCAGCATGGCGTCCCCGACCGAGCCGAGCTCGACCTTGGCGCGGCCGGCATGGACGAGCCACGCCTCGTCCTTCTCGCGGTGGAACTGGAGGCTGAGCGACTCGCCGGCCTTGACGAAGAGGATCTTCCCGACGTACTCGTCGGTGTGCGCCCAGATGAGCTCGTAGCCCCACGGCTTCTCGACCTTGCGCGCGTCGAACGACCAGGCGTCCAGCCCCCCGAGGTTGGGCGAATCCATGCCCGGCGACTCTACGCCGTCGGCCGGAGCTCTGGGTGGGAGGCGTAGTACTGCTCGGCCCGCATCAGGTCCTTCGGCGTGTTGACGGTGATCCAGAGCCCCTCGTGGCGGAACGCGTAGAGCCTTCCCTCCTGCGCCAGCTCGGGGAACGTCGACTGCTCGTGGTCGCCCCGCTCCGGCAGCCGCTCGAGCGCTTCCTCGTCGAGGACGTAGACGCCGCTGTTCACCCAGTGCGGCAGACGCGGAGCCTCGCGGAAGCCGGTCACGCGGTCGCCCTCCAGCTCGACGACTCCGAACTGCGAGACGAGCCGCGCGACCACTATCGTCGCCGCCGCACCGTTTCCACGATGGGTCTCGAGCATCGCCTGGAGGTCGACGTCGTGGAGCTCGTCGCCGTTGACCGCGAACACCGGGCCGCTCTCCTCCCGTTTGGCCGCGGCGAAACGAAGGCCGCCACCCCGGCCTAGGGGCTCCGGCTCGGCGACGACGACGATCTCGGCGCCGAGCTCCGAGAACTTCTCCTCGAACAGGCTCTCCTGGCCCACCGCGCAGCTGACGATGATCCGGCCCACACCAGCTCGCACGAGCTGAGCCACCTGGTATTCCGCCAGCGGATGACCTGCGATCGGCACGAGCGCCTTCGGCAGTCCACCGGCGGCGTCGCCCATGCGGATGGCCTTCCCGCCGGCGAGGATGATCGCTTCCACGCTACGAGGACGGTGCGCGGGTCTCGGGTTCCACCGTTTCCGGTAATGCTTCGAACGGCGGGCTCGGGCGCCCGATCCCTTCGTACGCGAAGCCCGCGCGACGGGTCTCAGATGGGTCGAGCAGGTTGCGCCCGTCGATGATCAGTGGCCGCGCCATCGCCTCACGGACGTCCTGTGAGGCAAGCGTGCGAAGCTCGTCCCACTCGGTCACGATTACGGCGGCCTCGGCTCCACGCACCGCGTCGAGGACCGATTCGCACTGAGTCGCGCCCTGCAGGCGCTCGCGCGCATCAGCCACGGGATCCCATGTCCGCACATGCGCTCCCTCCGCGAGCAGCCGCGATGCGATGACCAGACTCGGGGCTTCACGAAGATCGTCGGTATTCGGCTTGAACGCGAGACCCAGCACCGCGATCGTCTTTCCCCGAAGCTTTCCGAGATGCTTTTGTAGCTTCGCGATCACTCGCCGCTTCTGGAGCTCGTTCACCTCGATCACGGCAGCGAGCAACTGGAAGTGGTAGCCCGAGTTTCCAGCAAGCTGCTTCAGGGCCGAGACGTCCTTCCCGAAGCAGCTTCCGCCCCAGCCGACGCCTGCACGGAAGAAGTGAGGGCCGAGCCTATGGTCGAGTCCAACTCCCTCCGCGACGGCCTGAACATCAGCCCCCACAAGTTCGCAGACGTTCGCAATCTCGTTGATGAAGCTAATCCGCGTGGACAGGAACGCGTTCGAGGCGAGCTTGATCATCTCCGCGGAGGCAATGTCCGTGTGAACCACCGGCGCTTCGATGCTGGCGTAAAGCGCTTCGACCGCGTGCGCGTGCGCCTCGTCGAAAGCGCCGACGACGATGCGGTCCGGATTCATGAAATCGCGAACCGCCCGTCCCTCCGACAGAAACTCGGGATTCGACACGTAGCCCACGTTCGTCAGAGCGCGCGCCTCCAGTGCGGCGCGCACCTTTTCGCCGGTCCCCACTGGCACGGTGGACTTCATGACCAGGATCCGGTCCCGGTCGTCGCGGGGAAGATCCTCGATGGCAGTCCAGACGTAGGAGAGGTCTGCGTCGCCGGAATATGTTGGCGGCGTCTGGACGCAGATGAAAAGGATTTCCGCCTCGGCGAGGTCGTCGGAGTCGAGCGTGTAGCGGATGCGCTCGCGGTTGTCCTTCAGGACGTCAGGGAGATCGGGCTCGTGGAACGGCAGCTTCCCGGCCCGGAGCGACTCGATCCGCTCTGGTACGACGTCGCGCACGACCACGCGGTGGCCAAGCTCGGCGAAGCACCCGCCCGTGACGAGGCCGACCCAGCCTGCCCCGAAGATCCCGATCGTCCGCGTCTCGCTCACTGCCCTCGCCCCAAGCCTACTCGCCGCCCAACGGACGTAGACCCCTGGCAATCGCGAGCATCGTCTCGTTCGAGAGAGAGTCGAGGATCGTGTTCACGACCCAGTAGGTGGCGCCGTTCTCGCGCAGGACGACCATGTGCAGGTGCGGGCCCGAGTAGTAGAAGTCGAAGTAGCGGCCGCCGAGCCGGTGCGTGAACGAGGGACTCGCCAGGATCGGTGCATCGTTCCAGTTGGTCTCCTCGATGCCCCAGTACTCGTTCGCACCGGTGCGAAACGTCAGCCGCACGGCCCTGTGGTGCCTCTCGATCCAGTACCTTCGAATCGGGGCGTCGAACTCGAGCCTCGACGTCCGCTCGACGACGCGCGGTACCTCCAGGGGGAAGCTGAGGCGCCGGCGGACGCTTCGCACCGCCGAGAGCGTCAAGCCGGGATTGACGACGACGTACGCGGGCTGGCGCTTCGGCGTCTCGTCGGTCGGCGCCGGCGCGAGCGTCCCGTGGAAGGTCTGGCCGACGACGACCGTGGTGAGCGCGCCGTTCGTCAGCGCCGTGATCAGCGGCGGCACGGGCTTGACCTCCGCGTCGCCGAACAGGTTCGCAAGCTGCCGCGCCGCCAGCTTCCCGGCCCGCTTCCGCGCGTCGTAGTAGACGGTCGTGCGGAAGTAGTCGAACGACGGCGCGTTCGCCGGCTTCTGCGTCGGCGGCAGGACGATCCGGTACCCCCGCTGGCCAAGCGCGTAGGCAGCGTTCGCCGCCGAGCCCGTCACCCCGTTTCCGTTGAGGACGGTGACGCTGACGTTGGCGGGGCGCAGCCGGGCGCGGCGCCTGATCCCGAGGGCTACGTCGCGGGCCTTCTCCGGAGCCTGGACGTCCGGCTGCACGAACCGGTGAACGGCCGTCTCGATCGCCCCGGGGGCAGCCGTCAGCTCGGCGTATCCGGTCAGCCCGTCGATGCGCGACTGGAAAATGTGCCCCGGAGGAAGGCCGCGCGCAAAGTAGATGTAGTCCTTCAGAGTCCTCAGGTCGAGCACCTTGTTGCCCCCCCGCCCGATCACGACGTTCTTCTCGACGGCGTCGACGATGTCGAGGACGGTGTTCAGGTCGAGCGACGAGGAGATCTGCTGCTTCAGCGCCTTCAGGAAGAGCTGCTGGCGCGCGACGCGGTAGATGTCCGAGTCGAAGTGGCGATAGCGCACGTAGGCGAGCGCATCGTACGCACGCAGCCGCTGGTAGCCCGCCTGGAGATCGATCGCCGAGACCCCCGGACAGTTGCTCGCGCCGCAGAGGTAGCGATGGTCGACGTCGACCCAGACGCCGCCAAGGTTGTTGACGAGCTGGAGGAAGCCGCGGAAGTTGACGGTGATGAAGTAGTTGATCGGGATCCCCGTCAGCGCGCGCACGGTCAGGAGGCTGCCAAGCGAGCCGCACTCGGAGAACGCCGCGTTGATGCGGTCGACGTGATCGAAATGCCCAGGGCACTTGATCGTCACGAGCAGGTCGCGCGGGAACGACAGCAGCGAGATCGAGTTCGTCTGCGGGTCGGCCCGGACGAGCATCAGAGTGTCGGAACGGCCGGTGAGCTCGGCCTCCCTGCCCTTCCGCTTGTCCGTCCCGATCACGAGCGCAGTCGTCGGCTGGCCCGGGATCGCGACGTCGAGTCGGTTCGCAGTCGCCTTGTCCTGCTTCGTCTTCGGCGCGACCGCCGCCACGAACCGGTGGGCGCGTAGGTAGGCCGCTCCTGCCGCTCCGCCGGCGACGATGAGCGCGGCCAGGATCGTCCAGAGGGCGACGATCCGGATCAGCTCCCAAGCGGTACGCGGCTCCTGGTCGGGCTGCCGGTAGCGCGTCATCACGGTCCGCACGCCCGGCGGGAAGATCGCGCGGCCGTTGCCGTTGACCGCGGCGCCGCGGCCCATTCCTCTCTTGAGCGTCGTCTTCATAGGGGCGAAAACAGCGCGGCGCCCGGGTCAGGGCGCCAGCCGGGGGCCAGGATACCGCAGTACCCGGCGGTCAGAGGCCGGCGACGGTCTGCTCCGCGAGCCAGCGCGAGACGGCGAGCAGGCTGCCTGCGTCGTCGTGCACGCGGCGCTGCTCGTCGGCCCCGTTGCCGCGCTCGAGGAGGCGCTCGACCTCGGCCAGCTCCTCGGCGCAGCCGAGGCGGCGCGCGGCCGGCTCGGCCGCTGCGAGCAGCTCGCGGACGGCCTTGCGCGCGGGTCGCTCCGTGTCGTGTGCGAGGTCGACCAGGTCGGCGTCGAGGCCGTAGCGCGCGGCGCGCCACTTGTTCTCGTCGATGAAGGTGCGCGGCTGCGGTTCCGGCCTCGCTTCGGCGAACGTCGCCACGAGGCACTGGGCGAGCGCGGCGATCGCCGCGACGCTCTCGACCCGCGACTGTGCGTCGAAGGCGCGGAGCTCGACCGTGCCGAAGTTCGGATGAGGCCGGACGTCCCACCAGAGGTACGTGTAGTCCGAGAAGAAGCCCGCGCCGGTTCCACGGGTGACGAGCTCGTCGAACTCGGCGTACGACTCGAGCCGCGGCGGGAGGCCGCTGCGGGGCATCGTCTCGAAGACCTTGCTGCGCGTCGAGGCGAGGCCGGTGGCGTGGCCCTGCCAGTAGGGCGAGTTGGCCGAGAGCGCGAGCAGCTCCGGGACGTGCGTACGGAGCGCCGTCGTGATCTCCGCGGCCGCGTCGGCGCTCGGCACCGCGACGTGCACGTGGAGCCCGAAGATCGCCACCTGCTCCGCGACCCAGCGGAGCTCCTCGACGACGCCCTGGTAGCGCGGCGTGTCCGTGATCTCCTGGTGCTCCCAGCGGGAGAAGGGATGCGTCCCGGCCGACGCGATCAGCGCGCCGCGGCGGGCAGCCGCATCGCGTAGACGGCTCCGGATCTCCCGTACCTCGCCGACGGCCTCGGCGACCCGCTCGTGGATGCCCGTGGCCGCCTCGAGCACGGAGGTCATCAGCTCCTGGCGGACCCGCTCGTCCGCCGCCTCCTCGGCGATCTCGTCGAAGCGCGGGACGAGCTCGTGGCTCTCCGCGCTCAGGAGCTGGTACTCCTCCTCGATCCCGATCGTGAAGGGGGCGCTGCGGCCGAAGGCGGCGTCCATCCGCCGCGACGGTAGCTAGCGGTGCAGACGGGAGGCGAGCTTGGCGAGCAGCCGGCGCTCGAGCGCCGCCGACGGCGGCTTGCGCACGGACGTGACTTCGAGGGTGGCGTCGCCGCGGCCGTGCGCGACGCCGATCAGGTCCAGCCAGACAGTCGTCTTCACGCCCTGGGCTACTAGCGAGATCGTGGCCCGGAACGAGACGGTGCGGTCGCCCTGGCGGGGCGCCGACCGCATCGTCGCGGTCGTGGCGGCGCCCCCGGCGGCCTGCTTCAGCGCTTGGCGTAGGCAGGGGAGCGCTTCCGGCCGGGCGGTCAACGCCCACTCCGCGCGTTGATCGGATGACGAACGGAAGATCTCCGCAGCGGAGAAGATCGCGGTGCCGTCCGCACTCGCGAAGTCGCGCGACATCGCCTCGCCCGTAATCGTGAACCGCGAGAGATCGGGCGCGTAGCCGTTGCACTTGAGGACCGTGGGACCACTCGTGTGGTAGCGGCTCCGCGTGAAGCCCCGCGGCAGGTCGCGGAGGCTGAGGTTGATCCGCTTCGCCCACGCTTGGTCGGCGGCGTTGATCGCGCGCCGCTCCCGGTCGCCGGAAGCGGCGAATGCGCTGGACGCGAGCAGCACGGCGAGGAGAGCGACGATTCCAAGGCGGCCGGCCATCGGTCCTCCTATCGGTCTAAGTGGTGAGCGCCTCTTCCCTCGAACGGGCCTCATACCCCAGGTTCGGCGCCAGCCAGCGCTCGGCCTCCTCGAGCGTCATCCCCTTCCGCGCCGCGTAGTCCTCCACCTGGTCCCTGCCAAGGCGGCCGACGGAGAAGTAGCGCGCCTGCGGGTGTGCGAGGTAGATCCCGCTCACGGCCGCGGCCGGGGTCATCGCATACGTCTCCGTCAGCTCGATCCCGAGCTGCTCCGCGCCGAGGAGGTCGAACAGCTTCCGCTTCTCGGTGTGATCCGGGCAGGCGGGGTAGCCGAAGGCCGGGCGGATGCCACGGAAGCGCTCGGCGATCAGATCCTCGCTCGAGAGCTGCTCGTCCGGCTCGTACCACTCCCGCCGCGCGCGCTGGTGGAGGTACTCCGCGAACGCCTCCGCGAACCGGTCGGCGAGGGCCTTGACCATGATCGCCCGGTAGTCGTCGTGGTCGGCCTCGGCGCGCCCCGCGAGCTCGTCCGCGCCGTGGATCGCGACGGCGAAGGCGCCGACGTGGTCGCCGTCCAGCGCGACGTAGTCCGCGAGCGAGCGATTCGGCCGGGAGTCGCCGTAGGCCGATTGCTGGCGGAGGAAGCAGAAGCGGGTGCCGTTGGCGAGCACCACGTCGTCCCCCTCCGTGTGGGCCGGCCAGAAGCCGTAGACGCCGCGCGCCTGCAGGAGCCCACCCGCGACGAGCTCGTCGAGCAGCGCCTGGGCTTCGTCGTACAGCTCCCGCGCGGCCGGCTGGTCGAGGATCGCTGGGAACTTCCCCTTCAGCTCCCACGCGTGGAAGAAGAACTGCCAGTCGACGAACTCGCGCAGTGTCGCGAGGTCGGGCTCGACGGCGCGCGCGCCCGTGAACGGCGGCGCCGGCAGATCGTCGAACGGCACGCGCTCGCGGTTCGCGCGCGCGTCCTCGAGCGGCAGCAGCGGCTTCCGGTCGCGCTCGGCATGCTGCTCGCGCAGCCGCTCCTGCAGCTCGCGGTTCGCGGCGTCGAAGCTCTCGCGCCGCGCCGGCTCGAACAGGTCCGAGACGACCTTGACGACACGCGACGCATCGAGCACGTGCACCGTCGGCTGCGAGTACTCGGGCGCGATCTTCACCGCCGTGTGCTGCTTCGACGTCGTCGCCCCGCCGATCAGCAGCGGCAGGTCGAGCCCGCGCCGTTGCATCTCCCGCGCGACGTTGACCATCTCGTCCAGCGACGGCGTGATCAGGCCGGAGAGGCCGACGGCGTCGCAGCCTTCCTGGGCGGCGGTGTCCAGGATCTTGTCGGCCGGCACCATCACGCCGAGGTCGATCACCTCGTAGTTGTTGCAGCCGAGCACGACGCCGACGATGTTCTTGCCGATGTCGTGGACGTCGCCCTTGACGGTGGCGAGGACGAGCTTGCCCTGCGTGCGCGGGGCCCCGTCGCCGAGCCGCGCCTTCTCCTCCTCCATGTAGGGCTCGAGGTACGCGACCGCGCGCTTCATCGCGCGGGCGCTCTTCACCACCTGCGGGAGGAACATCTTCCCGGAGCCGAAGAGGTCGCCGACGATCGCCATCCCGTCCATCAGCGGCCCCTCGATCACGTCGAGCGGACGCGCGTGCTGCTGCCGCGCTTCCTCCGTGTCCTCCTCGATGTGGTCGACGATCCCGTGGACGAGGGCATGCGCGAGGCGCTTCTCGACCGGCGCGTCCCGCCAGGAGAGGTCGACCTCGCGCTTCGTCCCCTCGCCCTTGACGCGCGAGGCGTACTCGACGAGCCGCTCGGTCGCGTCGGGGCGGCGGTTGAAGATGACGTCCTCCACGCGCTCGAGCAGGTCGAGCTCGATGTCCTCGTAGACGGCGAGCTGCCCGGCGTTGACGATGCCCATGTCGAGGCCGGCGCGGATCGAGTGGTAGAGGAAGGCGGCGTGCATCGCCTCGCGGACGGCGTCGTTGCCGCGGAACGCGAAGGAGAGGTTGGAGATGCCGCCGCTCGTACGCGCGCCCGGGCAGCGCTCCTTGATCAGCGGAATCGCCTCGATGAAGGCCTTCGCGTACTCGTTGTGCTCCTCGATCCCGGTCGCGACCGCGAGCACGTTCGGGTCGAAGATGATGTCCTCGGCCGCCCAGCCGTCCTCGGTCAGGAGCCGGTACGCGCGCTCGCAGATCTCGACCTTCCGCTCGACGGTGTCGGCCTGTCCCTGCTCGTCGAAGGCCATCACGACGACGCCGGCGCCGTAGCGGCGGACCCGGCGGGCCTGCTCCAGGAACGGCCCCTCGCCCTCCTTCATGGAGATGGAGTTGACGACGCCCTTTCCCTGGACGCACTTCAGCCCGGCCTCGAGCACGGACCACTTCGAGCTGTCGACCACGATCGGGAGGAGGGCGACCTCCGGCTCGGTGGCGAGCAGGTTCAAGAAGGTCGTCATCGCCTGCTCGGACTCGAGCAGGTCGGCGTCCATGTTCACATCGAGGAGGTTGGCGCCGCCGCGCACCTGGTCGAGCGCGACGTCGACGGCTCCCTGGAAGTCGCCGGCCTCGATCAAGCGCCGGAAGCGCGCCGAGCCAGTGACGTTCGTGCGCTCACCGATCATGACGAAGTTCGCGTCGTCGAAGATCCGGAACGGCTCGAGGCCGCTGAAGCGCGGGACGCCCTCGCTCTTCGGGACAGGTCTCGGTGCCAGACCCCTCACCTTCTGGACGATCTGGCGGACGTGCTCGGGCGTGGTGCCGCAGCAGCCGCCGACGACGTTGACGAGGCCGTCGCGCGCGAACTCCTCGAGGAAGCGGCTCGTGTCCGCCGGCTGCTCGTCGTGCGTCCCGAACTCGTTGGGCAGCCCGGCATTCGGGTGGCAGGAGACGTACGTCGGCGCGATCCGGGCAAGCTGCTCGAGGAACGGCCTCATTTCCGTCGCGCCGAGCGAGCAGTTGACCCCGGCGATCAGCGGCTGCGCGTGCTCGACCGAGATCCAGAACGCCTCGGAGGTCTGGCCGGAGAGGTTGCGCCCGCTGCGGTCGATCGCCGTGAACGAGAGCCAGAGTGGAAGCTGCGGCGCCTCGTCGAGCGCGGCGGCGATCGCCGCCTTCGAGTTGAGCGTGTCGAACACCGTCTCGATCAGGAGGAGGTCGACGCCTCCCTCCGCAAGCGCCCGGATCTGCTCGGCATAGGCGTCACGCACCTGGTCGAACGTGGCGGCGCGGTAGGCAGGATCGTCGACGCGCGGAGACACGGACAGCGAGACGTTGAGCGGTCCCACCGAGCCGGCGACGAAACCGCCCGCCTCGTCGGCCACCTGCCGCGCCAGCCGCGCGCCCGCCACGTTCATCTCGTAGACCGCGTCCTCGAGCCCGTAGTCGGCCTGACCGATCGAGGTGGCGGTGAACGTGTTCGTCGTGGTGATGTCCGCGCCGGCCTCGAAGTACGCCCGGTGGATCCCGAGCACGATCTCCGGACGCGTGATGTTGAGGATGTCGGGGTCTCCGGCGACGTCGCGCGGGTGAGCGCGGAAACGCTCGCCGCGGTACGCCTCCTCCCCCTTCACCTCGCGCTGGATCAAGACACCCCACGACCCGTCGAGCACCACGATCCGCTCAGCGAGAACCTGCTCCAGTCGTGCGCGCGCGTCCTGCATCCCTGCTCCGTTCTGCCTAGAGAGAACCGCGCCTGCGCACGGCACGCGGGCTCTTTAGGCGTTTGGTAACCCGGTCGCCAAGCTGCCTGTCAAAGCTTTCCGGGGTGAGCGAAGCCTACCAGGGGACTCAGGTCTCGCCGGCATCCTCCAGCTCGTACTCGACGATCGCCCCCGTCGCGGTGAGCAGGCCGATCTCGTACGACTCGCCCGCGATCCAGGCGTAGTGGACGCCGAGCTGTGTTCGCCCACCCGGCGGAACCGCAAGCCGTGCGGCGTGGAAGTCGACAAACGCGTCGTTGACCAGCACCTGAGCGACGCGAACCGGGTCGGCGCCCTCGTTGCGGGCGAAGAGGAGGATCAGGCCCGGCTGCAGGGTCGAGCGCTGCACCATCAGTCCCGGCTTCTCGTCCGGCGGCCTCGCCGTGCGGACCGTATCGCCGCGCGCAAATGCGAAGACGAGCCCGGCCCCGACGACTGCGCCCACGACGAGCGCAAGGAGGACGAGGCGCTTCATTCGGCCACCTCGAAGAACCCCATCCAGCCGAGCTCCGCGAACTCGGTCTTGTGCGCATGGAACATGTACCGCCCGGTGTACGGGAACCGCAGCTCGAGCACGTCTCGCTGGCCCTGGACCTGGGCGATGATGTCCGTGTACTCGGTCGGCGCGAGCGAGGTGCCGGTGGGGAAGCGGCGGAAGAAGTTTCCGTGGACGTGGAACGTGTTGATCGGGTCGAGCTCGACCATGTTGATCACGTAGAGCCGCACGAGCTCGTCGCGCTTGATCCGGATCGGGTCGTAGAGGTAGTGGAAGGCGACGGTGTTGACGGCGTAGACGTCGTTGTCGCCGTCGAAGTTCGGGTCGAAGGCGTTCTGGACGAGGATCAGCTCGTCCGCGTCCGGTCGCCCCTCCTTCGGATCGATGATGAAGGCGCCGTAGAGGCCCTTGGAGATGTGCTCCGCGAGCGGAAAGGCGTGGCAGTGGTAGAGATGGAGCCCGAACGGCTCCGCATCGAACTCGTACGTGAAGCGCTTCCCCGGCTGGATCAGCCCGCCGCCGACCTCCTCCCCGATCCCGGGTACGCCGTCCATGAGGGCGCGGTGGATGCCGTGGAAGTGGACGGTGTGCGGATGCGACCCGTCGTTGACGAAATGGATGCGCAGCAGCTCGCCCTCGCGGCAGCGCAGGGTCGGCCCCGGGACGCGGCCGTTGAACGTCCACGCAGCGAGCCTGACGCCGGGGACGATCTCGATCTCCTTGTCGTACGCGACCAGCTCCCACTCCCGCAGCACGCGCCCGCCGGCGAGGCGCCGCGTCTTCCCCTCGTCGAAGTCGCGGACGATCGCGCTCGGGTCGAAGCCGTTGACCGCCGGATCGACCGTCTGGCGTCCCGCCGCGAGGCCGCCCTGCATGGCCCCGTGCTCGTGCGTGGGCGTCGGCGGTGCCGCAGCGGGCGCCGGTGGAGCTTCGACGAGCCTCGCGGCCAGCCCTGTGCCGAGAATCGAGGCGGCGGCGGTGAGGGCGCGACGCCTCGTGAAGGTTCTGCCCCGCATCCGAGCACTCCTTCCCTGGCGGGATCGCAACCGGGATGCAACCCCCACCGTCCCACCCGCCCGTAAGACGGCGCTGGGAGCAAGGTAAAGGCTTCGTTAGGAAGTGGGACGCGCCGTGAAGACGATCAGGTAGCTGAACCCGCGCCCGTCGACCTGATACGCGTAGCAGCCGGGCGCGCGGAGGAACGTCGCCGCCGGGTGGAGGTCGGTCTGGGGTCCGACGAATCGCAACTCAGGGTTGAGCCGGTTGGTCCATGCCAGGCCTTGATCGAAGCGGAGCTCGTTCGGCCCATCGAGCTGCCGCCCGCGGACGATGTACGGACCGTAGTAGCGCGGCACTGTCCAGAGCAGTTTCGTCCCGTCCCAGCCTTCGTAGCCCCAGCCGATGAGGTAGTGGAGGACGGCGCGGCCGCCCTCCATGCCGATCGTCGGGTACGCCGGGCCGGGCCCGAACGCCGGTGACGTCGACGCGTCCGAGCTCCCGCGCTGGCCGAGCGTCCCTCGTGCTTTGCTCGCGGGGCACGGGCTTCCTGGCGCGAGCGTCGGAATGTGCAGCGGCCGGCGGAGCAGGCCGTCCCACCAGAAGTCGAGGTAGCCGCGGACGCAGTCGAAGAGGTAGCGGTGGTAGGTCGCGTTGAGTCGGGCCCGGCAGGAATCAGCGTCACGGAGGCAACGGTGGCGCTTTGCGACGACTGCGTGGACGGAAAGCGCACCGCACCGAAGCGCAGGCGCGGCGTCGGACCGAGTAGAGGTTTCCGCGCCGACGAGCAGTGCGAGAACTGCGATGGCCAAGACCCATCGCGCTCGAGTCTCGCCCAAAACGATAGCGCCCGCCGCGGGTGCCGGCTTCGCCGGCGCCCGCTCGCCGACTCTCGTGTCTAACCCCTCGCGATCGAGTCGTCATGGCTCCGGCGCAGCCGGAGCCGGACTCGATCGCGTTCAGCCGCGACCAACCACAGAGAGCTGGTTCTCCGCATGGATGATCCGCTGCTCGAGCTGCCAGCGGTCTGCGGTCGACTCGCCGCGCTCGACCCGTTCCAGCTCGCGTTGCGCGGCCTCGAGCTGCTCGCGCGCCCGTGCGTCGTCGATGTCGTCCGCGAGGACGGCGTCGTCGACGAGCGCGATCGCGCGGTCGAACTGGACCTGGAAGAACCCCGGTCCGGTCGCGTACGCCTTGATCTCGTTCTGGGTCACGTAGACCCGCGTCTCCCCCGCCTTCAGCGTGGCGATCAGCGGCGCGTGGCGCGCGAGGACGCCGATCTCACCCGCCGCGCCGGGGACGACGATCATCTCCGCCTCGCCCTCGAACGCCGGCCCGTCCGGCGTCACCAGCGAAACGTCGAACCGCTTGCGCTCGTCGGCCACGTCTGCCGGCTACGAGCCGACGGCTGCGGGCTCCGGCTCGGCCTCGCGCTCGGCGACAGCGACGTCCTCCGGGCCGCCCTTCGACTCCTCCTCGGCCTTCGCCTCCCCGCCGCCGGCGAGCTGCCGGCCCTTCTCGACCGCCATCTCGATCGTGCCGACCATGTAGAAGGCCTGCTCGGGAAGCTCGTCGTGCTTGCCTTCGATGATCTCCTGGAAGCCCTTGATCGTGTCCTCGAGCTTGACGTACTGGCCCGGAGTCCCGGTGAACTGCTCGGCGACGAAGTTCGGCTGCGAGAGGAATCGCTGGATCTTGCGCGCGCGCGAAACGACGAGCTTGTCCTCATCGGAGAGCTCGTCGATCCCGAGGATGGCGATGATGTCCTGCAGGTCCTTGTAGCGCTGCAGGATCTCCTGGACGTTCGTCGCCGTCTGGTAGTGCTCGTCGGAGATGATCCCCGGCTGGAGCGCCCGTGAGAACGAGTCGAGCGGGTCGACCGCCGGGTAGATCCCCTGCTCGACCAGGGTGCGCGTCAGCACGACCGACGAGTCGAGGTGCGCGAACGTGTTCGCCGGAGCCGGGTCGGTGAGGTCGTCGGCGGGAACGTAGATCGCCTGCACCGACGTGATCGAGCCCTGCGACGTCGACGTGATCCGCTCCTGCAGCTGGCCCATCTCCGTCGCCAGCGTCGGCTGGTAGCCGACGGCGCTCGGCATGCGGCCGAGCAGCGCGGAGACCTCGGAGCCCGCCTGCGTGAAGCGGAAGATGTTGTCGATGAAGAGCAAGACGTTGCGCCCCTCGTCGCGGAAGTACTCGGCCATCGTCAGACCCGAGAGGCCGACGCGCAGGCGCGCGCCCGGCGGCTCGTTCATCTGCCCGTAGACCAGCGCGACCTTGTCGAGCACGCCGGACTCGGTCATCTCGAGCAGGAGGTCGTTGCCCTCGCGCGTGCGCTCGCCGACGCCGGCGAAGACGGAGTAGCCGCCGTGCTCCTGAGCGACGTTGTGGATCAGCTCCTGGATCAGCACCGTCTTGCCGAGACCCGCGCCGCCGAACAGGCCGACCTTGCCGCCCTGGATGAACGGCGCGAGCAGGTCGACGACCTTGAGGCCGGTCTCGAAGATCTCTATCTTCGGCGAGAGGTCGGTGAACTTCGGCGGATCGCGGTGGATCGACCAGCGCTCGACGTCGCCTGACGGAGCCTCCTTCTCGTCGACCGGATCGCCGATCACGTTCCAGATGCGGCCGAGCGTCACGTCGCCGACCGGGACGGTGATCGGCCCGCCCGTGTCCGCCACCTCGAGGCCCCGGGCGAGACCGTCGGTGGAGTCCATCGCGACCGCGCGCACGCGGTCGTCACCGAGATGCTGCTGCACCTCGGCGATCAACGGTCGCGCCTCCTGTCCGTCCTGCGCAGGAATGTCGATGCGGATCGCGTGGTAGATCTCCGGAAGGCCCTCCGGGAAGACGACGTCGATCACGACGCCCTTGATCTCGACGATCCGGCCGGACTGTCGCTGCTCGTTCTGATCAGGCATGGCTCTCCTGGACAAGTGCTTCGACGGACAAAGAGGCGCACGGCAGCGGCTGCCGTGCCAGCGACCGGCAGTCTAGCCCAGCCTCCGCCGACGAGTTCTTAGAGGGGAACGCGGTGGACGGGCCGCAGACGCAAATGGCGAATCGGCGCGACCTCGTCGTTGCGGCCGAGCGAGGCCGTCGGCGAAAGGCGGAACAGCTGCGTGTTCGACCGGTTGCCGCTGACATCGTTCAGCGTCGACAGCGCGGCCACGAGCGCGATCGCCGCAGCCGCGGCGCCCGCCTGCAGCATCCGTACCGGCACCCGGCGATGCCGAGGCACCATGAGCGGGAAGGTGGGCTCCTCGGGCTCGGCAGTCCGCAGAATGTTGGTCGCAGCCCGCGTAGCCGCCCCAAACGCACTGCAGTCGGGACAATTCTTCAGATGCGTCTTCAGACGCAGCGCGTCGAGCTCCGGGAGTTCGCCGTCGAGCGCGAGCGAAAGCTGCTCGCGCACGCGCTCACACGACTCTTCGATCGATCTAGCCAACCTCATGTCGGATCTGACGGGGTTGCTGTCCGAAAGTTAGAAGAAACCCCTCATAACTTTCGGCATGTGACCTCCGCGAGTTGAGCCTAAGTGCTCCCGGGTCGTTAATACGCGCGCGATTGGTTGAAGGGACCGCCGGCTCGGCGTCGAAGAGGGCGCCATGGCGAAGAGTCCGTTCGAGATCGAGTTGAGCGAGGAGGAGGCGCGGGGGCTTCGCTCGCGGGCTGGCCGCTACACG
>WNGE01000664.1_pt1 | contig 45126 bp, 41 predicted proteins | sample 5400651 | NCBI WGS metagenome assembly WNGE01 (sample SAMN13153370, study PRJNA577476) | soil metagenome | isolation source: 60 cm soil or saprolite under grassland replicate 2 | place: USA:California | collected 2016-06-15 | reverse complement strand
GAAAAAACGTCGCAAGACCACCGTGATTTTATTCGAGACCGATGTGACCGGGCAGGCCAAGGCCAAGGAGGTAAAAGAATCGACGGACGATCCCGCCGAGGCGCGGAATTGGCTTATTAATCGGTTAAGCGAGATCCATGCTGGCAAGTATGTGGGGGGCATTTTCGATCAGAAGATTGTCGAGGCCATGCTGCCTTCACCAACTGAAAGACTCGCTTTCTGGCGAGACGAATATGCGCTCGATTCCTTTACCGTTCTGCAACGATTACTGGCCTTCATGTTTTCGCAGAGCCAACAGGGACCGGAGATGCGGACTTGGCTGACTGTGTCGGCGACCGTGCTGTATGCGAGACCGTTCAAGCAATGGCCGGAAGTGCGATTGCCGGAGGACGACGTCCCCATCACATACAGAGAGGTTCACAACGAAGTCTTAAAGTATCGTGACAAGGTAATCGCTCACCGCGATCCGGACGCACATGAAAGGGATGTGTGGGAAAATGACCTGCCGATCGTCTCAGATGGAAACAATATCTTCATTCCAACGACGAATCTCCCGATGGAGAATGGTATAGCGGGCAGCCTCCTTGAGCTTGTTGAAATACTGATACCCATGCTCAAAGCGCGGTCGTCTTCTTTTCTCAGCAAATATTTGCCTGGGTCACTAGCCCGAGGTGCGTACGTCCTGAGTTTGGAAGAGAATCCAGTAGACTGGCTAACGCCCGTTACGCCCATTTAGATAACTTTTACGCGAACTGACATCTGTGCGCCGCGACACGGCGCACCTTTTCTGCGGGTCCTTCCTGCACTACGCCGTTTGCGACGGATTGTCCGTTTGCGAGCAGACGCAATTCTTCACGATGGTTCAGGCTCGCGGAAGGTATGCTTTGCAGCGTTTCCGTTATTCCCGTTGCGGCTTACGCGAGGCCGTTGACACCATGTTGACGTTATGAACGTCTGAAATGGCCGTTTTTGTTCGTAAGCGTTCGCTTATGTGCAGAGGCAAGTTATTGGTTTCCAGATACTAACATCGGATTACAAATCAGCTGCTCTACCAGCTGAGCTATGCCGGCGTTCCCATACAAAAGCTGTTTCCAGCGAGTTGATCAAGAGTTCGTCCGACGAGCGGATCAACGCCGGTTTGGCGGCAGCGGGTGTCAAGCTCGGACGATGGAGCACTCTCGATCGTCATGTCAAGTCAGTTGCGAAGTTGAGCCGAAAGGGATTATCTGAACGCAGGATCGCCGCTGAGCTGTACATTCCTACTGGATCAGTGTTCGCCATCCTCAAAAGAACGAGAAATGACTCAATTCGATGAACAATGCGAAGCAACGATAAAAACCATCAGCCGCTGGCCCGTAATTTTGTCTGCAAGAAGCTTTTGAGCGCCCTATGACCAGGACACAGTGCTTCACACTCGCGGCCACGAGCCTCGGCCTCTTCATGATCTATCTGGACGCGTTGATCGTGAACGTCGCGTTACCCGCCATCCAGTCGGACTTCAAGGTGGGCGAGGCAGGCCTGCAGTGGGTGGTCACGGCGTACAGCCTTGGGATGACAGTCGCCATCATGTCGTCCGGGACGGCAGCGGACATCTACGGTCGCCGCAAGCTCTACGTTGCCGGCATCGCTCTCTTCACGGCGGCCTCCGCGGCCTGCGGCATGGCCTCCTCGCTCGAAGCGCTCAACCTCTCGCGCGCGGTCCAGGGGGTTGCGGCGGCGACGGTCAACGTAACCTCGCTCGCGCTCGTTAGCGCCGCATTTCCCGATCCGAAGTTGAAGAATTGGGCGATCGGCATCTGGACCGCGATCGCGAGCACCGCCATCGCAATCGGCCCGACGCTCGGCGGCTTCATGGTGCAGGGGACCGGCTGGCGCTCGATCTTCATGGTCAACATTCCCGTCGGGCTCGTCGTCCTGGCCTTGACGTGGCGCTTTGTGGCGGAGTCGCGGGACGAACGCCCGCGCTCGTTCGACATCCCCGGGCAGCTCGTATTCATGACGGCGGTCGGGGCTTTCGCGTTTGCAGTGATTGAAGGTCCGCGTGCGGGCTGGGTCTCGGGGGAGATCCTGACGCTGTTCGTGGTCGCGGGGGCGGCGCTGGCGGCATTCATCTTCTGTGAACGCAGGAACGCGGACCCGATGATGGACCTCAAGCTCTTCGGCGACCACACGTACTCGCTCGCTATCATCACGATCTTCGCCGCTTTGTTCGCCGTATATGGAATGTTGCTCGTGATCACGCAGTACATGCAGAACGTACGTGGTTTCTCGCCGACGGATGCCGGGTTCCTCCTCTTGCCGTACAGCATGAGCCTGATGATCGTTTCGCTGACGGTGGGGAAACTCGTGGGAGCGGTCGGCGCGCGGCGGCTGATTCTCCTCGGTATCGCGTCGCAGATTGTCGGGTTCGCCGTACTGATCGTGGGGCTGCAGGGAAGCACGGTCGTCGTCAGCGTCGGCCTCGTCTTCGTCGGCGTGGGAACCGGGTTGTGCCTGACGCCGATCACCTCGCTTGCGATGACGGCGGTCCCGACCGAGCGCGCGGGAATGGCATCGGGCATCATGAGTGCACAGCGCGCGCTTGGTTCCACCGTCGGGTTTGCCGTTCTCGGCTCGATTCTTGCGGCAACACTAACGACCACCCTCAGCGCCCACCTCGCCGACGCGCTTCCGGATTCGATCGAGCGCAAGGAAGTCGCCGATATGATCATCGGGAACGCGAATCCCCGCGCTTACTCTGCCGAGATCGGGCCCGGCCGGCCGATCAAACATCTCAACCCCGCCACGCAGAAGGCGATCCTTGCGGTCGCCGACAGCGACTTCGTCGAAGGTATCCGATTCAGCCTCGCAACAGGCATAGTGTTCCTCGCCCTCGTCCTCGCCGCCGGCATCGCCTGGTTTCCCCGCGGCAGCGGCTCCATCGCGGACGCCGAACGTGAGGCGCGAGCGCTCGCGTCGGAGGAGACCGCACGCGAAAGCCCTCTTTCGTAACCATACTGTTGCTCCAACGGAATCCTTCGCTGCGCTCGCACACTTCCGTCTGCCAGAGCCGTGGCTGAGCTCAGTCTAACCATTCGATGAAGCCAACGGCCCCACCCCGAAATGAGTCCGGCGTGTTTGCCACGACACCCTGCCGTGGCTTATCTCTTTCCCGTTAGGCTAATCACCATGCCGCGCTTCGATTCATTCGATCAACGCAACTACGAAACCGTTCCTGCGCGTGAAGGTTACGCTCAGTGGGCGGAAACTTACGAGCAGACCATAAAGCACGACATGGACGTTTGGCTGCTCGAGGAGCTTCAGAGCGTCCACTGGAATGCGGTCCGACGCTGCGCCGATCTCGGCTGCGGAACCGGTCGAAGTGCTGCTTGGCTCGCGAGCAGAGGAGTGCCAGTAATTGACGGTGTTGACGCAACGCCGGAGATGCTAAACCGCGCCCGTGAGCGACAGGTATTCTCGTCCCTGCATTTAGCCGACGTTTGCGCGACTGGCTTGCCCGCAGCGACATACGACCTCGTGATGACATGCCTCGTTGACGAACACCTCGCTGAACTTTCACCTTTATATGCTGAAGCGGCGCGAATTAGCGAGGACGGCGCTGCGTACGTCCTGGTCGGCTTCCATCCGTTCTTTATTATGGCGACAGGTATGCCGACGCACTTCAAAGCGGGCCATGGAGAGCCGGTGGCAATCGAGACACACGTGCATTTGTTGTCAGATCATGTGACGGCGGCACTTGCAGCCGGATGGCGCCTTGCCGAATTGCGCGAGCAAGTTATCGATGATCGGTGGGTGAAGACGAAGCACAGCTGGGCGGCCTATCGAGATGTGCCAATTAGCTTCGCCTGCGTGTGGCGCCGGTAAGACTTATAATAGAACCTTCATCGTCAGATCGAAAAAGCCTAACCAGCCGATGAAGCCAACAGCCCCACCGCGAAATGAGATCAGCGAGTTTGCCACCGCACCCTGCCGTGACTTATCTCTTTTTCGTTAGGCTTATGGAGAACTCTACATGAGACGAGCACTCTTTATAGCTGTCCTCGTCCTTACAGTGGCCCCTATGGGCGAAGGGCAAAAGCAGAGCGCGGGGGGCAGTCACCAAACAAGTGTCGAGGAGGTCATCAGGAAACTGGATAACGAACGCATTCAAGCACAGATTCATGCTGATGCGACGGCCCTTGATCGCATCTACGCTCCTGATTTCATAGGCGTAGGGCCAAGTGGCAGAGTGAGAACCAAGCCGCAGGTGATTTTAGATTTCACGTCAGGTGATTTGAAATTTCAATCTATCACTACCGATGACGTTCAAGTGCGCGTCTATGGAAACACGGCTGTGGAGACTGGCCGCTCAATAATGAATGGGCAAGACAAAGGCCAAACTGTCCCCCGCGACACTCGCTTTACCAGGGTGTGGGTAAAGCAGCAAGGGAGCTGGCGGTTGGTTGCCAACCATTACTCGTCCCAGACTACGCGCCAATAAGCAGTCACACCAAATGCCTAACCACTCGCTGGAGCCAACCGCTGGCCGCTCACATGATGGTGTGATCCGCGTTTACGATACACTCGGCAACGTGATCAACACGCACGAATACAAGGGCGATTTCAGATGAGTGGTAAGTGCTCGGCAGCTTTACTGATTGCCGCAGTCGGCGGAGCGGCGGATCGCCGATCCTCTTTAGCAGGCGCCCGATGAAAACTTCCACCAGCCTGGTGTCATACTCGTGCTCGTGTTCCCAAATGCGCTCGCACAGTTCCGTGCGCGTGAAAACACGGCCTGGCTCACGCATCAGGTGCGGTGGTTTCACAGAGACTAAAGGTAACTCGGTCGTTACCTTTTACCTTTTCAGAATGACATAGAAGACAAATCGAAACGGCCGCTACCAACGTCGTCCATCGTTGGTCGGCAAATCCGTGTGAGTAACCGTGATTGGAATACTTGTTCTTCCGGGCTTGGCAGCCGGCGTCCTGATCTGCGCAATCGCGGTCTTCATTGGCAAAAGCGAATTTTGCCCCTGTGATTGAAACGACGAGCGCAAGGGCGATTCCAAAGAGTTTTAGAACAACCTCGCGGCGATTTCGAATGGGGTTTGCGCTGTATACCCTCCCAAACCTTCACATTTTTCCACCCTTGTTTCAATTGCGACCTTTGCTCTTGACTGCCGCATCGCCATTTTGAGAAGATTAGCAACGCGTCAAGTCCGTTAGGCGTCTCCAGCCAAGCACCTGACCCTCTTCCTGCAAAAGGGAATCTAGGGACATTTCAAACCTAATGAAAGATGCTTATGATCCACTACGTTCGAAGTAATCTTAATGTCAGGTTGGTTACGGCTCTCGCGTTGATCACGGCCTCGATCTTTGCGTTTCTCGCATCCATCGTTACGGGAGACGCCCAACGTCCGACGCCGCAACCCGCGCCGCGAGGTGCGCGCATACCGAGCTGGCTCGTGCCTTCAACGCCCAAGCCGAGGAGGACGACACCGGAGCGCATACCTTTACCCAGCAGCGGGGCAAGCGTGAAACAGGCCGCAGCCATTCTGGAAACAGGCGGCAAGATTTCTGAGGGCAGCTTCTATTCCTTGTCCGTGCTCCTCGCACGCCCGTCGCTGGCCCTCTCCGACGGGGGTTGTCTGGATCCGGCTTTCGGCGTCGGGGGCAAGGTCACGACCGACTACACCGGCCAGGACGACGAGATCAGCGCGATCGTTCTTCAACCTGACGGCAAGATCGTCGCCGTCGGCACCGCGGGCAGCGGGCCCGTGACGGGTTGGAGCTTTGCGCTGGCGAGGTACAACTCCGACGGGAGCCTCGACACCACGTTCGGCGTCGGAGGCAAGGTGACCACCAATTTCAGCGGGAACAACGACAGCGCGAGCAGCGCAGCGCTCCAACCGGATGGCAAGATCCTCGTCGCGGGAGACGTCGGTTTCGATCCGCTCAACCATGATTCGGCGGTGGCCCGCTACCTCGCCGACGGTACCCTGGATTCGAGCTTCGGCAGCGGCGGGCTCGTCACGATCGACTTCGATAGCCAGCACAACGCCGCCATCGCCCTCCAGCTCCAGCCGGACGGCAAGATCGTCACGCTCAATGCCATCGATGGGCTTGCCTTCGACACGAGGTGGGCCCTGGTCCGGTACAATCCCGACGGTTCCCTGGACGGGACCTTCGGATCAGGCGGGAAGGTCATCACCAACATCGGGCCGGCGGACGATCGCCCGACCGCTCTGACCCTCCAGTCGGATGGAAAGATCCTCGCGACCGGCTTGACGCTCCAGGGAGCGAACAACCAGGTGGCCCTGGTTCGTTACGAAACCGACGGGAGCCTCGACGCGACATTCGGGTCCGGCGGAATCGTGATGACCGGCGTCCCGGGTGAGGACGCCGGAGGATTCGACCTCCGCCAGCTCCCGAGCGGCCAGATCGTGGTCGCCGGAGGGGGGCCCGGAGCGGGCGCCCCGGATTTCGGCGATTTTCTGTTACTCCGCTACAACTCCGACGGATCTCTCGACACTACGTTCGGCACGGGCGGGTTCGTGCTCACCGATTTTCGCGGCAGCACGGACAATGGCCTCGGGATCGCCGTCGATGCCTCGGGACGAATCCTGGTGGTCGGCCAGGCCTTCAGCGTCGCCGACGGCAGCGGCTTTGCCATGGCACGCTACAACCCGGACGGCAGCCTCGATGCTTCGTTCGGCACCGGCGGAAAGGTGATCACGGATTTCTTCGGCGGCGTCGATGGGGCCGCCGACGTCCTGATCCAGCCCGATGGCAAGATCGTTCTCGGGGGAACGGCCGCGAATCCGCCCGAAGGAGACCTCACTGGCGAGTTTGCCCTGGCCCGCTATCTCGACGACGGATGCAATCGGCCGCCGGACTGCAGCGCCGCCCAGCCGAGCGTCTCGCAGCTCTGGCCCCCGAACCATTCTCTCCATGCGGTTTCGGTCCTCGGTGTCACGGACCCGGATGGCGACCCCGTCACGATCACGATCACCGGAATCACCCAGGATGAGCCGACCCATGGTCCCGGCTCGGGGGACGCGAGTCCCGACGGGTTCGGAGTGGGAACCTCGCAGGCGCAGCTGCGCGCCGAGCGCTCCGGATCCGGCAACGGCCGAGTTTACGTCATCCAGTTCACCGCTTCCGACGGCCGGGGCGATACGTGCAGCGGCTCGGTCTCGGTCGGCACCCCGCACGACCAAGGCAAGGAGTCCGTTCCCATCGACGACGGCCAGCTCTACGACTCGACTCTGCCGTGAGATCGGAGCGCAGCGGCGGGGAAAGAAGGTCAGTGGATCAAGACCAATCCTGGCGCACAATCGCAGAGACATATTTCCAGGGCGCGATACTGCAAGAACGCGTGCCAATCCGCTTTGGCTTGTGCTGCCCAGGCGTCGCGCACCTTTCCGGTCGCCCGCGCAGACCAGATTTCATCCGGGATATTGCACGGTTTCCTGCTCAGCCAATGCTCGGTGATGGCTGAATAGCCGAACGCGGTGTGGTTCGGCGGAAAAATCTGGTGATAAATGGATGTGCCACTGACAAAGCAAAACACGTTGTTCTCATGCGCGAGATAGCTGTCGAGTGAAAAGAGAACTGTTTGAAATAGCATCGTCCAATCGTTGGTCGGCAAATCCGTGTGTGTAACTGTGATCGGAATTTCTGTTCTACGCGCCTTTGTCACCAGCGCCTTGACTTGCGCAATCGCGGTCTTCATCGGCAAAAGTGAATTTTGCCCCTCTGCGGAGCCATAATCAGCGATGCTGAACTCACTGGCAATCTGTCCGAGGTCGATCTGATTGACGGCTTCAATGATCAATGGCAGGCCGCAAGTGTTCGCCTTCCCCTGTTCATGCGAATGCTTGTTGTAAAAGCCATGGCCGAGCATGTGTTCTTCATTACCAGAGCTTGGTAAGACCGGCTGATTCATATTCGTCTTCACTTAGTTGGTTCTTGCGCAAACAAACGGCGATTGAAACAGGTCTGCAAGGATGACGCAGTATCACACCCAAGTCACAGTATTGACCATTACGGAACAAGATTGACCAATGATCCGCGCCTTGATAAACGCTGGTGCGCAGACCGCCGCGTTTGCGCGCCATGGCGAAAGAGACTTTATCGGCCGATTCTTCGTTGCCATTGCACGAAGTATTGGAAGCTGAGTTTGTCGCTCTGCATGGAGAACTTCCGTCAGACTATCCGAGCTCGACCGAATCGGAAACGCGTCTGAAGGGATTATGGGGCGCGATTCACGGACTAAAAGAGAAACGCGCGGCGCTCTGCATCTCGGGCGGCGGCATCCGGAGCGCCACCTTTGGATTGGGGATTTTGCAGGGCCTGGCGCGCTGCGGGCTGCTCGAGAAATTTCACTACCTATCCACGGTCTCTGGCGGCGGGTACATTGGCAGCTGGCTAAGCGCGTGGATTAAGAATGATCCAGACGGCATTCGCGGTGTGGTCGACGAACTGAAGCGGCGGCCTGATTCCACCTTAGAGCCCGAACCGCAGCCGGTCCGCCATCTGAGGGAATTCAGTAATTACCTCGCGCCGCGAACCGGGCTGACGTCGGTAGATTTTTGGACGCTGATTACGACGTTCGTCCGAAACATGTTCTTGAACTGGCTGGTGCTGATCTCGTGGCTGGCAGCCGCAATGATGATCCCCAGGTTATATCTCGCGGCAATCAACCTTCAGCCGAACTGGCCCGCATGGGGTCTCGACATGGACCTCACGAAGTACGCGCAGATAGCGAATCAGATAAAGCACGACTGGGACATCTGGCTCAACATCCTGCTCGCAATTGGAGGCGCGTCGATCGCCATAGCGATGGCCTACGCGATCATCGACGTTCCTTCCACTGGCAATGCGCGATTACCACAACGCCGCTTCTTGGAATTTCGGCAACTTCCGCTAATGCTCGCGTCTCTCGTCCTGACTGAATGGTGGGCTTTAATCCGCAGCGTTCACGGTAGCGAGCCGTTTGAAGCCGGGGAGTGGCGGTCCAAGTTCGTCATTTTTTTCGTTGCCTGTTATGTGGTCGGCGGCGTCTTTGCGACGGTTATTCTTGCATTTCGCAAGCAAAAGAGAGAACGACGCATCTTCAATTCGCTTTGGCGATTTAGTATCATTGCACTGGCAGCGGCGTTCGCAGGATTTTGTCTCTCGACGATCGCAACGCGAATGTTTTTAGAACCTCCCATTCAATTTACGTTGACCCGGGACCTCGAAGCAACGCCCATCCCATGGAGTAAGCAGAAAATAAAGATCCCACAAGGCACTCAGGGCGTCATTACTCAAATCGAGAGAAGATATACCATCGAAACACCTGAGAAGAAGGGGCGCATCAGCGAGACCGATCTCGGTCCTGTGGAACTGAAACCAGACCAAAAGCTTCCGATTCAATACAAACTGAAGCACGATTCCGAGGCGCTCCCGACTCCTTGGCCAACCCCCTGGAACAGAGAGAAAACGAAATTCGCGGCAGGCACCCAGGTTGAAATTACGGAAGTCCGCAAACTGTACACCATCCAAACGCCACAAGGTCCGGCGCGCATAACAGACAATGAAATCAGTGCATTGCAGCTTAAACCAAATCAGAAGCTTCCCGAGCGTTTCCCGCTGCCGGCGCCCGCGAGTAATGCGGTCAAATACGTGAGTTTCGCGCCCGCGTTGGTCCTCGGCGTGCTGCTGTTGGTTAATTTCCTGTTTACCGGCCTGACGAGTTGGGTGACAAAGGATGAGGATCGCGAGTGGTGGGGACGATCAGCGGCTTGGATCCTCATTACGATTTTCGGGTGGATCGTGATCAACGTAATCGTTCTCTGGGGTGCGCAGGCGATTTCTGCAACCCCAAATCGGTTGGGCGTTTTTCTCGGGGAGGTTAAGGCGACACCACAAGCAAAAGGTCTTCTTGGCGCTTTTGGAGGAGTAACCGGCTTGGTCAGTGCCTTGCTGGCTATCCGATCGAAGCTGAGTAGTAAATTTGGCGAGAAAGCCGGTTTTCAATGGCTTCTGGTTGTCGGAGCGGTCGTTTTCTTTGTGCTTCTGGCAATCATAATTTCGTGGGTGCTGGTATTGGTTGGCTCCCAGCCCTGGGCACAACACGCTACTGCCTGGCTTTTGGGCGGAGCGCCGGAGCAAATCATTGATCCAAATTCCTGGCGCATTCAGCTCTTCGTTGTCGTCTTCCTCACATGCGTCATGTTGCTTTTCGGAATCGTGATTGGTTTTTTCATCAATGCGAACAAGTTCTCTCTTCACGCAACCTATCGGAACCGGTTGATCCGCGCCTACCTTGCTGCATCGCGCACAATTAGGAGGCCGAATCTGTTTACGGGGTTTGACCCCGACGACAACATCAAGCTCGGCGACTTGTCTCCCGACAAGCCTATTCATGTGTTAAACGGGGCGCTTAATGTCATAAGAGGCGAGCAGCTCGCGTGGCAGGAGCGCAAAGCTGAATCCTTCACAATGAGCCGGCTACACTGCGGTTCTTTTAAGGTTGGTTATCGCCCATCGCCGCAGTATGGCGAAGCGATAACGCTCGGAACAGCAATGGCTATCTCGGGCGCGGCGGCGAATCCGAATATGGGTTACCATTCCTCGCCGGTGCTCGGTCTTTTGATGACCTTATTCAACGTGCGCCTTGGATGGTGGCTGGGCAACCCCGGATCACCCGGCGCCAAAACGTGGCGACGAAAAGGACCACGATATTCCGTAGGGCCACTGTTTTCGGAAGCGATCGGTAACGCAACCGATCACTACAAATACGTGAATCTGTCGGACGGCGGTCATTTCGAAAACCTTGGAATTTACGAGATGGTGCTGCGTCGCTGTCATTTTATCGTCGTCAGCGACGGGGGTGAGGACCCCGAATGTGCCTATGCCGATCTCGGTGAAGCAGTGCGCAAAATCCGAATCGATTTTGGAATCCCGATCGAGTTCGGCACAATGACCATCTATCCCCGCAGCGCAATCGACACCCTTAAAACTCCTGGCCATAACTGCGCTGTGGGTCGCATTCGCTACTCGGTGGTGGACGGTGCCGATGCCCCGGATGGCATTATCGTTTACATTAAGCCGACGTGTTACGGCGACGAACCGCGCGACATCTACGAATACTTCAAGACCAATCCAACGTTCCCGCACGAGAGCACGAGCGACCAGTTCTTCTCCGAGTCGCAATTCGAGAGTTATCGGATGCTTGGTGCGTACACCATGGAAAAGTTTTGCACGGATTGCGATGGCGATTTTCGCTGTTTCGTTCGTGACATTCTAAAACGCCACCTCCAGATGGAAGCGCCCGATTGGCTTTCAAAATTACTCGACGAAACGAAAAACAAGGTCGGGTAAACGGGGCGGCTTGATCGGCGCATGCGAGACAAGCGCCCATGCTGGCACGACGAATTCATGGTAAACTAGCAAGATGGCCCGCATTTTCGCCCTGCCGGTCACGCTTTTCGCTCTGGCGATGGCGGCGTGGGCAGCGGATCAATCCGCGGGAAACAAATCCGAGGAACCCGATTCATTCGACGTCGAGCCGCCGATATTGAAGCAAAACCTCTCGGATCAGCCATTGCCGAACGGCGATATGGCGCGTTTGGAAAAGCAATTGGAACGCGCAAAACAAAGTGCCGCAGGCGCGGAACGTCTCTATAAAATTGGTGTCCTTGCGAAAGCGGAAGTGGAGCAGCGGTTGCTGAAGGTTGTCCGCTGCGAATCGGATCTGGCAAACGCGCGTGTTGCTCTCGCAAAAGAAGAACTTACCGAAAAGGAATCTCAACTCGCGACTGGTGAAATTACCAGGGACGAACTGGAGTCAATGAAAACAGCGCTGGCCCAATTAACCGAAGCCGCGCAAGTCGCAACGGCGAAACGTGAGCGCGCCGAGCTCGAGGCCGCAGAAGCAAACTTACGCCGACAGCAAAAGCTTCTTAAGCTCGGCATCGGGCAAAAATCCGACGTCACTCACGCCGAAGAAAAACTCGCCGAGCTCAAAGCGCAGAATAACAGATGAAGATCGAATCGGATGAATTGGTACCATCCGCCGTTTCGCCCATTCGCCGTTTCTCCGTTTCCGGGCTTAATACCCTGCCGCCATTCCGTCTTTGCGTGATTCGCTTGCACCAACATAGACGCGCTGGCCGTCGTGCATTTCGACTCTGATCGCCTGGTAACCGCCGTAACCGCCGACGTCGAAGCGCACATCGTGTCCTTTCTTGCGCAATTCGCGCACAGTCTCGTACGGAATACCGCTCTCGACTTCAACGTAGCCGCCTGATCCAGTCATTTTTTCTCCGGTCGGTTCATTATCGCCTTCGTGCTGCCAGCGCGATGCGTCGCCGGCTTCTTGCACATTCAAACCAAAATCGATTTGGTTTGTGAGCACTTGTACATGACCCTGCGGTTGCATCCCGCCGCCCATCACCCCGAATGCTTCCCACGGTTTGCCATCTTTCATGACGAAGCCCGGGATAATCGTGTGAAAGGGACGTTTACCCGGCGCGTAAACGTTCGCGTGAGTGGGATCCATGGAAAAAAGCTCGCCGCGATCCTGAAACATGAATCCAAGTCCGGGTACCACGATCCCGCTGCCCATCCCGCGATAATTGCTTTGAATAAGCGAGACCATGTTGCCTTCATCATCGGCGATACAGAGATAGATCGTGTCCCCTTGATTCAGGGCCGGATTGCCGGCCTCGACCTTCTTGGCGGCGTGATTTGGGTCGATTAGCTTGCGACGTTGGGCTCCATAGCTTTTTGAAAGCAAACCGGTAAGCGGAATCTTTGCGAATGCCGGGTCGGCGTAAAACTTCGCCCGATCGGCCCAGGCGATCTTCTTCGCTTCGATCATTGCGTGAAGTGTTTCGGGTGAATTGCGTCCCATTGCACGCAGATCGAATCCCTCGAGAATGTTCAGTATTTGCAGCGCGGCGATCCCCTGACCGTTTGGTGGAAGCTCGAAGACATCGTAGCCGCGATAGTTCGTTGAAACTAGCTCGACCCAGGTCGACGTATGTTTCTCGAAATCGGCTTTCCGCAAAAAGCCGCCATTCGCCCGCATGAATTCGTCGATCTTATCTGCGATCTCACCCTCGTAAAAAGCGTCGCGACCTTTTTCGCCAATCAGTCGCAAGGTTTTCGCCAGGGCCGGATTCTTGAAAATATCGCCCTTGGCGGGGGTCCGCTCTTTTCCGTCGAGTGTGTAAGTCTCGAGAAAAGCGCCGGGCAATCCCTTGTATAGCCGCGGACCAAACGCCCAATAATAGGCAATCAATTCCGTGACCGGAAAACCCTCTTCTGCATACTGAACGGCAGGCGCAAGGTCGTCGCTGAGTTTCAGTTTGCCGAATCTTTTGTGCAGCTCCGCCCAGGCGTCCACTGTTCCGGGTACGCTTATCGGCAACATGCCTACCGGTGGAATTGTTTCACGATGCAGTTTCGCCAGTTCGGCCTTCATCTGATCATAACTCAAACCGAGCGGTGAACGTCCGCTGCCGTTTATTCCGTAGAGTTTATTTTCCTTGGCGCTATAAACGATTGCGAAGAGATCGCCGCCAACCCCGTTGGAGACCGGCTCCATCAAACCGAGCGTTGCATTTGCAGCGATCGCCGCGTCCACGGCGCTGCCACCGCGTTTCAAGATATCGACGCCGACCTGTGTGGCCGCGGGGACGCTTGTGCAGACCATTCCATGCCGTGCCAGCACTTCCGATCGCGTGGCGAAATTCTTTCCGGTGATGCGATCGATCTGAGCGTCAAGCCGGAGACCGACAATCAACACAGCGAACAGTCCGAAACTGAGCTTAAGCCAGCGCACCAGCCACATTAATGCCTTCTATTTTAAAGAGTGCACTTGAATTTTGGTCTGCCGATTATATTTGATTGCTCACCACCAAATGAAGATTTCGTCCGACGACCAAAAAGCGATCAGCGTGATTCTGATCTGTCTGGGATTTCTGTCCTTTCTGATCGGCATCGCTGCTCACTTGAAAGCGGGTTTTCAGTCGCGCGCAGAGATTACGACGATAGGCTTCGTCGCCGCTGCGATTTTCGCGGGACTAGGCATTCTTGTGTTTCTGTTTTCGTTTACGAAAAAACAAAGTTGAGGTGAGATTGCGGACTCCGGGCCGCGGATTACGCATTTAGCACGGCACGGTCCAGGCCCTAAAAAAAGTGGCGGCGATCCTCCCCAGATCGCCGCCTTCCCCCACCGCTCTGAACAACGAAGTTATTGCTGCATTGCGTCGTGAAGCTCCTTGTGGGCGTTCATCATGTCCTGATGGGCCTTCTGGACGGCATCCAGCTTCTTCTGCTGATCAGCCGTTAGCAGCGGCCGGATCTGCGACAGCGAGCTATCGATGACTCCTTTTGCTTTCTGCATCGCCTCCTGATGAATGGCGGCGAGTTGCGGTTTGGCCGCATCGAGAATCGGCTGAACCTTTGTCTGTTGATCAGAAGTAAGGTTCAACTGCTTGGTGATTCCCTGAAGGCCGAACGCGTGCCCGTGCCAGCCGCCGCCGGCACCGGGTTGTGCTTGCACTACTACAAAGCCCCCGAGCGCAATCGCGCCAGCGGCTACAAACGTTAATATGTCTCTTTTCATGGTTTGTTTCATTTTGTCTCCGCGAAATATTCTTTCGCTTCTTCAGGTAATGACCGGCAGGCAGTCTGGCCGGTTACAATTTTTCGTCTGGTCGCTCGTCGCAACTGCGCTTTCCCGTGACAAGCGCTTGGCACAAGCGCTTCTACACTCAAAAGTGTAACCAAAGCGCCCCGGTAGCAGTCATTGCTACTGGTGTGGATGCGCTCTCGATTACATGGATGATACTGACGCAAGTGCGCTTGTTCATGCTGCGCTCCAGCATGACGATGAGGCGGCTCGCGCATTGGTGCGACAGCTCTATCCGCTCGTGGCCAAGATTGTCCGCGCTCATCGCCCGCATCGAACGGATGAAGAGGACCTTTGCCAAATGATTTTCATCAAAGTATTCCAGAAACTATCGCAATTTTCCGGAAAGGTGCCGCTGGAGCACTGGGTCTCTCGCATCGCAGTCAACACTTGCCTAAACCAGATTCAATGGGAGAAAATACGACCCGAGCTTCGCCACGCCGATTTAAACGTGGAAGAGCAAGCTGTGATTGAGAATCTGACAACCTCCGCCGATGAGCTCGCGCCGGACCAGCGTTTCGCCTCGCGCCAACTGGTTGAACATCTTCTCGCTGCGCTCAAACCGGTCGAACGGCTGGCCATCGATCTGCTATACTTGCAAGGACGTTCGGTTGAAGAGATCCGTAAAATTACCGGCTGGAGCGCAGCACTCGTTAAAGTACGGGCGTTTCGAGCGCGACAAAAAATGAAAGAATGCCTCGCCAGGATTTCGGCAAAGGAAGGAGTATGAAAGATCACCAAGTCGATCGGTTGTTGCGATCAGCTGCGCAGGCAGGCGATGAGGCTTCGGCTGAAATGCCGTTTGGATTCGATACTCGCGTGATCGCGCTTTGGTCTCGCAGTCGCGAGAGTGCGAGCCCAAATGGCGTTGCTTCACTGCTCCGGCGAGTGGCGCTCTTTTCGGCCGCAGTGATTGCTATTTCGACGTTGGTAGCTGTTCGCGAGCTCAAACAGAGCCGGGAACAGTCCAACGACTTCACGAACGAGTTTGCCATCGCGGACACCGCCATTCAGGATGAGTTTTCACAATGAACGGCGCGTTAAAGTGGAAACTTGTTGCCGGATTTGTCCTTGTATTCGTCGCTGGTGGAATCGCTGGCGCTGCTTTGGGGGGATTTTACGCTCGGCATCTTTTCTTTGAGTTTCACCGTCCCGGGCGAGTGGGCGACAGAATGAAAGAGCGGCTTCGTACTGAGCTGAGACTGACACCTGAACAGGTCGCAAAAATTTCGCCAATTGTCGATAAAACCGCCGCACAGCTCCAGGAGATACGGCGCGACACCGGCTGGCGTGTCCATGGAATCATGGCGGAAGCGCACAAGGAGATCGCGGTCAATCTTACCGACGGACAACGGCAAAAACTTCAACAAATCGAAGAGCGACACCGGCGGGGGCACCATCGTCGCGGCCCGCGCGAATTCGCGCCCGAATCACCATCGGCGACGCCGTAGTTATCTGGAGGGCGGAGCTCTGCGACGCCGATCGCCCCGTGCATCCCCGGGCTCGCAGAGCTCGCCCCTCCATTTTAACTCTGCGGCAACTAGAACCGTAAGCCGTTTTCGAAAAAAATCCGCTCGCGCTCGACGTCTGCACCGCGACTAATGAAAAGATCGCGCAGTTCCGGCGTGTAGTAATCGCCGCTATAAAGAGGATTCAGCCCAAAGAAAATCTTCCCGCCGGGTGCGAGGTGTTGCCGCAAATCGCCCAGGAAAAAGTCCCATTCCGCTGTTCCCCAGCGTTCCTTGGTCGGATGATAAAGGTAGAAATTGGTCGAAAACGCGGTGATCCAATCGAATTTTTGACCAAGGTCAGGCAGTGGTTCAAACGCGCTGAGCCTCCAAACTACGCGCGGAACTCGGAAAAGCTCGAGCAGCTCGGTAAACAGAGGGACGTGCTCGATGTCCAGGCCCAGAACGGAATGGCCGAGGTTCCTGGCGATGAACAAGAAAAATCCTCCACCGCAACCGAGGTCGAGCACGCGTTTCGGCTCTGAACGATGGAGTTTCAAATCCTGCACGCGTTCCCGATTTAATCGCAACCACGGCTCGATGTTCGCGTATTTGGCGTATCCAGCAGTGGAATTCGCATAACGTTGCTGAATTTCTCGGGCGCGTGCCTCATCGATTTTCGCCAGCATCGGTCGAAGCGGAACGCGAAAAATCGAGCGTTGTGCTCTGCGCCAGCCGCGCCGGTAGGTCAGAGGGTTGGTAAATTTGAGAATTTTTCGGGAAAGTTTCATCTAAAAATCGGTGAACTGTAGGGCAACCGCTCCGGTTGCCAACCCGTAGCGAAAGCAGGCGCCGCGTCCGCCCTACAATTTCTCGACGATCTCACGGATCAATCCGGGACCGCGATAAACGAATCCGGTGTAAAGCTGAAGAAGGTGAGCGCCTGCTTCGAGTTTTTCCCGGGCAGATTCTGCATCGCAGATTCCACCGGAAGCAATCACCGGAATTTTGGAGTTTGCGGCGATGCTGCGCACCAACGCAGTCGATTTTTCCCGTAGCGGCGCGCCGCTCAGACCACCTTCCTCATCAAGCCCCGGCGGCACGGAGGAATGATCGAGCGTGGTGTTTGTCGCAATGATCCCCGCGACTCCGTTTTCTTCGCACACCGCAAGGACTGACTCCAATTCAACCGGCGACAGATCAGGCGAAATCTTCACAACGAGCGGCTTTGCGACCGGCCCCGGCTCACTGGCAATCGCGTGCAGCAATCGTGACAGCGCTGCCGGTTCCTGCAGCTCCCTTAGGCCGGGAGTGTTGGGTGAGCTTACATTTAACGTGATGTAATCGGCAAAATCACGAAGCAATCGAAACGAGTAAAGATAATCGTCAGTGGCGCGTTCAAGCGGCGTGGTCCTCGATTTGCCAATATTGATTCCGATAGGAATTACGGGCCATCGCCCGCCCTCACGCAGTCCACGCAAGCGTTGTGCGATGGCATTGGCACCGTCGTTGTTAAATCCCAGGCGATTGATGACGGCATGCTGCGCGGGCAGTCTAAAGATGCGCGGCTTAGGATTTCCTGGCTGTGCCATGGCTGTCACGGTGCCGATCTCGATGAAACCAAAACCAAGTGCCGCCCACGCCGGCAGGGCGACGCCGTTTTTGTCCAGGCCGGCGGCGAGGCCGATTGGATTCGGAAAGGTCAAGCCGAAGAGAGTTTTTGGCTTCGACGGCGGCGCGAACCGTTTCAGCACACGCAGCGCAGGATCAAAATGCGAAGCCCTGGCAAGCGATGCGATGGTGAAATGATGTGCGGCCTCCGCCTCAAGCGAAAACAACAGTGGCCTAACGAGTCGTTCGTACAGATTTTTCATGTCAACTGCCGCGCGTAATCCCGAGCGTAGGCGAGGGACCTCACACAGGATGATTGATCACGTTGTCTATCCAGAGTAACGCAAGCTTTGTGGGTGAGGTCCCTCACTTCGTTCGGGATGACGCGCTTTGGGTAACCATGTAACGGTTCGGATTCGCCTTCATTTCCCGATACAAAACTGGCTGAACACAGAGTCGAGAATCTGTTCCACATCGACAACTCCAATTACCTCTCCGACCGCACGCAATGCTTCGTTAAGATGAATCGCAGCATATTCCGCCGACAAGCCCTCGGCTTGTGTCGTCGTGGCCCGATCGCATGATTCCAGAGCGCGACGCAGACAATCGCGATGGCGCGTATTAATCGCTAGGGTGCTTTCCGGCTTTAGATTTTGTTTCGTGATCCGGGCCAGAATTTCCTTTTGCAACTCCGGGAGGCCTTCCCCTGTGAGGCACGAAATTCGCAACGCATGGAAATTCTTCCAGTCACTGTTTTCCGGCAGATCGCTCTTGTTCAGAACCACAATTTCGTTGGAATCCCGGTTGCGTTCCTGGAGATGTGGAGGTTTCGAGTTACTGCCGTCTGCGATGTGGAGTCGCAGATCGGCCAATTGCAGCGATTTCTCCGTGCGGGCGATACCCTCACGCTCCAGTTCGCTGGCGGATGTTCTCAAACCAGCCGTATCAAGCAAACGGATGGGAAGGCCGTCCAGATTGACGGTTTCTTCGATGGTGTCGCGTGTCGTGCCATGCGTATCGCTCACAATCACGCGATCGTAACCAAGGAGCCGATTGAGCAAGCTCGATTTCCCAGCATTTGTTGCTCCGTAGATGACCACGCGCACACCTTCACGCAGAATGCGTCCTTGATCAGCAGTGGCGAGCAACGCTGTGATTTCTTCGCGGATGAATCCGAGTCGCGCACGCAGTGTTTCGCCTTCGTCCGGCGCGATACCCTCCTCAGGAAAATCGATCGACGCATTGATGTGCGCCAGCAGTTCAATCAGTTCATCACGAATTTTCCTGATTTGTTCTCCGAGCCTGCCTTCAAGTTGTTCGGTGGCCGAGCGCAGGGCGAGACCGGTCTTCGCGCGGATCAGATCGATTACCGCTTCGGCTTGTGTGAGGTCCATTTTGCCGTTCAGAAAAGCGCGCTCAGTGAATTCGCCCGGACGTGCCGCGCGGGCACCGGCGCGCAAGCACGCTTCAAGGACCTTTGCAGAAACCAGCATTCCTCCGTGGCAACTGATCTCGATCAAATCCTCCCCGGTATAACTGGCCGGAGCGCGGTGGACGGCAAGCATCACTTGATCGATCAATCGGCCTTCTGAGCCAAAAATCTCGCCAAGATGCTGCACGCGTGGCTCAAATTGCGACGGCGTCTCTTTGCCATGGAAGATTTTGTCCGCTACCTCGATCGCATTCGCGCCTGAGACGCGCACCAGCGCGATGGCCCCTTCCCCGGGTGGCGTGGAGACGGCAGCGATGGTGTCGGAAACGGTCATAACCCTCGCAAATTGTAGGGCAACCGCTCCGGTTGCCAAATTGCGTGAACAACATCCCTTTGGTGCTGCTCATAGCGGCAGAGCCCTGCCGTACTGCAAGACGTGACCGCCCTGGAAAGCCTCTATGACGCGGTGACGTCTTGGAGTCCGGGCGGCGCTCCGCCACTTTTCATTTAGATTTCTGTTTCCCATTAATCGCGCATCACCTTCTTCAGTGCCGCGACGCATTTCTTGTTCTCCTCCATTGTGCCGACCGAAATACGGATCCATTCGGGCAAGTTGTACCCTTTGAGCGGGCGCACGATGATGCCTCGCCTCAGGAGATTCTCGAAGATCGCATGCCCGTCCCCAACATTTATCATCACAAAATTCACCGTCCCAGGCACAAAAGGAATTTTCATTTTGGCTAATTGTTCGTGCAAATAAGCGCGACCTTCATCGACCACCCGCTTGGTATCGCGCAGATGCTCGTCATCTTCCAGCGCTGCCAGCGCGCCGACTTGAGCGATGCTGTTCACGTTAAATGGCTGCCTTGTTTTATGGAGCATCTGAACCAGATCAGCCGGCCCAACGGCATAGCCGATACGCAAGCCGGCCAGCCCATGAATCTTCGAAAACGTGCGCAGGACAACAATGTTCCTTCCTTCGCGAACGAATCGTAGCGTATCAGGCGGATGATCAAGGAATTCGAAATAAGCTTCATCGAAAACAACGATCACATTTTCAGAGATACGCGACATGAAATGGTCGATTTCCCTCTGCGAAAGCAACGTCCCGGTTGGATTATTCGGGTTGGGGACAAAAATGAGACGGGTTTTCGGCGTGATCGCGGCCAGCATTCCCTCCAAATCCTGCTGATAATCGGGGCTGGGCACTTCGATCGTGTGCGCGCCAAACGACGTCGCGATCAATTTGTAGACGACAAACGCATACTGTGACGTGACCACATCGTCACCGGGATTGAGAAACGCGTGACCAAGAAACTCGAGCACTTCATTTGAACCATTGCCGAGAATCACGTTCTCCGCGCCGAGGCCGAGTTTGGCGGCCACTGCGTTACACAAGCAAAACCCGCCGCCGTCCGGATACAGGTGGCCTTTTTCCAATGCCTCACGCATCGCCTCCAATGCCTTGGGAGAGGGACCCAGCGGATTTTCGTTGGAAGCCAGCTTGATGATTGCGCCTGGATCGAGGCCAAGTTCGCGGGCCGTTTCTTCGATTGGTTTTCCCGGTTGGTAAACCGTGATCTCGCGCAGTTGCGGGTTCGCCAGCTCCCAGATCGAAATCATGGAATAATGGAGTAGTGGAGTAATGAAGTAATGACAACTTCATTAGAGTTGTCGTGCCACCGCTCCATCGGTTACAATGTCGACAATGGCCGAAGGCGAAATCATCTATCTAGATAACAACGCTACTACCCAGCTCGATCCCGCTGTGATCGAGGAGATGCTGCCTTTTTTGACCAAGTATTACGGCAACCCTTCGAGCGGATATGCCTTCGCGGCCACCGCGAGGAAAGCCATTAATCTTGCTCGCGAACGGTTGGCGGCGTTGCTGGGGTGCGAGCCGGCAGAAATCGTTTTCACCAGCGGCGGGACCGAATCCAATAACGCCGTGATCAATTCCGCGCTGCAGTTTGAGACGCGCGGAAAACGTGTGGTCACGAGCGCCGTTGAACACAGTGCGGTGCTGCGCCCGTGCCAGGATCTCGCAAAACGAGGATGTGACGTCACATCTCTCGGCGTGGATAGGGATGGCAATCTCGACCTAGCCGAATTGGAGGCCGCGATTCTTCCGGGGACAACCCTCGTTTCAATCATGTGGGCAAACAACGAGACCGGCGTGGTATTTCCAATCGAGAAAATTGCTGAAATCTGTCGTGAGAAACGTGTGCTGTTTCATACGGACGCCGTGCAAGCGACCGGGAAAATCCCGATGCGTCTGCGCGATTCGCCGATCAATTTTCTTTCCCTTTCCGCGCATAAATTTCACGGCCCAAAAGGCGCCGGCGCGCTTTATGTCAGCCGGCAAACCCGCTTCAGTCCGCTGATCGCCGGCGGCGGCCAGGAAAATGGTCGCCGTGGCGGGACGGAAAATGTCGCGTCGATTGTCGGTCTCGGAAAAGCGGCCGAGCTCGCCTTGAAATATCTCGCAGAAGGCCAATGCAACATTCGCTCCATGCGCGATCGATTTGAGAAGTTTATGCTTGAAGCCGTGAGTGGAGCATCTGTCAACGGCGCGGGCGCGGCGCGGCTCCCAAACACGTCGAGTCTTTCATTTGAAGGCGTCGAATCTCCGTCTGCGCTTCTCTTGTTGGCCCGACAAGCTATTTGTTGCTCGGCCGGCTCGGCCTGCCGGACCGGTTCACAGGAAGCTTCGCACGTGCTGCGAGCAATGAATCCGGGCAGCGACGGCGCGCGACGGAGTCTGCGTTTCTCTTTTGGCCGCTTCAATACTGACGCGCAAATCGACCGCGCGATCGAAATCGTTCCGAAAGTTATCGAAAAGCTGCGCCAAAGCGCTGCGCGGACGCCCGTAGCCGCAGCTCTGTGAGGCGTTCGTTGACGGCGCAACCGAAAACAAATGTTGTTTCGCCAAAGGGGCATACATCGCTCTGAGCCTATGCCCGGTTCGACAACTTATCTGTAGCGCAATATTGTGCCGAACTGTTCTTATCGTGATGGAAACACCGCGTGATCCCAATGCTTCGCGTTACGAGCATGTCGGCAAGGGTCTGCGCCGGGGCGATCTCGATCGCGATCCTATCAAACAATTTGGAAACTGGTTCACGGCGTCGATTGAAGCCGGTATTCGCGATGTCAATGCAATGAGCCTGGCCACGGCTGGAGCTAATGGCAGACCATCAGTCCGCATTGTGCTGCTGAAAGGCTTCGACCACGATGGGTTCGTGTTTTTTACCAATTACGAAAGCGAAAAAGGAAAGCAGCTCGATGCCAACCCGTATGCGGCGCTGGCATTTTACTGGATCGAACTGGACCGACAGATTCGCATTAACGGGAGAGCAGAAAAAACTTTGCGCGAGGAATCGCAAACCTATTTTCATTCGCGTCCCGTGGGCAGTCAGCTGAGCGCCTGGGCGTCGCGCCAAAGCCAGGTCGTCGATGGACGCCGCGTGCTGGATGCGCGCATGGCAGAGATGACCGAGCGCTTTGGTGACAAGCGCATTCCGTTGCCGCCGCATTGGGGCGGATACCGAGTGAAACCAGATATGATCGAATTTTGGCAAGGTCGCCCGAACCGCCTGCACGATCGGTTTCGTTACACACGGCAGGCTGATAACTCCTGGCTGATCGAGCGACTAGCACCATAATGTGGTTCGACGGGGCTTCGTTTAGGATTTGCACTGAAGTCCGAAAAGCGATGCGAGGACACAGGGTTCATGAAGAAAAACCTGAATGACAAGATCGCCATCATTCAGGGTGACATTACGAACCTCGACGTTGATGCAATCGTAAACGCGGCCAATACGACGCTCCTCGGAGGCGGCGGGGTCGACGGCGCAATTCATCGCGCTGCTGGGCCCCAGTTGCTCGCTGAATGCCGGACTATCGGCGGTTGTCGACCCGGCGAAGCCAAACTTACTCGCGGATATCATCTGCCCGCGCGCTTTGTCATTCACACAGTTGGTCCGGTTTGGAGAGGAGGAGAACACCATGAGCCTGAGACCCTGGAGAATTGTTATCGGAATTCGCTGCAACTCGCGGTCGAAAATGAAATCAAAACGATTGCTTTCCCGGCAATCAGTTGCGGCGCATATGGCTATCCGATTCCAGACGCAGCCCAGGTGGCGGTGAGTACCGCGCGAGATTTTCTTGCGACTGATGACACCATCGACAAAGTAACTTTTGTTCTTTGGGGCGAAAATATTTATGACGCGTACCGGCAGTTGTTGTAGCCGCCCACCTCTGGGCGGCGCGACACCCGCGTTGCGTGGAGATCAGCGCCGCGTTTCTCAGAGCGCAACGGCTACAGAAGTAGAGAAACGCAATCAGGCCGCCGGATACGATTGCATTTGTGTATGATTAATCCGAACGAAAACAATCTTACGAGGGACGAACCGCTGCCGACGCCGGTTCAGCCGGGCGAGCAACAAATTAGCTCGGGTGGGCGTGAGCAGTTTCGTCAAGCAACAAACAAATTTTCCACGGCTGTAAGCCACACGTGGGATGAAACAAAGGAGAAAGCCAGCCGTGCGAAGGAGCGCACTGAATATTTCGTACGAGAAAATCCCGTGCCGACCATTCTCGGCGCGCTGGGCCTCGGAATCGCGATTGGGTTGGCGATCCGCTTTGCATCGACCAGCGAAGAGCGAGCGAAAGTTGAGGCAAAGTCGCCGCTCTCAGATCTGGATTGGAGCGTTCTCTCCCTTCCGTTTCTCTGGCCGTTGTTCAAATCAGCCAGGGAAAAATACGAAAGATCGGCCGACGCGATGAAAGATGGCGTGAAACGATTGAAAAAGATCGACGTGGACCGCTACGCAAAGCCGATCCGTAAACGCTGGAAAGCCTGGACGCGCTGAGCATCGTTGCAGATCGGCGCGAATCGTTCACCGGAGCTCGAGAAAGTTATTGATGAGATCGGCGAGGGGACACGGATACTGGGCCATGAAAGCGTGGCCACCGCCATCGAATTGAGCCAGCCAGGCGCCAGGAATGGCGTTAACGAGCCTCAATGCATTCGATAGTGGAACCACGACGTCTGCCGTGCCCGTGGCAACTAGCACAGGTACGTTCATCTCTCGCAGACGGTTCCCGATGCCCACACGGTGCCACGCCTCGATCGCCGCGACCTGACGGTTCACGAGATCGGGAGATAACTGCGCACGCTCCTGTGCTACGATATCGCCGAATTCGCGATAAATAGATTCGGCGACAGCCCTCGGAAAAAGCAATGAGAGTAATCGACGCGCCTGCTCATGAGGCGTCCCGGACATATCGATAAGTTGCGACCACACTTCGGCTGGGGCGAGATCTGCGTCGGCTCCGCCCGGTTCCGTCGATAATAAGATGAGTTTGTCAATCCGCCATGGGTGCTGCAAGGCGAGAGTCAGGGCAATGAAACCACCCATCGACCATCCGAGCAAACTTATGCGCTCGATGCCGAGCGCTTCCACTACTCGCGTCGCATCATCGGCGAGTTGGGCGATATCAAATGGCCGTCCGTTGTCAGTGGAGCGACCGATTCCGCGATTGTCGACAAGGACGACCTCGTTGGAAGACGCGAGTCTATCCAGAAACGAAGGGTCCCAGTCGGCACTTGTGGCGGCGAAACCGTTCAGGACCATGAGCGGTCGACCATTCCCAATTCGACGATAAGCGATTTGCGCCCCATCGACTTGGAGTTTTTCGAACGACTCCTTGGGCATCGGCGACGTTAGGAAGTCCCACGACAACGGTCAAGGCGGCCGTTGCAAGTGTGAGGCGGGGAAATTCCGCCAATGACTCCGAAAGCGTTCACGAGTTGAAGCACGGCGTCACCTCGCGGAAAGTGTCGATCTTCGCATGGCAAACTCGAATTCATCCGAACGGCCCGCTTGGCAGCGCAACCCGATCTTCGAATTTTTCGCGTCGCTTAAACTCGCGGTCGTCTTGCTCGCGGTAATAATTGTCGCGGCAATCGCAGGCACGCTCTATGAATCGAGTTTCGACGCGAAGGTTGCGCGTGCCTATGTTTACGGAGCGCCGTGGTTCAATCTCTGGCTCGTTCTGCTTGGAGCAAACCTTACCTGTTCCGCGCTTTCTCGTTGGCCGTGGCGTAAACATCATCTGGCGTTTCTCATCACGCACCTTGGTATCATTACGCTGCTGATCGGATCGCTTATCGGCAGAATTTGGGGAATCGAAGGAACAATCACGCTTTTCAAGGGCGAACCACCAACGAATCGGCTTCTGGTCAACGAACGTCAGCTGCGCGTCCACGATGTCGATGGAATCGTAAAAGGCTATCCCGCTGAGTTTTTGCATCATCCCCCGACGCCACAGAATCCACGCGACCTTGGCCTCCTCGCCACCGGCGCGCATTTGAGGATTATTGATTACGCCCCAACGGTCGAAGCAAAGCTCAACCCAAAGCCACTGAACGAAGGTGGAGCGCCGGCGCTGCATTTTGCCATTGCGACCGCGATGATGAACCAACATCTCGATGGGTGGCTGCTCGCTGACGATCCGCAGAACGGAAATTTCTCAATGGGTCTGGCCAACATCGAACTTAAACGCGGTACCGCGGCAGGCGCAGGTAGGGGCGATTCACCGAATCGCCCGCCGTCGAGTGCGATTACTAGCACGAGCAAGAGCATGAGTGAAGAAGTCGATCTTGAGGAATCAATATTCGCTTTTAGCAAAGCGCCTGAGGAGCAAATTGGTCGTGTTCGCAAGGGTGGCAGCACCAGCGCGAAAGTGCGCCTGGAACGACCTCAGAACGGCAACAAAGGACGCGTTCTTATTTCACTAGGTGAAAAACAAGCCAGCTTCGATGTTGCAGAAAATCTCCATCGTGAGGTCGCAATCCCCGATACGCCGTTCACACTCAAAATCGACGACTACTGGGCGGATTTTCGAATCGAGGATGGTAAACCCAGCTCCTTCACCGATCAGCCGAACAATCCTGCAGTGCTTGTGACAATTCGAGGCAAAGGTCTGCCCACCAGCGAATCCGAAACAAACCCACATGGAAGTGCTAAAGACCTCACCACAAATGGCGGCCCGCCAGCGATGCCCGCGCCTGGAAAAGAAACACCGAACCATCTAACGCTGTTTATCGCGGACGATGGCACGATCACTTACGAGCTCACTTCGCGAAAAAATGGCAGAGCAAATGGCAAGATCGGGTTGAACAAGCCGCTGCCGACCGGTTGGGCTGATTGGCAACTGACGATTGATAAGACGATGCCGCACGCTGCAAGCTCGATGGATTTCAACCCGATTAATTCCGAGGCAGTACCAGCGACCGCCGATTTGCCAGATGGTGTGCGCGTCCGCGTCCAGCAAAATGGCGAAGCCATTGAGCGATGGGCTCCAGCGGGCTGGCAGATTGCAATTCCCACCTCACCCAGCCCGACCATGGTTGCCTACGGTTGGAAAACAGTGTCACTGCCAATCGGACTGGAACTGCTAGACTTCGAAGTAAAACGGAATGAAGGCAGTGACAGCCCTGCGGGATTCAAGAGTACGCTGCGCGTTGTGACGGCCGATGGCGAGACTGCTACGGGCTCGTGCTGGATGAACAATCCATTCAGTTATCCGGGGACTTGGTGGCGTACCTGGACGGGACTGACCTACAAAATTTCTCAGGCGTCTTGGAACCCGGAAAACCTCGGACAAAGTACCGTGCAGATTTTGCGCGATCCCGGCTGGCTATTGAAATGGATCGGTTCGCTGCTCGTTGTAATCGGAGTGTTCATGATGTTTTATCTCCAGCCGTACCGAAAACAAACCGAAGGCGAACCGATCACGCCTTCGGCTCCAAGGCAAAAAACAAACGCTACGAGAGCGGAAGCCGTTGCGGAAATCACGCGCTAGATTCGGCATTCCGTCATTGTAGGGCGTCTGTGTCAGACGCCAGCGACGGCGTTTCACAGAAACGCCCTACAACATTCGTTGGGAGACCGACACAAAGCATCACGCGAGGGTTGAATCTTGGGCATTGAGCGTTAAACGTTTTGGATCTCACATGGAAAACAGAAAAATCATTCAGTTGCTTGTATTTTTCGCTGCGGCCTTCACCGCATGCGCGTCGGACCAAGATCAGGCCCAGGTTCCCGGAGTCGAACAAATCGTTCCGGGCGCAACCAAATGGGGCTTTTACAATGGAGAGCCAGTAACCAAGTGGAATCCAGATGGGCGAACCATGACACTGTTAACTGAATTGCGGTATACAGATCCAAAGGGCAATGTCTGGGTCGCCCCGATCGGATCGATTGTCGATGGCGCATCCATTCCCCGTTACCTCTGGTCGGTCATGGGTGGGCCGTTCGAAGGAAGATATCGAAATGCCTCCGTGTTGCACGACGTCGCGTATGGGGACAAGAAACGGCCGTGGCAAGATTGCGACCGCATGTTCTACTACGCCATGCGCTGCAGCGGGGTGAGCGGCGTTGAAGCGAAAACCATGTTTTACGCGCTCTACAAATTCGGGCATCACTGGAAATTTCCAATCAAACGCGCGAAGCCGGTGAAGTTTGACGGACAATTAGTGGCGCGCGCCGAGCCGATTCCGCGCGCAATCCCAGTCAATCCAGCTGAAATTAACGACGCACGCGATTGGATTCAGAATTCCGATCCGAGCCTTGAACAAATCGAGCAGCGAGCGAACACGGAAGCGTGGTGACGCGGCGCGTGTTTACGATACGTCATCCCGAGTCGCGCAGACGACCAGGGACCTCGCAAGTACGGATCTAATCACGCAAATTACCTCGAGCACAGTAGAGAATCCGTGTGGCTTTGCGAGGTCCCTCGCTCCGCTCGGGACGACACGCGTTCGGTAATGCTGTCACTGAGATGCCCGGCCATCAAAAGCAACGGGCGCCTCGAACAAGCTCCGTCTCGAGGCGCCCGGCTTTGGGTCTATCTGTGGCGCAACCTAACCCATCGGTAGCAAATTCCCCGCCATTGGTTCACTGCGTAAATGCGTCAACCAAATCGTTCACGGCGGGATCGGCGTCTCGCGCCGACAGCGGTGCGAGATTAAAGCGGAATTCCAGCAATTTCAGAATGGAAACTGTTTCGTATTCCCTGTGATCAACATGACCTGTGCCCGCCAACGGCGAGATGAGGATCGCAGGAACACGACTGCCGGTGCCCCAACCGTCGTCTCGTACGGGCGGCGCAACGTGGTCCCAGCGGCCACCGTTCTCGTCGTACGTGACGATAATTGCGCAGGTGTTCCAGATGTTGCTATTTTGTACAGCCCTGACGATATCTGCGACATGCTGCTGCCCTCTAACTACGTTGGTGTAGCCGGGATGTTCGTTGTCGATTCCCGCGAATTTGATAAATGACACCGCGGGCAGCCTGTTGTGCTGCAAATCGGCCAGGAATTGTGTCTCATCCTGCAAGTGCGCATTCGGTCCAGTCGTCTCCGGATTGAGCGGTGGCGGGCTGGTGTAATTTGCGTTCGGCGCGTCGAGGAATGGCGCGTATTTGGTGAAGTACGCAAAAGGCTGATGGTGGAACTGGAATATGATGTTCGGGTCATTGGCAGCTTGCGTATTATTTTGGAGAGCCGCGTTCCAGCCTCCAGAGTACCATTTCCAACTGATCCGTGCGTCGTCGAGCCGGTTGCCGATAGTCTCGACGTAGCCCGGCTGCACGGGATCAGTGTTGTTGATTAGCAAACGTTTGGCCGGATCAGTCGTGCTCGGCGAGAACGGCGCCTTTGCGGGCTGGATCGTGTTCACGCCGAACTGACCCTCGAAGGTGAGCTGATTGTCGTGCAACGTCTTGGTCGCCGGGTCATAGCTCGATTGCCAGCCGGCAGGAATCGCGGTGGTCCACGGGGGAGTCTGCGCGGCGATAAGCCACTGATGATTCAGAAACGAACCACCGTACGCCGAGTGGAAAAAATTATCGCAGAGCGTGTACTGCTGCGCCAACTCGCCTTCCGGCAGATTCGTCGCATCAAGATAAGAAAGAACCAGGCCGGGGTTGTCACTCCACGTCACAAACTTGCCAAGGTCGCTCTTTTTCGGCTCAAGCGCTCCGTTATCGATCTGCAACTGCTGCGTGTAAAAACGATGAACGATATCTCCGGTAGTGGTATCGGCGTCGATGTAGTTGGTGAAGTCGAACGGTGTTTCCGGCAGCGCTACGTCATGATCAGACCAAAGCGCGAGGTTGCCGTCGGGACTTGCAGGAAAATTCGGATCGGGCGCAGGTGGAAAACCGTTGAGCGGACGCGGAGTCTTATAGATCAACGAAGTGTAGTTAGTGCTCTTGTCGTACTGCGACAGCGTGTCGAACCCGTGTTGGAGCCCATTTGCGCCGGGGAACTGGCCATAGAGCGAGTCGAAACTCCAGTTCTCCTGGTAGATCACAATGATGTGCCGCAGGCGTTGCACCGCGTGCTCGCTTTTCTGGCGCTCGTGGTTTGGCGGGTTCGCAAACGTGATACCGGTAGGACCGACGAATAGCGCGGCAGCCGTCACAACGGCAGCGGCGCGTTCCAACAGATCGATAAAGAGTTGACGAGATTTCATGATTTTTGATTGGGCTTGTGGGCACCATTGCAGCCGGGTGTTACAAACAGATGACGGCCTCGCAAAAAAACGGTGACGTTTCCGTGGCGATTATGTGAACAGGCCTTCCGCGCGAATCCGACACCTGAAACTTGATGATCGTTCGGAACAAAGTCCGCAATCAGAGTGCCCGCAGGTCAGCCATGATTTTCTGAATCGCGCTTACGCCAGTTAGATCGCGCCGGAGCATGGCATATGGCCGCTCACCACATCGCAACGAATGGCAGATTTTGCGAAAGCGAAGAGCGACGCGGGGACGCGTGCGCACTCCCAAAGCTGTCGCGAAACAGAACGGGCCCCGTCATTGATTTCGCACGCAGTGCTTTGGAATGCGATGCGTCTTCGCATCGCTTTTTAGAGTACCGACAAATCTCCGGGAGTCAGGCTGATTTACGTTCCGAGGCAGACCTAGCGCCATCCTTCTCCAGCGCTACGGCTAGCACTTCGTCAACATTCTCAACCGGGACGAATTTAAGTTTTTGTTTCGCTTCCTCGGGAACATCGACGAGATCTTTCTCGTTTAGCTTTGGGATGATGACCGTGGAAATCCCCGCGCGCATCGCCGCCAGGCTTTTTTCCTTTAGACCGCCAATTGGCAGAACCAGGCCGCGCAGAGTGACTTCGCCGGTCATGGCGACATCCGGTCGCACCGGAGTATTGCTGAACAACGATGCCAGCGCGGTAAACATGGCGACTCCGGCAGAAGGACCATCTTTAGGCACGGCGCCAGCTGGCACATGCACGTGGACGTCGATGTTACGGAAATCTTCCGCCTTGGCGCCGATTTCGCTATTACGGCTGCGGACCAGACTGAGTGCGGCCTGGACCGATTCTTTCATCACTTCGCCGATGTGTCCGGTAAGCGTGACGTTGCCTTTGCCCGGATAACGGGTCGCTTCGATGTGCAACACTTCGCCACCGGCAGGCGTGTAAGCCAACCCGGTGACAACGCCCGGCTTGCTCGTTTTCAGTTTGGTTTCGCGCACGTATTTCGGCGGGCCGAGCATTTCGATGACCAGCTCCGGTGTGACGGTGGCGTGCTCGGTTTTTCCCCGCGCCACCTGGGACGCAATTCCACGACAAACAGACGCGATCTGGCGCTCAAGTTCACGGACGCCTGCTTCGTGCGTGTAATCGTTAATAATCCGGCGGAGCGCTTCGTCCTGCCATTCAACCTGCTCAGGCTTGAGTCCGTTTTCCTCCAACTGCCGTCTGACAAGATACCGTTTGGCGATCTCGAGTTTTTCGCGCTCAGTGTAACCGGGTAGCGAAATCACTTCGATTCGATCGCGCAACGGTTCGGGGACACCATCGATGTAATTCGCCGTGCCGATGAAAATCACCTGGGATAGATCGAACGGCACATCGAGATAACGATCGACAAACGCATTGTTTTGCCGCGGATCGAGCACTTCGAGCAACGCGCTGGCTGGATCACCACGAAAATCGGCGCCGATCTTGTCGATTTCATCGAGCATGAAAACAGGATTGCGGGTGCCGCAACGGCGTAGTTCCTGGATGATGCGACCCGGCATCGAGCCGATGTACGTACGGCGATGTCCGCGGATTTCTGCTTCATCACGCATACCGCCGAGGCTGATACGCACAAATTTTCGGCCCAGCGCGTCGGCGATTGATTGACCGAGACTGGTCTTGCCCACGCCGGGCGGTCCCAGAAAACAGAGGATAGCGCCGTGCCCCTGCGGATTGAGTTTGCGCACCGCGAGGTATTCGATCAGCCGCTTTTTGACTTTCTCCAGATCGTAGTGATCACGATCGAGAATCTTTTGCGCCTGATCGAGATCGAGATTGTCCTGGCTCAATTTGTTCCAAGGCAGATCGGCGATGATCTCGATGTAGCTGACGATGACGGAGAATTCCGGGCTGGCCGGGGGAATGAAATCGAGGCGTTTCAATTCGCGCTCTGCCTGTTTCATCACTTCCTCCGGCGGCTTGGCTTCCTCCAGCCGGGTACGCAATTGCTGGGCCTGTTCCTCGCCGCCGCCTTCAGCTTCGCCCAGCTCGCGCTGGATCGCCTTGATTTGCGAACGCAAATAGGCGCGTCGTTGCGCATCGGAAAATTGGGAGGCTACATCTTTTTGCAGTTTTTGCTGGATCTCAGCAATCTCCAACTGAGCAGATATCTGCTTCTGTACTGCCTGTACGCGCTTTTCGACGTCCAACTCTTCGAGCAGCGCCTGTTTTTGCGCGACATCCACATTTAGATTGGGCGCGAGAAAATCAGCAAGTTGCTCGGGACTTTCGATGTTCAAAATCATCAGGCGCGCCTGTTCCGGCGCGTCCGGCGCCAGTTCGAACAATCTCGCGGCTGAATCGCGCAAGTTTCGAAATGTCGCCTCCCACTCCTTGCTTGCCGCAGGCATAATCGATTCGGGTAAATCAATCTCAGCACGCAGAAAAGGCGACGTCGCCACGATTTTGCGGAGTGAAAAGCGCCGTAACCCCTGCACGATGACCAGCACATTATCCTCCGCCTGGCGCAAAAGTTTGAGCACCAGCGCAGCCGTGCCGATCGTGTAGAGGTCTTGTGTCACCGGATCTTCCTTCGCCTCATCGCGCTGCGTCAGCAGGCCGATTACTTTTGTTCGCGGCAAAGTATCGTCGAGCAGTTTAAGCGACGCGGCACGCTGGATGTTAAGCGGAATGATCGTCCCCGGAAAAATAACAAGCCCACGTACTGGCAGGATCGACAACTCCTCCGGGATATGCGGCATCTGGCTTTCGCCAGTTCCAGCCGCGATCGTGCTTTCCGTTCCAGGTTTCGATTCGACGCCGGCTCGAAACGTGCTGAGTTCTTTCGCGCTCATGACTCTTTCAATGGCAGCGAAATCCAAAGCAATCCATTGCGCTGCTCGGCGTGCGCTTGTTCGATTTCCACGTCGGCTGGCAACGGCACTTCACGTATGAACGGGCCGTAATCGATTTCCATGGCCAACAATTGCAGGGCGCATCCCTCATCGCCGGTCGGCTCCGGCAGCTCGCGCGTGCCGCGAATCACCAAGCGCCGCGGTTCGACGGTGAGATCAATGAGCGCGCGATCGACCCCCGCCAGATCGACGCAAATGCGAATGGATTTTTCGCAGCGATACGCATTGATTGCCGGCTCCCATGCGTGCGGCGCAAACTTTGAAAATTGCAAACGGGATAGCTCAGAGGTCACATCGTGCAATACGCCATGCAACCATCGCAACTTAATGTTTTTAATTGGGTCCATTGACGCCTCGATCGAACGTTAAAATTTCGCTGCTTTACGCTCCCTTTGCAATGAGAGCGCGATCGCTTGGGCTATTTTATTTTTCCCGGGCCCCACAAAGCGCGGCCGGGTTTCCCGCCGGTGTGCTCACCGTCTTTTAGCACTTGCACACCGTTCACGAAAACGTGCTTCATACCTACCGCGTATTGATGCGGTTTCTCATACGTGGCGTGGTCGGCAATCGTCATCGGATCGAACACCACTACATCGGCAAACATCCCTTCCTTCAGGAAACCGCGATGATCGAGCCCCAGATTTGTGGCCGGCAATCCGCTCAACCGTCGAATAGCTTCCTTCATTGGAATTACTTTTTCGTCGCGCACATATTTGCCCAGCACGCGTGCAAAATTCCCATAGGCGCGCGGATGCGGGTTGGATTTCAAGAAAACGCCCTCGGGCGGCTGCGAAGCTTCGTCGGATCCGAATGAAATCCACGGCTTCGCGAGTTCCTTCTTCACGTTGTCTTCGGAGATAATGAAATAAAGTGTGCCGATGCGCGATTCATCTTCGGCGATCAAATCCATCGCGGTGTCGATAGGATCCTTCCCACGCATGCTGGCCACTTCAGCCAGTGTCTTCCCGGTAAACGGCTTGAGTTTTTCCGATCTGAACTCCGCCAGCAGAATGTGCTCCGGTCCTCCGGCATCCAGATACAGGTTTTCCCATGCGCCCGTAGGCTTTTGGACTTCTGCCTTGATCTTCTCGCGTGTGGCCGGATCGCGCAGCCGCTTGAACAACGCAGGATAACCGCCGTCTTCGGTCCACGGCGGAAGCGAAGCGTCCAGGCCGGTTCCTCCCGCGGTGTATGTGTACATATCGGCGGTAATTTTCAGTCCTTCGTTCTGCGCGGCCTCGATTCGTGAAAGCAGATCGTCGATCTTCGGCCAGTTTTGCTGGCCTGATGCTTTGATGTGATAAACTTCCGCCGGAATTTTCGCCTCGCGGCTGATGCGAATTAGTTCATCAAGCGCTTCGAGTAGCCGGCTGCCCTCGCTGCGCATATGCGAGATGTATTTGCCCTGGTATTTGGCGGCCACCTTGCACAGCTCGATGAGTTCCTCAGTCTTCGCGTAAAAGGCGGGCGGATAGATCAGAGAAGTACCAATCCCCAGCGCGCCCGCTTCCATTTCCTTGCGCACCAGTTCGCGCATCTGGTCGAGTTGTGCGGGCGTCGGCTGTTTATCTTCGAACCCGATCACATACTCACGAATCGTCGTTGCACCGATGAACGACGCCACATTACACGACACGCCACGCTTTTCGAGATACTGCAAATACTCCGCGAGGGTGTTCCATTTGATGTCGTACTTGATGTCAATCTGCTGACGAATCATGTGCTCGCGCACGCGATCGTTCACCGGGCCCATCGATTCCCCTTCGCCCATGATCTCAGTCGTCACGCCTTGCCGAATTTCACTTTGCGAACGGCCATCCTGGATCAGTGACACGGTGGACCAAGAAAGCATATTGATAAACCCGGGCGCGACGGCGAGTCCCTTCGCGTCGATAATTGTCTTTGCTTTCGCCGTTTTGAAGTCACCAATGCCGGCGATTCGATCGTCACGAATCGCGACGTCCGCTTGTTTCGGCTCGGCACCGGTGCCGTCATAAACGGTGCCGTTTTTGATGATGACGTCAAAATCCAACGGTCCCGGAGATGGGGATCTCTCCTGGGCGGACATTGTGCACACAATTGTCAGGAGCCCACCGAGCCAAAAGAACCTTCGCTTCATTACGTCGCTGGAAGTTATCGAGCGGCGATTTCCGCGCAAAGGAATGCAAGGCTCCGCGGTATTGGATATTGGCAGTTCACAAAACGACGCGGGAACGCGTACGCACTCCGAAAGGGTTCGCGAAATGTGAACAGAGTTTTCAATGCATTTTGTACGAAGTGCCTTGGAGGTGTGGTGCATCTTCACGCACCGCTTTGTGCCATGCCGCCGGCTACGGCCAAGAGAGCGACGCGACGCGATTCCTACTATGAGGCCTGTTGCCTTCGAATTGGGCAAGCAAATCGAAGCAGGCCGTGCGAAACGCGCCGCTCGGTTAGCCCCAAAAGGCTTCGGGATCGAAAGGGAAATCAGAATTCAATGAAAGGGGGAACATCTGATGAAGACGAGAACAAAATCCAAATCCATGCGCCGCAGTCGAGCCCTTTTGCTGTCGGTTTTCTGCGCAGGCGTCATTGCAACTTTCATAGGCGGATGCGCGGAAGGTCCTTACGTAACGGCGTATGATGGCGGTTATTATTATCCGACCGCCTATTACACGCCTGCTTATTACGATTACGGCTACCCGTATTCTTATTACGAACCGACATATAGTCGCACCGTTGTGCGGTCAGGCTACGGCCCGCGCTACTACACCACCTACGGGTATTGATTTGCGACACGCGCTGGATGACGCATCGGTGCCATCCGCTGGCGAATGCGCCGATGCGCCTAAGCGTGCGATTAAAGGGCCTCAAGATTTCCGGCGCGCTGTAACCACGGCGCTGCGTCGTAACTAAGGAAGGCTTTGCCAATCAGCTTGTCGCAGAAGTGTAGCCACAAAATTTATCTTAATTTGGCTTTGTTTGCTTGGGCCATTGTCATTAAATGAGGAAATGAAGACATCGGCGACAGCAATTACGAACACATCTCGGGCAGTACCAACCACGCTGTTGCTTTTGTGCGCAGCACTGCTTGCGCTTTCGCTTAGCGGATGTGCTGATACATACTCCTATTCAGCACCTGAGGCCCGATATAATACTTACCACGCGCCGTATTATTATCCGTACTATCCATGGTACAGTTACTATGGTGGCGCGTACTACTGAGATTGAGCCGCCAATTACTTTTCTGTCTCCTTAAGCAGGTCTGCTAACTGATCTTTCCACAACGCCGCCAGGGTGTGGCTGCCGTGGCCGCGCGTCTTGTCGCTCAACGAAATCACGATTGCGTGGCCATGCGGAACCCGCTTGATCTCCCGTTCAAGGATGCCGAGCTCGGGAGGATTGATCAAATCGTCGGCCGAATTGATCGCCAAAAGTGGGGCCTGGATTTTTTCAAGGTTCGGCCCTGGATCATAATCATGTGAAGCCTCCAACGCGTAGAGCACGTCATTGGCGTCATCAGTCTTCACGATTTGCTCAACGAATTTGTCGAGAACTTCATCCGTTTTCGCGAGCGTAGGCGCGTCCTTCTGACGCAACACCGGATTGCTGCTCATGAACCACAGCATCTCGGCGGCAGTGCGCAGGCTCGGCGGCTGCGTTTTGTACTCGCTGCCATTCCAGGCTGGATCATTGCGGATGGCGTCGATCACCATTCGGCGCCAGGCACGGTTGCGTCCCGAAATCTGGATTGGCAAACTCGCCAGTGGCATCAGTGCGTCCATGAAATCTGGATGCAGCTCGCCCCACAGCCAGGTATGCATTCCGCCCATCGATGTTCCCATGATCAGTCGCGCGTGATCTACGCCGAGTCCCTCGGTTAAGAGGCGGTACTGCGCCTCCACCATGTCAATGTAGCCATAGCGCGGGAATTTCGCGTGCATGCCGTCACTTGGTTTGCTCGATTTGCCGTGACCAATGCCATCCGGCAACACGATGAAAAATTTCGTCGCATCGAGCGGCTGATCTTTTCCAAACAGCTCACCGGCAAACTCCGGCCGGATAAACTGCGCGCCGCTGCCAGTTGTCCCATGCATGATGAGAACGGCGTTGGTCGTTTTGCCCTGTGCATCCTTTTCTGGTTTTCCCAGCGTCCGATAATGGAGACGCAGTTCCGGCAATGTTTCGCCGGAAGCAAACTTGAAATCGCGAATCGTGTAGTCGCCTTCTGTCGGCGGTGGATAATCGGCCGCCGACGCTAAACTCGCGGTCAGGATGGAGAAGTAAAACGTGAAGATTCGTAGAAGCGGTCTCATAAATGGCAGTGTCATGTTGAGCGGAGCGAAACAGCTCTGGCTAATCCCTCGGATCCGGAAATGATCCAGAGATTCTTCGCTTCGCTCAGAATGACATCAGTGTTGGATTCATGTTAACGATTTCGTTGCCGTTCGGCTTGGATTTGTTTGAGCAACTCGGTGTGCGTTCGTTCAAGATCGTTAGCAAGTTTCACGGTTTCTTCCAGGGCGTCCGGGTATATCTCGAACTGCTTTCGCAATTTCTTGGTGGCCGGATTGTAGAAGAAGGAAATGTCCTTATCGAGATTCGGCACGATCAGTTCGTCACTCAATTTTTGATAGCGTGCCATGCGGGCGAGTCCCCAACGGATGACTGATTCGTCGCTGCGCAGCGCCCTGAGCGTCTGCACGTCGAGCAGCTGGACGCCTCCGGATTGCAGCATCGTGGCTAAGTCGCTTTCTCTGTAGTCCGTGATGAAAGTAAAGGGACGCAGCGGCGGCATCTCACCGGCGTCCAGCGCGCGCCGAAACTTTACCGCTTCTGGTTCTTGTTCTTGCGTGCGGTTAATTTTTGAGCTCTGGATTCCTTCGCTCAACTGTTGCTCGATGAACGCCAGGATTTGGTCGCGCCGTTCTGCGTCCTGCTGGTGTTGCTGATAACTGTTGAGCCAGAAGGCCGCGTAAACGCCAATAAACACCAGAAGTAACTCGGCAACCCAGCGCCCAAAGCGCGCCAAGCGCGAGCGTTTTTCAGTTGTTTGGCTCATGATTCACGGGAACAATTCAATCAATGAGACAATCGTGGTCAGTCAACAATTTGACCGATTTCGTGGCGAACTCAGTCCAAAACGCAAATGCCGACGATGCGCCGTTCCTTCATTTGAGATTCGACCGCGTGTTTCCCGATGATTTTTACGCGGAAATGTTGCTGGCGATGCCGGTGGCAGACGACTACCGCGCCATGTCTGGCAAAAGTAAAATGGGCAGCAGCAGGCCCGACCGCAAACCGACTCGCACCAAAATCGATCTTTTCCCGGAGTACATCCGCCATTTGCCGCCGATGCAGCGCGAAATCTGGGAGGCAGCCGGGCGTGTATTGCGTTCCAAAGAATTGGAGAAAGCTTTCGTGCAGCGGCTGGCGCCGGGCTTGAAGCGCAGGTTCGGCGTCGACTTTGCGAAAGTCAAAATGTATCCGGTGCCGATTCTGACTCGCGATATTCCCGGATACCGCATCTTCAAACACACTGACAGTCTCTGGAAAGGGATCACCGTTCAGTTTTACCTGCCGCCCGACAACTCGACACCACATATCGGGACCATCTTTCATGAAGTGCTGCCAAACGGTAGAAAGCCCAAAAAAGCGCAGATGCCGTTCTCACCCAATAGCGGCTACGCGTTTGCGGTGGCTGATAACACGTGGCATTCCGCCGACCCAGTCGGACCGGAAGTGAAAACGCGCGATAGCATTCTGCTCACTTATTTCGTCGATGCCGGACCATGGCGATTTGTGCGTAATCGCGGGCGGCGAGCGGCTAATTTTGCGCTCAACGAGCTCCGTAATTTGAAACACCGTTAATCGAAGCAGCGGATTGGAGACCGCTGTTCCGAGCCTCGCTCGTCAACGTGGCAACGGTCGCTCCATGTTTGCAAGTGCATACGCGAGGACTGCGACGACGGCCGAATTCTCGGCCAATGCCTTCGGGACAATTTTGTCCAGCGTGTCAGCCGCGGTGTGGTGATAATTGAAATAGAAACGGCTGTCCTGGATCGGACTGAAAGCAGGCACGCCGGCTTTTTCCATCGGCTCAATGTCAGCGCCGCAATGCTCGACCAGAGTCAGCATGCCCGCGCCTGACTCCTGCAAAATTGCTGCGACCGGCGCGAACATCTTTTTCCCTTCTGGTTTTCCCTTGATGTTGATGCCAAGCGGGTGATCGGCACCGCCGTCTGTTTCCATCGCAGCAAAATGGTTCATCCATTCTTTTTCGTGGTCTTTTGCGTACTGTTTCGATCCGGCCAGCCCATTCTCTTCATTCATCCACGCAATCACGCGAATCGTACGCTTCGGCTTGAGATGAAGTTTTTGGACCAGATTCGCCGCTTCCATCGAGACTGCGACGCCCGCGCCATCATCAATTGCGCCCGTGCCCAGGTCCCACGAGTCCAGATGACCGGAAACGACGATCACCTGTTCGGGATGTTCGCTACCCTTGATGTCGCCGATAACGTTTGCGCTTTCGACATCCGGCAGAGTTTGGGGCGTGAGAACTAGTTTCATTCTGACTGATCCTTGTCGAGACAGGTCAGCGACCAAATCCGCATCCTCCGCTGTGACTGCACCGGCTGGAATTTTCGGCGCGTCATTCGCGTAATCCGTCTCACCAGTGTGCGGAAGCCGATAGTCAGCGCCACCCACTGAACGGATCAGACACGCGATCGCGCCCTGTCGCGCGGCTTCGCTTGGACCCTTGCTACGGTAAACGACTGCTTCGCCGTATGCTTCGCCACCACGACCTTCCGCGGCCATTTGTTTGTCGAATGGATAATTGAAGAGGACGATTTTGCCCGCGACTTTGTTGCGAGGCAGCGATTTTAGTTCATCAAGATTTCTGACGACGATCACTTCTGCTTCGATTCCATTCGGGGGCGTCGCCACACTTGCTCCGAGGGCGCAGAGCACAATTTTCTGTGTCGTGCTCTGCGCTTGTCCGGGAAATTGCACGAGCGCCGCTGTCTCTTCGCCGCGCACCCAATGCGGCGCCATCACCTTCTCCAGGTGTACTTCGCATCCGAGGGCCCTCAATTCGCGAGCGACGTACTCAACGGCTTTGGCCGCCTGCGCCGATCCGGTCAAACGTGGCCCGATGTTGTTCGACAGATGCGCCACTTGCAGGTAGCCATAGTCGCTTGTCAGAGCTGCCTGCTGCAATCGTTTCAGCTCCGCCAGAGTTTGCACTGAAAAGACGGCCGGCGTCGACGTCGGTGACCCGTTTGGACTCGAGGCTGCCGCTGGCGTTTGTTGCGCATCAACCCGCGGGCCGCAAAAGAACAGTAACAATAATAGAAAGCAGGTCGCGCAAAGATAGCTTCTCAGTTCCGCCATCGCGAACTCTGTCAGAAAAGACCGCGCCCGGCAATTTTTGTATCAAGCCGCAGCTACTTCTCCTTGCGAAACTCGATTCCCTCGCCAAACAGCTCAGGGTTACGGGCGTTTTTCGTCAAAAGCGCAGCAACCGCCGCGGAGTCCCTGGTTTCCTTTGGGATCACCTTGTTGACGCTCCGTAAAGTCAGATGCTTGCCTTCATCCGACAATTTCCAAACGACGTAAGCGTACTTCCGATCGTTTGACTTGAGATCCTGAACACTGGCCAACGGCATTTCCGCGACATCGGAGTGATAAGCGCGAAATAAATCGCCATCGTAATAAACAACGTAAGTGCTGTCGTCCAACCGCCGCACTCTCATGTTCTCCTTGCCGTCCAGGGAAACCCAGTTCCCGAGAAGTTGTTCCTGCACTTTGCGAGTGGGACTCGATGTGATCGGAACTTCGTATTGGCACGCGTTGAAGGCCAGGATGCACAGAGAAACGAGGACGCCGGAAATTATTCGCCGATAAATCACGTTCGACGATGTCATGCAGTCTTGGTTGCCTTCGGGAACCGGCCTTCATCGAAATCAATCAGGTCGGCCATTGTGAGAATGTCGGTGCGACCGGGGATGCCGTACTTCTTTTTCCTTTTCTCCAACACTGAAGTAAAAGAATCGCGCCATCCTAGTTTCGATACGAATCCATTCCACACAAAGAGGTCGCCTTCATTCGGCTGCCGTCCGCTTTGAAAACACCATTCAAGGATTTCTTCGTCAGTTCCGCCTTGGAGGATGCGCTCGCGAAAATCGTCATAATTCACCCGCAAAAAATTGCAGCACGCGCCATCAAGCGTTCGAGGCGCACCGAGATTCTCGTGATAATCCTCGTGCAGTTCGCCCCGGCTGTGCAGCCGAATCTTGTCCAGCATTCGTGGGAAATACATCATCCCCCGCGTCATTTCCTTCGGGCTTTTCGGATAAGTTATCATGCCAGAGTAATCGTCGTGTCGCCAAGCTAGCGCAACTACCGCGGCTAATTCGTCTCGTTCGCGCTGCGATTTGGCAGCGCCAGGATCCGCTCCTTTTTCCCGCCGTAATCGAGCGAATGAAAGCGGCGGATTTCATCGAGACGCCGCTGGGCGTTGAGCGTGTCGAGGTAACGCGTGTAGCTCGCGGCGAGCTCGCCCGTTTCCAGATAACGCCCACGCAGATTTGCATCGCCAAACGCCTCCGGGCATTGACGCGCGAAAAGATGAAAGCGCAACCAGCGCCGGTCCATGCGCGAGACTCGCTGGGTTTTTCGAAAGAACGCGATGAATAAAAGCAGCACGAGATAAGTATCGACCTGCGCCTGGAGCTCCAGATTGCGCGCAAAATCTTCCGAAGCGATCTCGCGGATTCCACTCTTGAACTGAAGCGCCGCATGCAATGCGTGGTTGAGTTCTTCCACGAACATAATTAGCGACCGGATATTGCGATCGCCCACTCCTGCGCGGGGATCGTGCTGTTCGAGCTGTTCGATCAGCCAGCGCGAATAGTAAATGCCGACATAAAGTTGATCGCCTGCGCGCCGCAAAAACGTGCGCGCCAGTTCGCTTAATTCGCGGGCTGATCTTCCCGCCAGAATCGACAACTGGGCGCAACGCGTCCGATCGATCAGGCAATCTTCCAGGTTGATCCCGACTTGCGCATAGGTTCGCTCAAATAATTTCTGGATTTGGCTGAAGAGCGTCTCGTTCACAGCGAGAGCGACGGTCGCGCGTCGTCATCCAGGTTAAGCAATCGATCGGAAAGTTGGTTCAGCGCGAGCCGCACATCGCGAAACCGATCCGCTAATCCTTCGAAAACGTCATCCAGTTCGCACCGGCGCGCGACGGCGTGCGAGGCTACAAGTTGATAGTTCGTGCGGCCGACCTGCTCGTAGAACTCGATGTCCGGCCCGCCGCGCAAACTGCGCCGCTGCGCGTTCTCATGAAAAATTCCGCTGATGAAAAGCGAGTAATTGCCTATGTGCGCGCGAAGCAAAAATGCCTGCTCCGGACTTGCGCGAGTAAGCGCGATCAGCATGTCGGAAATGTATTGTTCCGCGAGATGGTGGGTCTCATCGGAGATCTGCAATCGGCTCGCACGCGAAAACGTCTCAAGCAACGACGCCACATAATCACAAAGCTTCCGGTCGCCGATCCCGCCCTGCTGCAAAACGTGGCGGGCCAGAACGTAAAAATAAAACTGAGACGAAATCCGCAGATGCCCGCAATGATTTAAGATCGCATCAACCAACCGTGGATGATCGAGAACCGAATCGCGCGTTTCGACATCGCTTAAAAGATCGACCAGAGAAACCTGATCGGTTTGCGAGCGCGCCAGCGTGCGCACGATGAAATCGAAATCAGTCGCGGTAAACCGCGCCCGACAATTCGCCCTGATCATCGGGACTGCATAATGCGCGGTGGTCGCGCCGATGGCAAGCAAGATTGCTGGTGTCGCGCAATCTTCGCGAACACTACGACTTTAAAGCTCTACTTATCTTTGTGGCGGTTTAATCGCGACAGGGTTGCCTGTTGCAGTCGGATTCTCCTGCTCGGCGTTTTCAGTCGCGATGTCCCTGATTTCCCTGGTGATCGCAACGGACTGAAACGAGTCGGCCGTGGAGAGTTGCTTTAGAAGCTCCTGAATTTTTGCGGCTTTCTGGTCCTCGATAATCATATCAACCTTTCGTTAGCGCGCTCAACGTGGCAGCTAGTTGATCTTTTGAAATCGTCGCCGCCTGTTTCTCGGCCATCAATGTAAGAATTTTACCACCGCTCAAGCCAACGACAAGCGATGTGAGAAGCTGGGCGACAGTCAGGTGTAGCTCAATCTTTGTTCCGGTTACCAAATCGTACGATGCCAGCGGGCCGTAAACACCCCAGACCACAAGTGCAGCCACCGCACCGACGAGCACGTTGCCGATCCAACCCGGCCGCCAAACCTTCGCCGCTGGGTCTAACCGCGGATAATTGAACTCACCGCTGATCGCGGAGTTAACAATTCCGCCGATTGCTCCAAAGGCGGCGATAAGCAGAATAATTTGCCAGATGGTCATAAAACCTCCGTCTTCAACCTTGCACAGTTCGAGCAGTAAATTAAAGCAAATTTGCGCCGGTTCGGCCTAACGAGTTTCAAATCATGTGGAAGAACGACAGCAAAACCGCCGAGTCCCCTCGAGGTAGAAGACTCTGTAGCGGCGGTCTATGACCGCCGAAACTTTCTGCGACGGCGCTCACAGAGCGCCGCTACAGTTGTCTTGCAAACCTCGCCTAGTTTGTGTCATATCAACAAGCATGGCCGATACGCATACTGGTCGATGTTACTGTGGAGCCGTAGAGATCGAGATGCGCGGCGATCCTCTGGAGATGGGTTACTGCCATTGCGAAAACTGCCGACATTATTCCGCAGCGCCGGTGAGCGCGTTCACATTGTGGAAGAAAGAGAACGTAAGCGTCACCAAAGGCGAGGAATTCCTTGGCCGGTTTAAAAGCAGCGACATCAGCGAACGCGGTTATTGCACAAAGTGCGGTGGCCACATCATCGTCGAGCATCCAACTCTCGGTTTGATGGATGTTCGCATCGGCGCTCTCCGGAATTTTCCGTTCAAACCAAAGGTGCACCTCAATTACGCGGAAACCGTCCTACCGATGAAAGACGGTTTACCGAAGCTCAAGGACTTCCCGGCTGAGATCGGTGGTTCCGGCGAAACGCTGCCGGAATGACGGATCCAGTCTCTCAACTTAAAGCGAAGCGTTCTCTCAACTATCAGGTTCGACCCTGACGGTTTCCCGAGCTAAAGGATTTTCCGCAGTTACTCCCGCGGTTCATGGAGCTTTGCATGCCGGGAGTTTTCATATTTCAATAGGTCCATTGTGCTGCAGCTCGATGGAATGGGGCCGCTTTATCGGCAGATCTACCGCGCCTTTCGTAACGATATCCTGACCCGGGCCCTGCCACCGGGCGAACGAGTTCCTTCGACACGAGCCCTTGCCGACCTTCTGAATCTATCGCGAAACACTGCTGTATTGGCTTACGAACAACTTACTGCGGAAGGGTATCTTGAGACACGTGTGGGTGCGGCAGGAACCGTCGTGGCGCCTGTTCTACCGCCGGACTCTCTTCGCTCTCATTCCTCCGAGTCGCTCGACCGGCCACGACGCACTCTCACTCGCGGTCACGCCAGGCTCGCGATCGTGGGAGAGAGAATCCTAAAAGCCGCACGCGCAACAACCGATAGCCTGGGTTTGCCAAGCTTGACCTGGGAGCTAACGCCGCCGCGCCTCCGGTACGATTTCCGGCCAGGTCGTGCGGCGTTTCCCGATCTGCCGTATGCGCTGTGGTGTAGGCTGCTCGGCGCACGCGCACGCAATGCTACGCTGCGCGATCTCGACTACGGCCCGCCGCAGGGTCGCTGGGAGCTCCGGGAAGCCATCGCCGCTCGCCTCCGGCGGCTGCGTGGAGTTGATGCAGGCCCGGAGAGAATTGTGATCGTCAACGGAACGCAACAGGCTTTGGATTTGATCAGCCGCGTTCTGTTAAATCCTGGAGACCGCGTTCTGATGGAGGAGCCTCATTACACCGGCGCGCGGTGCGTATTCATGTCGGCGGGAGCGCAGTTGCTCACGTCGGCAGTAGATAATAATGGGATTCAGGTCCCAAAAATAAAGAAACGCGCTATTCGGCTCGCATACGTCACACCGTCTCATCAATTTCCGACCGGCGTAGTCCTCCCAATCGCGCGACGCCTTGAGCTTCTCGATTGGGCCTCCCGTGTAGGGGCATTCATTGTCGAGGATGACTACGACAGTGAATATCGTTATGACGGACCACCGCCTCAGGCGCTGGCCGGACTCGACCGGGACGGCCGCGTCATTTATGTGGGCACGTTCTCCAAGATTCTCTTCCCAGCTTTGAGACTGGGGTATCTCGTCCTGCCTGAAGTGTTGGTAGAACCGGTTGTGGCCGCAAAGGCGATGGGAGACACGGGAACAGCGATACTGGAACAGCTCGTTCTTGCAGACTTCATCAGCATGGGGCACTTCGATCGTCATCTCCGTCGCACCAACGCTTCGAATGCCGCTCGGCGAAATGCATTACTGGCC
>WNGE01000682.1_pt1 | contig 45130 bp, 34 predicted proteins | sample 5400651 | NCBI WGS metagenome assembly WNGE01 (sample SAMN13153370, study PRJNA577476) | soil metagenome | isolation source: 60 cm soil or saprolite under grassland replicate 2 | place: USA:California | collected 2016-06-15 | reverse complement strand
TCGAAAGTCGAGGTATCGAGCCAGCAAGAGGCGCGGGTGCAGCGCCTGCTAGACCAGTGCCTGGTGGTGTCGCTGCACGACCACGCGTTCGTGGTGCCCGAGAATCCCGACGAGATCTTCGAGTACCGCCGCGCCGGGCGCGACTGGACCGGCTACGAGGGCCTGGCGGTCTCAGGCATCGATGCCATCTTCGACTGCTTGATGAATGGGACCGCCGTCATCACCTCCAAGGCTGGCTGGAAGTGGGACGACATCGTCTGGGACCTGGGCATGCGGCTGTCCGACATCGCGCACCAGGAAATGCTCATCCGCGCCGAGACCACCGTTGATCTGCGACGTGCCAAGGAGAACGGACAGATCGCGTTCATTCCCTCCCTGGAGGCAGCCACGCCCATTGAAAACGAGCTCGACCGGCTGGACATTCTGTACGGCCTTGGCATCCGCTCGTCGGGGATCGCCTATAGCGAGGCGAACACGTTGGGCTGTGGCTTGCGCGAGAAGAACGACGGCGGGCTCACGGAGTTTGGTCGAGCGGCCGTGGAGCGCATGAACAAGCTCGGGATTGCCATCGACATCTCACACTCGGGCGACCAGACCTCACTGGACACGATTCAGGTGAGCTCGAAGCCGATCTTCATCACGCATGCCGGTGCGCGGGGGTTGTGGGACACGGCGCGGATGAAGCCCGATTCGGTGCTGAAGACATGCGCCGAGCGCGGCGGCGTGATCGGGATCGAGGCGGCGCCGCACACCACGCTGACCAAAGCGCATCCGAAACACTCGATCGAGTCCTTCATGGAGCACTTCGAGTACTGCGTTTCCTTGATGGGCATCGATCACGTGGCATTCGGCCCCGACACTTTGTTTGGCGACCACGTGGCGCTGCATCACGCCTTCGCACGCCAGTTGTCGATCAAATCGGCCCACGGCTCTGCGTCGTTCTCCGAGGTCGAATTCGTCGACGGGATCGAAAACCCGTCAGAGGAATTCCCGAACATCGTGCGCTGGCTGGTCAAGCACGACTACTCCGACGACGACATCAACAAGGTCCTGGGCGAGAACATCATGCGCGTACTCCGCGACGTCTGGTGGAAATAAGCTCTAAGTAACTCATTGCCAGGGGCCGGGGTCGTAGTCGACCTCCAGGGCCTCTTGCGCGGGGCGGTCTGACTCGGGAACGCGGCGGAGGTTGAGGCGGATGCGATACCAGGCGCTGCTGCGGCCGCGCATGGTGTCCACCAGCACATCCGCGGGCTCTAGCAGCGGCCATACAGCAGGATGCCGTGATTTCCAGCGCTCTAGGCCCTCCAGCGCTTCCTTCTGCGATGCGGCGCGGGCCACTTCGATGAGTGGTGCAGAGGTGCGGCGGCGGCCCGTAGGACCGACCGTCTTGCCGGGCGCCGGCGGCGGCACGAAATCCCGCGGCGCGGGCGGCTCGTCCATACCAAGCGCCTTCTGCCGTTCGGCCAGCTCCAGCAGCGGCTCGATCGAGCCAGCCGCGCTATCGATGCCAGCACCAGCATCGCCGATCGATGCGAAGCGAGCGGGAACGGTGTCGATCGTGAAGGCGTTCGGGTCGCATGACGGCACTTCGTCCCAACTCAGGGGAGTCGAGACTCGGGCGTCAGGCGTGGGCCGAACCGAGTACGCCGAGCACGTCGTGCGATCGCGCGCATTCTGGTTGTAGTCGACAAAAACACCGTGCCGCTCTTCCTTCCACCACTTCGACGTAGCCAGCTCCGGCGCCCGCTGCTCGATCTCCCGAGCTAGCGCCACCGCCGCTCGCCGAACCTCAGGGAAGGCCCAGCGCGGCGAGATGCGGCAAAAGATGTGGAACCCGCGCGAGCCCGACGTCTTCGGCCACCCTTCGAGTCCATAGTCCCGCAGCACCGCGTGCGCGACCATCGCCACCTCCCGCACCTGCGACCACGGCACGCCGCGGATCGGATCCAGGTCGACCCGCAATTCATCGGGATGCTCGACATCGGGCGACCGCGTCGGGTGCGGATTCAGATCGATGCAGCCAAGGTTGATCACCCACGCCAGCTGCGCGGCATCCCGCACCACGATCTCATCCGCGGTTCGCCCCGACGGGTAGCTCAGCTCGACGGTCTCGATCCAGTCCGGGTGATTGTCAGGCACCCGCTTCTGAAAAAACGGCTCGCTCTCGGCGCCGTTGACGAAGCGCTTGAGCGCCATCGGCCGACCGTTGACCCCGCGAATGGCGCCATCAGCCACCGCCAGGTAGTAGTTGACCAGGTCGAGCTTGGTGTGCCCGGTGCGCGGGAAGAAGACCTTGTCAGGGTTGCTGATGACTACCTCGCGGCCCTCGATCTCGAGCACTGTCGACTTCGGGGCCATCTAGCGGTTCATCCAGTTATGGCCATCAGACTCCAAGTCCGTTGCACGCAGGCGCGTTCCGCCTCCGGCGGTGACCGGTCGTCTTTCCTTGGAGGGGAGGAGACCGGTCGCCTAGTCATCAGACAGCAGCTTCTCGACGATCACGCAATCGATCCACTCGCCATCCAGCTGCGCGTGACGCTGGTAGACCCCCACCTCGCGGAACCCCAGCTTCACGTGCAGCGCGCGGCTCGGCGCGTTGTGCACGAAGATCCGCGACACCAGTTTCCAGAAGCCCCGCCGCCGCGCCTCCTCGAACAGCGCCAGGAGCGCAGCGGTACCCGCTCCGCCGCGCCGCACCGAGCGGTCGGCGTACACCGAGTGCTCGCCCACACCGCGGTAGCACGGCCGCTCGCGATAGCTGCTCACCCAGGCAAACGACACCACCTGCCCATCGTCCTCGACCACGACGGTCGGGTAGCGCTCGCCCTTCTTCCCCAGCAGCGCCACGATGTCCGAAGTGGACCGTGGGTCGGTCTCGAACGTAGCGATGCGTTCGTCGATGGCCTCGTTATAGATGCGCGCGATCGCCGCGGCATCGTCGGCCTGCGCCAGTCGGACCACGCGCGTCGAAGTGGGGCTCACTTCGCCGAGGATAGCGCTACGTCTGGCGGACCGACTCCATGAGCCGCCCGTACAGCAGTAGCACCGTGTCGATCAGCGTGCGCGCTTCGGCATCGCTCAAGTCGCGCGCCGCGGCCTGGAACGGGTCCTCGTCGTCAGCGGCGGAATCGGCACCGCGGTTCAGCCGCTCCTCGAGCTCGCGAAAGCTGGGCTGCAGCTCGGACGGCAGATCGCTCACGGTCACCGTCAGCAGGTGGTCGGCATATGCGTCGGCCAACCGCTCCTGCAAGTTGCCGCCGTGGCACGCGAGTGCCCGCGCCGCGGCGAAGAACTGGGTTGCGACCTGAGTGTTATCGCCCGCCATGCGGGCACCTCCCCGCGCGATCTCGACTCAGCATACCCTCAGCAGCGTGCCCACTGTTCGACTCGGCATTATCGGCACGGGCCTGGCCACCGAGAAGCTGCACTGGCCAGCGCTGCGCCAGATGCGGGACCAGTTCGAGATCGTCGCCTTTGCCAACCACACTCGCCCCAAAGCCGAGGCCTTCGCCGAACTGGCCGGCCTCTCGATGGACAACTACCACTCTGACTACACCGACCTGCTGGCGCGGGACAACGTCGACGCGGTCCTGATCTGCCTGCCCATTCCACTGCTGTATCCGTCCACGCGGGCGGCGCTGGAAGCGGGCAAGCACGTCCTGTGCGAAAAGCCCACCGGCGCCAACATCGAGCAGGGCCGCGAGTTTCTCAGCCTCAGCTCGCTGTTTCCGAAGCTGAAGGTCCTGATCGGCGAGAACCACTTCTACCGCGACGATTTTCGATTTGCCCGCTCGCTCCTCGACGATGGCGTCCTGGGCCGCGTGCACCTGGTCACCATGCGCGCGTTCAGCCAGGCCGAGCCGAGCCTCGGCAGCTACTCCGCGACGCTGTGGCGGCAAGCGCCCCAATATCGGGGCGGGTTCCATCTCGACGGCGGCGTCCACCACATCGCGCAGATGCGCTTCCTGGTCGGTGACATTCAGGCCCTGCAGGGGCTGACCCACTACGCCAATCCGACCATGGGTGGGCCGAGCGATCTGGTGGTCAACCTGCACTTCGTGAACAACGCCATCGGCAGCTATGAGGCGGCCTACCTCGCGATACCCACACCCAACGAGGCGAACGGCATGCGCCTCTACGGCTCCGATGGCATCTTCGCCTGGCGCGGCACGACGCTGACGCTCAGTCGCGGAGATGGCACGGTCGAAGAGCACATCTTTGAGTGCGACGGCGGCTACTACAACCAGTTCCTCAACTTCTATGAAGCCATCGTCTACGACGAGCCGATCGTCAGCACCATCGAGCAGAGCTTCGCCAATCTCGTGGTGGTGATGCAGGCGCTGGACTCGGCCGAGTCGCGGAGTGTGGTCGAGGTGACCGAGATACCCGGCGGGCTCAGCGAGTCACCGGTGCCGCTGTGGCGGCCGCGCCGCGCGAAGGGTCTGTTCGACGGCCTGCCGACCAAACACCGCGAAGGGAGCAAGCGATGAAGTTCGGGTTCGACCACGTCCACCTGATTGGCAGCGACCTGGATGCCTCGGAGCGCTTCTACCAGGAGATGTTCGGCGCCGAGACGATCGGTCGGCGGGACGCGGGCGGCACCGTAAACCTGCTGATGAAGCTGGACGGCGTCCACCTGTTCATACGCGGCGCACGGCCGGGCGAGCAGATGTCCGGCGACGGCACCGAGCTGCGCTACACCTACGACCACTTCGGCGTCGTGGTCGCGGACCTCCAGGCGGCCGTGGACGAGCTGCGGTCCAAGGGCGTGAAGGTGCTGCAGGAGCCACGGACCGTCCGAGCCGGCACGCACGTGGCCTTCGTGGAGGGGCCGGATCACACGCGCATCGAGGTCTTGCAGCGAGATGTCGCGCCGTAGAATGCCCGGCCGTGACTGAGACAACGGTCGTTTCCTCGATCGAGGACTTACGCAAATTCGTGGGGCAGGAGACCCGGGTGGGCGACTGGCACCTGGTGACGCAGGAGGAGATCAACCAGTTCGCTGATGCCACGGGCGATCACCAGTGGATCCACGTCGATCTCGAGCGCGCTAAGGCGGGGCCGTTCGGCGGCACCATCGCGCACGGCTTCTGGACGCTGTCGTCGGCGCCGTTCTTGATGCGCGGCGGCGAAGAGCGGGTGAAGATCAACCTGCCGAGCCGGATGGGCGTGAACTACGGGTTGAATCGGGTGCGGTTCATGAGCCCCGTGCACGTGGGCAAGCGCATCCGCGCGCGGAGCAAGTTGCTCACCGTGGAAGAGGTGCAGCCGAACGTGATCCAGCAGGTCAACGAGATCACGGTCGAGATTGAGAACGAAAGCAAGCCGGCGATGGTCGCCGAGTCGGTCGCGCGGATGTACCTCTAGCGTCCTTCGACAAGCTCAGGATGAGCAGAGCGCACGCGGCACTCACGCGCCTAGCGGGGGCCCATGCGGATGGCGCCGTCGAGGCGGATGACCTCGCCGTTGAGCATCTCGTTCTCGACGATGTGCCGCGCCAGGTTGGCGTACTCCTCGGGCCTGCCCAGCCGTGGTGGGAAGGGCACCTGCTGACCGAGTGACAGCCGCGCGGGCTCGGGCAGGCCAGCGAGCAGCGGCGTGTCGAACATGCCCGGCGCGATGGTGACCACCCGTATCCCATCTCTGGCGAGGTCTCGCGCAATGGGTAGCGTCATGCCGACGATGCCACCCTTCGAGGCCGAGTAGGCGGCCTGACCGATCTGGCCCTCGAACGCCGCGACCGAGGCGGTGTTGATGATGACGCCGCGCTCGCCCGCTGCATTGGGCTCCGCGCTGGCAATCGCCTTCGCCGCTAACCGAATGACGTTGAACGTTCCGATCAGATTGACGTTGATCACGCGCACAAACTTGTCGAGTGCGTGCGCGCCGTCGCGGCCGAGGGTGCGCTCCGCCAGGCCGATGCCGGCGCAGTTGACGGCGCCGTTGAGCTTGCCGAATTCGCGCAGCGCGGCATCGACGGCCGCTTGCACGCTCTGCTCATCGGTGACATCGGTGCGCACGAAGCGGGTCCCTGGGACCTCCGTTCGCGGAGCATTGATATCGGCGATGAGCACCCGCGCCCCACACGAGGTAAATAACCGCGCGCATGCCGAACCCAGGCCCGAAGCGCCGCCGCTGATCAGAAATGCGCTGTCTGCAAGCTGCATGGCTCAGGTGTACTCGTTGCCAGGGATCGTAATCGTGATGCCTGCGTCGACGGTTAGCACCTGGCCGTTGACCCAGCGCGCCTCGTCGCTCGCCAGATACACCGCGGCCCACGCGATGTCCCACGCGCTGCCCTCATCTTTGATCAGCGCCGAGGTGGCGCGGCGTTGGCGGCCCGCGGCGTCGAGCCGCTCGGCCACCAGCGGCGTGAACACCTGCCCAGGTGCAATGCAGTTCACGCGGATACGCCGCCCGCCAAGCTGGCCAGCCAGGGCCATCGTCAACCCCACCACTGCCGCTTTCGACGTCGTGTAGGCGGTCGACCGCGGCGGGTACGCCCGCAAGCCGGCAATCGACGAGATGTTGATGATCGAGCCACCGCCAGCCTCAGCCATGTATGGCACCACCGCCTGGGCGGCGAGCACCATGCTGCGCACGTTCACGCCCATCAGGTGGTCCCAGGCTTCTTCGGTCACCTCCTCGAGGGGCTGCGCGGAAGGGATGCCCACGTTGTTTTGCAGGATGTCGATGCGGTCAAAACGCTCGATGGCAACAGTTGCCATCGCCTGACAGCCCGGCTGGTGCGCGACGTCGCCCTCGAACACTGAGGCAGTGCCGCCCTCGTGCTCGATCGTCGCCACGGTCTCGGCGGCGCGCTCGGCAACCGTATCGACACACAACACCCGAGCACCCTCGCGGGCGAACAGGATCGCCGCGGCTTTACCGTTGCCGATGCCCTCGCCGCGTGACCCCGCGCCCGTGACAATCGCCACTTTGCCAGCCAGACGGTCCGCCATGCGGGCCATGCTACGCGTAAGCTGACCAGGATAAGGAGGCCAGTGCTGGTGTCAGTCACGGGGCTCGAGATCACGCGGCGAACGCCGTTCGCATTCGACTACGAGAGGATCGATGGCCTCCTGCACTTCGCCGTCGATCCCACCAACGCGGCCAACGCGCGCATCGTCGATCTCGACAAGGCGCCGCGCGACTCCAGCGGGCAGGTGCGCTTCGAAGCTGACTTCGTGCTCTTGCAGCCGAAAGATCCTCGTGCCGCGAACCGTCGCCTGCTGGCCTACGTGGTGAATCGCGGGCTGCGCATAGGGGTGCCGTTCAATCGATTCGCGCCGCGCTCACCGACGCTGCCGCCGACCGACGACATCGACCCCGGCGATGGTTTTCTCATGCGCCATGGGTGGACCGTGGCGATGTGCGGCTGGCAATGGGATGTCAACCGCCAGCCTGGCTTGACGGGACTCGCGGCGCCGCAGGCGCTCGGACCAGACGGTCAGCCCATCCAGGGCCGCATCGTGGTGGCTTTCCAGCCCAACGAAGTGCACACCCATCACCTGCTGGCGCATTGGCCGCTGCATCCGCCGCCAGGCCGCCAGACCTTCCTCCACCAGCCGTACCCCGCTGCCGACGTCAACGAACAACAAGCGGAGCTCACCGTGCGCGACGCGCCCGGAGGCCCACCCACCACGATTCCGCGCGAGCGCTGGCGCTTCGCCCGCGACCAGCACGGCGCACCCGTGGCCGATGACTCGTATGTGTGGCTCGACGGCGGTTTTCTGCCTGGCAAGTGGTACGAGGTCACGTACACGACGCGCATCTGCCCGGTGGTCGGAACCGGCTTGTTGGCGACGCGCGACTCCGTCTCGTGGCTCAGACACGACTATGAGCGCGAGCTCGACTACACCTACGGCTACGGCATCTCGCAGTGCGGTCGCTTCCTGCGCCAGTTCCTGTACGACGGTCTGAACCTGGACGAAGCCGGCCGCCAGGTCTTCGACGGGTTGATCCCGCACGTGGCCGGGGCGCGCCGCGGGCAGTTCAACCAGCGCTATGGACAGCCTTCGGAGACCCACGCGCGCGGCTTCGGCAGCCTGTACCCGTTCGCCTCGGACCAGCTCACCGATCCCGCGACGGGACAAACCGATGGACTGCTCGAGCGCCAACGCCAGCTCGGCGGTGTGCCACGGATCTTCACCACCAACACCTCGTCTGAGTACTGGCGTGCCGACTGTTCGCTGATCCATACCGACCCGAGCGGCTCACGTGACGTCGAGCCACCGGACGAGGAGCGCATCTACCTGGTCGCCGGCCACCAGCACGGGACCGGCTTGCCGCAGGTCAACGACACCACCCCAATCGGCGCCCGCGGCGCCAACAACTTCAACGTGGTCGACGGGAGCACCGCTATCCGCGCTTTCCTGATCAATCTCGACCGCTGGGCGTCCCAGGGCATCGAGCCGCCGCCGAGCACGTTCCCACGGCTCGCCGATGGCACCGCTGTGCCCCGCGAAGCGATCCTGGAGCAGCTCCAGACGGTGCCCGGGCTCGCGCTGCTCGATCCAGCCGTGCTGCCACGCATGCGGCGGCTCGATCTCGGCCCCGACACCGAGCACGGAATCGCCGAAGTACCCGCGAAGACGGGCGAACCGTTCGTTTCTTATGCACCCGCGGTGGACGCCGACGGCAACGAGATCACCGGCATCAGGCTGCCCGACCTCACCGTCCCGACCGCTACGCATGCTGGTTGGGTGCCACGCCACCCCGAGATGGGCGGCGCCGGCCAGGTCCTCGACATGATGGGCTCCACGCTGCCTTTCGCCGCGACCGCTAGTGAGCGACAGGCGCGCAACGATTCACGCCCGTCCCTGGCGGAGCGCTACCAGGACCGCGACGACTTTCTCAGTCAGGCGCGAACCGAGGCCCAAAAGCTCGCGCAGCAGCGTTACATCCTCGAGGAAGACGTGGACCTGGTGGTGGAGCTGGTGGCGGAACGCTACGACCTGTTTGCCCGACAGCCGGCCGGGGCACGCTGAGCGATTGGCAGAGCTCCCGAGCGGCACCGTCACCCTCCTCTTTACCGATATCGAAGGCTCCACTCGCCTCCTGCACCATCTGGGCGGCGAGCACTACGGCGCCGCCCTGGCCGAGCATCGGCAACTGCTGCGCGACGCGTTCGCGACTCACTCGGGCACCGAGTTCGGCACGCAGGGCGACGCACTCTTCGTCGCCTTTTCGTCCGCCCTCGACGCGGTCGAAGCGGCGCGTGAAGCGCAACGCAACCTCGCCGCGCACGAGTGGCCCGAAGGTGACGCGCTGCGTGTGCGGATGGGACTGCATACCGGCAGCCCGACGCCCGTCGCCAACACGTATGTTGGGCTGGACATCCACCGCGCGAATCGTCTGTGCGGCGCCGGGCATGGCGGCCACTCGCGACCTCGTCCAGCGTGAGCTGCCCAATGACCTGAGTCTGCGCAGTCGCGGCGAGCACCGCCTCAAGGATCTGCAAACGGCGGAAGAGATCTTCGAGCTGGTCATCTCTGACCTGACAAAGGATTTTCCGCCGCTGAGAACGCTCGACATCCGGCGCAACAATCTGCCGAGTCAGACGACCCCGCTCGTTGGCCGAGAGCGGGAGGTCGCCGCGGCGCAGGAGCAGCTGCTCGACCCGGATGTACGCCTGCTGACCCTGACCGGCCCGGGCGGGACCGGAAAAACTCGCCTGGCCTTGCAGGTGGCCGCCGAAGCGCTCCAGCAATTCGCGGATGGCGTGTGCTTCGTGCCACTGGCCTCGATCGCCGACGCGGCCCTCGTCCCAACTGCGATCGCCCAGTCGCTCGGCATCCTCCAGGCCGCCGCGAGGCAACTCCTCGAGACTTTGATCGACTACTTGCGCGATCGGCAGCTCTTGCTGTGCCTCGACAACTTCGAACACCTGCCGGCCGCGGCGCCGTTCCTGAGCGAGCTGCTCGAACACTGCCCGCGCCTGAAGCTGCTGTTGACCAGCCGCGCGGTCCTGCACATCGCGGGCGAGCGCGACTTCCTCGTTCCGCCGCTCGGAGTGCCAGCACGCGAGCCCTTGCCGCCCGTCGAGCACCTCACGCAGTACGAGGCCGTGCGGCTGTTCGTCGAACGTGCGCAAGCCGTCAAAGCTGACTTCGCCGTTACCGGCAACAGCGGGCGAGCCGTGGTCGAGATTTGCCAGCGGCTCGATGGGCTGCCACTCGGCATCGAGCTGGCGGCGGCGCGGGTGCGCTTGCTGCCACCCGAAGTGATGCTGGTGCGCATGGACCGCCGGCTGCCCCTGCTGACGGGTGGTCCGCGCGACCTTCCCTTCCGCCATCAGACGCTGCGCGGCGCAATCGCGTGGAGCTATGACCTGCTGATCGAGGCGGAGCAGACGCTGTTCCGGCGACTGCCGGTCTTCGCCGGCGGCTGCACGCTCGAGGCAGCCGAAGCGATCTGCGGCGGCTGGGAAACAGGGATCAGCAGCCAGGCGCCGCGCGGCATCGAGTCACCATTGCCCGATGCGCGCAGCATGCTCAGCCCGATCGACGTCCTGGACGGCGCGGCCTCCCTGCTGGACAAGAGCCTGCTGCGCGAGGAGCAGTCCGCGCGTTGCGAGCCGCGGCTGCTCATGTTGGAGACGATCCGTGAATACGGTCTCGAGCAGCTCGAGGCCAGCAGCGAGGCCGCCGAGGTTCGCCGTCGCCACGCCGTGTACTACCTCCAGCTCGCCGAAGCGGCAGCGCCGAAGCTACACGGTCCCGAGCAGGTCGACTGGTTGGATCGACTCGAGGCCGAACACGACAACCTGGGCGCGGTGCAAGCGTGGACGCAGGCGCAGCCGCGTGGCAGGGAGCAGGCACTGCGGCTCGCCAGCGCACTGTTGTGGTTCTGGCTGGTCCGCGGCTACTACGCCGAGGGCCGGCGCGCTTCCAGCGCGACTACCCGCGGGCGACAGCGCTGCTGGAGCAGAGCCTGGTATTGCAGCGGCAGCTCGGCGATCGCTGGGCAAGCTACCACACGCTGTATCGACTCGGCGAAGCGGCCGCGGATCAAGGCCAGTACGAGCGCGCGACAGCGCTGCACGAAGAGAGTCTGGCGATGCGTCGTGAAGCGGGCGATACGCGCGCCATCGCGGCAGCGGTGAAGTGTCTCGGGCTGCTAGCGCTCGCGCGTGGCGACTACGAGCGCGGCGCGCGCACGCTCAGGGAAGGCGTCGCGGCGTACCGCGCGACGCGCGACAAGCAGGGCATCGCCAATTGCCTCGAAGGGTTGGCGGGCATCGCGCTCGCCCGCGCGGAGCTGCCCGAGGCGGCGCGCCTGTTGGGCGCGGTCGGGTCGCTGCTCGACCTCGTCGGGGGTCGAGTGCAATGGCGCGGACGCTATGAACGCGACCTCGTGGCGGTGCGCGGGCGCATGTCCGAGCCGGACTTCGAGCATGCCTGGGCTAAGGGCCACGCGATGACGCTGGACGAGATGATCGCGCACGTCGTGGACGAGGTCCGTAGCGGCATCCGTTGAGGCACCCTGGTACGAGGCGCGTTTCGCGAGTATCCTTAGGGCCACCTCAGCGAGGCCGCCACGGCTCAGATGGGGGCGGCTAAGGGGATCGATGCTGAGGGGAGCAAGGGTGAGACGCGAACCCGGCGCAAGCCTGCCTGTCGCACGGGCATCGGATCAAACGCGGCGCGATCGTTATCGCCGCCTCGCGCGCCGATCTTTGTCCGCGCGCACCCTGCGCCGTGCCCCCGCAACAGCCCATCGGCCCGTTGAACAGTCGCCTCTGCCAAGCACGTCGCGATTGCAAATCCGGTGTTTCGGGCGCTTCGAAGTATGGTCCGATGGCGCACCCGTCCAGCGCTGGCGGCGCCGCGCGGCGATCATGCTGCTGAAGTACCTGGTGGCGCAGCGTCGACCCGTCCACCGCGACGTCCTGCTCGACCTGCTGTGGCCAGAGCTGGCGCCCGACGCGGCGATGAATGACCTGCGGGTGACGCTGCACAGCCTGCGGCGAGCGCTCGCGCCAGCGAGCGGCGGCACGGCGGCGGATCCAGTGATCAACGTGGGCGCGGTGTATTTCCTCAACTCTGCCGCCGACGTCTGGGTCGATGCCGACGCGTTCTCCAAAAGATTCGAGGCGGGTCTGCGCTCCGAACGCCAGTCTGGCCTCGACAAGGCCAGCCGCGAGTACACGGCCGCCGAGGAGCTGTACCGCGACGATTTCCTGGTCGAAGACGTGTACGAGGAGTGGACGGTGCTGCGGCGCGAGGAATTACGCGACCAGTACCTGCTGGTGCTGACGAAAATGGCGCAGCACTGCCTCGTTTCGGGCGATCCTGAAGGCTGCATCGTCCGCTGCCACAAGCTGCTCAGCAAAGAACCATGTAATGAGGACGCATATCAGCGCCTCATGCGCGCCTACGCCAGGCTCGGTCAATACGGCCGCGCAACGCACTGGTACGAGGTGTGTGAGCGCACGCTGCGCAAGGAGCTCGACGTCACGCCCTCGGCCGAGACGCGCCGCGTGTATCACGAGATCGGACTGCACGGCGCCGCGGACAACGGACAATGACGGGCTTACCGATGATCCCGAAGGCGCCGGGCGCGGTTCCCGATTCCGCCGCGTCGAGGACCTCGCCGGTGGTTGAGGTCGCCGTTCGACCGAGCACCCCGGCCAACGCGCTGCCGCCCAGCAGTGTCGACAGCTCGAGTCCCGAGGCGTTTATTCGTGGCATCGCGCCGTACGCAATCCGCGTCTCACAGGCGACCGGTATCCCCGCCGAAGTGCTGATCGGCATGGCCGCGAATGAGACGGGCTTCGGCAAGTACGCGCACGGCAACAACCTCTTTGGCATCAAGGGGACCGGTCCCGCGGGCAGCTTCAACAGCCAGACCTGGGAGGACTACGGCCAGGGCGCGGTCACGATCAACGACAACTTCCGCGCCTACCACTCGCCAGCCGAGTCGCTGCTCGACTTCGCCAAGCTGGTCATGACCAGTCCGCGGTATGCCGGCGCAATGGGCCAGACGTCCGTCGAAGGATTCGTCGGTGCGCTCAAGCGGGGCGGGTACATGACCGACCCCGACTACGTACAGAAGATCAATGCGATTACGACGCGCTACTCGGGCGTGATTCACGACAGCCTGCGCAGCACTGGTCCGGCAGTGGTCGAGAGTGGGCGCCAAGCGCCCGCGCCGACCGCCGCGGGCCGCGGAGTGATCGTGCCCGACCAGTTCGGTGTGGGGCTGCCCGCCGATGAAGCTTACGCCGCGTGCGGCCCGATGGCGGCAATCGCGTTTGCTCAGGCATACGCCCGCACCCCGACGCCGCAGGAAGCGATGGCGCTGGCCAAGCAGAGTGGCTGGACCGCCGCGGGTGGCATGAACGGCATCACCAACGAGAAGCGGCTGCTCGACAAGATGGGCATCCCGGCGCGGTTGGAAACGGCGCTTGACTGGGACCACGTCAAGGTCGATGCGCTGAACCGCAACCCGGTCATCTTGAGCACGCCAGGGCACTACTTCGTGGTCGACGGCTTCGACCCGCGCACGGGCGCCTACCACGTTGGCCAGAGTGGGCTGGCGTACCGCGGTGGCTCGGAGTGGATGACGCCCGCGCAGATCAGCCAGCTGGCAGGTGCACCACACGCTGCGCTGTACACCGACAATCCTCTGGCGGTGCGGCCGAGCGTTGCCGCTGTCATCACGACCGCCCCGCCGGTGATGCAGTCTGCGCGGCCTGGCGCCGCTGCGCCCGCTCCGCCGCCGCCACCCGTGGTCAAGCCATTCGTCTCGGCTGCGCCACCGCCGGTGGTCAAGGGCGTGGCGTCCGCGCTGCCGGTGGTGAAGCCGTTCGCGGCACCCGTCGAAAAGGGCGTCGTGCCGCCACCTGTGCCGCAGCCCGTGCAACCCGTGCTGCAGCCGATCCCGCCGGCGACAGTACCACTGCAGCCAGCAGTCAAGCCGTTGGTGGAGCCGCTCGCGCAGCCGCGGCCAGAGTCACAGCCGGTGACGCAGCAGCCGGTGACGCAGCAGCCGGTCGTCGACCAGCCCACCGTAGCGCCGCCGCCCGAGCCAGTCGTGGCCAGCACGCCGCCGCCACCTGCGCCGCTCTCGCCGCCGCCGATCAGAGTGGTGCGCACGTCGTTCGTCGTCCAGCCCGAACCCGCGCCGCAGCCGCCGCAACCACAGTCGCAATCGCCAGCGCCGGCACCGCCGTCGACCGTCGCGCCGGACATGGACACGCCGGTCGGCGATCAGACCGTTGCCTTCCAGCCGCCTGAGGGCAGCGCGCTCGCCGTCGGCAGCGTGCTTTCGCAGTCCACGCCCAAGCCACCGGATGCCAAGGCCGTGCCCCCACGCCGAAAGCAGGACGATGAGTAGTCCGGTCCTGGTGCTGCGCGTGACGGCGGAGCTGCCGCCCGACGAATGGCAGATCGCCGACAGGACGGCCGAGATCGGACGCTTGCCGACGTCGACGGTCGTGCTACCGCACCGTTCGGTATCGCGCGAGCACGCGCACATCAGTCGCGTGGGTGACGACTTTCTGGTCGAGGATCTCGGGAGCAAGAACGGCACGTGGCTCAATGAGCAGCAGGTCAAAGGGCCGATGACGCTCAAGAACGGCGACATGCTGCTCATCGGCGACGTGCCGCTGCAGGTGGTGCTCAGCAGCCTCGAAGAGTCCGCGCCAGTGGCGCCGCCGCAGCCACCAGTGCCCGCGCTCCCACGTGGCGGCCCCTCGGGCCCCTCGACGGTCATGGTCGGCCTCGAAGACGTCCTGCAAGGTGCGCCACCGAGTGAGGCGCGTCGACCCAGGGCGTGGGACGAGACGCCGTCCTCACCCCACGACATCCCCGCCGTGCTGCCGCCGCCGCCGCTGCCACAGCCGCCCCCCTCGCCCTCTGGGAGAGGGCTTTATCAAGGGGGTGAGGGTGCGAGCGACGATGACCACCCGACCATCTACGCACCGCTGCCAACCGATCTCGGGCCCGAGGCAGCCCTCACCCCGGCCCTCTCCCAGAGGGAGAGGGAGGGTGACGCACGGCCGCTGGACCTCGATCCGATCAGCCTCCAGGCCGAGCCAGCCGCGGCCACGCTCGCGCGCCTCTCGGTCGCCGCGGACAGCGTTTCCGCGGCGCTACGCGCGCTCAGCTCCGATCTGGCCACGGCAGTGTGGCTGTTCGAGCACGCGGGCGGTGCAGAGGCAGCCCAAACGTTCATCGACTGCGTCAACTCCGCTTATCTGAACCCCGAGGACCCACTTGCGCAGCAGGCCGTCCTCGACGAGGCGCCGACCGCGGCGCGGCTGCTCCAGGCCGCGTCACTGCTGATGCGTGGACTGCTACCCCTGCACGTCGATGCTGCCGACGGGCGGGGCGACGAACCGCAGACGGACACGACCGACCTGGAGCCAGTCGCCCGGCCGTAAGGCCGCGGCGCCCCCCGGCTCGACCACCAGCGTCTCGCTGTCACGTTGTATGACCAGCGGATTGCGACCGAGATGTGAGATGCGCCAGCGCCCGTCCACCTGCTCGATCCGCGCATGCCGCCGATGGACCGAGCCACTAGTGAGAGTTGGAAAGCGCGACAGATCCACATCCGGCACGTCGCTGCCTGAGCCGCGGCCGATGATGGTCGGGACGCGGTCGTCGACGCCGAACGCCACGGGTCGCTCGCCCGCCAGCCCGAGTAGCACGCCCGCGCCGTTCGTGGCGGGCACCAGGTCGGTCGAGCCACACTCGTCGCAGACTTCGGCGTCCAGCGCCAGAAGCGTCGCGCAGCGGCTATCGGAACAGCGCAACGCGGAGTCGAGCGATCGCATGACCATGCCGCAGGGCTTGACGCAGTCTAGCCGGAGTGCCAGGCTCACCACACTCACGCAGGGCCCGTCATGAATCACGCGCGCAAAGAACCAGGCCGAGACCTCGTCCGACTCACTTCCGCCGAGTTGCAGGAAGTGAAGGTCGCCGCGCGCAATCCGAGCCTGCGTCAGGTGATCGAAGCGACCGATGAGCGGCTGATCATCTCGCCCTATCCGCTGCGCCAGACATTTAAAGCGGTAGCGTCGACACTGCGGACGCGGCTGTACCACGGTGCCAACCCCGCTTCGCCGCCGATCGAGGATCTGCCCTCCGGGACGATCCGCGGTCGGCGAGCCTTTCTCGAGGGCACGCCCAGCGCAGCGCGCCTGTTGATGGGTGTGCCGTTGCTCGGCCAGGTCCTGGCCAACTGGATCATCGACGTCGAGGTGCGGGTCGCCGAACGGAACGGCCAGGTCGTACTCGGCTTCCAGCTGCGTACAACGCTGCCGCAGAGAGTCGGCAAGAACGTCACGGCGCGCGAGTTCGAAGGGCTGGTCAGCGATTTCCAGCGGCTGGTTCCGACCATCTCGCTGGGCACAGTCGTGGCGGCGGACCCAGTGGTTGGCCCGGGCGAGGCCGTGCCCGATGCCTTCAGTGGCACGCTGCGCGACTACAGCCGCTGCGCCGCGCTCGGCGAGGTCACCTCACTCCGCGCGGGCGACTTTCCACTCGGTAGCTACCTGTCGCCCAGCGCAGCGACCGATGGCGGCGCCCCGTTGTTCCTCGGCGCTCCGCGCGAAGCGGGCGGCCCGCCCAGCGAGCACCTGATCTTTCGCAACGTGTGCGTGACCGCGCCGGTCGGCATGGGCAAGTCGTATTCAATCTTTCGACCTTGGTCGGCCGCGGCCGCACGGGCCGGCTTCTCGACGCTGATCTTCGATCCCAAGGGCGATCTGACGCAGGACCTGCGTGCGTCGGTCTTCGCGGCGGGCAATCGCGTGGTCATCTTCAGCACCAGCCCCGAGCAGCCGTCGGTCCCGTGGAACTTCATGGATGAGGTCGAGATCGATGCGGCTGGCCGGCTCAAGAGCCGCCGCGCGATCGAAGCCATCCTGGATGCGCTGCTGCCGCGCCAGAGTGGTGGCACGAGCGACAAGGACGACTTCGCCAGCAAGCTGTTCCGCGGTTGGCTCGGCGGGTTCATTCAGGTCGCCAAGTACGCGCTGGGCGATGCCGCCGATCCGTTCGTGCTGTTTCAGATGGCGCGTGAGGAAGCGCGTCTGCAGGAGCTGCTGCAGATGGTGCGCGACAAATGGCCGCAGCAGATCTACGAGCGGGTCTATTACGAGGTGAACGACCTGTTCGACAAGTTCGAGTGGGGGTACTCGGCGCAGCTGCGTGGCGTCGCCAACGCTCTGGCGCCGTTCACGCACGAGCCACTGCTCAGCCGCACCCGCGCTCGACCCGGTCAGCGACGGTTCCGCATCACCGACCTCGACCGCCGCCCGACGACGCTGTTCCTGTCTTGTCCGCTTCAGGATCTCGAGGCGGCGCAGCGCGTCGGCTCAGTTGCCACGTCGCTGCTGCTGTCGCACATCTACGAGCGCCGCGCGCCGGCCGAAGGGCAACCCGACACGCGCATCCCGATGCTGCTGCTCCTCGACGAGACGCGGCTCTTGAGCGCCAATCTGCCGGAGTTTCTGGCCGTTGGTCGGGGCTTCAAGGCGGGTGTGGTCACCTGCTATCAAGAGCTCGACCAGATTCGCGATGAGTCAACCCGCCGTGAGATCCTCACCAACAGCAACACGCTGATCGCGTTGCGCGGCATGGGGCCAGGCTCGCGCAAGTCGATCGCGGAACGTCTGGCGCGGGCGACGGTTCAGGTCGCGGGTATCGGCAGCAGCGTTGGCGAAGAGGCGCGTCAGCAGGCCAACGTGAACGTCTCGCGTCAGGAAGTCGCCGTGCTCGGCGAGTACGAGATGCGGGCGATGCCCGGGCCGAAGCATGTGGCGTTAGTCCACATCCAGGACGGGACCGTGCCGGACGCGAAACCGTTCCTGGTCGATCTCACGAACAACGGCGCAGCGTCCGCGGTGGGCGCACCCGTCGCCGCTAGCGCAACTGGCGGCTGAGCGCGCCACAATCAGCCTAGGCAACCTCGGTGGACTTGCAGGAGACGCTGCGCGGCGACGTCAGTGAATACCGCGTCTACGAATCGATCGCTTCGGGCGGGTTCGGCAGCGTGTATATCGGCCGTGACACGGCGACCAACGTGCCCGTGGCGGTCAAGCGGCTCCACCCGCACCTGAAGGACCAGCCCGGGTTCGTCGAGCGCTTCGAGCGCGAAGCGTCCACCGTGCGCGGGCTGGTTCACCCAAACATCGTGCGCGTCCTGGACCAGGGCCGCGACAAATACGGCGTCCCGTTCATCGTCCTGGAGTGGGTCGAAGGTCTCACGGTCGGCGACTGGCTCAAGCGGCGCGGGCCGTACGCGCCCGCCGAGGCGGCCGACGTCGCCTGCCAGGCGCTGGAGGGACTGCAGGCGGCGTGGTCCCGCCGCGTGGTCCATCGCGACGTCAAGCCCGCCAACCTGATGGTGACCCCGACCGGGCGCGTCAAAGTCATGGACTTCGGCGTCGCCAAGGACGTCGATCTGGCCACGCTCGCTGGCACGAGCGGGGTGATCGGGACGCCCGCGTACATGGCGCCCGAGCAGTTGCGCGGGCAGCCCCTGGACGGTCGGGCCGACATCTACGCCATGGGCGTGACCCTGTACCAGATGATCGCGGGCTCACCACCGTTCATGGGGCCGACGATGGCCGACTATTTCCGGCAGCAGCTGCAGGAGGAACCACCGCCGATCCCAGGCCTCGCTCCCGCGCTCGGAGCGGTCATCGGCCGCGCGCTGGAAAAGCAGCCAGAGGACCGCTACACCACGCCGGGCGACATGCTCAATGCCCTACGTCCGTTCGCCGCCGAGGCGGGCATCGACACGTCGTATATCCCTCGCCCGGGCACGACACCAACCTCATCGCCTGGAACGTTTCAATCGTTCCCGCCAACGCCGTACCCGTCTACGCCCGCTACCCCCGCGCCGATCGGCTACAGCGGGGAAACGATCCGCGGCGCTGAAACCTTTCGTGGCGCGGAGCGTGGTGTCGAACAACCGCGGCGCGGCTCATTCCCCATCGCGCTGCTGGCGGTACCTCTGGTCGGACTGCTGCTCGTGGTCGCGGCCGGTGCGTGGTGGTTCGTGTTGCGACCCGTGCCGTCTCCGCCAGTCGCGACGCCCAACGGTGGGCTCAACTCCACGCCGGGTGTCGCGTCAACGGCGGGCGTGCCCGCGACACCTGGCGGATTCGCGACCGCCCCGCCGCAAGTCGCACCGCTGTTCCGCGATCCGCTCGACGATGTCACGAGCGGCCGATTGCAGAAAGCGTCCGTCGAACCCGCGAATTACCTGGTCGGCTATGGCTCGGATGGCTACGTGATTCAGAAGGTCAACCCGGCCGCGGGCGCGCTGGTCAGCGTGTCGGTCTTCACCCCGGCGGGCGTGAGCTACGCCGAAGCGGTGCTGTCGATTGATGCGCGGATCATCGCCCCGGCGCCGAACAGCTATGTTGCACTGATCTGTCGCGAGCAGGATGCACGCACCGGGTATCTCCTGAAGGTCATGCCCGAGTCGGGCGAGGTGGTGATCCAGCGCCTGGACGGCGGATCGAGCGCACCCACGCCACTGGCCAACGCGGTCTCGGCGGCCGTCAAGCCGGGCAACCAGAGCAACCACATCGAGCTCCGCTGTGCTGGCTCCAGCATCACCGCGCGCATCAACGATACGGACGTCGCGACGGCCGTCGATGGCGCCTATCCGAGCGGTGGCCTTCGAATCGGCGCGGGCTCCAACCCTGGCGCAATTCAGACGGTCGAAGCCCACTTCCGCAACCTGCTCGTCACGCGGCCCTGATCGGCGAACGCCTGGCGCCGCGGCGCCCGCTCTCCACCGGATCTCAACAAGGCACTTCGTCGTGCCCACGAAGTATTTCCGCATGCAGGATCCTGGTAATGCGCGTGTAATGTGGTGGTAATGCCCTGGTAATGGCATACGAATATTGTCGGCGCCTCGCTCGACTCGGGCGAATGGGGGATCTGTGCTCAAGAGAACAGGGGGTAGGCTTGCTATGACGTACGCGGCAGGTCTTCCAGACCGCGTTCCGCGGAAGGTCGTCCGCTCGATCGGCGCTGCCTCACTCACCGCTGCGCTGTTCGTCAGCGCGTGCCAACCCGTAGCGCCGCCTGCAATTCGGGTGACACCGGTCGTCGTCGAATCGACGACTCCCGCACCGAGCGCCGCCTCGACGGCGCGTATCGATCTGCTGCAGGGCACGGCCGAATGGCGTGCCAATCCCCAGGGCAACTGGACACCGGTCACCGGCGTCCTGGACCTGACCCCGGGGGCAGAGTTCCGCACGGGCCCACAGGGCAAAGCCGCCATGTTGCTCATCGATGGCTCGACCGTGTCCATCGATCCCGCCTCCGAAATCGGTCTCGAAGCATTCGAGATCGAGGGCACCCCGGACGCGGTCACGTCACGCCTCGCGCGCATCCGCATGGCCAAGGCCAACGTGTCCTTCGAGCTCAAGGCTCTGCAGGGCACCTCGGTCTTCGAGTTCCGCACCCCCGACCACGTCGCGATCATTCGCGGCAACTCCGGCAGCATCTCCAACACACCGGTCGCCACCGGGCCCGGCGAGTTTGAGCTGACCATGTCGCAGGGCACGGCCCTGGTCGGCTGCGTGGTCCAGGACACGGCCGCCGGTACCCCCAAGGTCAACATCTTGCAGGCTGGCCTCGGCCAACCGGTCCGCCCCTCGGGTGGCGCCTGCCAGGCCGTCAACAGCATGCCGGATCCGGCGCGTGCCGCCAGTCTGCTGGACGCCTACGGTGTGGCCCTCGCTGGCCCGCCGGACGCGATCTCGGCCGTAGCCAGTGGCGACCTGCCCGGCGCGATCGACAAGATGCGCCGCGCGCTCGGTCGCGAAGTGCCGCTGCCGCTAGTTCCTAGCTACGCCCCCACCCAGGGCTCGAGCCTGGCTGACGCGGCACGCCGGCTCTCCAACGGCACCATCCTCCAGATTCTGCAGCCAGCGGTCCCACCGCCAGGCCCGGCAGGCCCGCAAGGTCCGCTCGGACCGCAGGGCCCATCGGGCCCACAGGGCCCAGTCGGTCCGCAGGGTCTGCCAGGCATCATTGGCGACATCAAACGCCTCGACTCGCTCGAGGTGGCTGGTGCGCTCGCCCTGCAAGGTCCGGTCGCCGCTGCGGGACCGATCAAGGCGCAGGGCGGTATCTCCGTCGTCGGAAACGCAAACAGCCTCACCCTGTCGGTCGACGATCAGGGCATCATCGCCGGCTTGCCGACCACCCTCACGGCTGGCTTGAGCGTGCGTGGCGGCGCCGGTGTCGCGGGCGACCTCAGCGTGACCGGCTCGACCTTTGTGAGCGGGCTGACGACATCTGGCCCGGCCTCGCTGAACTCGCTGAGTGTCGGCAATGACGCGCTCGTGCAGGGCTCCCTGACCGTAGCGCAGCAGGCCCGCGTCGGCGAGGTGGTGGCGGGCAACGCTCAGGCTTCGACACTCGTGGTGACCGGCCCGAGCAGCTTCGACACCGTCACCGTTCGTGACGCGGCCCTGCAGGGCTCACTCACGGTCGGCGGCAACTCCGCGATCAACGGCGATTCCACCGTGGCGGGCACGCTGTCGGTTGGCGGAGCCGCGCGCTTCGGCAAGGGCTCCGAGATCCCATCGGCGCGCCTCGCCGACGCCACCCTGAGCAATCCCAACTTCGAGGGCACGGCGACCATCGCTTCGCTCGTGGTGAGCGGCGACTCGCAGCTCACTGGCTCGGCGCAGGTAGTCGGCGGGCTCGATGTAGCCCAGGCGACGAATCTGCGCAGCACGCTACATGCTGGTGACACCACGCTTTCGTCGCTGAACGTGGCGGGCAACATCGACACGCCCGGCCGCGTCGGGGCTGGTCAGCTGGCAGTGCAGGGCCCTGGCATCCTGTCTGGCGACCTCACGGTCGGCAAGGGCATCCTGAGCAACGGCAATCTCACGGTGGGCAGCGATGCCTCGGCGGCACCGCAATTCCAGGTCCTCGCCGGCTCGGGCGATACGCATGTCGGCGGCAAGCTGGGTGTCATCAACGACCTCACCGTGAACTCTGACAAGTTCACCGTCCAAGCGTCGTCCGGCAACACGGCCATCGCCGGCGCGCTCGATGTCGGCAGCAACCTGGTGGTGAACAAGGACAAGTTCAAGGTGTCCGCGGATAGTGGCAACACGGCCATCGCCGGCACCCTGGACGTCACCAAAGACTTCCATGTCAACGGGGATCACTTCAAAGTCTCCGCGGACTCGGGCAACACCAACATCGGCGGCACGCTCGACGTCACAGGCGTCGCGAACCTCAAGAACGACGCGAAGGTCGGCGGCAAGTTCGATGTGACCGGCGACACGACCATGTCGGGTGCCCTCACGGTAGCCAAAGCCGCGACCCTCAATGGTCTGCTGACGGCGAATCAGGGTGCATCCGTGGCGAACGGCCTGACGATCACCAGCGGCGGCGCAACCATAAACGGCGGCGCCGCGATCAACTCGGGTCTGTTGACCGCCAACCAGGGAGCAACCGTGAACGGCGGGCTCCTGACGGCCAACGCGGGCGCGACCGTGAACAACGGTCAGCTGAGTGCGACGCAGGGCGCAGCGGTAAGCGGCGGAGTCCTGACGGCTAGCCAGGGAGCCACTGTCAGCGGCGGTCTGTTCCAAGCGCAGCAGGGTGCAACCGTGAGCGGCGGTCTGCTGAGCGCGACGCAGGGTGCAGCTGTTAGCGGCGGACTCCTGACGGCTAGTCAGGGAGCGACTGTCAGCGGCGGTCTGTTCCAGGCGCAGCAGGGTGCAACCGTCAGTGGCGGTCTGCTCCAAGCCCAACTGGGCGCGACCGTCAGCGGCGGGTTACTCACGGCCAGCAATGGTGCGACCGTCGACGATACGTTGACTGCCAATAACGCGGTCACAATTGTCGGAACTGGTGCGCCCGCTGGGACGGCGCTGACTGTGACCAACAACGGTGCCACCATCAATGGCGGTGCGACTGTCAGCGGTGGCTTGCTCGCTGGCAACAACGGCTTGACCGTAACCGGCGGGAGTACGCTCAGCGACGGCGCCACCGTCAATGGCACGCTAACCGCGTCCAACACCCTCAACGTGAGTGGCACTGGTGCGGCGCCCGGAACGGCCCTGACCGTCGCCGCGAACGGCGCCACGATCAATGGTGGATCCACCCTAAACGGAGGCGCCACCGTCACTGGCACGCTGACCGCTTCCAACGCCCTTACCGTAAGTGGCACTGGCGCAGCGGCTGGCACGGCACTGACGGTCACGGCGAATGGTGCGACGATCAATGGTGGGCTCACCGTCAATACTGGCGGCGCGAGCGTGAATGGCTTGCTCCAGGCCAATAATGGCTTGACGGTGACCGGTGGAAGCACCCTTAACGGTGGGACCACGCTCAATGGCGGAGCCGATGTCAACGGTGCGTTGACTGCGAGCAGCGGTTCGTTGAACGGTGTCACCATCGGCGCCACAACGGCCGCGCCGGGCACGTTCACCAATCTCGTCGCAACATCGCTCACGGTTGGCAGTGTGAATTCAACGAGTGTTAACACAGGCACGCTGCAAACAGCTGGAACCTCGACCCTCAATGGGGCGCTGTCGCAATCGGGCGGCAACGTGGGTTTCTTCGGGGCGAGTGCGGGCCAGCATGCGGCGCTCACCGACGGAAACCCGAGCGCCGCGGGCGACACCTACACCACCGGTACTCGCGACACCATCAATGCGTTGCGCAGCCGAGTTAGAGAGCTCGAGCTGACTTTGCAGAGCTACGGCTTATTGCAGTGAGGTTTCAGCGTCAATTTGTAGTCGTCGGGATGGCGGGGGTCTTCTGGGCCCTCGCCAGCACTCCCGTCGCTGCACAGCAAATCGATCCCAACGGCATAGTGATCTCCACCAGCAGCGGCTTGCCGCTGTTGGTGGATGGCATCGAAACGGAAAAAGTTCCCGCGAATGTCTCCTCCGGCGCGAAGGTCTGCACCCCAGACCTGCGTATGTACAAAAGCGAGGGCGAACGCTTCATCTTCAAGCAGTGGAGCACTGGCTCCACTGACGACTGCATCACACCGACCGCCAAGGGCTCCTATCGGGCGATCTATAGCCACGAAGTCCTGCTGCTAATCAAGTCGACCGCGCCAGGCATCCAGCGCAGCAAGTGGGTGACCTACGGCGCCCCGGTCGAATTCCGCGTGCCCGACTCCATCCCCGATGGCGACGGTACCCGCTACCGATTCCAGGGCTGGAGCGACGGCGAGACGCCCTTCGATCTCAGCAACACGATCGCGCCCGTGAAGCCGACCGTGCTCGAGGTCAAGTGGACCCGCGAATACTTCCTCCAGGTCGACAGCCCCGACAACGCGGCAATCAAAGGCACAGGCTGGTACGCCGACGGTTCGAACGTCGTGCTCCGCGCACCCGACCTGCTGTCGGGCGACACCGATCAGGAGCGCTGGAAGTTCTCCGAATGGCAGAGCACCAGTTTCCCCACCGCGGTGATCCAGAACGCCAAGACCGCGACCACGACGTTCGCGATGCAGGCGCCGTACACCGTCCGCGCGGCGTACGACAAGCAATATCTCGTGCAAGCGAGCAGCCCGTTCGGCACGCTCAAGCGCGATTGGATCAATTCTGGCCAGGAGGTCGTTCTGGAAGCGCCACCGTTGCTGGAAGTGGTGCCCGACCAGGAGCGGCTCGTCTTCAAGCGATGGGACGGCATGGATGGTCTCCTGTCGCCAAAGATCAGCGGCAAGGCCGACCGGCCGATCAACATCACCGCCGCGTATGACCGCCAGGTCATGCTCAAGGTGAACTCGCCACAGGGCGCCACCGGTGACGGCTGGCAGAAGGCGGGCAGCGTCGCGACGGTCACCGCTCCGGGCTCGGTGCCACAGATGCTCCTGCTCAAGGCGAGTTTCCTCGGCTTCGGCGGCTACCCCGCTGGCCAGTCCACCATTCAAGTGCTGGTCAACGAGCCGACCAGTCTCACGGCTCTGTACCGCACCGAGCCTGACTTCGTCCTGATCATCGTGGTGCTCGGCATTCCACTGGCCGCCGCGCTGATCTTCATTGGCTACCGCAGGGGATGGCGGTGGTCGACCATGCGCCGCGGGCTGCGCGTGCGAGCGACAGCAGTCGCAGACTTCGCACGTCTCCCGCTCCGGAAGGACGCTGAACCTACGACACCCGAACTTTCGACACCCCGCAACGGCGTCGCGCACCTGCCGCAGCCGTTGAGTCCTCATCAACGTTCTTAGGATGCTGATGCAAAAGCGGTCCCCGCTCTGGATTCGACAGGCTCACCATGAGCGGGGACCGCTCGTCCTGAGCTTGTCGAAGGATCTTTTGCATCAGCCCTTAGAGAAGGCTTGAACTCGAACACCCTGGGGGAACGCGTGCGCATCTGGCTCCTGCTTTGTTCTCTGCTCTCGATGGTCCTACTGTTGGGGGCGGCGCCTCCGGACGAGACCGCCCTCGTCTCGGCGAGCGACGACACCTACGTAGTGGCGGATGTCGCGGCCCCCGATGACCCACAAGGCCTGCGCGAAAAGAACTTCGGCGGCCTCGATTTCCTGAAGATCTGGTACGCCTCGCAGGTCCAGGCACAGGAGCAGGTCGTCTCCGTCGGCCTGATCAAGTTTGACCTGTCGCAATTCAAGGATCGCGAGATCCGCTCGGCCCACCTGCAGCTGTTCGCGGTGCGGGCCGATCTGACGCAGCCCGTGCGCCTGGTCGACGTCAGCCTGGCCGAGGGCCCGTGGGCCGAAGCCAACGCCAACTTCAAGGATTTGCCGCAATTGAGCACACCGCCACTGGCGAGTGCCGCGATCTATGGCGCCAATGTCTGGTACTCGTGGGATGTCACTCCGGCCGCCGTGCGCAAGGCGCGCGATGGCGAAGTGTCCTACGCGGTCGGGTTGCGCACGCTCGAGACAAAGGGCGAAGAGCAGGTCGTGTTCGCTGCCCGCGAGGCGGGTCGCAATGCGCCGCGGCTGGTCATGACCCTCGCGCCAGTCCCGCCCACGGTCCCGCCGTGGGCCGTGCCCGTTGGGATCGTCGTCGTGGCCGCGCTGGCCTTCGGCGTTGGCATCCTGCTTGGCCGCCGACGCCGCGCCGGCCGTGGTGCGGCAGCTCGGGCCCCGCAGGCAGCCAAGGTGGCCAACGGCACAGCGGCGCTCAGGCCCACGGCAGCTGCAACCAGCGCAGTGAGCGCACCAGACGATCTGGACGCCATCATCGAGTGCCCGGCGTGCAAGCGGCAGATTCCTGAGATCGCTGAGGTGTGTCCTCGGTGTGGCGCCGCTGTGGCTGTCGCCAGCCGTTGAGGCCCGCCATGTTGCGAGCTCCCGCGCTGGGAGTCGTCACTCTCGCGCTCGCCACATTCATCGCGCTGCCCGCACTGGCGGCGGGGCTGGCGGTCACCGTCTCGCAGGTCGACGTCAGCTCCTTCCCCAAGGTGCGGGTGGCACTGAGCGTCGCGGATTCCGTCGGCGTGCCCATCACCGGGCTCGATGCACAAGCCTTCGAGCTCAAGGAAGACGACCAGGTCATCAGCCCCATCCGGGTCGACTCGGTCGTGGAGAGCCAGGAATCAGTCGCCACGGCGCTGGTCATGGACGTGTCGGGCAGCATGGGCGACAACGGCAAACTGGATAGCGCTCGGACGGCGGCGACAGCCTTCATCGACACGCTCGGCGCCAAGGACAGCGCCGCGCTGATCAGCTTTTCCGACCAGGTCAAGGTCGTCCAGCCGTACACCAGCGATCGCGGCGCGCTGAAGGCCGCCATCGCCGGCCTCCAGCCAGGCGGCGACACTGCGCTATACGACGCCATCGCTCAGACCGCGCAGTTGCAAGGAGCGTTGCCGCAGCGGCGGAAGATCCTGCTGCTGCTTACGGACGGCGCGGACACGCGCAGCAAGCAGTCCGTCGAGACGACGATCGCTGCCGCCCAGCAAGCCGGCGTCGTGGTTTTTGCCATCGGGCTGGGTGACGACGTAAACCGCGACGTGCTGGACCAGCTAGCTGGTTCCGCCGGGCAGGCGGTGTACGTCTCGGACCCGGCGCAGCTGCGCGAGACGTTCCTGTCGATCGGCGATCGGCTCCGCCGTCAGTACGTGCTGGAGTACACGTCCAAGACGCGCGCCGACGACAAGCAGCACGCGCTGGCGATCAAGGTGAACTATCGCGGCCAGGTCGCCGAGACCAGGGGCAGCTTCGGCGCGCCCAAGGTCCCGCTGGTGATGGACATTCGCGGCATCACCAACGCCGCGAAGGCCAGCGGGGTGCAACGCATCGACGTGACGATCGCCTCGGGCGAAGCGCGCCAGGTTGAGCTGCTCGTGGACGATCAGTCGCGCGGGATCGTGACCGCGCCACCGTTTACCTTCCAGTGGGACACGCTCGCGGAGAAGCCGGGCATCCACAAGGTGGTGGTGCGCGGTACCGATGTTGGTGGCGCGGTGACCGACAAGGAGCTCGTGCTCGAAGTGCAAGGGGTTGCGCCTCCGCCTCCCGTGTTGGTGCAGACACCAGCGCCGGCCCCTGCCGTGGTCCCCGTCGCGAGATCAACTCAACCCTTCTGGGAGGAGAACATCGGTCTGGCAATCGCGGGCATGGCGGGTGTGCTCCTGCTGCTCGGTACGGGCGCGGTGTTCCTGGTGGCCAGAAACGCCCGACCCCGCACGGTCGAGCCAGTGCGCGTCGCCCCGGAGCCAAGCGACAAGACCGAGTTCATCGTCCATGGCGCGCCGCTGAGTGACGTCACGATGATCAGCCATCGCCGACCGGTCGGGCTGTTGCCGAAGGCCAAGCTGGTGATCGGGCCTGGCCAGGAGGTGGCCGTATCGCCCAGCGGCGAGACCACCATCGGCCGCGATACCGCCAGCAGCGTGGTCCTGGACGATCCGCAGGCGTCGCGTCACCACGCGCGCATCGTATTCAAGGAGGATGCGTTCTGGCTGGAGGATCTCGGCAGCACCAACGGCACTCGTGTCAACGGCGAGTCGGTCACGCGCCACCGACTGCAGGCCAACGAGCAAATCAGTGTCGGCGATGCGGTCATGACCTTCGCGCTCGAATCACTCTGATGGAATCTGTCATCCCGAGCTTGCGAGCGATCTCGGTGTGCAACGTGAGATCCCTCGGCTCGCAAGCTCGCCTCGGGATGACACCTGGTAAGCCGTGCCCGCGCTGATTGGTCCTGACGGACGGCACTTCCAACTCAAAGACGGCGTCGTCGTTGGCCGCATCGGCACCGATGGCGCGCAGCCCGACGTCGACCTCGGCATGCTCGAGCGGGCGATGACAATCTCGCGTCGGCACGCGCGGATCCGACGCCGCGGCCAGGATTGGTACCTGCGCGTCGAGGACCAGGTCACCAACGCGACCAGGGTCGCTGGTCGGAAACTCGGGCCGGGCCAGGAGAGCGCGCTGGACGATGGCGACGAGGTCGAGCTGGGCGGTGTGCCGCTGGTCTTTCTCGCCGACTGGGACAGCGAAGCCACCCTGGTCGGGCTCCAGCAAGCCAACGCGATGCTGGTCGTCGAAGGCACACAGTTTCCGCTGAATACGACTGAGGGCCGCCGCCTGCGCATCGGCCGCCGCTCACCAGATGGCAAATACACCCCGGACATCGATCTGCGCGACCTGCCAGCCAGCGGAAGCGTGTCGCACCTGCATGGCCACCTGATTCGGCGCAACGGCCGCGACTGGTTCCTGCACGTGGTCAAGACGACCAACGGCACCAACGTCGCCGGCAAAGAAGTCGCTCCGGGCGAAATCGTGCCCCTGTCCAATGGCGACACCCTGCAGCTCGGCCGTTTCCGTGCGACCTTCCGCCAGATCATCGCCGCGGACATCGACCATAACGAACGGCTGGCGCTGAGCGTGATCCCCGAGGAAACGATCATCGAGACCGGCGGGCAGCAGCAAGGCCGCATCAACCTGGTCAACGTCAGCGGTCAGGTGCACCAGATCCTGCTCGAGCTTACGGGCATTCCCAACGAGTGGTTCATGCTCGGACTCGACGGCAAGACCGGCCACTCACTCAATCTGCAATTGCTCAATGCGGTCGAGCCGAATCAACCGCTCGCCGGCTCCGCTGCTCAGGCCGTGGTGACGTACACGCCGCCGCGCGTCCCCGAGTCACGCGCCGGCGTGTACCCGATCAGCATCAGCGCCACCACGGGTGGCGAGGTCCAGATTCGCCGCGTCGTCACGAGTCGGCTGCGAGTGCTGCCGTTCGAAGGTCTCGAGGTGAGCGCGGCTCCGGAGGAGATTCGCAAGTCGCGCGGCGAGTACACGCTCGAAATCCATAACACGGGCAACTCCGAGGTCATGGTCGACCTTCGCATTGACACCCACACCAAGAAGGTCAAGGCCGAACCAAGCCAACTCCAGTTCCGCCTGGGCAATGGGCACACGCGGCAGGTCCCATTCGTCATCAAAGCGCGCCGTAACTGGCTGGGCCTGGACCAGACCTACGGCGTGGACATCACCGTCAAAGCGGGCGGTCAGCAGCGCCTGGCGGCGGTCCGCCAGGTCGTCAAGCCGATCCTGCCGCGCTGGATCCAGTGGATCGTCGGCAAGGCGTTCTCGATGTTCAGTCCGATCGCTCTGCCAGTGGCGACGCTCGCGCTGCTGATCGGGGTCGGGTACTTCCTGCTGCGACCACCGGACATCAAGGAGTTCCGCGCCGAGCGGGGAACGATCGTCGCGGGTGGCGACACCCAGCTGATGTGGACGCTCGATCGCGCTGCCGGCGTCAGCATCGAGCCACCGGTTGCCGACCAGCTCAGCGTGTCCGAGGGTCAGCTGAAGGTCATGCCCACGGCTAAGACCGAGTACACGCTTACGGCCCGCAACCTGTTTGGGATCTCGCATTCGGCCAAAACCACCGTCGACGTGCTGCAGATCACGGCCTTCAAAGCGACCCCCGACCGGCTGAACAAGGAAGGTGAAGAAGTCACCCTGCACTGGGAGACCGCGGGCGCGACAAAGGTCAAGATCGACCCCGAGGTAGAGGTCAAGGACCCGAAGAGTGGCGATGCCAAGGTGACTCCCAGCGCGGCGACCACGTACACGCTGACCGCGACCGGCACCAACAGCGTGACCACCACTGCGCAAGTAACCGTGGCCATTGGTGCGCCGGCCATCGACAGCTTCGAGGTCGTGCCCGGCCCAGGTGGCAACCGCTTCTTCCAGGGCGATCCAGTCCAGTTGAAGTGGGCGGCCAAGGGGTACAGCAAGCTGGTCATCACCAGCAGCGGCGGCGACGTCGCGCCGGGACAGCCACAGCTCGACGTCACCGGTGGACCGCCGGCGACCGTCAACCCGGCCACGCCGGGCGAGGTCGTGTACACGCTGACTGCCTCCAACGCGGCGGGCAGCACGCAGGCCACCCGCAACGTGACCGTCTCGGCAGTCAGCATCGTGCAATTCGAGGCCGAGCCGACGAAGGTGGCGCCCGGCCAGCCCGTAAAGCTCCGCTGGCGCATCGAGCGGCCAAATGAGGCGACGAAGCTCGTGATCGAGGGCGGTCCAGGGCTGGGGCCGGTCGAGGGCATCGGGGAGCGGTCGGTGAGCCCGACTGTCGACACCACGTACACGCTGCGGATGACCGCCGCCGACGGCTCCACCCAGGAGCGGCAGGTGCAGGTGTCAGTCGAGGTGCTGCCGACGATCAACACGTTTACGTCCCCGCGACCGACCATCGCATTCGGCGAGGAAGCGCGCCTCACGTGGAGCGTGTCCAACGCAACCCAGGTCGAGATCCGCACCGCCGATGGGACAACGCTGTTGCGGTCCGACCGACCTGAGGGCACGATGGTCGACTTTCCGCCACAGCCCACCACCTACATCCTCGAAGCCAGATCCGCCTCTGGCCGCAGCGTCACCAAGGACTTCAGCGTCGACGTGAAACCGCCGGGCCAGCCAACCCCACTGCCCGCCGACCCAGCCGCGCCCAGTACGTCGCCGTCTGTCGCGCCCGCGGCCAGTCCGGCGCCAAAACCATGATGCCCGCCATCTCTTCCAGGAGCTACCCACTGTGAGCACATTGCGCATCCGTCTCTTAGGTTCGCTTGACCTGGAACGAGATGGGCGAGCCCTCGACCGCTTCTCGAGTCGCAAGGCTCGAGATCTGTTCGCCTACCTCGCGATCCAGCGCCAGGCAACGCATGGCCGAGATCACCTGGCCGGCACGTTCTGGGGCGACTCGTGCGACGACAAGGCCCGCCACGCCCTCAATACCACCCTGTGGCGGATCAACAAGGTGCTGGGGGCCGACGAGGGCGGGCGCCAGAACGGCTACTTGCGGGTGAGCCAACGCGACATTGGCTTCAATGCTGCGTCCGACGTCTGGCTCGATGTGGCCGAGTTCGAGAGTCGCTGCGCGGCCGCGGAACAAACCGCGAATGTCGCCGAGCAGATCGCGCTGTATCAGCAAGCCGTCAGCTTCTATCGCGGCGAGCTCCTGCCCGACTGCTATGAGGACTGGTGCGTCATCGAGCGCGAGCGTCTCCAGTCACTGTTTGTCCGCGCGTTGTCAAGGCTCATGGGGCACCATGCGCAACGCGCCGACCACGAGCAGGCGATCGAGTGTGGCCGCCGCATCCTGGGCTGCGACCAGCTACAAGAGGAAGTCCACCGCGATCTGATCCAGCTGTATCTCGACTCGGGTCAACCGTCCGCGGCACTCCGCCAGTACCGCACGTGCGAGGAGCTGCTGCGCCATGAGCTGGCGATCGAGCCCGCGCTCGAAACGCGGGCGCTGCTCGCGCGTATCCTCGGGCTGCGCCAGCGGCCGGTGCCGATCGGTGAGCCGCGGTCGGCCGCATGGATCGCGCCGCGCTCCGATATGGCTGGCGTCGCGGCGCAGCTCGAGGAGCTGACGGCGACCTGCGAGAGCCTGCGCGTTGGCCTGGCGCACGCCACCGAGCTGCTGGCACGCCTCACCGACGAGGTCAACCTGGCTCTGCCCGCCGAGCCGCGGTTGCGAAAGGTCGCCGGGTGACGCCACTCTCCTCTCCCTTGCAAGAGGGCGGGGTTGAGGGCTAGCCGGGACCGGTGATCCTTGTGACGCTGCGGTGTCCGCCGGCTGATCCAATGGCGCGTCACGCGAGCTGCCGGGGGACGCGCTGATGAAGTCGCTGGACGAGCGTAGTCACACGTTCGTAATCAGAATCTGGCAAGAGCGGCGCGATGTCTCGGACGCGCCGCCCATCTGGCGTGGCCGCGTCGACGACGTGCGCGCAGGTTCACGCGCCTACTTCACGTCGCTAGAGCAGCTCATGGAATACCTGAGCGGTCGATCGATGATGGACCTGGCTACCCCGAACGGGCTCGAGCTGGAGCTGAGCACCGAGCCGTGACGTTGACCTCGAACGCCGACATCGTCGGCGTCGACTACGACGGTCACGACCTGCGCGCGGCATTGCTGCGGCTGGACGTCCGCCTGCGTGTCGCCGTCGAGAGTCAGCGCACCGATCTCACCGAGCGCGCCCGCGACCCGTTCCGCGGCCTGTATATCTCCGATGCGGACATCGACGAGATGCTGGGCAGCGCCCCACCGGCCGAGCTTGCCGAGCACCTCCGCCAGGGCCGCATCGGCCCCATCCCGCCGCGACTGCGTCATCTGGCCAGCCTCTTCGAGCTCGACGCGTTTGAGCTGGAAGCGCTGCTGGTGTGTCTGGCGCCCGACCTCGACCTGCGCTATGAGCGCCTGTATGCCTACCTGCAGGACGACGTCACTCGGCGCCGCCCCAGCGTCGACCTGGTGCTGCGGCTGCTCGAAGCCAGCGCCAGCGCTGGGCCCATCGCTTCGCGCTCCGCGCTGGGCCCCAATGGCCGCCTCATGCGTCGTGGGCTGCTGACCCAGCCTTCCGACGATACGAGCCAGGCGTCGCTGCTGGCGAGACCACTGCGCGTCGAGGAGCGCATCGTCGAATATGTCCTGGGCTCGGATCGAGTCGACGCCCGACTGGCGCCGTTTACCCAGCTCTTTGGCGCGGACGATCCAGCCCGCAAGTGGGCGCTGCCGTACGAAGCGCTGCGGGGCCTGGTGCGCCTGTTCGGCCAGCGCGGGGTCACGCGCGTGCTGTACGTGCACGGGCCGACTGGCGCCGGTAAGCGCGCCACGGTGCGTATGGCAGCGGCCGCGGCCGAGCGACAACTGCTGCTGGTCGACGTGCCAGCCGTACTGGCGGCACTCGGGGAGCGCGCCTCACTGACACTGGCCGCGGCCGCCCGCGAGGCGCTGCTGCAAGACGCTCTGCTGGTGCTCGAGGGCTTCGACGTCTTGCTGAGTGATGAAGCCGCGGCTGGACTCGCGCTCGCTTCATTGCGCCGCGCGTTTGCCGAGCATCGCGCACCAGTGGTGCTGCTAGGAGAGCAGCGCTGGGAGCCCTCGATCTGGCTGCCAGGCGTCTCCGCGCTACGACTCGACCTGCACAGTCTGGCAGCGGGCGATCGCGTCAAGCTGTGGCGCAGCCAGATCAACGGCCAGATGCCTGCCGACGCGGTCGCCGAGCTCGCGGCACGCTATCGCCTGGTCGAGGATGACGCAATCCGCGCGGTCGTGGCCGAGGCACACAGCCGAGCCGATCTGCGCGGGTCGACCGTCGTCGAGCCAGATGATCTGCGCGGCGCGGCACGGGCGATCGCGACCCCGCCGCTCGAGGGGTTAGCGCGGCACATCGAGCCGCGCTACTACTGGGAAGACATCGTGCTGCCGCCCGACGGCATTGCCCAATTGCACGAGCTGTGTTCGCGCGTTCGGCACCAGCTGATCGTGCTCGAGAGCTGGGGGTACGGTCGCAAGCACGCGCGCAAGACCGGCATCAGCGCCCTGTTCGCCGGCGCACCGGGTACGGGCAAGACGATGGCCGCGGAGATCATCGCGGGCACTCTTGGTCTGGACCTGTACCGTATCGACCTGTCATCCGTGGTCAGCAAGTACATCGGCGAGACCGAGAAAAACCTGGAAAAGATCTTCCGTGCGGCCGATCAGGGCGATGCGGTGCTGCTGTTCGACGAGGCCGACGCCATCTTCGGCAAGCGCTCGGAGGTGCGCGACGCGCGCGATCGGTACGCCAACGTCGAGGTCGCCTATCTGCTGCAGCGACTCGAGAACTACGAAGGCCTGGCCGTGCTGACCACGAACCTGCGCGGCAATATCGACGAAGCGTTCATTCGCCGCCTCGACAGCGTGCTCGAGTTTCCGCTGCCAGAGGAAGCCGAACGACTCCAGATCTGGCGGCGGTCGCTGCCGCCGGAGGCGCCGGTCGCTGCCGACGCCGATCTGGCGTTTCTGGCTCGCAAGTTCAAGCTGGCCGGTGGCCACATTCGCAATATCGCGCTGACGGGGGCGTTCCTCGCGGCCGCGGACAATTCGCCGATAGGCATGAAGCATCTCGTGCGCGCGACGCGGCGCGAGTACCAGAAGCTCGGCAAGCTCGTGGCCGAGGCGGACTTCGAACACCATTACGGGCTGCTCAAGGATTGATCGGGAGGTCCTTAGCGATGGCTGAGCATGCAAGTGATTTCAACGACCAGAGGGCGCTCACGCGCCGCACAATGACCGAAGCTGGCCCGACCGCCGACGGCGGCCCAGCGGCACATCCGCTGCTGCGGCTCCAGAGCCAGGTAGGCAACGCCCAGATCGCGCGCATGTTGGCGCAGCGCGCGGCCGACGACGACGAAATTGCCGCCAAGCACGACACCAGCGTGCAGCGCGCGGCCGACGACGACGAGGTCGCCGCCAAGCACGACGTGGCTCAGCGTGCGGCCGATGATGACGAGATCGCCGCCAAGCACGATGACGGCGAGCAGGTCGGCATCGAGGGTGGGCAGGTCGGACCCGACACCCAGTCACGCATCCAGGCCGCGCGGGGCGGTGGCTCTACCCTGGACGGTGGCGTCCGCGCTTCGATGGAGTCGAACTTCGGCACGAGCTTCGAAGACGTGCGCGTCCATCAAAACACCGAGTCCGACACGCTCAATCGGCGCCTCACGGCCCGCGCGTTCACGACCGGCAGCGACATCTTCCTGCGAGGCGACAGCAGCCCATCCGACACGCAGCTGTTGGGCCACGAGCTCACCCATGTGGTGCAGCAACGCTCGGGTGCCGTCAGCGGGAGCGGTGGCATGAGCGTCGGCGCGGCGGGCGATCCGCACGAGCAGCACGCCGACAGCATGGGCGACTCTGTCGCATCCCAGTCGGCACCGCCCGTCGCAGCCAAGCACGAAGTCACTCAGCGCGCGGCCGACGACGACGAAATCGCCGCCAAGCACGATACGAGCGTGCAGCGCGCGGCTGAGGAAGACGAGCTCGCGGCCAAGCACGACCCAAGCCTGCAGCGGGCAGCCGACGACGAGGAAATGACCTAGCGCGCATCTGCCCGACCTATGGCCGAGCTGAGCCACGCGACCAAACAAGCCGCGCACAAGCCGACGGCCGCTGAGCCGGCGTCAGCGTTCGCTGACCACGACCGCGGGCTGGACGGTGCTGCCAGCGCGCCAGCGCTCGATGTCGCTGCGCTAGCCGCCGGCGCGACCGCGCCGAGCGGTAGCCCCACGCCGCCGCCGATTCCGCCGCGCCAGCTGTTGCGGTTGCAGCGCACGGCCGGCAACCACCAGGTCGCTCGACTGCTGAGCCGCCGGTACGCCAACGGCACCCTGCATCGGAGCGTTCCGACTGCTCCCGTGAGCGCGCCCGTCAGCCAGCCCGCGCCAGCACGACCGATCGAGCCGACGACCGCGCCCCCGACCACGCTGCACCGCCAGGTGGATAGTGGCGTAGTCCAGCGGTTCGATCTCGGCATCGGCAGTGCGATTCTCGGCAAGGTCGCCGGCTGGGCGAAGGAGATCCCGGGCTACCACCTGCTGACGCTGATCCTCGGCAAAGATCCCATCAGCGGCGACGCCGTGGAACGCAACGCGATGAACGTTGCGCACGGCATCCTGAGCATCGTTCCGGGCGGCAACAAGATCTTCGAAAACCTGCAGCAATCCGGCGCGCTGGAACGCTTCTTCGACTGGGTCTCGGGCGAGTTCGGCAAGCTCGGCCTCACCTTCGCGTCCATCAAAGCGCTCTTCTCGCAAGCGTGGGATGCGCTGGACGCTACCGACCTGCTCGATCCGGGCGGCGCCTGGACCAAGGTCAAAGGTGTGTTCGGGCCGCCGCTCGGGCGCATCAAGGATTTCGCCATTGCGGCGGGCAAGAAGGTCCTGGAGTTCATCCTCGAGGGTGTGCTGAAGCTCGCGGGTCCGCTTGGCGACCAGGTCATGGCGATGCTGAAGAAGGGCGGCGAGATCTTCAACAAGATCGTCGAAGACCCGATCGGCTTCCTCGGCAACCTGCTCAAGGCCGTCAAGGGTGGCTTTGAAGGCTTCATGGCCAACATCCTCGAGCACCTCAAAAACGGCCTCATGGGCTGGCTGTTCGGTGCGCTGGCGGGTGCTGGCCTGGCCATGCCCAAGTCGTTCGACTTGAAGGGCATTCTGTCGATCGTGCTGCAGGTGTTGGGGCTCACCTACCAGAACCTGCGGGGCAAGTTGGTCGCGGTGCTGGGCGAGAAGACGGTCGGCTACATCGAGACCGCCGTCACCTTCGTCAAGACGCTGGTCACCGAGGGGCTGGCGGGCGCCTGGAAGATGATCGTCGAGTGGGTCGGGAACCTGCAAGAGATGGTCATCGGCGCCGTCCAGGACTGGGTCGTGACATCGATCGTCAAGGCCGCGGTCACCAAGCTGGTGACGATGTTCAACCCGGTCGGGGCGATCATCCAGGGCATCATCACGATCTACAACGCGATCACGTTCTTCATCGAACGTGCGCAGCAAATTGCCGCGGTGGCCAATTCGATCTTCGACTCGGTCGGCCGCATCGCGGCCGGCGACGTCGGCGGGGCCGCGGCCTACGTCGAGCAAACGATGGCCAAAGCCGTACCAGTCATGCTGGGCTTCCTAGCCAGCCTGATCGGCCTGGGCGGTATTGGCAACACGATCCGCGGCATCATCGAGAAAATCCAATCCCCCATCCAGAAAGCCCTGGACAAAGTCGTCGGCGTCGTCGCCAAGAAAGCCAAAGCATTAGTTGGCAAGGTTAGGGATCTCGGTAAGAAAGGTCTGGCGAAGGTCAAGTCGATGCTGCCAGGTGGGAAGAAGCCCAATGACCGCACGGACGAGCAGCAGATTGCGGACCGAGACAAGGCCCTACGTGAGGCGACGCAGCTTCTCAAGGATCCAAATCTGAAGCCAAAGGACGTGACAAAGCAGCTGCCCCGTGTCAAGAGCACGTACAGGCTTAACGAGCTGCTCGTAGTGACCGACAGCAAGTCCGAAGGCAAAGAGGTTGATCACGTTGTTGCCAGAGCAATCCCGGAGGCGTCCGGGCCGCCCGTGTCCAAAGAGCTGTGGTCAGAAAAAGAAATTCAGCAGCTTGTCGGGCAGGCGAATGCACAGAAGAATCGATCGCTAACGGAGCTGCAGAAGATCCCGAAGAGCGAGATAGAAACGAAGACGGTTGCGTGCGCTGGAAGCAGCACAACTACCAAGAGTGGTTGGGGCAAGGAGGGCGATCTCGAAAGCGCTGATCCGGCTCGGCGACAGATTGCGGCGCAACAGGCGTTTACAACAGCCAACCTGGGGTTCGAGCAGGGGGCGCGGCAGCGCGGCAACATGCCGCGGATGATGACGGGGGTCGGCGCTACGACGCCGGATCCGATCCAGGAGGTTGACTGGGACAGGACCGAAGCCGGTGACGCGCCTGACAAGCAGGCTCAACCAAAGGGCAAGGCAAGCGAGTATCAACGGCCCGATCGCCTGGCGCCCGGCGAGGGTTACGACCCACGACGAGCTGGCTCGTCTGACTGGGGCGTCCCTGGTAAATATGTGCTGTCGCATGCCGAAAAAGGGGCATACGAACTTACCCAGGCGCAGGCTATTGGCGTCAGCCGCGGAATGTGTCCCGATTGCCAGGCCTTCTTTGTGGACAGAGCCCAGACAACACAGAAAGTCATCGTTGTCGCCGATCCCGCGATGGCGCGAGTCTTCCTGCCCGACGGCACGATGATGCGACGCTAATGGCGAGCAAGCCGCCATGCCAGCCAAGGTCAGCCTACTCGTGAGAAAAGAAGAAGGCCAGCGGCGCGCCCAGGCAAAGGCCGCTAGCAAAGCGCTCGACCCGTTTCAGATCAACGTCAACCTGGACTGTGAACACTGATGTTTGCTGATCTCGACGAGACCATCCGAGACCTACTCATCAAAAACGTCCCCATCGACCTCACCGAGGTGGATATCTCGTTCGAGGCGCCGGATCGGGAGTGGTCGGGACGGCTCTCGAGGCCTACCGTCAATTGTTTCCTCTATGACGTCAGAGAGAATCTGGATCTCCGACAGACCGACTGGGAAGTGCAGAAGCGCAACGGCAAGGCCACCAGCAAGCGGCTGCCTGCTCGAATCGATGCCACCTACCAGGTGACCGTCTGGGCGCGGGCGCCTGAGGACGAACACCGACTGTTGTGGCGGACGCTCGTGGCGCTCTTCAGGAACCTGATCATCCCCGAGGAGTCGCTGCGCGGCCAGCTCCGCAACCAGACATTTCCAACCAAGGCCGTGGTAGTACAGCCCAGCCAGGCGCGGGCCAACCCCGCCGAGCTGTGGCAGGCGCTCGACAACCGCATCAGACCAGCGCTCACGTACACCGTGACCGTCCCCCTGGACCAGGATCTCGTGTTCGAAGCGCCGATGGTCTTCACCCGTCGCACGCGGCTCTTCGGCCAGGACCTGGACGAACCAGCCGCCGAAGGCATCCAGATCATGGGCCAGGTGCGCGACAAGTCCAACACCGAGCGCGGCATCCCGGGCATCACGGTCCTGCTCCGAGAAACAGGCGCCGAGTTCATCACCAATGCCGACGGCCAGTTCGCCTTCAAGACCCGCGAGGGCGCGATCACGCTGATCGCGACCGCCCCCACCGGTGAGCAAGCAACCCGCCAGGTCGATGTGCCCGCGCTGGAGTACGACCTCGAGTTGTAGCCCAGATCAGCTCACACCCGGCGACGTGGTGATTCTTGTGACGCTGCGGTGTGACAGTTCTGCTTTTCTCTAGCCCGCCGTTCCCCGGGGGGAGAGCCGAGCCCAGGGGGTGAGCCATGCACGGTTTCAAGAACGCTGCCAAAGGAGTAGGGCATGCCTGAGTACCTGTCGCCTGGTGTCTACATCCAGGAAGTCGACAGCGGTCCGCGCCCCATCGAAGGGGTTGGAACTGCGACCGCCGCGTTTGTTGGTTTCGCCGCTGGCGGACCCGCCAACACCGCGACGCTGGTCACCAATTGGAACCAATATGTCAGCACCTTCGGCAAGCTTGAGAAGGGACGTCTGAATCCCCACCGCGAGGGCACCTACCTGTCGCACTCGGTGTACGGCTTCTTCCTGAACGGTGGCGGGCGCTGCTACGTCACCAACATCGTCCCCGGCCAGAACGGGAAGAACGGCAAGAGCGGCAACGAGACGCCCGCACTGGCGCTGCCCACCCGCGCTTCGAAGGCAGTCACCTCGCTGACCATCAAGCCCAAGGGTGAGCTCGGCCCAGACATCGTCGTCGACGTCCTGCCGCCGAGTGGGGATCCGCCGCCAGACGCCGCCTTCACGTTGCGCATCACTGTGGGCAACGACGTCGAGACGTACGAAAACGTGAACCTCGGCAAGAAGGGCGCCAAGCCCGTCGCCGAGGCGCTCACCGCGAGCAAGCTGGTCACCGTCGTCGAAGAGGCCGCCAGCGGACCGCTGGCCGACCGTATCCCAGAGTTCAACAGCTACACGCTGTCGAATGTTCAGCCCACGGCCGAGCTCAAGGTCCTGCCAAGCGACTTCGCGGGCGACGTCGTGGAGCGCACGGGCATGGAAGGCCTGCAGGTCGCCGAGGACGTGACCATGCTGTCCTGCCCAGACCTGATGTCCGCGCGCAAGATGGGTCTGCTCGACGATATCGGCGTCCAGACCGTGCAGAAGGCCATGATCGATCACTGCGAGAAGATGGGCGATCGCATGGCTATCCTGGACGCGCCACCCGATCTCAATCCGCAGCAGATGCTGAAGTGGCGCGACGAGACCAACTACGACTCCAAGTACGCGGTCCTGTACTACCCGTGGCTGAGCATCGGTGGCCCCGATGGTGAGCCAATGGCCATTCCGCCGTCGGGCCACTTAGCTGGCATCTACGCCCGCAGTGACAACGAGCGCGGTGTCCACAAGGCGCCCGCCAACGAGATCGTGCGTGGCGCGCTCGGCCCCGTCTCGCCGACCACCAAGGGTGAGCAGGATCTGCTCAATCCGAAGGGTGTCAACTGCATCCGCTCGTTCGTTGGCCGCGGCGTTCGCGTGTGGGGTGCGCGCACCCTGAGCAGCGATCCCGCCTGGCGGTACATCAACGTCCGCCGACTGTTCAACTTTGTCGAGAAGTCGATCGAGATCGGCACCCAGTGGGTGGTATTCGAGCCGAACGATCCGGACCTGTGGGCCAAGATCCGCCGCGACATCGGCGCGTTCCTGACTGGCCTGTGGCGTGAGGGCATGCTGTTCGGCGCGACACCCGGCGAAGCGTTCTTCGTCAAGTGCGATGCCGACCTCAATCCCGCCGATGTGCGCGATCGCGGGCAGCTGTTCATCGACATCGGTCTGGCGCCAGTCAAGCCAGCTGAGTTCGTCATCTTCCGCCTGAGCCAGTTCGCGGGTGGTGGGGCCTAAGCCAAGATAGTTCGCTTCATCCTGAGGCGAAGCCGAAGGATCTACACTCAGATCCTTCGCTCCGCTCAGGATGAGGCCTGCATTCGGAGAGACAGATATGGCAGAGATCAAAGACGGGCTGATTTCCTCGTTTTTCAGCCTCGAGGTCACGGGCAAGCTCGTGGGTGCCTTCCGCGAGGTGACCAACCTGGGCAGTGAGAACCAGGTCGTCGAGGACAAGTCCCGCGGACCTGATGGCAAGTACATCATCAAGAAAATCCCGGGCACCTTGAAGTGGAACGACATCACCCTCAAGCAAGGCATGACTGACAACATGGACATGTGGAAGTGGCGCAAGCTCGTCGAAGAAGGCAAAGTCGACACCGCGCGCGCCAACGGCTCCATCACCATGTACGACACCGCGGGCGCGGCCATTGCACGGTGGGAGCTGGTCAACTGCTGGCCGTCGAAGCTCAGCGGCCCGGCTGGCAAAGCTGATGGCAACGAGATCGCGGTCCAGGAGCTCGTCCTCACCCACGAGGGCTACGAGCGGACCCAGTAAGGTCGAGCGAGCTCGCGGGCGGAGAGAGGCTGAGCTATGACGGTTGCGGAACCAGCCACCCTGGTGCGTACCGACGTCGAGTTCACGCTGCCGCTCGGGTACGTCGACGAAGCCGGCCGCATCCACCGTTCGGGTGTGATGCGGCTGGCGACTGCCCTGGACGAAGTGCAGCCGCTGCAGGATCCCCGGGTGCAGTCCAACCAGGCGTACATCAGCATTCTGCTGCTCAGCCGCGTGCTGACCAGGCTTGGTTCGATCCAACCGGTTCCCGCCAGCGTGGTGGAGCGGTTGTTTTCGGCCGACTTCGCCTACCTGCAGGACCTGTACGTCAGCATCAACGAGGCAGACGAGAGCCTGGCCGAAACGCAGTGTCCAGATTGCGGGAGCCGCTTCGCGGTCGACCTCGCGGGTGCCTGAGCTCGTACCACCCTCGCCAGGCGACGCCGGTGGGCAGTCTGCGCCCGGCGGCGCTGCTGGCCCGTCGGCTATCGACGTGCCGAAACTCGCCGAGAAAGTGTATCGACTGCTTCTTGCCGACGCGCGACTGAGCGGCGCCCGCGCTGACCAACGGCCATTTGGTGCGCTGCGCGTGGAGGTCTAACCATGTCCGGCAACGGAATCCTTACCGACTTCCCGCCGCGCATGCTCAGCGCGCACGCGGCGAATCGTTTCTATGTCGAGATTGGCGTGATGAGCTTGTCGCCAATCATCGCCGTGTTCACCGAAGTCAGCGGTCTGCAAGTCGAGATGGAGGTCTTCCCGTACGAAGAAGGCGGCAACAACAGCTTCGTGCACAAGCTGCCCGGTCGACTCAAGATCGGCAACGTCACGCTCAAGCATGGCATGACGCGCTCGAACGACTTCTTGCGCTGGTGTCTGACGCCGATCACGCGCGGCGATCGGCCCGTCGAGCGCAAGAACGTGACCGTGTGCATGTTCGACCAGATCGGCATCCCGGTCATCCGCTGGAATTTCGATGGCGCCTATCCGGTGAAGTGGACAGGTCCACAATTCGTCGCCGATAGCACCACCATCGCCATCGAGTCGGTCGAGCTCGCGCACAACGGAGTGAGCGTCGACACGCTCTAGCGCGGCATGGTCGTACTGATTGGCAGGTCGGCCCTGGCCGGGCTGAAACTCGAGCGCTGGTTGGAGCAACGCCACGCGCTGGTGCGGAGCGCGCGGCCTGCTGCGGTGGGCCCGCGGCAGGTTAGCCCGCTCGCCACTGGCATCGCGCAAACGCGACCGCTGCGGTTCTTGAGGCCGGTGCGGCTCGCGGCGCAGCAGCCCGCGGCAGCGCCACAGCAGCCTGCGCGAACGCCAGGGCTTGTGCCGCCACCTCCGTCCCGGCCGCAGCCGGTATTGCAAACGCTGCCGACGCCGCCCGCACCTTCCGAGGCGGGCTACGCGCTCGAGGCTGCCGATTTCCCCACTTACAATTCGCCTGCGGCCACGCTCGCTCACGCGGAGGCGACCGAGATCGTCGAGCCCTCCGAGCCGTGGGCGGCGGACGAGATCGTCGAGCCAGCCGAGCCGTGGGCGGCGGCGGAGGAGTTCGTCGAGCCTGCCGAGCCGTGGGCGGCAACGAAGGAGTTCGTCGAGCCAGCTGAGCCGTGGGTGGAAACCCAGGCCGCGGAGCAGACGTCGAGCGTGCAGTCGGCCACCGCGCCCGTCGTGATGGAGCAGGCGCCGCCGCCGCCCGCGAGTGTTGCCGAACACGCGAGTCTGCCGCCGCTCGACCTGCCGGACATCGCCCAGGGTCGACCGTTCGAAGTCCGCACCGCGCGGCGTCGCCCCATCGTGCGGCCTCCGCAACAAGCAGCCGCGCCATCCGACCTCGGCCCGGCCGAGAACCTGCCCGCCTGGCTAGCCCATCGCGCGACGCCGCCGGCTGAGCCCGTCGTGCCGGCCGCCGCGGTGCCCGATGCCCCCGCCGTGGCTGACGATGATCGCCTGCAAGGCCTGGCCGCCGCGCTGGGCCTGCGGCGCGAAGTGCCACCGCCGGCTGCGCAGCCCGTCGCCGCGCCGCCGCCTCCACGTGCGCCAGCAGCTGCTCAACAAACGTCGGCGGGAGCACCGATTCCTGCCGCCGCGCCCGTGGTTGACGACGCCGGTGCCCGCACGCAACCCGAACCCGCCCCGATGCCGCCGGCGGACGCCAGCGCACTGCCGCCAGCGCCCCTGCACGCTGCGCAGCCCGCCGCGGCAGCAGCACAGGAGCACTCCGCCGCCGTGGCACCGTCCGCGCAGCCCCCCGAAGCGTCCGCACTCGCGCAGCCCGCCGAAGCACCAGCCGCCGCGATGGCAGCCGCCGCGCCGCCCGCCCCGGTGGCATCATCCGCTGAAGCACCAGCCTTCGCGCAGCCCGCCGAATCGCACGCACCGGCCGCGCAGCCCGCCCTGGCGCCTGCACCCGCGGAGTCCGCCCCGGTTACAGCCGCGGCCCTAGCGGCCGTCGAGGCGCACGCACTGGCCGCGCAGACCGCCGCGGCACCCGCGCAGGCGCAGCCGGCCGACGCGCCAGCATTAGCCGGGGAGTCAGTCCCGTTGGCATCAGCAGCCGGCGCGCTGCCGCGAGTCGAGGCGCACGCCCCAGGCGCGCAGCCAGCCCCGGCGCCAGCCGCCCTGGCGCTCACCGACGCGTCCGCTTTCGCTCAGCCTGCCGAACCGTCAGCCGCCGCGCCGCCGGCACCCGCGCAGCCCGCCACGGTGGCCGGCGCAGACCTACCGCCTGCCCCGGCGGCGGCCGCGGCGCAGTCCGCCCAGGTGGCAACAACGGCACAGCCTGCCCCGGCGATAGTCGCGGCGCAGTCCGCCCTGGCAGCACAAGCAGCCGCGGCGCCCGCCGTTGCGGCAACCCCAGCGCAGCCCCCGACCGCGGCAACGCCAGCGGAGCCCGCCGCGGAATCAGCAGCAGTAGCGCAGTCCGCCCGCGTGGCAGACGCGGCCCCGCCGTCCGCCGAGGCGCACACGCAAGGCGGACAGCCCGCACCCGCGCATGCACAGCCGGCCGACGCGCTAGCAGCAGGCGCGGAGTCCGCCCCGTTGGCGGCACCAGCCGCGCACTCCGCCGCCGTGGCCGCAGCCGCGCAGCCCGCCGGGCACCCGCACATACGCAGTCCGCCGACGCGCAAGCAACAGCCGCGGAGTCCGTGTTGTTGGCGGCAGCACCCGCCCCAGTGCCGCCCCTCGAGGCGCATGCGCAGGCCGCGCAGCCCGCCCCACTGGCAACAGCCGCGCAGCCCGCCCTACTTGCAACAGCCGCGGAGTCCGTGCGGTCGGCAGCAGCCGCCGCCCCAGTGCTGCCCGTCGAGGCGCAGGCGCAGGCCGCGCAGCCCGCCCCACTGGCAACAGCCGCGGAGTCAGACCTGGTGGCAGCAACACCCGCCGGAGTGCTGCCCGTCGAGGCCCGTGCGCAGGCCGCGCAGCCCGCCCCACTGGCATCAACCGCGGAGTCAGGCCTGGTGGCAGCAGTCGCACCACCCGCCGCTGCGGCAACACCAACAGAGTCCGCCGCTAGGGCAACACCAGTGGAGCCCGCCGCTGTGGCAACACCAGCGGAGTCCGCCACTGTGGCAGCCGCGGGGCAGCTCGCAGCGGTATCAGCAGCAGCCGCGCAGCCGCCCGCTGAGGCTCGCGCACGTGCCGGGGGATCCGCCCCAGCGACAGCAGAAGCCAGTCAGCTTGCTGCGCGGCTGGCGCCAGCCGCGGAGCCCCGGGTCTCAGTCGCAGCCGCCGCCCTGCCGACCGCCGAGGCGCACGCGCCAGCCGCGCAGCTCCCCGCCGAGACGCCTGTAGCAGCCGCGCAGCCTGGCCACCTGGCAGCTGGAAGCGAGCAGCCTGTTCAGGCTGGCGCGGCACCGATGGCCGCACACGCGGCTGAGCCAAAGTACCAGAGCGTGC
>WNGE01000756.1_pt1 | contig 45152 bp, 43 predicted proteins | sample 5400651 | NCBI WGS metagenome assembly WNGE01 (sample SAMN13153370, study PRJNA577476) | soil metagenome | isolation source: 60 cm soil or saprolite under grassland replicate 2 | place: USA:California | collected 2016-06-15 | reverse complement strand
ATGGCGGCTGTGACATGTCATACATCAGCCAACCGACAAAGCTTTCGACGGCCGGCGTGATGATCGTCATGTTCGGGTTCTTCTGAACCTGGTCGGCGTCGCGGGCCGGCAACTGCCAGATCATGTCGACCTGTCCGGCCAGGAGCGCCTGCTGGAGTGCGGTCGGATCCTTGACGATCTTGATCGTGAATTGGTCTAGATAAACCTGGTCGGCGTTGAAGTAGCCAGGGAAGCGCTTCAGCGTGAGGTGATCGTCCTGAACGTTGTCGACGAACTGGAACGGGCCGGTGCCGATCGGATTCGTGTTGAGATCGGCGACGTTCTCCTTCGCGACGATCTTGCAGGCGACGAGACCGTCGAGTTGCGGCGCGTACGGGTGCTTGTTGGTGAGCTTCACGGTGGAGGGATCGATGACCTCGACCTTGTCAATCTCCGGCAGGCTGCGGCCGGCGAAGACCGACGCGGTCTGCGGATCGGCGATCCGCTCCAGGGTGAACTTGACGTCATCGGCGTTGAAGTCGCGGCCATTGTGGAACTTGACGCCCTTGCGCAGCTTGAAGGTGTAGACCATGCCATCTGGAGCGACCTCCCAGCTCTCGGCCAGGTCGGGGATGACTTCCATCTTTGGGCTGAACTTCACCAGCGCGCTCCACAGGCCGACCCATGGGCTCCGGTCATTCAGCAGGCCGGGCTTGGCAGGGTCCAACGTCGTGATCGTCTGTGACGTGCCGAGCGTCAGCGTGCCGCCTTTCTTCGGTGCACCAGCCGCCGCGGCCGCGGTGGTGGGGGCCGGCGCCGCTGTCGCTGCCGCTGCTGTCGTGGGAGCCGGTGCTGTGGTCGGAGCCGGTGCCGTCGTGGGCGCTGGCGCCGTGGTGGGGGCCGGCGCTGTCGTTGGGGCTGGTGCGCTTGTTGGTGCCGGAGCCGTGATCGGTGCTGCGGCGGGCGCGGAGCACGCGGCGAGTAGCTCCAGCGCGGCGAGTCCGAAGCCAGCACCGACCACGGCCCGGAGCATGCGACGCCGGGTCAGACCGGCAGCGGGTAACGCCTGATTGGATTCTGAGAGACTATTCAGACCAATCCGTGCCATCGTACATTCCCCCTTCGATGAATTGGTAGTCGAGCTAGATGTTGCGCAGACGAGGATCCAATGCGTCGCGGAGACCATCGCCCAGGATATTCAGCGACCACACCGTCAAGAAGATCGCTAGCCCGGGAAATGTGGAATACCACATTGACCGCGCGATGTGGCCGTAGCCAAGCTGGATCAGCGATCCCCACGATGCCTCCGGCGGCTGCACGCCCAGACCGAGGAAGCTCAACGCCGCCTCCAGCAGGATGGCGTTGGCAGCAACTAATGAGGCTGTCACGATCAGCGGTGCCAACATGTTCGGCATGATCGATCGGGTCACGACGTGCCAGTCGGAGCCGCCTGTCGATCGGCTTGCGAGCACGTAATCCTTCTCCCGCTCAACGAGCATCGCCGCCCGCGATACGCGCGCGATCAGTGGGGCGCCGAGCACGCCGATCGCCAGCGTAGCGTTCGAGATGCTCGGGCCGAGAGCCGCGAGCAGTGCGAGCGCGAGAAGGATCGGCGGCACGGCCAGAAAGCCATCGAGAAATCGCATGATCAGGTCGTCGGTCACGCCGCCACGAAATCCCGCCGTTACTCCGAGCGGCACGCCGACAAAAACCGCCATGCACACCGCGAGAAATGAAACGAGAATCGACACCCGCGATCCGTACAGGATGCGGCTGAGGAGATCCCGCCCCACCTCGTCAGTCCCCATCAGGTGGACTGGCGTCGGACCGGAGAATCGATCGACGCTCAGCCAGTGCCGAGATGCGACGCCTGGAGAGTCGGGCCGCGGTCGCTCGAAAAGAATGTCTTGACGCATGGTCAGCCTCGGTCCGCTCCAGCTTGAATACGGCGATCTCGCCGTGAGCCCTGGTTTCCACGGCTCCGTTCACGCCGCAGCCAACGACGCAGGTTTCGTCCTGCTCACGAATAGCGGATCCTCGGATCGAAGACGGCGTACAGAACGTCGACGACCAGATTGACGAGGACGAATCCGGTTGCCATCAGGATGACCGACGCCTGCACCACCGAATAGTCTCGATTCTGCACCGCGTCAACCGTCAGCCAGCCCATGCCGGGCCACGCGAAGAGCCACTCGATGATGACGACGCCGCTCAGGAGATTGGCGAATTGGAGTCCGATGACGGTGATCGTCGGGATCAACGCGTTGGCTAGCGCGTGGCGCGAAATGACCACGGCCTGGGCAAGCCCTTTCGCGCGCGCGGTTGTGATGTACTCTTGCCCCAGGACGTCGAGGAGGCTCGAGCGCAGGAAACGCATCACCGGCGCCGCGAGGATGATGGCCAATGTCACTGCCGGCATGACGACGTGGCGCAGGTTGTCGCCAGGATTCTCCGTGAGCGGTGTGTAGCCGACTGCGGGCAACCAGCCGATCTGCACTGCGAAGAAGATCATCAGCATCATCCCGAGCCAGAAGCCCGGAATCGCGAGGCCCATGGTCACGAAGCCGGTGACGGCCAGGTCGAGCCACGAGTTTGGGCGGAGCGCGGCGAGGATGCCAGCGGGGAGGGCCACGAGGAGCGCGAGGGCGAGCGACAGTACGGTCAGCTCGAGTGTCGCCGGAAGCTTCTGGGCGATCAGCCCGGCCACCGAGTTCTGGGTGATGTACGAAACACCGAAGTCCCCCTGCAGCGCGTGCCAGACCCAGATGGCATACCGCTCGGGAATTGGTCGGTCGAGGCCCATCTGGTGCTTCAGGGTCTCCATGAGCTGCGTGTAATTGGCGTCCATGAACGCACCCTGCCGCGCCATCACCGGATCGCCGGGCAACAGGTTCAGCAGTGAATTGCCGCAGGATAGTTCTGCCACACCAGGCCGTCAAGAGCCTCGCCAGACCACGCGAGGACCGTGCGTTAGTCACGGCCAAGGGCAGTCCGCAGGCGACGTACGGCCGCGCGGCGCGCCCCGCACGGCTGTGGTGCCGTCAGCCGACCCACATGCGTGGAGCTCGAGTTTCTGGAGGGGCCGCGCCATGTGCCCCGCTCTCTGCAGCACAACACTGGAAGAGGCAATTAGCAGATGCCTACGGAATATCGACAATGTGAAAATGCCGCACATGACGTGGAGATTGTCGCTCGACTGCGCATCGCCCCGGGCGCCAAGTGTGGTGAAGGTCCACCCAGCAAGGGAAGGGTCCGACTAGCTTGCATAGCGGAACAAGCTGGCTGGACATTGCGGGTGGTGGCCGACAAAGCGTCTTTGAATCGGCGGCTCTTCCATTCACCAATGACATGTACTCGCAGAATGTACGTGTCATTGGTGAAGGACACTATTGAGACTGTTTCTCAAAGTAAGACGCTGCGATCGCAGCTTACAGAAAATTCTTCAAGGCATTCGGTCGCGATATCAGAAAGAAGCGCAAACTCGAATCGTGGGACATCCCTGTTGTCGACCTGTTGCCTTACATCGATGAACTAGCCAAGCTCATGAGTGCGTTCTGTTAGAGTTACAGATTGGCAGCGGCCGACCCCTGACATTGGCTCGATTCGATTGACACCTCGCGCGCGTCGAGTGCGTACGACTGCTCCACGCTGACGTCTTTCGGTCGATGCAGAGCGCTCTCTGAGTTTCTAGCGCGATATACTGAACATCCGAGTGCGTACCTGTTGCAGCTTCAGACGAGGCGGTTCATGCGCAGACTACGGGGCGAGCGATCCAGCAAGAAACCGGGCTCCGATTGCGCTGCTGCGCGACTCAGGACACCGATCCTGAGCGACTTCGATTGTGGCACGCGTATGCGCTTCTGCCCGATTTCAAGGGTGATGTCTGGCCACAGTGTGTCGAAGTTGCGCTGCGCTCGACCAGATCTTGACGCGAAGTCTGTCTCTGTAGATCAGCCGGTATACAGAGTCAGCCGGTGTGCACCAGTGAAACCCACGTGGGCAGGTACATAACGCAGCGAGGTTCTGAGATTCCCCCCGGCCAGTCCAACGGGGCCATCTAGACGCGGGCATGTTCGCTCTGTTCACAGGCGTTGCCCTTGTGATTCGAGTCCATTCGGCGCAGACGCGGCGTGTTGCGGCGTGGGTCCAGCACGCCAGCTCGCCGCCTTATGCGCCGCACCGAGATTCGCGGGAGTGGCGGTGATCCTCGCGAGGGTAGCCGTGGTCGGCGGTCCGCACACGGTAACGGACGTGGGTGCCGTGAGCGGCAGTAATCGCGTGGGCGACTCGGTTGCAAACCCGAGTTAGCCAGGGATACGACAGAACGCCGCAAACCCAATTAGCGGCAGTGTGACCGTCTCGAAAGCTTCTCTGAGACGTCGCCAAGAACGCTTCCCGAGCGTTTGGTGGCGACGCAACTCCTGGCTTCGACACGACTCGTAACCAGCTGCCTCAACGAGGGCGACCCAAGACCGGCGAGGCCGACGGGCGGCGACGAGATTAGGTTTATCGTTACCAAGAACTCAGCGTCGTCCGTCCCGGAAGGGTTGTCGAATCGATTAACGTTTGCTTTGGATCAGCTCGGATCCGGTTTGTCGCGCGCCGAAGGCCGCCGGCGCAGCCGACCGGCAAGACCGCCCGATCGCGCAGGCCGACACGGGTATTGGGCATCTTGGTCAGCATGCGCTTGAGATCGTCGAGCAGCTCGGGCGTCTTCGCCGAGCTGGGCGGTGCCGCTGGTACGGCGGATACCGGCGTGGGTGCGGCGCACCAGCGAGTTGAATGAAGCGATGAACCCGAGTGCTGCCCGCTATGAGTTGCTGCGAGGTCTGCCCACAATGTCACCCACAATGGCGGCTCCCACCGCTCACCTAACTCGCGCTCCTCACCAGCCTCGTGGCCACAGGTTGTGGTGTGCAAACTCAGCACACACTACATCTTGTAGCTCGCGCACCTCACCAAAAGCTACGAGTTTCACCTCTACTACGACATTTAGACGGGTGTCGGCTCTCGGGTGTCGGGTGACGGAGTGCTCCTGACACCTGAAACCTGACACCTGGCACCTGGAAGACAGGCGCTCCTTCCTGGCAGGCGGCCCGTCGAGGTTGAAAACCTTGTACGGGTCGCTCTGCGTCTTGGACCGATCAGATCAACAACTCGCCGACCTGCCGGTAGCAAGGTCGTAGCCCGACGATCGGTCAGGATCGGGCTCCGCAGAAAACGCCGCGGGCCGGTGCGGGTTGTTGTCACTCTTGGACCCGATGATGCTGCGCAGCTCGCGGATCTCGACGCAGCCGCAATTGGCGCCCATTGAGGCCTTTCAGTGCCAGTTTGCCCAGGAAATCAGCCAGGCTGGTTCGCCAAGAAGCGGCTGACATCGGCACCAACTCCGCTTGGATCCTCGAACCACGGCATGTGCCCGGCGTCGTCCACGACTCGCAGTTGTCCGCGCGGTAGGAGGCCGACCACGCGTTTCCAAATGTCGACAGTGCCGACGCGATCCGCGGTGCCGAATACGCACAGTGTCGGCTGGCGGATCGCCGCAAGCTCGCCATCCTCGAACGTAAGTCCCGCTCGGTACTTGTTCCCGCGCACGATAGCTCGAACCATGTCGCGTTCATGAAGCATCGTGGGTGTCTCCCGCCCGAGCGCCACCCGCCAATTCACGAAGGCGTCCGGGATGTGCCCGTTCTCAAGGCTAGCGCCATGCCCCGACTGGCGGAGAATCGACTTGAGCCGACCAGGTGTATCCGGCATGCGGACCATGAGCGCGCCAAGCGGCGAGGCGATCAGCCGGATGATGCCTGGAACCGGTGCGTCGGCCACGAGCGGCGAACCACCCAATAAGACGACCCGATCGACCCGATCAGGATGCTGCGCGGCCATGCGAAGCGCCCAGACATTGCCGATCGAGCCGCCCATCACGTGCGCGCGATCGAGGCCGAGGGCATCAAGTGTGCCGCGTAAGACATCCGCGACGAGCGTCGCGTACCCACGCTTCGAGAAATCGAGTGGCGAGCTCAGGCCCCACCCGGGCCGCTCGAGCACGAAACAGCGGAAGCCGGGCAGCTCACGAATGAGCATCGGCCAGGCACCAGGACCAACGGTGCCGTGGACGAACAACAGTGGCTCCCCGGATCCCACTTCCAGGACTCGGAGCCGCGCGGCTGGCGACTCGAGTTCTACGAACCGTTCGCGTGGCTGCAGGCCATAGTGCTCCCACAGCGCGCGCTCGGCTGTCCTATACCGCTGAATCCCCGGCGCATATTCCGACTTTATGGTGCTTGCAGCGGATACGAAGGTGGCCATGGTGCGTCTCCTTGCTGAGGTTCTTGCCTGGTGTGAGGCGGCTCCCCACTCAGCAGTGACGCTACGTAAGGCGACTGGTGCGGACAATCGGGTGTTCTCCCCATGCGACGAGTCCGTGCTCCATGGCAAAGAGCGTGGCTGCCGCGCGGGTCGAGACGCCGATTTTTTCATAGGCGTGCTGCACGTGATGGTCGGCGGTCTTGGCGGAGATGCCTAGCACGCGGGCGATCTGCTTTGTCAGCAGGCCGCGGGCAAGCAAGCCGACGACTTCCACTTCGCGCTCGGTCAGCCCAGCGGGACGGTCGATGCGCGGCGCTCGTTGGCCACTGGTCGCGAGCACGGCGCCAACCGCGTCAGAATCGAGTCGTCCCGCGCGTGCTTCCTCTCTGAGCACCTCGGCCGCTTGGGTAGGGGAGAGCGGTTGGCGGTGCGGTCGTGGTTCGGTCATCGCATGGTAGGCATCGGCTGCGGCCAAGACTCGTCTAGGCGGTGGCAGCGCCGCGCCGCCGGCCCCGCGGTGGTAGCCCGAGCCATCAAGTCGCTCGTGGTGCGCGCCCGCGACCGTGGCGAGCGCGGCAAGGAACGGCGAGTGAGATAGCACGCGCTCGGTCTGGTACGCATGCAACCTCACGCGTTCCCACTCGTCCGGCGTAAGTGGCCCGGGTTTCTGCCAAATCCGGGCGGGCACCGCGACTCGCCCGACGTCGTGGACGAGCGCCGCGCGCCGGAGTGAGACAAGCTCATCGGGTTTGAATCCGCACCGTGCGCCGGCCGTGGTCGCCAGCTCAGCGACACCCGCCGAGTGGCCGACCAGATATGGCGACATGAGATCCGCGAAGTCGCCCATGGCCGCGAGCGCGCGATCGATCGCATCTCGTTCTAGGGTCAGCCGCGGCTGTGGTTCACAAGCGAGCACGGTGTCCCATGCGGATGCATCCGCATCGGCCGTGAGGATCTGAGCAGCATTGTCGGCGAGGCACCTGGCAATCAAGGGATCGAACGCATGGCCCGCTCGTTCGCCCACGACGCGCGCGGCGAGCTGCGCGCCGCCGAGCAGGTCTTGGAACGCCGCGTCTCGAGCGACGTGAACGATCCGCACTGAGAGCGGGATCTCATCGCGCCTGCTGTCCCAGCGTTCGGTGAAGTCGACGAACAGATTTTGCACAGACGCTGGCAGGCCGAGACGGTCCGTCAGCATCTGTGCGACCTCGCACATCGCGGCGATGTGGCGCTTATGACCGCTGACGGCTCGAGGTAGGCGCTGTGCCATCTGAAAAGCACGGGCGACCGCGGAGCTGCCCGGATCGGGCAGTGCGCGCATGATCCCGGCCATCGTCTCCAGCGGGGAGCCGAACATGACCGGTGCGAAGTACGTCGTCAGCGCAGCGGGATCGGGGAAGAGCTCAGCGCTGATCTCCGCGTCCGCCGTGCAGCCGGCGTAGAACAGCAGGCACGCGTAGTAGGTCTGCGAGGCGGTTTCGGAGTCGACGCCTAGGAGCTGACCGAGCCGCACAGCCACAAGCGTGCTGCGGAGGCCGTGCTCGAAGGGCAAGCCGATACTGAGGTCAGTGGCCAAGCACAGTGCCGCGATGACCTCAGCGGCGTGCACTCGCTCGTCGCCCGGCGATGGAGCGTCTGGCACCTCGCGACGATACCGCGCCAGGTTACAAGGCGCGATGTGCCAAAAATCGTGTGGTCCCTCGACTCGTCGGTACGGGTGAACACACGATTGCCGCTGCCACACGCCGTTCGTTCAGTTCGACCAGGAACGCGGCGGCTATATGGCAGTCGATGTCTCCTCCGCGGAGCGCGACAAAGACCATCTTGCAATGCCGGAGACAGACGAGCCGACCAGTGTTGACGGCAGGCTGACCCAGCCGCGCTCAGCGCTGGCGCAGTGGGGAATGCCATCTCTCACGTTGTCGGGTTCGCTCGCGGATGGGCAGCCCGACGACGAAGTGTTCGATCAGATGTGGGCGGTGCCCGATTCGCGACTGATCAAGGACGAGATCTACCAGTGGACCATCGATGGCGTCGATATTGAGCTGCGTGTGAGGGGCCGTTTGCTGCAGCGTACGCGTGGACCGGCGCATGAACCCGTGGCGACCATGGCCACCACATCAGCCGTTTTAGGTGCGCTCGCCGCCGGCGACACGACCATAGCCGCTGCGCTCGAGTCAGGCGGCTTGATTCTGACCGGGCCCGCGGAGGCCATCCGCCGCATGTTCATCGTGACCGCACTACCAGGCTGACAGGTGTCCCGAATGGACCGACGGCGACCGGGCCACCTCACCGCGCTAAGGAAGCGGGGGCGGCGTGTGTGCTTCCCCTCGGGCTTTCGGTCACCGAAGTTGCAGACCATCTCGGATCGACTCCTGCCTCGGTCAGCAGCGCGCACCAACGCGCTCGCACTCGGCCTGGCGTACGGCGTCGTATGGTGGATTCTAGGAGCATTGTTGGTCATGCCCACCTGGCTCGGCATGGGCCCCACAGGTGGCACAGGCATTTACAAATGCCAATGACTGCACTGGATGAGCCTGGGTCAATACCATCGCCCAGTGGATGCGTAGTGCGACACGCGGCGAGACTTACATCTACGTCGAGGCCTCGCCGGTGCGGGTTTATCAACTGGTCTCCGACATCACGCGCATGGGCGAGTGGAGCCCCGAGACCTACTTGTGCACGTGGGTCGACGGTGCCACTGGGCCCGTGGTCGGGGCACGCTTCAAAGGTCACAATCGGCGGGGCTTGCTGCGCTGGAGCAACACTCCAGAGGTGATCGCGGCCGCACCAGGACGCGAGTTCGCCTTTCGGCGCGTCGTGCTCGGCAATGAGGTGCACTGGCGCTACCGAATGCAGCCTGACGGCTCAGGCACCAGGCTATCGGAGTCGTACGAAGTACTCACACCGTCGCCGGGCTGGATGAACCGGCTGGTCGGTCTGCTGATGGGCGTCAACGACCGCGAGGCGGACCTGCTGCTGGGGATGCGTACCACGCTCGAGCGGATGCGGTATGCCCTGGAGCGATCTGCTTGACCGACACCAGATCCGTGCAGCCACTGACGAAAAATGAGCACGGACGCGTGTCGACACAGCCGAGCGAGAGTCGGTCGCGTTCAGCTTACTGAGCCGCTGCCCATCGGCTCGCATGCTTAACGTCGCGCGTGCCGCTGTCGTCCTCTGCGTCATCGCGGTGCTCGCAAGCGCGGCGAAACGGATGTACTGGGGCCAGCTCGTCGAACCTACGGTCTATCTGTACGACAGCCATGAACGCTTGCACATCACCGGGCAGACGCCGAATGGAACGCCAGTTCAGGTCAAGCTGTACCAGGCCAACCCGGTCCTGGACTTCTACTTCGTCCGCGCTGAAACTCCGCCGGCGCCTCGATCCCCCGAGCAGACCGCTGGCGACGCCATACCCGCTGCACTCAGCCGCGAGTGACGAGTGCCACTTGCCGCGGGGCATCGACATGACTCGGGGTACTCAAGCGGCGAAGGTTGGTCAGCGCGACGAGTCGGATGCCACGAAACTTGCGTCGCATGACCAGCATGCTCAGGAACCGTGCGAACAGGGAGCGCGGTCGGTAATAGGTGTCGTTGCGCACACGAGTGGAGCCGTCAGCAAGCGGCTCGAGCGTAAACGAAAACCCAAAGTCATCAAGCAGTCGACCAAAGCCGAGTGAGTCGTCGACAAGCCGCCAGGCAATGCGAACGTATGGGTCATGTTCGACACAGCGCTCCGTGACGCTGCCGCGTTTGCCCTGGAACTCCACTTCGCATGTCCGCTCAGCATCGAGCACTTCGACTTCGCCAGTGGTTGATTTCACGATGGGCATCCACTCCGGAAGCCGGCGGCCGTCTTCGAGGAGAGCCCAGATCCGTTCCACCGGCGCGTGCACCACGACTTCGTCCGAGCCCTGCAGTGTCCAGTTCATCGTGAGACCTCCCTGTGCTGCCCGAGCAGGCAGTGAATGTATGTGCGAACGTGGTCGAGATGCGCCTCGACCACCTGGGGGTTGGCGCTGGTCTTGGCCAGGAGCAGCGCACCCTCCACAACAGCAATGAAGTACGAGGCGAGTTCACGCGGCTCGAACGTCGCATCCGGTTGGTACGCAGCCTTGGCAGCGGCGAGATGCTCGGCGAACGACTCCGCCCAGCCGGTGAAGATGGCGTCGCAGTCCTTGCGCACTGACGGTTCCGATGCCGCAAGCTCTTGCGCGAGCATGCCCACGAGACAACCCCGGCGTAGTACCGACGAGCGGCAGACTTCCGCGGTGAAGTCGATGTAGCCCTCAATGCGCCGCAGCGGGTCGGGGTCGCTCTGAAAGGCCGCGGTGGCAAATGCAGCGCCGAGATCGGCGCCGAAGCTCATGAGCGCGGCTGCGCCGATCGCGTCCTTCGACTCGAAATAGTGAAAGAACGAGCCTTTGGTCACGCCAGCCGCGGCGCAGATGTCGGCCACGCCGGTGGCTGTGAAGCCATCGCGCAACATGAGGTCGCGCGCCGCGTCGAGCAATCGCTGACGGACGACCGGATGCTCGGCGGCGCGTCGTGTCATTTCTTATACCAACCGGTAGGTATATTATTGTACCGGGCGCGGCGCGCGCAACCACGCGACAGCTCAGTGCTCCTGGCTCGACACGTGTGGTCGGCGCAAGATAGTTAGCCATGCAAGCTCCCGAGCGCGTTTCTCCGAAGAACCTTGCGGACTACCTGGACGTCCTGACCAGAGCGGTCTTTCAGTCCGGCATCAGCTGGCGAGTCATCGAAGCCAAGTGGCCCGGCACACGGCAGGCGCTGGAGGACTTCGATCCCGAGCGGCTAGCGGATTTGACGCCGGACGACGTCGATCGCCTCGTCCAGGATCAACGTCTCATCCGCAACCGACGCAAGATCGAGGCGACCATTGCCAACGCGCAAACGATGCTCGACCTGGATCGCGAATATCAGGGCTTCAAACGCTATCTCAGCTCGTTCAAGGACTTCGACGCCGTCTCTGCCGATCTGATCAAACGCTTCAAATTCCTGGGTGCATCAGGTGCGTATTACTTCCTGTACGTTGTCGGCGAGCCCGTTCCGCAGCACGAGGAGTGGATGGCGGCGCACCGGCCTGCAGCGAAGCCCACTGCGCACCGCGGCTGAGGCATCGACCGATCTCAACGCGGACGCAAGGTCCACCAGAAGTCGTACCACGTCGCGGCGCCCGGGCTAGCTACTGACGGCGAGCTCGACATCTGGGTGCAACGTGGCATCGACGGAGTGCAGCGTGTCGCCGACACTTGATGGCGGTTGCCTCAGCGCCCCACGAGGCGATTACCTGCTCACGCCTCGGACATCGCTTGTAGCGCGACCGGGTCAACGATTCGAACGCTGCGGCGTCCAACTCTACCAGTCCGCGGTCCTGGAACTGGTCGAGCGTAAGCGTCACCGTCTCGCGATAGCTGGCGATCATATCGGCCAGCTCCTGATGACTGGCCTGAATCGTACCGATCTCGGACGTCTCTGCCGGGCGCGGGAGCACGCCAGCTAGCCGCGCAGGCGCCGAACGGAATGCGAAGTCCTCCACGATCAACTCGGTTTCAAGGAACCGGGCGCTGATCTGCGCGAAGAACCGTAGGCCCACCTTCGGATGCTCCAGGATCAGCCGCTCGAGGTCGCGTCGGCTCGGTACGCACACCAGCGCGTCGTCCAGCGCCTCAGCAGTGGAATTCTGCAGAAAGCGCTCGCCAGTCAGCGCCATCTCTCCGAAGAAGGTCTCTGGGCCCAGCGTGTTCAGGATGAGCCTCTTGCCGTCGGTGGACTCGCGCACGATTTCCTGGCAGGCGGCCCGTGGAGCTCTCCGAAAGAACTTCACGGGTCGCTCTGCGTCAGCGGGGGTGCCGACGCCTTCCTGGAAGTACGATGAGCGCGGCGCGGGGCGCGTCAGCGGTCTCCGGAGACAGACTGTCCAGACGACGAACAGTTGAATGGCACATACGATGGGTCTCAGAGCAGCGGGCTACCAGGATCGAGCCCCATGAGCACCCGGCCAGCGGTCTCCCAGCGGGCGTCTTGCACTTGAAGATGCTGCGCGGCGGTGTGTACGTCGCGCCAGCAGCGCTCGAGCGGCGAGGACTGGAAGATCGCGCTCGAACCGGCGAGTCGATAGAGCAAATCGGCGGCGCTTACACAGTGTTCAACAGCGGTTAGCAATGCAATCCGCGCCTGCGCTCGGTCTTCCAACGAGATTTCGCAGCCGTGGACCGCGGCGTTCCAGATCGACTCGACGTTGTCGTACCAGTACGTGCGCGCCGACCGCACCAGTGCTTCTGCGCGAGCCAACCCGACATTGGCCTGGACCTGCTCACTCAGCCGCTGCCCGAACAGGTTCTCTTTTGTGCGCGCCAGCTGCTGGAACTCCTCGATCGCCCGGCGTCCAAGACCCAGGCACACCGGCGGAGCCTGCACCATGCCAAACAGGGACACGAACGGGATCCTATTGAGCACGTGCTCGCGCACCGGCCGCGGCCCGTGCGGCATGGCGAAGAACCCCGTCATCTCGTCGGGCACGAAGACGTTGTCGACGTACAGGTCCTGCGTACCGGTCGCCCGCAAGCCCGTGACGTACCAGGTGTCGATGATCTGCACGTCTGAAGGCGACAGGAAACAGAAGGCCATCTCAGGTCCGAATTCGCCCAGCCTCGGCGCATCACCGTCGAAGATTGGCGCGGGGGACCCGATCCACGTCGCGTTCGGCGCGCCGCTGTTGAACGCCCAGCGCCCGGTGAGCCGATAGCCGCCACTCACACGCACGGCGCGCACGCCGAAGGCGGGAGCGCCCGCGATCAACGGTGAGCCATCTCCGAGCACTCTGGCTGCCCCGGCTTCGGAGAGCACGGACGTAAACAGACTGTTCGCGACGCCGAGAGCGACCGTCCAGCCAGTCGAGCCGTCGTGCCGCGACACCTCTTCGACCACGCGTAACGCCTCGGGCAGGGGCAGGTCGAGCCCGCCGAACTCATTCGGTGTGTAAATCGAGAACAGCCCGGCTGCCCTGAGCTTCGCGATTAGCTCGTCTGGCAGGCGGCGCCCAGCTTCCGCCTGCGCCGCGATTCCGCGGATCTCCCCCGCCACTGGCGCTACCAAGCCTTCGGCGCTCAACGTCTCCCCACGAGTTAGCGTTGCGATCATCGGAGCTTCTCCTTTCGATTCGCATCCGAAGCTAGCCCCGCACCGCGCGCGCAGCATCGCGCGGATCAACCAATTCCGCGACCGTATCGTGTGGTTATTTCTGACCAGCGAAGCCGCGGGTCAGCCCCGCCTCGAACGCGAACGCGGCCAGGCTGGTCCGCGAAGAGACGCCGAGCTTCTGCAGCATGTTTTGGACGTGGCGGGCGACCGTGTGCTCGCTTATCACGAGCGCGGCGGCGATTGCCTTGTTCGGTTCGCCCGCGGCGACCAGACTGAGCACCTCCAGCTCTCGTCGCGTCAGTCCGCCCGCGGCCGCCGGACCTAGTGGCGCCGCCTCAGCACCCAGGCGGTCAAGGTCGTGCACCGCCCCCAGCCTCGTAAAAACCCACCGTGCGGCGTCAACCTCCATGGCGGCCGATTCCTCATCGCCCAGCGCCCGACATGCCGCGCCGATCAGCACGCGCACGCGGGCGGCTTCGTATGGTGCGTCGACGTCCTGCCAGGCCATCCAGGAGCGGCGGAGCGGCGCGAGCGCGGCACGGGGATCTCCGTCGGCGATCAGCACGCTACCTTCCGCGCGATCTGCCAACGCTCGTAGCGGCAGCGCGCCCACCATTGCTGCCAGCTCGGCAAGCTCGGTTGTGGCCGTGCGGGCCGCGGCGGTGTCGCCCAGCGCCAGCAGGATCTCGACGTATGCGGCGAGCAGCTCCGAGCGCCGCGCGCGGTCTACAGTGGACTCGTCCAAGGCTCGCCGCACAGCGGCCGCCGCCGCCTCGGCCTGTCCACGGGCAAGCCACAGCAACGCGATGCCAGGCTCGGGCTGCCGCCCAACCCGGCTTGCGTTTCGATAGGCCTCGTCGGCTGCCGCGAACTCGCCACGCAGCCGATACAGCTCACCTAGCTGATAAAACGCGTCGGCTGGCGTCTCGGGGCTGGCGGGGAGCGAAAGCCACTCGCACGCTCGCCGCGCTTCCTCGAGTGCATCGTCCCAGTCACCGCGCAGGCGCATGAGCTCGACGCGGTGCACGAGACACGGTCCGCGGTAGGGCACAAGATCGGGCTGGCCTGCACACCACCGGCTCAGCACGGCTGTCCACTCCCGCGCGCGCCGCACATCGAACACTTCCTGGCAGCCTTCGAGGACGCCGCAGTACACGTTACCTACCAACAACAGGGACACTTCGCCGCTGGTGGCGGCGAGCATGACCTCGTCGAGCACAGCCATGCCCTCGCCGATTTGGCCGAGCCGGATCAGCGCACGACCGCGTCCGTGTCCAGCCATGGCCAGCAGGTCCGCGTCAGCAAAGCGCCGTCCAATCGCCAGTGCCTCGGTGAACGTGCGGCATGCCGCGGCGGCGTCGCCTTCCGACATGAGTTGCCCGACGCCCTCGGGAATAAGCAGGTAGCCCCACTCCACACAGTCCGCGCCTCTCTCCGTCAGCAGACTGCGCGCCCGTGCGAACCACCCGCCAGCCTGCGCGGACTCGCCCGTGAACATCATGCCGTGCCCCAGGAAGTAGGCGAATCGCACGGCCCGCGTCACATCCTTCCGGTCGAGCGCTTCGCGGTACCCGCGCCTCAACTGGTCACCGCTCTCCGCCGCCTCGCCAACCAGATGCGCCGCGATCGCATGCCGCTCTATGTCGTCAAGGGTGAACGCCGCGTGCTCGCTAGCCGCTGCCGCATATGCCGATCGGGCCACGCCCCAAGCCTGCCGCGCGAACGCCTCGCGCGCCTCATCGAGCATCTCCCCCAGCACAACGCGGCATTCTAGGCGGGCGCCGGCGCGACGTGGCGCCTTCCAATTCAGTTTGCGGCGATTCCACGGTTCCGACGGCCCTAGCCTGTCGAACACCGCCGAGTGCCGGCCCAATCGGCAAACGGTTGAGTTTTCCCTGCATCGCTTGACGATCGTCACAACTTGTGGGACGTTGCTCCTCTGCCATGCTCCGCGAAGACGTCCGCTACCTGGTGATCAACGTCCCGATCACCGATCCGACAGCGTCGTATCACTCGATTCCCTACTTGTTTGGGGCGTCGGCAGGGGCGGGCTTCACCGGTTTCCGCGGCATCGACGCCAACATCGATGCACTGAACTTCCTGGCGCAGCCAGCGCAGCTTGCGGAGTTGCTGGATGAAGCTGCTGGCATGAGGCACGAGCTGGAAAGGCGGACCCCGCTTACACGGGGCGAGCAGCTCAACTATCGCTACGCCTTGCGAGCCGTGGGATTGCAGCCTGACTCCGTAGCCAGAGCCATCGGAATTCTGCGCGATCCAGAGCGCTTCTACGACTACGGCAGCTATCGCCAGGCGACGCTGGTCCTGAAACGTTGGCTCGACGTCCTCTCGTTGCGCGGCTTCGCCGGGCAGTTCGGCGATTTCACGCTGCGCATCAACAACCTTGGCAGCCTGTGCAGCGTCTCCGACCTGACCAGCGACGACTATATCCAGCGGATCACTCGCCCGCTGCGGCCGTACTTCGAGTCCGAATTCGACGCCGTGCTGCGTGAACACGAGTGGCATCTGGTCGGACTGTCGGTTAACTACATCGGTCAGCTGCCCTTCGCGATTCGCATGGTCAAGCAGATTCGGCAGGTGCTCCCGAACACGCTGTTGTGCGTCGGTGGCACCGAGATCAGCGACGAGCTGAAGTGTCTACGCGACAGAGCCGATATCTGGAAGCTGTTTCCAGAGTGCGACGCGGTAGTCGGCGGCGAAGGCGAATCGGTCTTGATGGCGTTGCTGCGCTCCATTGCCAGCGGCAAGCCGCTGCCGGAGGGTCAGCCCGGTCTATTGCTGCGTGAGGGCGCGCTGCCGATGGCGTCGATGCCGGTCATGTACGAGAACATGGCCGAGCTGCCAGCACCGCGGTACGACGTCTTCGATCTCAGTCGGTACTGGTCTCCCGAGCCGGTGCTGCTGTATTCGCCGACCCGCGGCTGCTACTGGAACAAGTGCACGTTCTGCGACTACGGGCTGAATACCGATATGCCAACGTCGCCATCACGCAATCGTCCAATCGAAGCGGTCATCGAGGAGCTGCGTCACATCTCGCAGTACGCGCGTACGTTCTACTTCTCGGTCGATGCGATCGCGCCCGCGTACTTGCGCAAACTGTCGCAAGCGATGGCCGCCAGTGGCCTCGACATCCACTGGAGCGCGGAGCTGCGACTCGAGAAGTCGATGATCAAGGACGGTATGGCCGACGAGCTGCGCAAGGCAGGCTGCGTCGCCGTCTCCTTTGGCTACGAGTCGGGCTGCCAGCGCATCCTGGACCTGATCAACAAGGGTGTACGACTTGCGCAGGTGCCAGACTTGCTGAGCGAACTGTCCCGCGTGGGCATCGCGGTGCAAATGATGGGCTTCGTCGGCTTTCCAGGCGAAACCATCGCGGAGGCCAGTCAAACGTTCGAGTTCCTGCTGGAGAACCGCGCCAACTGGACTCTAGCCGGCATCGGCGATTTCCTGCTGACACCGGGCGCCAGTGTGGCCAAGCGGCCTGCGGACTTCGGCATCCGCGACGTTGCAGCATTCGATGGTGACGACATCGTGCGCACGCTGTACTGGACGGATGGGGAAGGTCGCACGCACTTCGATGGCGGCGGTCATGACGCGGCCATCGAGCCGCTCGCGGAGCGCGTGGTCAACTTCGTCGACGATCGGCCATTCGTCGGTGGCATCGACAGTGCGCACAGCATCTTGTATTTCGCCCACTACGGTGCGGTGCTGGTACCACCAGAGAAGCGCGACAGCATGACGGATGATCCGATTCTCGTCACCGAGCGCTACTCAACACCGCTCAGCGGAATCGACACGTTCACCGCGCGTGGCGACCTGGTCGATTTTCATCGGCAGCGCCGCACGCGCGGCCGCTCCGCGAACCTCGCGGAGCTTCAGGCGTGGCTGGCCGAAGAACTACCGCCGGTTGCTGAAGCGAGTGGCGGCGAGACGCTGGCCATCTACCCCAATGGCCACTTCATTCGCGAGACGAACGAGCTAGCGGACTTCGAGCGCGACGCCAGCGGCGCGTACCACACGCTCAAGGCGATCCTGCTGCGCGAAAGCGGCATCGTTTAGCCACTCTTCGACATAGACGAGCCGCGCCACGTCGGCGAATTCGCGATAGCTGCTGAAGCCGCGCAGCACGAGGTGTCGGCCGAGCCTGTGGTGCTCAATGGCCCATTTGTTGGCAGCCCAGGCCTCCAGTCGCTCCAGGCTGAGCGACTCTAGAAGGCCTGGCATGGCATTTCTCGTGGTCTCCGCAAAGCATTGCACCCGCGCGGCGAGCTCGAGCATTGCTTCGAACTCACCGGAGTCCGCGGCCTCGCGCAGCAGCGCCGTATCCCACGGAATGCCCGGCTGCATGCGCGGCGCCGTGAGCAACAGTCGTGGCTCGATACCATGCCGCTGCGCAACCTCGTTGATAAGCTGCCGTGTAGAGCACGCAGCAGTAGCCTGCGCGGACGCGATACACCGAAAGGCGGCTCGCCGCCGCAGGCGCACAGCGCGTGGCGACAGCAGTTTGACCATCGACAGCACAAATGCATCGGACAGGTAGCTTCCGCCGTACGTCCGCCCCGCGTACTCTCGGTGCGCCAGGTGTGCGTAGACTGTGCGATGCACGGTCGGCACGCTGCTTGCCGACGCCGACGGCTCAGTCGCAAGCAACTCCAGAAGCTCCAGCGCGTCGGCTCGCTTCAGGTCTTCAGCTTCAGCGTCGAGAAAGCGCTCCAGCGCTTGCATCTCAGCCTCGGGCACCGTCGCGACTGCTGCCCTCAAGATGCCTCGGTACGTGCGCCGCGTGAAATGCAGCTGCTTGCCCGCCTGAATCACAGAGCGGGCAGTCTTGCCCGAGATGATGCCTCGATGTTGCGCACGGCGCAGGTTGTGCCGCACGCTGACCAGTGGTTCACTGTATGCGACATATCCATCTTCCGCATTGCCGTGCATGACCGCGACCTCGTCGTCACCGTCGATGATGCCGTGCTTGTACATGCGATAGATCTCGCCGACGCCCTGCATGCCAAACACGTCCAACTCGGCGGCGCGCAGCGCCCCGAGACTCGCTGCGCCCAGCACGCGTACGCCACGCTCCAGCGTGAACAGGATCTCCTTGTGGGTCACCGACGGCACCTGGAAGAAGACACCATCGACGATCGCTACGCACGTGGGCTTCAACTCGGCGATGCGCAGCATGTCGCCCTGCTGCACCGGCGGCTGGACGATCACCTCAGCCGGAATCCGCGCGATAGCGCGCTGCACTTCATCCGCGGGCAGCGACGGCCCGACGAAGATAACGATGCGTTGCGTCACCGGCGACTCGGCGGTATGAGCTGCAAGCCGGGCGCGACAACCTGAACGACTGGCAACCCGAACTCCTCACGCCGCAAATCTACGGCCATTGGCGGCATGCCTGTGAGTCGTCGTACGCGGCTGATGAGATCGTGCAAGACAGACGACCAGCCGTGGACGGGCAGCGTTGGAATGTCCCGCAACGCAACCGTGACTCTTGCGGGCTCCTCCGTGCTGGGCCACTCGGTAACGCCCAGATAGCTCCGCCTGAACAGATCGTCCCGACTGCCCGCGATGTGGCCCAGTCGCGATTGCGCGGCCTCGGTGAGCGCGCGCAGGAGCGCGGTCGTACGGCTCGGATGGCAGCCGGCGCCGTAGTACTGCCCCGGCGACTCGCCGTGCGTCAGAAAGGCTACACAGCACGGCACCCCTGTGGGACCCGTTGCATCCACCACGCGTGTGCGCATATTGACTCGCGCGAAGCGCTCGATGAGTTGTCTGACGAGGCCAGCCCGGATAGACGACAGATCTATGCACCGCTCGGCGTTGACGGCCTGCTGCCGCCACAACGCGTCACGCTCGATCACCTCGCACAACCCATGCACGAGAGCTTCGGCGATCGTGTTGCCGCTCGCCAGACCATTGGACGAAGCGCGGAACAGCGGCGGGCAGAGTCGCTCCGCGATCGAGAAGTTCAGCTCGCACAACTGCCGCGGCAGCCACGTAGCCTGACCGGTTTCGAGATCGGTCGCGGCGATCCACTCCACCACCATGCCATCGTTGAGCAAGGACGGCGAGCCAAGCCGTGGCGCGTACGGATCGTCCTCCAGGTCTCTCTCCAGCGCCATTTTCGGAGCGGCAACGATCGGCAATGCGAACACGTCGTACGGCAATTGCTCGCGCATGACGCCGACCGACTCATGCACGACCGGCTGGTCGATCGACTCGGCGTGGAATGACTCCAGCGACTCCATCAGCGCGGACACCTTTGCCTGACTGCGCGTGAGACCCTTGCCCTGCGACACCGAGATGTTGCGCGAGTTCGGCCGAATCGCCTGGTAGACGGGCAGGCCGATCCAATCGAGGCCGGTTACATCGGCCAGTCTCGTAATACCCGCGCGCGGCAACAGTGGCGCAATGCGGCGGAGCGTCTGCGTCGGCGGCACCGCGCGCTGCGTCCCGAACCGATAGCGCGGCGATTCCGTAGCCGCGCATACGTCCGTCCACAACGGCGTCATGCAATCGCCTTCGCTCGCGCTCGAACCCCCACTCGGGACGACGTCAGCATCACGCAGGCGCCTACGATCGCCAGCGCTAGGCCCGCCGCTCCGAAGACGACGCCAACGCCGTAGATCTGCGCCAGCGCGGCGCCGAGCGGCGGCGCCATCAGTTGAAACGTCGTCTGCACGCCTTCGGCGCTCGATGCGACGCGACCCATCAACTCGCGCGGCGTCTCGATCTGGATGATATAGCTATACGAGACCATCACCGCGGCCGCCGACAGTCCCGTGATCATGTAGATGAGCACCCATTCGAGGCCCGTCCCACGCACGCTCAGCACCACCGCGCCACCCAGCGCCGCCACAGCCAGGCCGCTCACGAGTTGTCCGATGCCCATGATGCGGAATGGTGAGTAGCGTCGGCCCCACTGACTGACTGCCAGCGCTCCGAGCGCTGTGCCCAGCCCGATGCTCGCGACGGCGACGCCAAATAGCGCTTCGGTGACGCCCAGTTGCCTGAGTGCAAGCACGCCGATGCTGTCGATGATGAAGATCATGAACAACGCCGCCGACATGCTGCCGATAGCGATGGTCAGTGCTGCGCGATGCACTATGTAGCCGATGCCTTCGCGCAGCTCGGTCCAGAAGCTCGGCTCCGACTCGTCTGTCTGCGTTCTCGGCTCGGCTTGCAGCAGCGGTAACTGCGCCAGCAGCAGCGCCGAGACGAGAAACGTCGCCGAGTCAACCGCGAACGCCGCGCGCGGTCCGGCCGTCGCGACGAGGATGCCGCCAAGCACCGGACCGAACACTTTGCCGACCTGTACTGACAGTGACCCAAGCGAGCTCGCCGCTAGCAGATCGTCATCTGGGACAGTCGACCGGACGCTCGCTTGGCGTGCTGGACCAAAGGCCGCGCTGAACACGCCTTTGAAGAACACCAACACCAGCACCGCGATGAGATCCGGTGCAAAGACGAGCCCGGCCACGATAACGGCGCGCGCGATGTCGGCCACGACCATCACGGTGCGTCTCGGCCACCGATCGACCCAGACCCCAGCGATGGGCCCGACAATGATGCGCGGCACCGCCACCGTCACCGACAGCGCCGCCAGCGCGCTCGCGCCCAGATCCCAGCGATAAACGATCAGCGCGATCAGCGCGAGGAAGTCGAGCCAGTCGCCGAGATCCGAGATGATCTGGCCCGACCACAGCAACCGATAGGTACGGTGGCGAAGCGGAGCGAGGATCGCGAGCCGCAGATTCGCTCCGTCTCAGGCAGCGGCCTGGTCGAATTGCTCGACCACTTCGCGCACTGCCTGGCTACCGAGGTGCACTGTCTGAAGGGCGCTGACGCCAACGACGCTGACCTGCTCTGGGGTGAGCGGCAGCGAGTCGAGCGCACGGTCGAGATCGTCCCGATGACCCGGATCGAGCTTGGCATGACGCAGCATCGTGCGGAACGCCGCCTTCGGGAAGCCCGTGCGCGCAACCAGGTCGTCGACCTGCTGCTCAGTCGGCGGATAGCCCTCCATCACCGCGATGTAGCCGAACAGCGCGACCGGGTGATAGTGGTTGATCCAGTAGTACTGCGATCCGACCATCGCCGCGACCGCCGCGCTCGGCGGTTGCTTGACGAGCTCGGCCGGATCGTAGCCGAGCACCGCGAGGTCTTCTAGCAGCCAGTCGTCGTGGTGCATCTCCTCGCGGATGTGCTTCGTAAAGTAGCGCTCGATCGTCTGCCCCACCGGATCCGTGTCGGCAAGCTCGCGACTGCGCTCAGCGGCGACTCGCATCAGCGGAACGCTCGCGCGAATCATGCAGTGCGTCGTGAACAGGTAGCGCGGCAGGACCTCGCGTAATCGCGGATGATTGTGGATGCCAGCGCCGGCGATGCCGAGCTCCGGCAGTGCCAGGTTCAGCTTCAGTCGCAGCCGTTGGCTGTGCGTCAGCTCGATCATCGCGGTCACGCAACCTCCTTGTGTGCCTGCTTCTCTGCGCCAAGATACGCCAGGTGAACGAACGGCGGTGGCGCGTGCCGATTCACGAACCGCTCCTGCTGCAACATCGTCACCTGGTCCTCCAGGATACGCATCACCGGACGGGCCATGAACGGCTCCAGGTTCTCGGCGATGATCGGCGTATCGGAGAGTTTGAGACAGGTGCCGCAATAGCCATCGCAGCCCACTTTGCCATGGCTAAACTTCTCCGCCACGTACCAGGGACCGTATGTGCGGATGGCACGCAGCGTTGGTGACTCAGCATAGCGCGAGCGCAGTGTGGCCCAATCGTCTTCGCCGGCCTTTCCCACGCGCAAGTGCGCTGGCGTGGGCCCGTCGATCGCGTCCTGATTGCAGCAGGCAACAACCGTCCCGTCGTAACCCACAACCGGCCAAGCCGCCATGTCGCACGGCTCTGGCTCCGCGGCCGGGGGAGCAGCGTGTTCGCCGGACTTCTCCAGCCATTCGCGCGCGCGACCGACGGAACCTACCAGATTAACCAGCATCGGCACACGATCGTCGAACGTGCGGCGGATGTCCTCGGTGACATCTTGCAGGTACGGGTCCTGTTCGGTCAGGCCAACGACCATGAAGCTGGCGTCTTGTCCGCGGTCGAGCACCGTGTGAATCGCGCGGAAGACATCGGCTCGGTTCACCTGCTGCTCGTGATAATAGTCGAGACTCGCGGCCACATGATCGACGCCGCGAATAGTCCGATCGAGTAGCGGCGAAATCTCTTGAGCGCGCGCCCAGAACATGCCAGATGCCAGAACGACACGTGTGCCCACAGCATGCGCCCGCTCGGTCAGGTCGAGCACCAGGCGCGGACGCACCAGCGGCTCGCCACCGGTCAGCACCAGCACTTCTGGCCGGCAGGTGGGCGTGAAGCTCTCCACCAGACGCACGAAGCCCGTCGCGGCATGCTCCTCGCTCGCCAGAGACGAGTTGGTCGAGCAATGCGCGCAACTCAGCGGGCAGCGCCGAGTAAGCGATAAGTACAGTCCGGCGGCCGGGACCTGACGCAGAGCCAGAATGTCTACGAGATGCATTCCCACCTTGACTTTCCGCCGTCTGCCGGGCCTGCCGCCGCGACGACATGGTCCCCCGCGGTGTCAGTGTCCGCTGACCCGCGGGGAACCGCAGACTATGGTGCCGAAGGCCTAGTAGTAAAAGATGCCGTTGCTGTCCGCCGCGCGGTAGGCTTGGACGTCGCCACCGGCGCCGGTCAGCCGCTCGCGGACGTGGATCATTGTGTCCACTTCCTGGGCCGACAACTCCGCCAGCACCTGCTGCTGCGCTTCGGGAAGCTTATCGATGGGCCAGCCAGCATCCCGCAGTCGCTGTGCCGAATTTCCCGTCGCCATTGCCGAGACCTCCCAGTACAAAATATCTTGCCCGCCATCAGGCACACTGAAGCTTGCTGGTGGGTAAGTTCCGCCACCTTAGCACTGATTCGCCCGGCGTCAAGAGGCGCACGAAATTCTCAACCTCTGAGCTTGGTGCGAAGTAGCAGCCAAGGTGGAAATTACTCATATCTCACGTGGAAGTGTGAATTATTTCACAGCATGCGGTGACATCGCCGGCGTTATGATCGTGTTAGCGTGACACCTGACGTGGCGCCTGCCCTGGGCAGGGTCGTGGCGGCTGCCGAGCGCGCGCTCGCCCAACAGTGGCGATGCGAGGTTGGGCTCCTGCCGCTCAATCCCGGCGCGGCCGTGCGGCCGCATTCGACGGTGGTGCGCTGCCTTGTGCGCACCGAATCCGCCGATGCGCCGGTGACGGTTATCGTTAAGGCTTTGGGTGATTACGACGTGCTCCATGTATCGCCGGAGGCACCCGCCGGCCGCTTCCTCAACGAGTGGGCCGCCCTCCGCTTGCTGTCTGAGTTCCGCACTGATGCGGCGCCTCGTCCGTTTGCGGGTGATCGCGATCTCGGGGTTCTCGTGCTAGAGGATCTGGGCTCCGGCGCAAGCCTCCAGGACGTCCTCGACTCTGGCCCCGCCGACGCGGCCGTGATCGCCTTGAACGCCTACGCCACCGGCCTCGGCCGGCTGCATGCCTTGTCAATCGGCGCCTTCGGCCACTTCGAGTCGATCCGCACCGATCTGGGCCTGCCGGCCGCGGCTGCCGACCCTTTCGTCAGCCGCTGGCCCGCGCGCAACCTGCCCGTGCTGCCCAGTCTGTGCGCTGACCTCGGCTGCGGGTGGTCACATCAGGCGCAGCAAGAGCTCGACTCTACTGTTCAAGCCATAGCCGAGCCCGGCCCATGGCAGGCGCTCTCACAGGGTGACACATGTCCCGAGAACCACCGCCTGGCCGGTAACACGATTCGCTTTCTGGACTTTGAATTCTGCGGCTTCCGCCACGCCCTGCTCGATGCTGCGTTCCTGGCGCTGCCATTCCCCACCTGCCAACACGTGCGCCGCCTGCCTGCGTCTGCAGTCGAACCGGCTCTGGAGGTGTACCGTTCTCAATTAGCATCCAGTTGCACTGCTGCAAGCGACGATGCGCTTTGGCGCGCGAACATGCTGCGCGCCCGCGCGTGGTGGACGATGCTCTCACTTGGCGCCTACCTCCGCCAGGCTCTCGAGGCGGACCGCGTCATCGGCTCCACGAGCATGCGCCAGCGCCTCCTGCTCTGGCTGGAGACCTTCATTTCGGACTCCGCGTCAGGACTACCCGCGCTGCATAGTGTCGCTTCTGAAGTACGAACGCTGCTGCGCGGCCGCTGGGGCCCCGAAGCGGAGTCGCCTGTGTTCACCGCGTTTCAGCCGCGCTAGCTCCGCCGTGGCGTACGTTCGCCGCCAACGTCCGCAGAATCATCTTTACGTGAAAGACGGTCAGGCCCGGGTGTTTGCTCAAGATCCGCGCGATCAATCCAGTAATGTGCGGCGCCGCGAAGCTGTTGCCAGTCGCGGTCAGCCAATCGCCTTCGCGCCACGCCACACGTACGCCCACGCCCAATGCGCCGAACTCCACCGGCGGCGACGGGTTGTAATAGAACAGCGTCGGGTCCTGCACGGCGTGCGCGCCGACGGAGATCACAGACGCGTACACAGATGGAAAACTCGGCGCGGGTAGGTTATTTGCGGCTGTAACCAGCATGACGTTGCGGAAGTACGCCTGATCTGCAAGTTCATGCAGCATGACGTAGTAGTCGCGCTTCGTCGTGCCCAGGCTCATGTTGCACACCTGCATGCCGTGGTCGATCGCCCACTGTAGACCGGCACCGAACACGCTGGCTTTGCCGGAGCGACGTCCTAACACTTTGATACTGTGCAACTCTGCTTCGGGCGCCAGACTGCGGACAATGCCTGCGCACGCGGTGCCGTGTCCGTAGTCGTCGCCGTGCGGCTCGAAATCGAATATCGGAGCGCCCTCCGCATCTTCGGTCACCCCAACATAGCCCGCGACGGATCCGCCAATCGCCGCGTGTGAAGCGTCGATCCCGCTATCGATCACCGCCACCTTCACACCTGCGCCTGTGCTCCCGCCCCACGCCCACTCCGCCGTCACGACGTCCAGTCCAGGCACCGCCGGCACCATCGTGAGAGCGTCTGGCATGAACGGCTCGGAGTAGGCCGGCTGGATGTCCATCCGCTTACTGTCTAACGGAAGGTCGCCGGGTCCTCGCGCCGCCGGCGAAGTCGGGCGTACGTGACGAAGCCGCGCAGGATCGCCATGCAGGCGTCAGACTCATCCTGGCCGTATTGCGCGATCTCGTGCACCTGCTGCGCCAACTCGACTGCCCTGCGAAATGCCGCGTCGGCCTCGAGTTTTTGCGCGAATTGCGTGACCCGCTCTTGCAGCGCCTCGGTTGCAAGCGGTCCACTGGCGGAGCCGAGCAGCTCCCGAAGCAGGGTGGCGAGGTTCCGCTGCGCCTGCGATTGCTCGATCGCCACGGCCGCTTGTCCGGCGAAGAGCCCAAGCGCGTGCATGTCCTTGGCGTCGAAGGCGTCGGCGCCGTTTTTGTCCATCAACTCGATAACGCCGATTACTCCATCCTCGTACTGCAGCGGCACGGCCAGCAGACTGCGCGGCAGATAGCCGGTCTGCTCGGCGATCTCGCGCGCGTGACGCGGGTCGTTCTGCGCATCAGTCACGGCGATGGGCTGCCCCGTCATCGCCACAAGGCCGGCGATGCCCTCGCCCATCGGCACGCGAACGTGCTTCAGCTCACCGACGTCTTCTGTGGTCGCGACTTCGAACACCAGCTCCTGCGTGTCCTGGTCGACCAGTAAAAGCGAGCCTGCTCGGGCGTTGATCACGTGCGCTGCCGTCCGAACGATCATCTGCAACAGCCGCTTGTGGCTAACCGGCGCGCCGATCGTGCTCGCCGCCGCGATCAGCCCGAAGACCGCCCGCAGCTCATCCGCCAGGCCGTCCGTCATGCGGCCACATGCTACGGCTCACGGCGTGCTGGCCGCCCGACCAGGCTCCGGCGCCGAAGGCATGGACGCATGGCTCGTCGACCTCGACCCCGCGTCGGGCGAGTCACGCCGACATGCGTCCCGCGGTCAGGTGCGGCAACCTCTCCAGCCGGCGCTGCGCCAGTGCGTCTTGCGAATCGCCTTCCCAATCTCAACGGCAGCGACTGGCCTCACGCTGTGCCTGGCCCTGAGCTTCGTGGCGCCAGCCGTCGAGGCGGCCGCGTCAATACCGGTGGTACAGAACACGGTCATTCCTGGCGCCACCGCCGCATTTTCAACCGACACTGGTTTCCTGCCGCGCACGCCGGAGGCGCTCAGCTACCGCAACGACGAGGTCCAGCAGTTCGCGATCGCGACTCGAGTCCTCGGCAATAGCCTGCCCGTCGTCGTGACGCTGGTGGGCGGCTACAACGTCCTGCTCCGGCCCTACCTTGGCTCGGCGTACCCTGGCGCGCTCGGGTTCGTCCCGAGGCTGGCGCTTGGCGGCTTCCTGGTCTACACGGCGAACTGGTGGACGAGGCTCGCCATTGACGTCAACAAGGCGGCGTGCAAGACGAAAGCGGGCAGCCTTCGTGTGGGCCGAGGTCGTGCCTGGACATCCGTGGCGGACGTGGCTGCGTCGGCACACCGGTGCAGCTGTTCCCGTGGGCTGGCGGGGACGATCAACGCTGGCACTACTACTTCCCTTGGGACCAACAATAATCACGGAGTGCCGGCGCTGTCTTGCTTCAGCGGGGGCACTCTTCGCCGGCGCTCTGGAAGCTGGTGTGACGTCGACCGACCATTGTGATGCGGGCGTACCCGCGGGCGAGTCCGCGCCTGCGGATATGCTGGCCGTTGCCTTCGAGTTTCTTGGGGGGAACTTGGAAGACGAGCCGTCGCAGCGGACAGCGATCTTTGGCGACGGGCGCGCGCATACTGGGAAAGGCGTCTGGCGTACCACGAATCGCACGGCGTGTCGACCGGCGAGCTCACTTCCATTTGGCGCTGGCTACATGCAATCCCGTGCTCGTTGCCAGACGTTGTTGATCTCCTTGCTCGGACGATCGCCCACGCGACGTTGGGGTGGGAAGCCGATCAGACAATTGAGTTCCTTGCGACGCAAGCCGCAGCTCATCCACGAGAAGCAGCTCGATTGTTGTGCGCGCTTCAAGGGAATGTTGGGCCGGAACTCAGAGGTGTATTCCACATCTCTGAGACGGAGGCGGTCCTGACTGCGGCACTGGCTTCGCGTGACTCCGAGGCAATCGAGTTCGCGCGGTCGTTCATTAACAACCTGGCCGATCGCGGTGATACACGCTTCTACTACCTCTTGCACGAGCACGGTTCCTAAGGTTGGCGAATTTGCTTGATCTCGTGCCGCGAGTTGGTAATCATGCAGTGCCAGGCTAATTGTCGCCTCCCACTACTCGCATTGGAGACTGGCTAGTGATCCGGTTCCCGACTCGCAGCTGGCAAGCGCCGTGGCTGGACGTCATCAGGGAACTTGCCGCGCTACCGAACGTTGCGCTCCGGCCGTCCGCGATTCACTTGGATACGAGCCGCCGCCAATCAACGGTCTGGCGGCTGGCAGACCGTGAAGGCGGATGGCTGTACCTGCCCAGCACCGCGCCAGCAGAACTCCTATGTCGGCTGCAGGCGGTGCTGGCTTGCGAAATCCTGGCCAATCAGATACCACGCGCACTTGTACGGACCCCAGTACAGGACGTCGATGCAGCATTCCCGCCATGATTCACGGTATGCCAGAGTTGGTAGAATCCTGATCCAGCGGCAACCAACCCGCGCCTGATTCACGGTCGATGCGTGGCCGGTTTATCAGGCGGCTAGCTGTGGCTGGCGGACCGAGGAACGGGTGTCCACGCGCTGTTCGTCCATATAGCCCTGCATTTGGTCGACGGGCAGTGGCCGCGCGAAATAGTAGCCCTGGCCCAGATCGCAGCCGAGTTCTCGCAGGAACGCCAGCTGCGCCGGTTGTTCGATCCCTTCGGCGACGACCTTCAGTTGCAGGGTCCGAGCGAGCATTACGATCGCCTCGGTCAGAACGGAATCCTGTGAGCCATCGCCCACGCCACTTACGAACGAGCGATCGATCTTCAGGATATCGACGGGAAAGCGACGCAAGTAACTGAGCGATGAATAGCCCGTGCCGAAATCGTCGATGGCCAAACGGATACCGAGCGCTTTCAGAGCTCGCAGCCGCTGCACCGTAAGATCGGCGTCCTGCACCAGCACACTTTCGGTGATCTCGAGCACCAGCGAACATGGCGCGATCCCGGCCCACGCCAGAACGTCGGCTACTTCGTCGACGAGCGTGGGCTCCTGGAGCTGCCGGGCTGAGAGGTTGACGCTGACCGACAGGTCCCGCCCGGGATGCGCGAGCTGCCACTGGCGGTGTTGTTGACACGCTTCGCCGAGCACCCAGCGGCCGATCGGCACGATCAGTCCCGAGGTTTCGGCGGATGCAATGAACTCACTGGGCGGGACCATGCCGCGCGTCGGATGATTCCAGCGCACCAGTGCCTCGAAACCTGTTAGCTCGCCGTTGTCGAGCCGCACCGTAGGTTGGTAGTGGACAACGAGCTCGTTGCGCTCGACGGCCGTGCGCAGGTCGGCTTCGAGCGCGAGCCGGCTGAGCACCGCCGCGTGAAGGCGTGCTTCGAATACTTCGTACCGGCCCTTACCAGCTTCCTTGGCCGCATACATAGCCACATCCGCATTGCGCAGCAACTCGTCAGCATTGGTCCGGCCCGGATGCGAAAACGCGATCCCGATGCTGGCGTTGACGAACACCTCTTTATCCGACAGGCCGAACGGCACCTGCAGCGTCTGCAGGATTCTCTCCGCGACGTGGATCGCATCACCCGGCTCCTCGACCTCCTCGAGCAAGACCGCGAACTCATCGCCACCCAAACGCGCCGCCGTATCCACTGCCCGCAAGCAGGTCCGCAGCCGCTCAGTCACGCTGATCAGCAGTTGGTCACCCGCCGCATGCCCCAGGCTGTCATTGACAGCTTTGAAATTGTCGAGGTCCACGAACAGGACAACCACGTTCTGATTCAGGCGGGCCGCGCGATCAAGCGCGTGTTCCACTCGGTCGGTCAAGCGCGCCCGGTTAGCGAGGTTCGTCAGCGGATCGTGAAATGCCTGATGAGTGAGCTGGTTGTTCAACTCCCGCAGCTGACGAACGTTGTCCAGCGTACGGTCGACGTATTGCTTGGAGACAACCCGCAACATCAACGGCGGAAGCGCGAAAACCGCACCGCCGAGGACGCCGAATTGCGTGTACCCAAGTGCGAGGAACAGACCCATAACACTCAGCACGAGGTACTGCGGCCACAGCCAGCGGAAATGCTCCAGCCACACGTCGAACACGCTCGAGCGACTCTCGAGCGCCATGACCATTGCAACGAGTAGCGTGCGACCGTAGTAGGCGAGCCCGGCCAGGCCGGCGAGCAGCAGCAGCAGGGGCAGATTCTGCGCATCGAGCGTTGGCCCGAAGACCTGGAAGATCAGGCCGGCGGCGGTGCCGGCGAGGATGTACGTGCTCGCGTTGAACAGCACTTTGTACCATCGTGTACGGCGGTACACGCCGCGCACGATGGCACTGATCGGCGCCGCGACAACGATGCCCGGCACACCCGGCAGCATGCCTGCTGCGAGACATGGCGCCACACTGATCGAGAATGCGCTGCGATCGAAGAGTTGCAGACTGAGCACTTCGCCGACGGCGACCATCAGCATCAAAAAGGCAAGTGGCGCAGGGTCGAGGGACGACACTGATGGGAGCGCAGCTATCAAGATCGCTGTGGCCAACCCGCTGACCGCGAGCAGCGCCAACCGTGTCGCGCGCGAGAGGTTGCTCTGCGACGCCGCGGCTTGATCGGCCGGACGTCCGTTCGGATCCGCGCTCGCCGCGCCGGCGTGGGCGACACCTGCCGATTTCGCTGAGGTCCGTGCGACTACACTGGCCTGGGCTGGGCCGGCGTGCGCGTGCAGCGTGTTCGTGCTCGGGGCGGACGGAACGGTTGCCTCAACGGGCTCCGCGTCGATCCCGCGCGAGCGCGGCGTACGCCGTTTCGAAAAGCTGCTCGACGGTCACGGCGTCGCTCTGAACCGCCGCAACGCCAGCGCGCAAGGTCACTCTGACCTGTTCGATACTGCTTGCCACGTCGAATCCGCGCTCGGTCAACGTGCGGCGGACGTGTTCCACCATCGCGCGTGCGAAGGAGGCATCGGTTTCGGGCAGCAGCAAGCCGAACTGCGCGCGATCCAATCGAGCGGGCACGTCGTACGCACGTGCCGCCTGCTCGAGTAGACGCGCCGCGTCTCGCAACAGGACGTCGGCGGCCTGTCGGCCATGGCTGGCGACAATCTGCTCGAACTGCTCGATCTCGAGAATTGCGAGTGCCAATGGTCGACCAAAGTGCCGCGCGCGGCTCAGCTCGCGGGTGCACGCATCCTTGAACGCGGCCGCCGTCGCCAGTTGCGTCAGCTGATCGCGGCGCGCTTGGGCACGAATGTTCGGTAAATCGAGAGCGCGATGGATGAGCAGTACTGGCGCGGCGCCCAGCACCAGCGCCCAGGGAGTATCGAGCGCAAGGCGTGCCAGCGGCACACCCATGGCTAGCAAGCAGGCGTCGGTGAACAGACTCTCTAGCCCGAATAACATCTGCTGTCGCGACGGGGGAATGCCGTTGCCGAGCCAGATAACGCCAGATACGAGGGCTCGATTCAACACGCCGAAAACGACGACCGCGGCTGCGCCGGCCAGCAAGCACAGCGGCGCGGTTAGATTGACGCGTTGCTGGTCCCAACCGTCCCACAGGCTCAGGTACACCGCCTGGGCCAATGCTGCGCTCACGATGTACACCGCGAGATTGAAGGCCTGGGCGAACCAGGAACGTTGCGGTCGGCGGATCCATTCGGCCACGTGGACGACCAGAATCAGGAGGGCCAGCGGCAGTGGCGGCAGCAGGATCGCGGCCGAAACGAAAAATGGCAGCGAGACGTGATATGCCTGGCGATGCTCGTATGAGCTGACTGGGAAGATGTGCGCTACGCTCGCGGCGACCAGGAGTGTGGCAAAGATCCACCAGTTCGAATCAAGAGCAGCCTGGGCGGGATTCCCACCCAGGCTGTCGAGGTTGCCGGTCACTTGCGCCCCGATGATCACCAGGATCAGGGCGACTCCGAACACGCCCAGGATGTAGGCGCGCGCGGATCGGGGCAGAGTGCCGAAGCTCATGGTGGAGATGTAAGAACGTGCCCGTCAGTCGGCGGCCACGTTCTCCCAAGACACGTTTTCCCAGGAGACGTTCTCCCACGACACGTTGTCCCACGCGAGCGCGCCGCTGGCCGTGCTGTACGCGGCCATCAGGTAGTTGTTGGGGTGCTGGTTCTGGTTGGCGCGATCGATCGCCCCAGGACTCGTGTACGAGAACACGCCCGCGTCGTAGATGTTGGGGTAACCAGCGCCCGTCCCGGCTCCGGGGACGGGATGAGCCGTCTTCAGCAACAACCACTTGATCTGATCTGGAGTGAGTGTCAGATTCAGCATGCCCGCGAGCTGCTGCACATCGGCGACAATGCCGCTCACAACTGGCGCGGCGCCCGAAGTGCCCGACAGGCGGATGTAGTACGGACTCACCACTTTGCTCGGGTACGCTTCGGCCAGCGGCGCCTGCTTCGAGGACAGCGTGCTGACGATGTGTCGGCCTGGCCCCACCAGGTCCGGCTTCGCAAAGCCGCCCTGGGTCGTGCCGAACGACGAAAACGATGCAACTGTGTCGTCGCTGGCGTCGCGGGTACCCTTATCGTCGGTCGCCCCGACGACGATCGCATAGGGATCGTTGGCTGGCGCGAAGCGCATCGTGTCGGGTCCAGCATTGCCAGCCGAGACCACGACCGTGATGCGCTTGAACCACGCCATCTCAACCGCTGCGTCCAGGTAGCTGGTGGTGTACGGCTCAGCGATCGAGGAAACCAGCGAGATATTGACGACCTTGATGTTGTAGGCGTCCTTGTTGGCCATCACCCACTCCAAGCCAGCAATGACATCCGAGGTCTGCGCCATGCCCAGCCGATCGCTCACCTTGACATTGATCAGGTTCGCGTCGGGCGCTACGCCCACGTACTGGTTGTCGTCAGTCGTGCTGGTGGCGTCACCCCAACCGCGACCGGCCAGGATGCCAGCCACCCACGTGCCGTGGCCGTTGTCGTCAATCGGCGAGCCCTGGTTCGACGTGAGATGGCGACCTTCTTGACCACGCGACCGGTGGTCGACATGGTTTCGCCGTTGTTCTTGCCGAACAGCGTGCCGAGGAAATCAGCGCGATCGTCTTTGATGCCACTATCCAGGACGGCGACGCCGATGCCGGTGCCGCGGAGGTTGTAACCCCAGACCGCGGGTGCGCCGACGACCGACGGGTACGCGCTCAACAGGCTCATATCGGTGAGTGGTGCGCCCTGCCCACTTGCGCCGCCATTCTTGGTCTGAGATTGCAACGGCGCGTCGTACGCGACGCGGACGACGTCGGCGTCATTCGCCAACTCGTCTAGTCGGCTCGCCGGGATCTCGGCGGCGACCAGATTGGCCGTCCTCAGCTCGCGCTTGATGTTGCCGCCGTGTGCCTGAACCGGCGCACGGCCCTTGTTCTGCTTCGTTTGCACCAGCACTGGGAGACGTGTCCCCGGGTGCTTGGCGGCAAGCTCACGCAGCGGTCGATCCACGTGCTTCGCGTGCCCCGCCGCCTGCGGTCCCGGCGCAGCGCTAACCGATGCCACCGGCAGCAGCAGCGCGCTTACCAGTGTGGTCGCCAGGATAATATTCGTCCTTCGCAACAGTACCCTCCGTCACTATCGGCACATGCCGACAATGGATTAGCCCGCGACTCGCGGGGTTCATTCGAGTATCTGTCGCGGCAGAGGTATGGGTGATCCCCTGGTCAGGGCTTTCAGAGCCCCCCACCGTGTGTTCGCCAGCCGCCGATGGATGTTCGATCGGCTACTCGAATTCGGCATGCGCTCTCTGTTGTGCCGGTGAGATCTCTGCGTCGAACGGAGCATGCGGCGCATCGGCGATCTCGAACGCCACGGGTACGCCGCCGCCACGCGGGCATCGGCTCCCGTATCACCGCCGCGCTCGGTTTGGTTGTGCCGTCAGGGTTTCTGCGAGCACGACGGTCTTCAACGAGCCCTCCGCATCGCAGCTCCAGCGGGCCAGGGCAGCGGCTGTCGCCTCGTGGCACATCCGCCTGCCTGGCCTGTTGCTCACGTGCTGTCCCGCCGACCGCCAGCGCGGTGCGGATCCAGTTCGATGGGTTAGGCCAGCCCCAGGACCCGCCCGAGGATCACCAACAGTAAAAAACAGGGTCTGCCCCGAATGGAGGATGATCGACACCCACCTGCTGCGGAAGCGCTTGGCGGGCAGCGCATACAACAGTGCGCCAGATCCGATCGACCCGAACATGCTCCACGGCTGGGCAGGTGGTACACACCAAACAGCACGCCGTTGGCCAACCAGTCCCACCGGCCGAAGACAGCCTTCATCCTGGGGAGCAGAACGCCGCGGAAGAGCAGCTCTTCGCCCAGGATGCTGTTGAACAGCGCGTTGAAAGCAAACAACCCCAGCACGGCCCATGCGCCCGCGAACTGTTCGCGGCCCCCTGGCACTGCCAGGACACTGCCAAGCGCGAAGCCGGCTGGCTCGGCCCATGGCGGGGAACAGTGCTGCCCAGAGTTGAGTGAGTCGCGGGTCGACGAGGATGCCCCACACGGCGACAAGAACCAAGAGCGGATCGCCCAGAGCCAGAGACTGCCACGCGGCTCGCCGCTCCGCGGATCGCGCGGTGGGTTGAGCCGGAGGCGGCGTCGGCCGAGCTACGGTGCAGATGGGCGACGTCTCAGTCATACCCCACACCTGGAGTAGCCAGTCACTCCCGGCGGTCGTCGCCACAGCCATGCCGATCAGCACGGCGCCAACGCGTGGGCCCGCCGGAGTCGGGTTGACACCCGTCGCGACAACTGCTTCGCCGCCATCTTGGTTTGCACATGGAATACTCCAATCCGGTGCCCTGCAGTGATAGTCAGACACTTTCGTAGGGCGTGGTAATTCGCGCCAGGACGCTCGGGGTCCTATCCCTGGCTGCCACAGTCGACCGAGTCGCTGCATGTGAGAGCCGTATTGACCTTCAGCGCCTTGCGAATCTAGGACGCTGACGTGGGCATTCGCGCGGTGAACACTGCCACGGATCCGACGACCTGAATGTCGACCGCGCCAAATGATCCGGAAAGAAGCTCACGCAGCGCGTCTTCCGTGTCCGAGAGATTGTCGAAAATCCCGCGTCGGTTGTTCTCTCGCAGCGCTGCGAGTGACAACCGGGTGTGCAACTCGGGCGTGCCCAGGACGGTCGCGCCGAACAGCACACCCCCCGGATCGAGAAGGTGCGCAAGACTGTGGATGGCGCCGGATCTGCCTGACATTGGCCCTGGTAGACAATGCAGGACGTAATTGATGGCGATAGAGTCGAATCGCCGATTCAGGTTCAGGGGTCTGGTTACGTCGGCATGGAGGAGCGACGGATTGAGACGCGTAAGCCGTCGGGAGGAGTGCGCCAGGACGTTCAGATTCGGATCCAGCAGCGACAGGCTGAAACCCGACGGGAGGCGTGCCCTCTCAAAGAAGTAGCCCGTGCCCGGTCCTACATCAAGATGGCGACGGCCCAGATTCTGGGAATAGTGGTGCACTAGCAAACGTGTGGGGCATCGCCACACGAGGTTTGCATATATGCCGAGTACCAGCGGGTCATAAATTCTGAGGAACCAACTGGAATAGAAGTGCTGACCTGCGTACGCGGGATCAGAGGCGTCCAACTTTAGCCCGACAATACTCCAGGATGCGCCGACGTCGCAGAGCTTGTCATGTCAGGCCGGCGACGCCGAAGTTCAGGATCGTTGAGGATCACGAAGTAGCACGCGCCGGGGTCTTCCAAGGATTGCCCTTTCTTGGCCGTCGCTGGACAGCCGCGCCGAGCCAAGCTAGGACACGCAAGGTCCTACTGTCATCCGACCGGGGTCCCACGCTCTGTCCCATCGCAGTTGGGACAGCAATGGGGACAGTTCCATGCGTGCACGGCTTCGCGATGCAGTACAACAGAGCCGCCATGGCGATCCGATGGCAGGCGCTCCCGAAACGGATGATGCCTGTTGTTGCTCACCACTGGTCGCATCCGTCGCCGAGCTTGATAACGGGCGGCCGACTTCTCTTCCGGACGGTTTGGGTCAGTGTGGCGGCGGTAACCCTCGGCATGGCCTTGACCGGGCTCGCACTTGCCAGCCAGCGCCCCGAGCTCGCGGGCCCCGAAGTCATCGTGCGGGCCTATGCGCGCTTTGGCATCCCAGTCGCTGTGGGCCTCTACGGGCTGCTCGTTCCACTTCTGCTGATGTACGCGGCCACCGCGTTCGTTGTGGTCTGGCACCGTTCGGACAAGTGGCTGCCAATGCTGGTTGCGCTGGCTCTCCTCACCCAGGGAGCCATGGAGTTCGTGCTGGCGGTCGAAAGGGCCTACCCGGGCCTGCCCGGACCCGGCTTGATCTTGAACCTGACGTGCGTCCTGTGGGGTCTTCTGCTGTTCGTGTTCCCAGACGGAAGGTTTACCCCTACATGGGCACGGTTTCCAGTGTGTTTGGCGCTATTGCTCCTGGTGTACCTGGATTTCGGCGGCCTGCTCGCTCGATTGCCCGACCTTCCCAAGGACACATCCACCTGGCAAAGCGTCATGACCTTGCTCATGACGATTGCACTGGTCGTCCTCGGGTTCGTAGCCCAGATCTATCGTTTTAGCCACGTCTCCGGTTGGATGGAGCGGCAGCAAGCAAAGTGGGTGATGTTGACTCTGGCTGGCTCGTATACGTATTTCCTGGTCGGATTCGGGCTGCCGAGCCTTTTCTGGGAGCCTGCAGAATGGTACGGCTGGGTGATGCTGGCTGGGATAGTCCCGGTGCTCCTGGTTCCGGTATCAGTCGCTGTCGCCATCCTGCGCTACAGACTCTTTGACATCGACCACATCATCAATCGCACGCTCGTCTACGGCACTCTCACGGTGGCGATTTTCGCTGTCTATGTCCTGATCGTCGGCTACGCCGGGAGCATGTTCCGGATTGACAATGATCGCATTCTGTCGCTCGCGGCCACAGGCGTCGTTGCGGTCATCTTCCAGCCGCTGCGCGAACGGCTACAACTCGCGGTCAATCGGCTCATGTATGGCGAACGCGATGATCCATACTCCGTACTCTCGCGGCTTGGGCACCGACTCGAAGAAACGATTGTGCCGGACGCCGTGCTGCCCACACTCGTCGAAACGGTGGCGCGCACGTTGCGCCTCCCGTACGCCGCGGTGCGGCTCGAACTACCCGACGCCTATCTCATCGACATGCTGGCCAAGCCGCACACCGACGGCGATGGCGTCGCCTGGTCCGAGCGGCTGACTCCCCGCGGCATCCCGTTCCCAGAGGCGTTGGCGTCGAGCGTGCACGTCGACGTCCGCGTGTGAGTTCAGGACGGCCGGATCGCATCCTATGCAGCGCAGTACCGGGAGGCTTCCAGTCAGTCGAGCCGCACGACGATAAGCTCGCCGGCGGCTTCGCCAATGATCTTGTTCGTTGGCGCCGGAGCCGGTCTTGCGCTGATTGCAGGGGTGCTGGAAGCGTTAGGGCGCGTCACCCGTTGATGCGTAGCGCGGACGTCGACGTCCGCGGGCGATCGACGACAGGCAGCAGGGATAGCAGCCGCGGTCGAGCAACTGGCGGAACGGACGACTCCACATCTCGGCTTTGCGCACCTGCACTGTTCCCGCGGACGACCCGTGCCGTGCACGCCATATGACATCAAATCGGCGCGACCGCGAAGGTCAGCGGGCGTGTGCAAGGATTTTGGTGTTTGACCACCAAGTTGACCACTTGCTCACGCGAGAATTGGTGGTCAGCGCTTGGGCCTGTGGGGGCGCGAAACTCGGCGAGGGATCAGGCCGCCCGCTCGTACACGTGGTGCAGACCGCCGAGCACGGGCCGGGATCGCACTGCCCCCGCGAGAGCGCGTGGCGTCGGCTCCGGCGTCTCGAGGCGCAGCGTCCGGTGGGGCCGCTCTGTGTTGAGTACCCGACAAACTCAGTCAGCACCATCGCCAGGTGCTGCTCGTCGAGGATGATCAGGTGATCCAAGCACTCGCGGCGATGGGTCCCGATCACCCGTTCCGCGACTGCATTCGCCTTTGGCGCGTGAATCGGGGCGATGGCGTCGATGCCGATGCGCCCGGCGCGTGACCCGAAGTCGCGGCCATAGACCGCATCGCGGTCGCGCAACAGATGGCAGGGTTTCAGGCCTAGTTGACTGTGACCACGCCACTCATTGCGGACCCCCCAGGTCCACCGTGCACGTCGCAGTAGTAGGCGTACACGCCAGCGGCGTCGAACGTTCGTTGGAAGCGATTGTCGGTGCCGCGCAGCAGACCACTGTCAAAGGAGCCATCGTCGGCTGTTACCGTATGCGGGTGCGAGCCATTGCGGGTCCAGGTGACGATGGTGCCCACCGGCACACTCATGTTCTTTGGCGAGAATGCATCGTCCACGATCTGGACCTCGGTCGGTCCCGCGGGCGTCTGGCTGACAACCGTCGGCGCGACGGTCGCAGCAGGCTTGGGTGCGAGCGTTGGCTGGACTTGCGGCACGGTTGTTGGCGCCGCTGCAGCAGCCGATTGCGGTCTGGCGAGTGGGATGCCAGCCATGAGCTGGGCGTGCTGATATGCCGTCTGCACACCGCCCTCGCCCTTCACTGGCGCGATCTGCTCGTCGCCATTCAGGTCGACACCCCGAATCGTCTGCTGCGCCATTGCCAGGATGCGCAGCACGGAGTCTGATGCATCGGCGGTTCGGCCTGCTTTGCCGACCTCGAGCGCTGCATCGCGGATGGCCGTCAAGCGAACGCGCGTATTCTCGCCGGCGATCGCGACGTGTGTCGCGTGGAGTTTGATGCTCTCGGTCGCATCGGACGAGCTGGCGGCCAGACCTGCGTGGTCTGACATGCTCTTGATGTAGCCATCACCCGCGCCATTCTGGAGCAGCCCGAACCCGTCGCCAGGATTTTCAACCTTGCCGTTACCGTTCAGGTCACCATAGTGCTCGCCGCCCTCGCCCTCAATGATGTTGACGAGGTGCTCGGCATGGAAACGCAAATTGGCAAGGTTGCTCTCGTTGACTGCGTCGCGCAGGAACTGCGCGTGCTGCAAGACCACGTCGCTCTCTTGACGTAGGCCCAGCGCGAAACCAATCTGCTTGGGTGTCGAGTCGATACTTACGAGCACGTGGCGCACGTGTACCAGCGCCTTCTCAGGGAGGGCGCCCGTCAGCACCGCGTCAGTCGGCTGTGTCTTTGATGCATCCGCCGGAGTTGTGCGCGCGATTGTCACATGGTCGAAGGCCTCCAACAAGTTCGCGTGATCGGGCGCCGCGTACGTCACACCAAGCGCGTTGGACTGCGCCCCAGTAGCGTCGGGTCCGAGCTGACCCAGAAACACGCTCTGCGCTGTTCCCTGCAGCCAGAGTGCATACACAAGATTGTTGGCAAGCGGCGGCAGGTCTTCAGCAACGACTTGTAGAGCATCGTTGTTCTGCACTTCGTCGCGCCAGGACAACAACCCGTGCGGCTGGATGGCCCCGACCGTCGGCTCCGCCTCGCGCACACGCTCGAAGGTCGGCGTCGGAGCGGCGGCGACTACCGTCGGACGCGGTGGCACTGGCGTCGGCGCCGCGGCGACTGGAGCTGACGTCGGCGGGATCGGCACGGCGGACGTGGGCTGCGGCTGCGCAGGCGCGGCAACGCACGCACCGACAGCCACGCTCAAGATGGCCGACCACAGACACCGGGCAAGCTGGTGAGATATCCGCACGATCGTCCTCCTTCGAGTGCCTCAGTGGGTATGAGTGGTGGCCAGCGACTGTCCGGATGAATACGGTGTGGACGGCACCAGGCCGGCCATGTACTGGGCATGCAAGTACGCAACGAGCCCGCCGCCTTCGCCCGGCACGGGACCAATCTCGCCGTCGCCATCGACGTCCTCGCCGCGGGCGATGCGGTTGGCCAGCACATTCAGGTCAGCCGCCGCGTTCGCGTTCAGACCCTTCGTCAGGTCGAGCGCCAGTCTGCGGGCGTCAGTGGTCCACCGCTCCATGTTGTCGGTGCAGACCAGGACGTGCTGCGCGTGCAGCCGGATATCGGGTGTGGCGTCGACGGCGGTTAGGGCGGCGCGGGCCGCGTCGGCCGTGGCGCCGATATAGCCAGCCTGGTCGCCATTGAGCAGTAGTCCAAAACCGTCGCCCGCGTTCTGGGCGTGGCCGTCACCGTCGAGATCGCCGAAGCGCGGGTCACGTGAACCAGCGATGAGGTTGAAGATGTGTTCGGCGTGTCGCTTGACGCCGGCTGCGTCGCCGCTCGATTGAGCGGCAGCAAGCAGCTTGCTATGCCGCAGCATCTCGTCCGCCTGATCGTGCAGGCCGATTGCATAGCCTACCTTTGTCGGAAGCCCAGGCCCATCGACCAGCAAACGCTGGACCGCGGCGAAACTTTGTCTGGGTAGGGCTTGCTCAACCGGCACGAAGGCTGTCGGCTGGGGCGTGGGGGCAGGCCGCGGAGCAGATGCAGCGACGAGCGGTAGTTGATCGGCGGTGACGACTTTGATGAGGCCCGCCATGCCCTCGCGGCCGGCCGAGCCATGCAACTCGCAGAAATAGGGGAATTCCCCAACTACATCGAACGCGTGTCGGAAGGACTGCCCCTTGCTGAGCAGGTCTGACTTGAAGACGCTGTCATTTTCGGACGTGGCGGTGTGAGGCGCGCCATCCTGGTTGATCCACACAACCGAGCCGCCGAGCGGGACCACGACGGTTTCCGGATTGAACACGAAGCCGGCCATCGGTACTACGACCTCATTGGATTGGGTCGATGCGACAAGCGACCCTTCGCGCGGCGCGCCCGTGTACCACGTCAGGTAGACCCACACTCCGAGCAGCGTGACGGTCATATACGCGCCGTACGCCGTACGCATGAACAGCTTGAAGTTGTGAAACCGCAGCGAGCTTGGCACCAGCTCGTTCGCGCGCAACGCGACGAACGTCCCGAACACTAGCGTCACCGAACCAGCAAGACCGTGTGCGACGGCGATAGCGAAGTAGGGCTCGCCTAACCGCGCTGGAATTCCTGGCGCCGCGGAGCGCGCGAACGAGGCAAGCATGATCACGCCTACCTGGAGCACATTGAGCGTGACCGCCGAGCTCTGAATCCAACGATGCACGGTCAACCTGCGTCGACGAGCCATGATCACGCCCACCGTCAGCAGGAATGCGACGCTGAGGCCGAGCGCCAGCGACAGGTCCGACAACAACATGGCATTGGTGCCCAGAAATCCGCGCCCGTTCATCCGCGTGCATCCCGAGCCCGGCGATGGCCTATCGGTCGCGCCAGAACATCACCTGACCACGCGCCCCAGTGCATTGGAATCCGCTCAAACTACTCGCCCTCGGCAGCCATCGCAAGTAGCCGTGAGCAGCCGCGCCTCGCGACCGCCGCCAAGTCGCTGTCATCCCGCCCTTGAGAGCGATTTCCTTTAGTCGCATTGGGATCGGAGAACGGGTGCCATCAAGTGGGCTACTGGCACACTCCAGTTCGACAACTGGACCGTCGGCTGTGTCGTTGCCGGTCTGCCGAACTGTCCGTCGCCGGACAGCCCGGATGCCGACTTTGGCTCGGGGCGGAATCTGTTCAAGGCCGGTGGCAGACAGGTTGTCGGCGCCGGCGCGAAGAGCGGCGTGTACTGGACGCTCGATGCTGCTACGGGCCAGGTTGTGTGGGCGAGCCAGGCCGGGCCCGGCGGAATCTTCGGCGGTATCGAATGGGGCTCATCAGTTGCCGACGGCCGCGGGTACGTTGCCGAGGCGAGCTCGGCGCATGTCCCGGTCACCCTCACACATCCCGCGCCTGGTAGCGCAACCACGACCAGCGGCGGGTTCTGGGCCGCCCTCGATGCCGCAACGGGCAACGTCGTGTGGCAGACAGCCGATCCCGCTGGGCCAACGTTCGGCGACATTGGCCAGACAACGACGGCTAACGGCGTGGTCTATGCCGGTTCGTCCGACGCTGCCGGGCACGTGTTCGCCATGGATGCCAGAACCGGGCAGATCACGTGGAGCTTTGCCACCGGCGGTTCCGTTGCCTCCGGCGCGTCGATTGTCAACGGCACTGTGTTCTGGGGATCAGGGTACAGTCAGTTTGCGACCTCCGGAACGACCGGCAACAACAGAGTCTTCGCGTTCAGCCTGCCCAAGCACGAGGAGAATGACGACTGACTCAGCGCCCCGGACCAGACCCACGACCTGGCCGCTGACGCGCTCATCCGACTGGTACTCGCCAATGACCACCAGCTCGTCCGCGAAGGCGAGGCGGCTGCCCGAACGTGTACCGGACATGCTGCTCGCGGGCGAGGCAGGTACCGCTAACGAGGCGCGGCAACTCGTCGATGACCTCCGCCCGCAGGTGGTGCCGATGGATCTGCAGATGCCGGGTGGGGGTGATGCCACCGAGGCGACGCGCGCGATCGTGCACCCGCACCCGTCGGTGGGCGTGATCGTGCTGACGACCTTCGAGGACGACGAATCCGTCTTTTGCGGCGATCCGGGCAGTCGCCAGCGGCGAGGCTCTGCTGGGCGAGGCCGTCGCGCGGCGCGTGCTGCAGTACTTCGGCACCGGCTTGGACGGCTACCGCGCGACACGTGAGCGGCAGCCGGGCGGAGCCGGGAGCCGGGCTGGCGAAATCTGAACTCACGGGACGCTTCTGGGGCGCCGTGGAGCACGCGCGGGCAACACTGGACCATCTTCAAAAACCGCTGCTCGGCCAGCTAGTCGACGGTGGTTCGTCGGCATCTTCCTGTGTAACCCAAGGCGATCGCAGCCCAAGGTCTACGCAGCCACTCTGATTCTGTTGGCGCTGGGCCTGGTCGGCACCTTCCCGTTGGTTTACGAGGTATTCACGGCGAAGTGATTCACTATGCACGTATGCCCGAAGTGCAGATCGGCCAAGTGTGGGAGCAAGTATCCAAGCACGAACGGGGCATGCAACTCGAGGTTGTGCGTGCCACTGGCCGACGCTGGATTCTGCGTCCGATCGGCGGTGGCCCTAGCAAGAAGCGGGGTCTCCGGGAGGGTCTCTGGACGCTCAGCGCCGAACAATTGAACACCACGTGTCGCCTCGTTCGCGACGCCCACTAGTCGGCGCTAGGTGATGTGATAAATGGAGCCCTCAGTCGAGGCGGCACACCCGCCGATGAGGCGGCCGCGCCAGCCCAGAGCTTCTGGAGAGAGCGGATTGACGCGGGTGCTGCCGTGGTCGAAAGGATCCAGCGGGGAGAAGCCCGACAGCGACGCTGACGTCGTGATCGAGGGCTTGCTGGCGCCGATCTACCTACGCGTGCTCCTGTCCGCCCAACCCGTGATGGCAGACTTTCTACAGCACTTCATCGACGTGCTTCTCGACCGAGTTGTCCAGCGTACCGACAGCACCAGCCGATCCGCTGCCATTGTTGTTGACCCGGCGGTTACGTACGGCAACACGAGCCTCAACGCAACAGGCAGATCCTCTGTTAGTGGCAGTCGCTGTAAGTGGTTCACCGAGCGGGCCGTTGATGACGGACGCGAAAGGACGTTCCGCTAGTCCGCGGGTGACCGTTGACCGGGTGCTAGCCGAGCTCCGGCGGAGCCACTTCGCGGTGCTTTCGACCACCGGGTCGGACGGAGCATCACACTCGGCTGGCGTGAACTACGGCGTCTCGGCGCCCGGGACCGACCTGGCGTTGTATGTCATGACGCGCACCCACCTTCAGAAGGCGCGTGACATCAAAGCCAACGCCCGCGTGTCTCTGGTGGTTTCCATCAGGCGACGATTTGCCTGGTTCCTGCCACCCGCGACGATCCAGATACGCGGGCGAGCTGAGCTCCTGCAGGGTACAGGCGAGGCTGGCACACAGGTCTTCCGTCGCTTCTGGATTGGCCGACGCATCCTGCACGCGTACGACAAATCGCGCCAACGTGGCGAATCCAGGATCTGCTTTTTGAAGATCACCCCGGACCCCGTCGTGCGCACGTACATGGTCGGCTCCAACGTCTGGGAGTTGAATCGACGCATGGAAGCTGGCGCGGCCAGCGTCGTTATTCCACCCGACCACGATGCACTCGGTCCAAGCCCGCGCCAGAAGGAGACCACCATGAGGCGGAACAACCAGGCACTTTTCACCCTTCTGCTGATTGCAGCCGCAGCAATTGTGGCCATGCCGTTGTTAATGGGCGGCACGGGCATGATGGGCTGGGGCGGCATCTACCCGGGCATGATGGGCGGGTACGCCGCGCCAACCGGCAGTCCGACCTGGCCATGGGGCATGGCTTTCGGCGGAGCGTTCATGTTGGTCCTGTGGGCCCTCGCGATCGCCGGCGCTGTGCTGCTCGTCCGCTGGCTCACAAACACGGAGCAGCCGTCGGCCGAGGACGTACTACGGCGGCGCTACGCGGCTGGCGATCTCACGCGCGACCAGTTTGAGCAGATGCGGGGAGACCTCGAGCCAGTCGCCGTAGCGCGACCTGACTCCTGAAAGCATCGTTTCATGCCGCGTTGAGCCCGGCCCACCCGCGACGGACGCGCAAACCTGAGTTCGCCGAGGTCCTTTCCCATCATCCCGACGCTGAGATGGATGGACTCGGCGAGCCCATCGTTCCCTTCAGCAGGCGCAGAGATCGCCGCTTTGCCAGGCCGCGATCCCCTCTCTGACGGCGAGCGCGGCGACTGCCAGGCCAGCGAGTGGGTCCATCCACCACCAGCCGGCCAGAGCGTTGGCCGCAAGTCCAAGCAGGACCACCACCGAGAGGTACGTGCACAGATTGGTCTGCGCGGCATCGGCGCGCAGCGCCACAGAGCCAAGTTCCGCCGCGACGCGCCGCTTGGCCCACGCCAACGTTGGCATGACGATGACCGAGAGCGCCACGAGGGCGAGCCCGACTGGGCTGCGGTCCGGTGGTTCACCAAGCCCGAGCAGCTTCGTTACCGCGTCATAGGTCACGTACAGCGCGATGCCGATGAAGCTGATTGCGATCAGACGTACAGCGCGGCGCTCGGCGCGTTCCGTGGCGTGGTGATCGGTGGTCTGCTGGAGCAGTCGCCACGTGATGATGAGCGCGCTGCTGACCTCGACGACGGAGTCCAATCCGAAGCCGACCAGCGCGATCGAGCCGGCGATGACTCCGCTCACAATTGCAATCACCGCTTCGAGGCTGTTCCAACCGATCGTTAGTGCGGTCAGTGCCCACGCCCACCGGCGCAGGTTCCGCTCGTTGGCCGGCGCCAGCAACGACCGGTTCACCGGGGTCGCGCAGCAGGAACATCCTTCGGCGCAGGTACTCGCAGTTGAGGCCATTTCGGTGGCTGTGCTCATGGTCGAATCTCAGCCGCCGAGCGCATCTGGGGCATGGCGCACACCGCCATCGCCCCGGCGACGCCTTTGAGCACGCGCTCGGCCGCCTCGAGCAGGCTGCTTGTCGACGTGCTCGCAATGCGGTAGTACACGTGGCGCCACTCCTGGCGGCTGTCGACCAGGCCGCAGCTCCTGAAGCATGCCAGATGGCGGCTGGCGGTGCTGGGCGTAAGCAGCACTGTCTCGGCCTTGAAT
>WNGE01000660.1_pt1 | contig 45168 bp, 41 predicted proteins | sample 5400651 | NCBI WGS metagenome assembly WNGE01 (sample SAMN13153370, study PRJNA577476) | soil metagenome | isolation source: 60 cm soil or saprolite under grassland replicate 2 | place: USA:California | collected 2016-06-15 | reverse complement strand
CGGGTGACGGCGCGAACGCCGCCACCACAGCGCAGATCGCCTCAGGCGTTACCGCTGTGGCGCCAGGGGTCCTAACTGGGCAGGCATAGAGCGTGCTAGCTTGCATGTTGGGTCCTGTTGCAGGGGCCTCGCCCCCCGGGTGATCTTGGCGGATGGTCCGGGGGGCCTTAATATGCCCTTATTTGCTTGGGCATATCATCATGATGACCGGGCGAACTCTGCCCTGTCAATAAGCTTGGGCAAAATTAATAAGCTTGGGTAAGTAGAGAGGTGGCGGGCAGCTTGCCGGCGGGAGCTTCGCGATACCTAGACATTGCTGCTGACCTGCGCACTCGGATCCTTGAGGGAGAGTGGGAGCCAGGCGCGAAGCTGCCTCGCATGATGGATCTTGCCCACTATTACGACGTCAACAGGGACACGCTCGCCCGGGCGGCTGCCCTCCTCGAGGCTGAAGGGCTCGTCTGGGCAGTCCCCCGACGAGGGACGATAGTCAGACACGGCATGTCGAGGCCGCGGCGCCTGCGCGGCAACCTCGTCAAGCGCAACCTTGCGACAGACAGCCCTGGCTACAGCTTCCCCTCCGCATCCGGGCAGGAAGTATGGAAACACCACATCACGCCAACCGCGCGGCACGAGAAGCTAACGGACCCCCGACTAGCCAGGATGCTAGGCGTACCAGAGGGGACTGAGGTCATGCGTAGGCTGCGCCTTACGGGCCCGGAAACCGAACCACCGTTCCAGATCAATGACAGCTGGATCCATCCTCGTGGCGTTGCGGACGCGCCCGAGGTAGCGAATCAGGAACCGGGACCTGGAGGTTGGCTATACCGGCTCGAAGCGGCAGGGCATGGGCCAATCTCGTGGACGGAGTATCACCGGGCCCGGATGCCCGCTAAAGACGAGGCTGATCTGCTGCAAATTCCGATGACCCTTCCCGTCCTCGAAATCGTCCGCGTCGGGCGGTCAGCCAAAGACAATCAACCCATCGAGGTCACTATGTACGTCATCCCAAGTGACCGGGTAGAGACGTTCCAGGTTCTGCATAGGGATGAGTCAGCTACCTGGCCATGGCCAGAGCAGCCCAAGACCGAACCCGAGTCCTAGCGTGTAGCGGTCTCTGCCGCCGCCGATCCGAGGGCAACGGGCTCGGTTGACTGATGCCCAGCGTCGAACTTGCGTACGTCGACAACCACAACGGTGACGTTGTCCGGTCCGCCGACCTCCTCGGCTAGGGCTACGAGCTGGCGGACGGCTTCGGACGGAGTCGGGGTAGACGTCAGAACTTCTCGGATGCGCTCTGTGCTGACGACGGGACTCAGGCCGTCTGAGCACAACAGGTAGCGGTCTCCTTCCCGAAGCTCGCGAAGACCGAGATCAGGCGAACGATCCGGCCGTCCATCCAGGTATCGCGAGAGCACCGGTGCCAGAAAATCGGCATCTGAGACGAGCTTGCCTATGGTGTGATCTTCGGTTATCTGGCGAAGCAGGCCCTTCCGGAGCCTGAACGCGCGAGAGTCCCCGATATGAGCAAGGGCAGCGCGGTCACCTGACCAGAGCATCGCAGTAAGGGTAGTTCCCATGCCTCGCCTCGAAGGGTCCTCGACTGCCCGGCGAGCGACCTCTCGGTTTACTTCTGTCATCGCCGACCCGAGGGCCTCAAGCAGGGCATCGGGCCCTGCCTCTGCGTCATGAGTACGCAGCGACTCGATAGCCGCAGCACTCGCCACCTCTCCAGCAGCATGACCACCCAGCCCATCAGCAACTGCGAACAACCAGCGGCCAGAATAAGCTGCATCCTCGTTGTTCTGACGGACGAGGCCGGTGTCGGAAGCAGCAGCGGCAACCAACGTAAACGCTGCGGGCATCTCAGACCACCTCTCTCGCGCAGGGACCGCCCGTTGGACAGGGCACTACAGTAACCCAGCTTCAAGACCTGCACCGTTGACGGCCTGTCATAACGAGGTTTGAAGAAGGGCCCCTTCGTTCATTCATAGCCCAAAACCACGCGATGACAGTAATGCCAGGGCTGAGGCATGGATAATTGTCATCACAGAGATTCCGTGAATCTGATTACATGTCAGGGTAAGCACTTTACCGAGTTTTTACCTCTCCAAAGTGGAGCACTCTACCTTCACTGCGGCTCAGGCTGGGCCACGCCGAACGATTCGGCCGCCCTTTGACCGAGGCGAGGACACCGCGTCACCATCGAACTCATGAACGATCGCGCCAGGGTCATCGATCTGGAGATCAGCTCCAATCCTGGCGTCCTCGTACCCGCGGCTCAGCGCCACGCAGTCCCTGAGGACCTAAGCGACGTCGATGAGCTCATGAACGCCGCGGCGTGCAGGCTCGCTCAGCTCGACCCGCCGTTCACCGAGCAGACCGCGGCGACGCTCGCCACCCTGCTATCCGCCGTGCAGCCCCATGCAACCTGCCCGCACGATGCGCACAAGCCCAAGACCCAGGGAACCGCCGCGTAGCAGACCGCCGTGCACTCTGCACTAGGCGGCCATGATCACTTTGACCGAGGACATCACCGCGTCCGCGTGAGACGCCGGCCGCCCCTCCACGGGACCGAACGTTATCGACTCCGTGCACGTCCGCAGCACCTGCCGGCGCAACCCGAGCGGCATCGCATCCCACACCGCGCCCGCGTCCGCGTTCCCCGCGATACCGTCCAGAGGTGACAACTGGCGCAAGCCCGCAATCCGCTTGTCCAGCTCCCTGAGCTTCTCCCTGAGCGCCACCGAGGCCTCCGCGAAGTCAGCCTCATCCATCGTGCCGACGGCCACCATGCGGGCAACAGACGCTTTCCTGGCGGCGAGCTGGGCACGCTCAGATTCAGCCCTCTTGAGGTCCTCGGGCGCCACGGGCTGAGGCAGGAGCTTCACCGCGTCGGGCTGCGACAGGCGAGCTACCACGCGAGCCCGCACCCACTTGTCCACCAGGTCCGCGCGGCGCTCATACCTCGAGCACCCGCGGCATCTGTACGTGGGGACGCCCTTGCGGTTCGCGACCGCTATGAACTCGTGGCAGTTCTCGCAGGTCGCGATGTACGACACCAGCCACCGCGGCGGCGCCCCGGGATGCGACCGGCGCGAGGCGTCGGTGAGAATCGAGCGGATCTCCTCCCAGTCTTCCCGCCTGATGATCGGGTCCCACGGAGCCTCACCGATGATCTGGTCATCGGAGTACAGACGGGCCTTGGCGGTGACGGGCACGCCCGCAGGCGGCGCGGGACGGTACGTCAGCAGCCCCGCAACTGCGGGATTGAGCAGGCACCGCCGCGCCCCGCCTGCCGTCCAATCCTTGCCCGTGGTGGTCTTGACGCCGCGCTTGCGCAAGTCGAGCGCGACCTGGCGCAGGCTCACCCCGCGCAGGATCTGGGCGCCCATGCCGCAGATCTCGTCTGCCTCTGCCTCCAGCACCACGAGGTAGCGGCCTTTGGCGGGTCCGCGGGTCTCGAATCCGTACCTGCGAGGACCCCCTAGGTAGCGGCCGTTGTGCGCGTGCTGCCGTTTCTTCCGCGCCACTCTGCGAGACGTATCCGCGGACGCCTCGTTGGCCCGCGCCACCTTGTTCCGCGCCCTGCCCCTGCCTGCGTTGCTGGTCAGGTCGATCTCGCCCGACAGGTCGACTACGGGCACCCCGAGCAGCTCAACCGCGTCAATAATGTCCTCAAGGTCCCTCGGGTGCCTGGTGCTGCGGTCAAGGTCGACGGTAAGCGCCCCGTCGGCCTGGCCCTGGTACAGCATCTGGATAGCCCGCCAGAACTCGGGCCGTCTCGGCCTGCGCTGACGTGCCCCGTTCCACGGCTCCCCAGCGGGCAGGGTCACCATGCGGACGTTGAACGCCGACACGTCGTTCTCGATGATGTGATGAGTTTCAGGCGGGCCGATCGTCCATCCGAGGTCGGCCGCCAGGTTCAGCAGATCGCTGACCTGAGACTGGACACCCTCGGTGTCCAGCTCGCGAGGTCCCTCAGGCGTGATCACGAACTCGGCGCGGGAGATACGCGCCAGGATCAGCCCGCATGAGGGTTTCATGCCGCCGAGCGTATCGGCCGAAGCCTAACTAGCGCTACGCCACGGCGTCACGCAAGGTTGACTACCGCTGCCAGCCAAGACCCCCAGAGGGCTGATGAGAGGTGCGCGAGATCACGCTCAGCTCCCTCAGGTCGTCTAATCCTCGCTATGCGCTGACGTTGGCCCGCTGGGTGTGCTCGCTGCCCGCGCCGCCGGCCACGTAGGACAGCACCGACGGCGGCAGCGCCCGCTCGGCCCGCGCCTCGAGCTCGGCGAACGCCATCGGGAAGCTGGGCAGGACCCCCTGCAGCCCGGCCAGGTAGATCTCCAGCTGATAGTCCCCGAAGGCGGTCACCTGGACATCAAAGCACACGCTGAGCTGCAACCGTTCTGCACCTAGCCAGGGACCCGGGCGGCTACCCGGCCGGGGGATCGTAACGGGTATGGGTCGACGAGCCAACGTCACTGGGGGTGCCAGGAGATGAGCAGCAACAGCCGTACCGCGGTCTCGGCCGAACTCGGCCTGGGGCTAGTCGGCCCAGAGCACACAATCGTGCCGCTGATGGCCAGCCTGTACTACAGCTGTCAGGACCCGTACGCGGTCAAGATAGCGTTCCACGTAGGCACGGACGAACCGGTGGAGTGGGTCCTCGCCCGCGATCTGATCGCGGCATCCTTGCACTCTCGCGAGGGGGTCGGGGACGTCAAGGCCTGGCCATCAGCGGCATCAGAGCAGGGCCCGAAGACGCTGAACATCTCGATGACGTCCCCGTTCGGCCACGCCCAGTTCGAGGCCAGCGCGGCGGCGTTCGAGACGTTCCTGGCCCGGACCTACGAGCTGGTCGCGGACGGCGACGAGTCCGAGTACATGGACTTCGACGCCGAGCTCACCGAACTGCTCGGCCAGGCGTAAAGCTCACCAGGCCCCGGCGGACGGGGGCGGGATCACCGGGGGGACGATCGCCTCGATCAGGTGCGGGCCTGGTTCGGCGTAGGCCTCGCGCAGCGCCCGGTCCAGCTCCTCAGCCGTGGTCACGCGGCGGGCCGGGACGCCGAGGCCCGTACTGAGCTGGGTGAAATCCGGGGTGGGGGCGGACAGGTCCAGCATCCGGGCGGCCCGCTCCCCCGCCTGCCCGGCCCCCATCTCGCCAGCCCGGGTGCGGGCCAGTTCCATCCGCAAGATCGCGTAGGCGGCGTTGTTGATCAGCACGGTGGTGACGTCGAGCCGTTCCCGCGCCTGGGTCCACAGCGCCTGGATCGTGTAGAGCGCGCTGCCGTCGGCCTCCAGCGACAGGACCGGCCGGTCCGGAGCGGCGATGGCCGCGCCGGTCGCGGCGGGCATGCCCTGGCCGATCGAGCCGCCGGTGAGCGAGAGCAGGGTGTGCCGCGGGGCGGCGGCCAGAGCCATGGGGAACGCGAACCCCGAGGTGTTGGCCTCGTCGGAGATAATGGCGTGCTCGGGCAGCGACGCGGCGATCGTGTTGGCCAGGCTGATCGCGTTCAGCGGGCCCGGCTCGGCCGGCGGCGGCGGCGCGGCCTCCGTGAGGACCGGCTTGGTGCCGGCCGCGACCTGGTCCGCGAGTAGCTCGAGGGCGGCTTCGGCGTCCTGGTCGGGTTCGGCCAGGGTGGTGACTGTGCAGCCGGGTGGCGCCAGGTCGCTGGCCCGGTCCGGGTAGGCGAAGAACGACACCGGCGAGCGGGCACCGGCCAGGATGAGGTTGTCCACGCCGGCCAGCTGGGCTTCGGCCTGCTCGGCCAGGTAGGCCAGCCGGTCCACGCCCGGCACCCCGGCGCCGCGCTCGAGCCGCGCCGGGAACGTCTCGGCCAGCAGCCGCGCGCCGGTCGCGACGCTGATCCGGCTGGCCGCCCGCAGGCCGCGCTCGGACAGGGCCGTCCCGCCGAGGAGAAGCATGGTGTGGGAGTCTAGGAGTCGACTATGGTCGACCATCGATGCCAAGCCGAGGGCGGGGGCGGGGGCGGGGGTGCGGGGCGGGGCTGGGGTTGCGCCGTCGCTCCAGGAGACGTCGGCGGGGAGGACCAGGGTGGCGATCTGGCCGGACTGGGCCGCGGCCACGGCGCGCATTGCGTCCTGGGCTAGGTCGCGGGTGGTTCCGCTGGTGTGCACCCAGCCGGAGACCGTTCGGGCCAATGCCTCGATGTCGGACTGCAGGGGCGCGTCGTAGCGGGCGTGGCCGGTGGCGTGCGCGCCGACGATGACGACGACCGGGGTCCGGGCCCGGCGGGCGTTGTGCAGGTTGGCCAGGCCGTTGGCCAGGCCCGGCCCGAGGTGCAGGAGCACGGCGGCGGGTTTGCCGGCGATCCGGGCGTACCCGTCGGCGGCGCCGGTGGCGACGCCCTCGAACAACGCCAGCACCCCGCGCATCTCGGGCACCGCGTCCAGCGCGCCGACGAAGTGCATCTCCGACGTGCCCGGGTTCATGAAGCACACGTCGACACCCGCGCCGGTCAGGCTGCCGACGAGGGCCTGGGCGCCGATCATGGAGAACCGCTCACTGTCACCGCTCGATCGTAGGCCTGGTCAGGACGGCCAGGTCCAGTTAGCCACCTCGGGGGCGTCCTCGCCCTGCTCGCGGGTGTAGGCGCGGGCCGAGATGCGCTTGTCGACCATGAGCTGGCGGACGTGGCCGGCCGAGGAGGACAGGTCGGGTACCCGGTCGATCACGTCCATGACCAGGTGGTAGCGGTCCAGGTCGTTCAGCATGACCATGTCGAAGGGCGTGGTGGTGGTGCCCTCCTCCTTGTAGCCGCGGACGTGGAAGTTTCTGTGCCCGCTGCGCCGGTAGGTCAGCCGGTGGATGAGCTGCGGGTACCCGTGGTAGGCGAAGATCACCGGCCGGTCGGCGGTGAACAGGGCGTCGAACTCGGCGTCGGACATGCCGTGCGGGTGCTCGGTCTCGGACTCCAGCCGCATCAGGTCGACCACGTTCACCAGCCGCACCTTGAGCTCGGGCAGGTGCTCGCGGATCAGCGCCACCGCGGCCAGCGCCTCCAGGGTCGGGACGTCGCCGGCGCAGGCCATCACCACGTCGGGTATGCCGGGCGCGTCGTTCGAGGCCCACTCCCAGATGCCGGCGCCGCGGGTGCAGTGGATGATCGCGTCGTCCATGGACAGCCAGGTCGGGTTGGGCTGCTTGCCGGCCACGATCACGTTGACGTAGTTCCGGGAGCGCAGGCAGTGGTCCGTCACGGACAGCAGCGTGTTCGTGTCCGGTGGCAGGTAGACCCGGATGACTTCGGCCTTCTTGTTCACCACGTGGTCGATGAAACCGGGGTCCTGGTGGCTGAAGCCGTTGTGGTCCTGCCGCCAGACCAGCGAGGAGAGCAGGTAGTTGAGCGAGGCGACCGGGCGCCGCCACGGTATGCCGCGGGTGACCTTCAGCCACTTGGCGTGCTGGTTGAACATCGAGTCGATGATGTGGATGAACGCCTCGTAGCAGTTGAACAGGCCGTGCCGCCCGGTCAGCAGGTAGCCCTCCAGCCACCCCTGGCACATGTGCTCGGACAGCACCTCGATCACCCGGCCGGCCTGCGCCACGTGGTTGTCCCCCGGCACGATCACGCCCTCGAACTGCTTGTCCGTCGCCTGGTAGGCGTCGGACAGCCGGTTGGATTCGGTCTCGTCCGGGCCGAACAGCCGGAAGTTCGACGGGTTGTCCCTGATCACGTCGCGCAGCCAGGCGCCGAGCACCCGGGTGGCCTCCGAGGTGGTCGCGCCCGGCGCGGGCACGTCCACGGCGTAGTCGCGGAAGTCGGGCAGCCGCAGGTCGCGCAGGAGCAGGCCCCCGTTGGCGTGCGGGTTCGCGCCCATCCGCCGGTCGCCGACCGGGGCCAGCGCGGCCAGTTCACCGATCAGGGCCCCGTTCGCGTCGAACAGTTCCTCGGCGTGGTAGGAGCGCATCCACTCCTCGAGCTGGGCCAGGTGCTCCGGGTTCTGCCGGGCCGCGGCGAGCGGGACCTGGTGCGCCCGCCAGGTGCCCTCCACCGGCAGGCCGTCGACCACCTTGGGCCCGGTCCAGCCCTTGGGGGTGCGCAGCACGATCACCGGCCAGGCGGGCCTGCTCAGGTCGCCCTCGACGCGGGCGCGGTGCTGGATGGCGCGGATCTCGGCGAGGACCGCGTCCATGGTCGCGGCGAGCTGCTGGTGCACCAGCTTGGGGTCGTCGCCCTCCACCGTGTACGGGGTGTACCCGTAGCCGCGCAGCAGCGATTCCAGCTCCTCGCGCGGGATCCTGGCCAGCACGGTCGGGTTGGCGATCTTGTAGCCGTTCAGGTGCAGGATCGGCAGCACCGCGCCGTCGTTGACCGGGTTGAGGAACTTGTCCGAGTGCCAGCTGCCGGCCAGCGGCCCGGTCTCGGCCTCGCCGTCGCCGATCACGCACGCCACGAGCAGGTCCGGGTGGTCGAACGCCGCCCCGTAGGCGTGCACCAGCGAGTAGCCGAGCTCGCCGCCCTCGTGGATGGAGCCGGGCGTCTCCGGGGCCGCGTGCGAGGGGATGCCGCCGGGGAAGGAGAACTGCCTGAACAGCCGGGCCATCCCCGCGATGTCCTGGGTGACGCCCGGGTAGAGCTCGCTGTAGGTGCCCTCCAGGTAGGTGTTGGCCACCATCCCGGGGCCGCCGTGGCCGGGACCGCAGATGTAGATGGCGTTCAGGTCCTGGTTCCGGATGACCCGGTTGAGGTGCGCGTAGATCAGGTTCAGGCCGGGCGTGGTGCCCCAGTGGCCGAGCAGCCGGGGCTTGACGTGCTCCGGGCGAAGGGGTTCGGCCAGCAGCGGGTTGCCGAGCAGGTAGATCTGCCCCACCGACAGGTAGTTGGCAGCGCGCCACCAGGCGTCGATTGCGTCGAGTTCGGATACGGTCAGCGGCCCGGGCTCAGTCATGGGTCAAGAGTAGGGAAGGAAGGTTAACGCAACCTGCGCAGGTATGGGTCCTGCGGCGGGGAGGGCTCCACCTTGACCCGGGCGCTGCTCACGGCCGGGCCGTCCAGGCCCAGCTCGAGCTCGGCGACCTCGGGCAGGTCGTCGGCCAGCCGGGACACCCGCAGGAGCAGGTCGTGGAGCACGTCGAGGTCCGGGCGCGACCTGGTGAGGTACGCAGCATCGACGTCGGTGAGGGGGGTAAACCGGGCCGTTCGGTATGAATCTCCCGCTTCGAGCCTGACCAGCGGGCCGAACACCCGGTCGCCGGCCACCCGCACCACCACCCTCGGGGTCCCCGAGGGGTCCGCCATCGGGATCCCGTAGCAGGCCAGCAGCGCGGCGGCCCGGACCGGGCCGAGCCAGCCGGAGGCCTGGACCAGCGCGCGGGCGTCGGCGGTCCTGACGCCGGGGAGGTCGGGGACCTGGCCGCGGGGGGCGGCCCGCCAGGCGCCGTAGCCGGCCGCGCGGGCCACGGCCCGCACCGCGGCCTCCGGCGACCCGTAGGCCGGTATCCGGTTGTCGATGAGCCGAACGGACTCCGGCTGCGTCAGCACGACGGCGGCGAGCGGCTTGGCCACGGTCGCTTCCCGAATCGCCGCCTCCAGGTCACCGGTAGCCCCGGTGGGCAGCACGATCGCGACGACGGCGTGCACCTCGTCGTCCGCGGCGAGCTGCTCCAGGGTCTCGCGGAAGGCTCCGGCCTGCACCGGGGTAGGAATTTCTGCCAGGCCGCGCACCCGCAGGCCGGCGCTGGTTCCGGCGCGCGCGGCGAGCTGGCCGGCGCTGCGGACGTTGGACAAGATGGCCACCGTGCGCCCGGCCGGAACGGGCTGGGTGGCCAGCAGCGCGGCGGCCTCGACCAGCTCGCCGAAGCCGCCGGTCGTGATGACGCCGGCCTGGTCGAACAGCGTCTCCTGGAAGGGTGTTGCTTCGGCCAGCACGGTATCGGCCAGCACGGTGAGGACGGGCAGCTTCGCGCCGACCCGGCGGGCGGTCCGGGCGAACTTGCGCGGGTTGCCGAACGACTCCAGGTAGAGCACGGCCAGCCTGGTCTGGTCGTCGCGCTCCCACCAGAGCAGCATGTCGTTGCCGGACACGTCGAGCTTGTCGCCGACCGAGGCGAACGACGAGATCCCGATGCCGAGCCGGGACAGGTGGTCGACCAGGGCAAAGCCGAGGCCGCCGGACTGCATGACCAGGCCGGTCACGCCGGGCCTGGCCGGGCGGGCGGCGAACGTGGCGTCCAGGCCGAGGCCGGGCACGGCCACCCCGAAGCAGTCCGGGCCGACCAGGCGCATGCCGTGGCGGCGGCAGGTCGCCAAGAGGCCGGCGCTCTGCGTTGTGTCGAGCCCTGACGTGATCACGACCAGGGATTTGACGCCGCGCTGGCCGCACTGCGCGGCCACCTCGAGCACCTGGGCGGCGGGCACGGCGATCACCGCCAGGTCGGCCGGCTCGGGCAGGTCGAGCGGTGAGGCCAGGGTCGGCTCGCCGCCGACCTGGGCCGCGCGCGGGTTCACCACGTAGAGCCGGCCGCGGTACCCGGCGGCCCTGATGTTGTCCAGGATGGCCCGGCCCACCGTGCCGCGGCGCCGGCTCGCGCCGATCACCGCGACCGACTCGGGCGCGAAGACGTGCCGCAGGCTGGCCACGTCCGCGCTGCGCTCCCGCTCGGCCACGGCGTCCAGGTAGCTGTCGCGGTCCTGGCCGTCCTGGCCGGGCAGCGGGAAGGTCAGCTCGATGACGCCGTCGTGGTAGCGGCGCCGCACCGGCAGGCCGGCGTCGGCGAAGACGCTCAGCATGGCCTGGTTGTCGGACAGGGTCTCGGCCGTGAACGTGCCGATCCGGCGGCTCCTGGCCAGCGAGACCAGGTGCTCGAGCAGCAGGGTCGCGATGCCCCTGTGGTGCATGTGGTCGGCCACGGCGAACGCGACCTCGGCCGTGTGCGGGTCGTCCCCGGGCGGCACGTAGCTGGCCACCCCGACCACCTCGCCGTTCGCCACGGCCAGCAGCGCCGCGCTGCCCGGCTTGGGGTTGCGGCAGATCCGCCGGGCCTCGATCTCGGCCGAGTGCCGGCTCACGTTGAAGAACCGCAGGTAGCTGTTGTCCCGGGACATCGCCTCGTGCATGGCCTTGACCGCGTCGAAGTCGGCCGGGACGGCCGGGCGGATCTCGACCGTGGTCCCGTCGGCCAGCAGCGCGTACACCGCGGTTGGAGGCTGCGCCATGATCACATCCTCTCGCGGCGCCTGCGTCGATGGCTGGGTGCACTGCGAGAATGACTCCATGAGCTTCAGCGTCCAGTCCGAGGTCGGCCCGCTCCGCCAGGTGATCGTGCACCGGCCCGGGCTCGAGCTGTCCCGGCTGACCCCGCGGAACGTCGGCGAGCTGCTCTTCGACGACGTGCTGTGGGCCGGGCGGGCCAGGGAGGAGCACGACGCCTTCGCCGGCGTGCTCGGGGCCCGGGGCGTTCGGGTCCATTACTACGGGCAGTTGCTGGCCGAGACGCTGGAGGTTCCGGACGGCCGGGCCTTCGTGCTGGACCGGCTGTGCGTGTCCGAGATGCTCGGCCCGAACCTGGCCGGGCCGGTGCGGCGGCTCTTCGACGACCTCGACGGTCCCGCGCTGGCCGAGTTCCTGGTCGGCGGCGTGCTCAAGGCGGACCTGCACCCGGCCCGGCCGCACAGCCTGACCTGGGACGTGCTGCACGCGGACGACTTCGTGCTGCCGCCGCTGCCGAACCACCTGTTCCAGCGGGATAACTCCTGCTGGATCTACCACGGGGTCTCGGTCAACCCGATGGCCAAGCCCGCCCGGCAGCGCGAGTCGCTGCACAGCCGGGCCATCTACCGCCATCACCCGATGTTCGCCCAGGCCGACTTCACCTGGCACTACGGCGACACCGACGCCAAGCACATGCCCGCCACCGTGGAGGGCGGCGACGTGCACGTGCTCGGCCACGGCGCGGTGATGATCGGGATGGGCGAGCGGACCACGCCGATGGCGGTCGAACTGCTGGCCCAGGCTCTGTTCCGCAGCGGCCAGGTCAGCGCGGTGATCGCGGTCGAGCTCCCGATCTCCCGCGCCATGATGCACCTCGACACCGTGATGACCATGGTGGACCGCGGCACGTTCGTGCTGTACCCCTACCTCGATCCGCTGCTGCGGTCGTGGACCGTCACGCCGGACGCTAACGGCGGCCTGACCGTGAGGCTCAACGAGAGCCTGTGGGGCACCGTGGCGGAGGTGCTCGGCATGGACAAGGTGACCGTGCTGACCACCAACGAGGACGCCCGAGCGGCCGAACGGGAACAATGGGACGACGGCAACAACTACCTGGCCATCGCGCCCGGCGTGATCGTCGGCTACGAGCGGAACGTCGCCACCAACGCCATGCTGCGCCAGCACGGCATCGAGGTGATCTCGATCGCGGGCAGCGAGCTGGGCCGCGGCCGCGGCGGGCCGCGCTGCATGAGCTGCCCGATCGAGCGCGAGCCTGCCTAGGACGGCACCACCGCCACCGGGCCGTGCGCGTGGTTCAGCAGGGCGTGCCGCACCGAGCCGGGACCCGGCGCGCCGGGGCGCCTGCCGATGACCACCAGGTCCGCCCGGGCGGACAGCCCGGCCAGCGCGCGGGCCGGGTGACCGTGCACGACTTCGTGAGTGACCGGCACATCCGGGTACTTGGCCCGGCACTCGTCGAGCAGGCCGGCCAGCGCCGTGGCGGCGTCCGCTGCGGCCTGGGCGCTGGATTCGGTGAAGAACTGGCCGGCCCGGGAGATCTCGGTCTGCGGCGTGTGCCAGGCGTGCACCGCGTGCAGGCTCGCGTGCCGCAGGCTGGCCTCCTCGATCGCGAAGGTGAGCGCGTCGCGGCAGCTATCGGTGTCGGCGACGCCGACGCCGATGAGCCCGTGCGGGACCGGTGGCTCGTCCCGGATGACCGCGACCGGGCTGGACGCGTGGCTGGCGGCGTACCGGCTGACCGAGCCGAGCAGCAGGGCGGTGAAAGCGCCGGTGCCGCGCGAGCCGAGCACCAGCATCAGCGCGCCCGCCCCGCTCTCGGTGACGGCCTGCGCCGTCGGCCCGGTCAGCTCGTCGGTGTCGATCAGCACGCCGGCGGCTGCCTTGGCGGCCCGTTCGGCCGCCATGGCCAGCGCCCGGTCACGGTCTTCGACGAGAACGTCGGTTACCGTCTCGTACTCGCCCGCGCTCGTGTGCGGCCTCATCCGGGGCAGCAGCCCCGCGGTGGCCACGATCCGCAGCGGGGCACCGCGCAGGGCCGCTTCCCTCGCGGCCCAGCCGACCGCCTGCAGTGATTCCTCAGAACCGTCCGTACCGGCCACGATGGGCTTCGATGCCATGGCTCGTCCTCCTTAGGGCGCGTGGTCCTTGGGCGCGTCGTCCTCAGGGCACGTCGTTCGCGCACCGCCATCATGACCGGGCGGCCGCGGGTACGGCTAGTGCCGGCCCGGTAGTGCCGCCCCGGCGGGCGGCCGGCCCCGGCGGGCGCACGTCCCCGGCGGGCGGCCGGCATTCTTGCCATGCCAGAATTGCGCGGAATCGACACGGAGTACGCTCTTGCCACCAGAGCATCGGCGAAGCGACGCGAAATTGTTGCGAATTTCGGCTCTGTTGCACGGAGCCCTGTGTGCCTAAGATCATCGGCAGGGGTACAGGGCCGCGGTAGTGACTGAGTAAAAAGGAGATTGACATGCCTGGCATCGTTGTCGGAGTCGATGGCTCCGGTCATTCCCGCAAGGCCCTGGAAAGGGCCGTGGCCGAAGCAGTGGCCCACGACGCCTCGCTCACCGTGCTCACCGTCCACCAGGCCGTCCGCGACGTATACGGCAGCGCCTCCCACTACCCGGATGACGCCGCCCTGACCGACAAGGCCAAGGAGGCGGCCCAGGCGGAAACCGACCAGGTGCTGGCCGCGCTCGGCTCCCAGCCGGAATCGGTCACGGTCACCGCGGTGCACGGCCTGCCGGTCGACGAGCTCATCAAGGCGAGCCAGGGCGCCGACATGCTGGTCCTGGGCCGGCGCGGCTTCGGCGGTTTCGCCCGGCTGATGATGGGCTCGGTGACCGACCAAGTCAGCCGGCACGCGCACTGCGCGGTCCTGATCGTGCCGCCGGCCGAATAGGGCCCGGTTCAGCGAGCGCCATTCAGCGGGTCGAGTGGGCTCCGGTCATCATGGCCGCGAGGTCCTCGGGATGCAGGAAGGAGGGGGGCGGCGGCGGGCCCCAGGCGAACAGCCCCCGCGCCCCCTCCAGATCCTCCGGCGTCCAGAGCTGGTCGTCGACGATGCAGTCCATGTCGCTGTAGTACTCGGAGAAGTTGCCCGCCGGGTCCTTGAGGTACCAGAAGAAGTTCGAGCCCGCGTAGTGCCGGCCGAGGCCCCACACGTGTCGTTCTGGCCTGCCCTCGAGCATCGCTTGCGCCCCGCGGCCCACGTCGTCCACGTCGTCCACCTGCCAGGACGTGTGGTGCAGGAAGCTCACCGGCGCGGCCAGGACCAGCACGTTGTGATGGTCGGTGGAGCAGCGCATGAACGCGCCGACGCCCTTGATCCGGTCGCTGACCTTGAACCCGAGGCCTTCGGTGAAAAAGGCGGTCGAGGCGGCGTAGTCGGTGCTGCCGAGCACGGCGTGGCCGAGCTTGCGCGGGCGCACCCGGTCGGGCCGGGTGAACCCGGGCGCCCGGGTGTCCGGCCGGTCGAGCCGGCCCGGGCCGTTGTAGGCGGTGGCCGGGATCGCGTCCTGCCGGATCCGCGGCGCCACATCGAGGACGACGCGGGTGCCGGTGACGGGTTCGGTGGCTTTCATGCTGGTCCCGTTTTGTTCCGACGGCACGCCGAGGGCGGCCAGGCCGGCCGCGGCCCGGGCCAGGTCGTCCACGTCGTCGGCGCCGACCCGCAGCTCGAGCAGGCGCCGAACGGGCGCGGGCAGCAGCCGCAGCTGCCGGCCGGCGTCGGCGGTGCTGAACCAGCCGTCGTCGGCCGGGGTGAGCCCGAAGTCGGTGTAGTAGGCGGCGGTTTCACCGATATTCGGCACTCCGATGGTGACCGATAGCAGGCTGTGCAGGCTCATCGCGGTCCTCCTTCCAGGGTCCTCGGTCCAGGGTCCTCGGTCCAGTGTCCGCCGCGGGAACCGGTGCGCCCATACCCCGAGGGGAATGTTTAGGGGTCCGCCGTTGTCGATACCCCTACGGGTATTGACTGCGAGGAGGCAGACGATGGCGACGGTCGAGCTGACGGCCGAGAACTTCAACTCGACGGTGACCGGAGGCGATCTCGTCCTGGTCGACTTCTGGGCCGAGTGGTGCCCGCCGTGCCGGATGTTCGGGCCGGTCTTCGAGAAGGCATCCGAAAAGCACCCGGACGCGGTGTTCGGCAAGGTCGACACCGAGGCGCAGCCGGAGGTGGCGGCGACCTTCAACATCACCTCCATTCCCACCCTGATGATCATCCGCGACAACATCGTGCTGTACGCCCAGCCGGGCGCGCTGCCGGAGAAGGCACTCGAGGAGCTGATCACCAAGGCCGAGGCCATCGACATGGACGAGGTCCGGGCCAGCGTGGCCCAGGCCCAGGCTGCGAGTGAGACCCGGGGTGAGGCTCCGGCTGCCGGGGCTCCGGCTGCCGGGGCTCCGGCTGAGGCTCGGGCCAAGGCCTGAACGCCCGTTGCGCGAACGCATAGACGGCGCCGTAGGCCAGTAGGGCGCTCCGTGTCACAGGGCGGGTTTCCTCACGCGACAGCGACGCCTCGTACGGCACTTCCGTCACTGAGGCCCCGCCTCCGGGAAGCGCATGGCCAACCAGTTCATGATCGCGAAGGGTTTACTACTCCCTGCGGTAGTAAAGCCTTCGCGATCATGGTGAACCGCTGGCGTGGGCGGCGGCTAGGGCGGTGCGGATCGTTTCGGCGCTGGCGGGGCGGCCGGTCTCCGAGGAGAAGGGGCCGTACGGGGCGCCGTAGACCGGGGTGTCCGGTTCCTGGTGCCAGCTGTCGGCGAGGGTGCCTGCGTCGACGGAGTCGTAGCCGATCGAGTCGAGGTAGGCGGTGACCGCGGCCTTGGCGGCCGCGTCGTCGCCGGCGATGGGCAGGGCGGTGCGGTCCGGGGCGCCGGACGGGCGGCCCAGCGAGGCCAGGTGCCGGTAGTAGATGTTGTTGAAGACCTTCACCACGTGCGCATCCGGCAGGTGGTGCTGGAGCAGGCCGCTGCTGGTGAGCGCGCCGGTGTCGATCACCTCGATCTGGCCGTCGCGCTGCGGGTAGTAGTTGCCGGTGTCCAGGACCGGCTTGCCCGCCAGCGGTTTGGCCGGGACGTCGCCGATGGCCTTGACCGGGATGCTGACCACCACCAGGTCGCCCGCCTCGGCGGCTTGCCCGACGGTGGCGGCGGTGGCGAGCGGGCCGAGTTCGGCCACGAGATCCTGCAGCGTTTCCGGGCCGCGGGAGTTGCTCAGCACTACCTGGTGCCCGGCCGCCACGCTAAGCCGGGCCACGGTACTGCCGATCATCCCGCAGCCGATGAAGCCGATAGTCGTCATGCCCGGTGCCAACCCCGGGCCGCCCCGGGTCATTCCTGTGCGCGCAGCGCGCCGGTCACGGCGTCGGTGACCTCGGCAAAGCTCAGCCCGAGTCGGCGGGCGACGCGGGCAACCTGCCGCGCGACCTGGCCGGACGGCAGCCCGGCGACCAGCGGGGCGGCGGCGTGCAGCGCGGCGAACTTCCCGTCGGGGAACACGAGCCAGCGTTCGAACGGCGCCACCGTCTCGTCGACCACCAGGTCGACGAGGGGCACGCCGGCGTCGAGCCGCCGGGCCAGCGCCCGGCTGCCGCGTTCGCGCCGGAATCCGGCCGGGTCCTGGCCCGCCGGCAGGACGGCGGCGACGGCATGGTCGGTCACGCCGCGAAGCAGGTGATGGGCCCGCACTGCGGCCTGGCGGCCCGCCTGGTCCGCGTCGAAGGCCACGACCACACCGGCCCGGCGCAGGTCGCATGTCCGGGCGAGCAGGGTGACCTGGGTGGGGGTCAGCGCGGTGCCGCAGGGCGAGACGCCAGCGTATGAGCCGGCCGCACTCACCGCGATCGCGTCCAGCGGGCCCTCGACCAGCACCGGCCGCGCCCCCGCGGCCAGCGCCCGCCGTCCCTCGTACAGGCCGAAGAGCAGGCTGCCCTTGCGGTACAGGCCGGTCGTCCGGCTGTTGAGGTAGACCGGCCCGGGTCGGCTCCCGCCCGGGCGGGTGCGTCCGGTGAAGCCGGCGAGCGTCCCGTCCGGCCAGCGGATCCCGAACATGGCCCGGTCCCTGAAGAAGTCGACGAGCACGCCGCGCCTAGTCCGCCGGGCCAGCCCTGCGGCCTGGATGGCGGTGTCGCCGTAGCCGAGGTCGCGCAGGTGGACGGTGAGCACGCGCCAGCCGGCCGGGGCGTAGCCCACCGTCCACGGCCGCAGCGCCCGTTCGCCGAACCCGCGTCCGGCCAGGTAGGCGGGGACCCAGCTGCCGGCCAGCCGGGCGGCGAAGAAACGGGCCGCGGCCAGCGTGAGCCCGCCCGCCAGTGGTTCGCCGGGCAGCGGGTCGCCGGGCAGCGGGTCGCCGGGGCGGGGTTCGCCCGGCTGGGCCTCGAGCTGAGTCATATCGATCCTTTGTTCGATTATAGCCCCGCCGAACGCCGGACATGCCACGGGCCTGACCGGGGGTTCCCGGCCAGGCCCGCTGGGGGCTGGTTAGCGCATCGGCTCGGCGGCGAGCTCGTCGACGGTGGCGAGCTCGGCCTGCGCCACGGTGGGCTCAGACACGGTGGGTTCAGACACGGTGGGTTCAGACACTGCGCGCCCCCGCGGGCGCAGGGTCAGGTAGCTGACCGCGACGCCGGCCGCCATCAGGGCGATCGTGACGAGCAGGCCGGTGTGGTAGCCGTCCAGGAAGGCGTGCACCGGGTCCGCCCCGCCGCGGGCCGAGGCGCCCTGCGCGGTCCGCAGCACGGCCCCGATCACCGTGATGCCGAGCAGGCCCGCGACCTCACGCGAGGCGTTGAGCAGCGCGGAGGCGACGCCGGCCACGGAGGACGGGGTGGCGGCCATGACCGCGTTGGTGAGCGGCACGTTCATCAGGCCGGCGCCGGCGCCGAACAGCATGAACCCGGGCAGCAGGCTGGTGTAGTGCGCGCTCAGGCCGAGCCGGGCGAACAGGACCAGGCCGACGACCATGAGCAGCATCCCGGCGGCCACCGTGCGGTGCGCTCCGGCCCGCGCCTCGATCCGCGGGGCGATGCCGGCGAACACGGCGACGCACAGGGCCATCGGCACGAACGCCAGGCCGGCCTCGACCGGCGAGAAGCCGAGGGTCTGCTGCAGGTACAGCGAGGTGAAGAAGTAGATGCCGAGGATCCCGAAGGCCCAGATCATCATGGTGCCGCTGCCGCCGCTGAACTCGCGGCTCCGGAACATCTTCAGGTCCACCATCGGGTGGGCCGAACGGGACTCGATGGCCAGGAAGGCCCCGGCGGAGGCGGCGGCCAGCGCGAACGCCCCCAGGATGCGCGGCGCGGTCCAGCCGCTCACGTTGCCCTCGATCAGGGCGTAGGTCAGGGCGAACAGGGCCAGCGCGGAGGTCGCCAGGCCAGGCAGGTCGAGCTGGCGCGCCGCGGATTCGGCCCGCGACTCGGCCACGTAGAACATCGTGATGACGAAGGTGAGCACGCCCACCGGCACGTTGATCAGGAAGATCCAGCCCCAGTGCAGGTGCTGGCTGATCAGGCCGCCGAGCGCCGGGCCGGTCGCCAGGGCCAGCGCCCCGGCCGCGGCCCAGATGCCGATGGCCATGCTCCGCTCCCTGACGTCGGTGAACGTGGCCATGATGATGGCCAGCGTGGCCGGCATGAGCAGGGCCGCCCCGATGCCCTGGATAGCCCGGCTGGCGATGAGCACGTCCCCGCTGCCGGCCAGCCCGGCGACCAGCGAGGACAGCGTGAAGACCGCCATGCCGACTCCGAACAGCCTGCGCCGCCCGAACACGTCGGCGAGCCTGCCGCCGACCAGCAGCAGCCCGGCCACGGTGAGCAGGTAGCTGCTCACCACCCACTCAAGCCCGGACACCGACAGGTGCAGGCTGTGCTGGATGGTCGGGATCGCCACGTTGACGATGTTGTTGTCCAGGTAGGTCATGAAGGCGGCCAGGCTCACGGCCGCCAGTGCCCACCAGCGCCTGGAGTCCAGGCCCTTGTCACTCGATGTCACAGTGCTCGCTGACACTGGATCGTCCTTTCCCCGGTTATCCATGTACGACGTACCTGTATGTCGTACATATACGCCGTACAAGTACTCTGTACAGCATGGCTTGTACGTTGTATAGTTGTCAAGCGATGAAGAAAGAAAATGAGCCAGACCAGGCAGAGGCCGAACGGCCCAGGCTGAGCAAGCGGACCGTGACGGAGAACGCGCTCAAGCTCGCCGACGCCGACGGGCTCGACGCGCTGACCATCCGCAAGCTCGCGCAGCACCTGGGCGTCACGCCGATGGCCCTGTACTGGCATTTCCGCAGCAAGGAGGACCTGCTCGAGGGCGTGGCCGAGCAGCTCTGGGGCGAGATCGACGTGAACACCGACCCGGCCGCGCCGTGGTGGGCCCAGCTCCAGGGGCTATTGGAGTCCCTGGTCACGGTGCTGCGCGCGCACTCGGCGGCGGCGCAGTTGCTGCTCGAGCACGAGAAGCGGAACGAGGCGGCGCTGCGCGCCATGGAGGTCACCCTCGACGTCTTGCGCCGCGCGGGGTTCGATGCCGAGCACGCCAGCGCGATCGCGCGCAGCGCGCTGTGGACCGGGATCACGCTGGTCATGAGCGAGCCGGGTTACCATCCCGAACTGCCGCCCGAGGAGCGCGAAGAGATGCAGCGGCGCAGCCAGGTTCAGCTGGCCATGCTGCCCGCGAGCAGGTACCCGCGGCTGATCGAGTGCGCGGTGCCGATGACCACCTGCGACGAGCCCGACTTCCACTACCGGTTCGGCATCGGGCTGTTCATCGACGGCGTCAAGGCCGCCGCGCAGCGCAACTCAGCCGGGGGCAACTCCGGCCGGGGCAACTCCGGCCGGGGCTCCGGCCCGGCTACAGGCGATACGCGTAGCGAATGAACCCGGTGAAGCGCGCCACCTTGTCGTAGAGCACGCGGGCCCTGGCGTTGCTCTCCTGGGTGTGCCAGTAGAACCGGTCCGCCCCGCGCTCCCGGGCCGCCGCGGCCACCGCCTCGATCAGGGCCCGGGCCGCGCCGCGGCCGCGCGCCGCCTCGTCGGTGAACAGGTCCTCCAGGTAGCAGGCCTCACCGGACCAGACCGCGGGGTGGAAGAAGTAGTGCGCGATGCCGACCAGCCGCCCGTCGAGCCGGGCGCCCAGGCCGAACAGTTCGGTCCCGGCCGCCAGCCGCTGCCAGGTCCGCTCGTACGCTTCGTCCGGCTCCGACTCGGAGTAGAACGCCTTGTAGCCGCGGGCGAGCTCTTCCCACGCGGCGCGGTCCCCGGGGCGCAGCGGGCCTATTTCGATCATGGACACATCCTCACACGCGGGTCAGCGGGGGCCCGGCGGCTCGCTAGGGAGCCGTGGACAGGTCCATCTCGAACTCGACCACGACCTCGTCCTTGAGCTTGAGCGCGCCGAAGAAGCCGGTGTACGGCTTGATGCCGAACCCGGTCTGGGCCAGCGTCACGCTCCCCCGGTAACGGCCGGAGCCGGAATCGGTCAGCTGCAGCCGGGCCGGCTGCGTCTTGCCGCTGAGGGTGACCGTGCCCTCGATGGCGGGGGCGTTCGGGATGATCCGCGACGAGGCGAAGGTCGCGGTGCCGCTGCCCAGGATCTTGCCCATCTGCTTCTTGATCTCCCGGCGGTCGCGGTCGGTGAGCGGCACGGCGCCGCCCGTTCCCTCGCGGACCTCGAGCGAGCCCAGGTCGAGTTCGGCGCTGACCGTGGCCGCGGACTCGCCGCCATCGCTCTCGGCGGGCACCTCGACCCGCGCGGACCATCGGGTGACCTCGATGGTCAGGTCGTGCCCGGCCTTGGCGGCCAGCCCGGCCCGGCCGGTCTTGATGACGACGCGCCCCGTGTCAGGCCCGAGGCGGAAATTGCCTGAAGTTGCAGCCACGGGGCCACCGTAGGCGGTCGGACGGCAAAGGTCTACTACCGGTGGCGGCGAAGGGCTCGTTAGATCAGGGCAGGGGGAAGTCGCCGAACAGCTCGCGGATCCGGCGCAGGTCACGCAGCCGTGGCTCGGTGGCGCCGCCGACCCAGCGGCTGACCGTCTTCACCGAGACGCCGAGCTGCTTCGCGGCCACCTCCATCGTCATGCCCTCGCGGCGGAGCACGTTTCCCATCCAGTCGGCGAACGCCGTATCGTCGCCGCCGGCCATCGGAGCCGGACCGCCCCGGCCGGCCGCCGCGGCCTTCATGTCCGAGGCCTGGTTCTTCAGCAGCGAGGCCAGGGCATCGATGCCCGCGGGCGAGCTGACCTGAGCCCCGGAGCGGAGCACGTCGACCTCGACGTGGTCGGGGAAGATCCTGAAGGACACGTTGATGGCACCGGTCGGGCCGGCCGCCTCGAGCAGCGCGTGGGCCACGGTCTCGCCCACCTCGCGGTTATCTTCCTCGGTCAGCGGGGACTGGGCCAGGCAGCGCTTGACGAAATCCCGGACGTCAGGAATAGAAGAGGGGCGCGCGGGGAACGTCTGCGACAGGACCACGACGGGTACAACTTCGATGTTGTCGCTGATCCAGTCGGCCTGCTTCTCCATCGCCGCCCTCCGGTTCGCGCGGATCACGGTATCCGCCCGGTGCGCGCAGTCACCGGGTATGACATGAGAGTACGTGGGAAAGGGCACCTGAGACGAGCCGGACCAGATAGACATATGTGTCCAGCTGCCCGACGGTTCTGTCTTGAGATCTCACCTGGACAGGAATAACCTGTTGGAGCCGGTGATGGTCCCGTCGCCTTCCGCCGGCATATTGTGAACATGTGATGAGCGGTGAGCGGGCCGGCGCATCTCGCCGGCGACTTGCTGAGGCACGCCGGGAATGGTCTCGCGTGGCCCAGCGACACCGCACATCCCGATCGCGCATGACCTTAACCAAGGCACCCGCAGATACGGGTCGCCTAGCGAAGGGGTGGCCGCTATGACCCAGGCCGCGGAGGATCCTGTCCTGCATATTCTCTGGATGAACGGAGGCCTCGGCTGCGACGGGGACTCAGTGGCGCTGACCGCCGCTACCCAGCCCAGCATCGAGGAGATCGTGCTTGGCGCCCTGCCGGGCTTGCCCACGGTCGCGGTGCACTGGCCGCTGATCGACTTCGAGTGCGGCCCCGAGCAGGGCGCGGACAACTTCATCGAGTGGTGGCACAAGGCCGACCGGGGTGAGCTCGACCCGTTCGTCCTGGTGGTGGAGGGCTCCATCCCGAACGAGGCGATCAAGTCCGAGGGCTACTGGTGCGGCTTCGGCAACAACCCGGCGACCGGGCAGCCGATGACGACCAACGAGTGGCTGGACCGTTTGGCACCCAGGGCTACGGCGATCCTGGCCGTCGGCACCTGCGCCACCTACGGCGGCATCCACGCCATGGCGGGCAACCCGACCGGGGCCATGGGCGTACCCGACTACCTGGGCTGGGACTGGAAGTCCAAGGCCGGGCTGCCGATCGTCTGCGTGCCCGGCTGCCCCGTCCACCCGGACAACCTGTCAGAGACCATCCTGTACCTGCTCTACCAGGTGGCCGGGCAGGCGCCGATGATCCCGCTGGACGAGGCGCTGCGGCCCAAATGGCTGTTCGAGGCTACCGTCCACCAGGGCTGCGACCGGGCCGGCTATTACGAGGAAGGCGACTTCGCCGCCGAGTACGGTTCGGCCAAGTGCCTGGTCAAGCTCGGCTGCTGGGGCCCGGTGGTCAAGTGCAACGTGCCCAAGCGCGGCTGGATCAACGGAGTGGGCGGCTGCCCCAACGTCGGCGGCATCTGCATCGCCTGCACGATGCCCGGCTTCCCGGACAAGTTCATGCCGTTCATGGACAAGCCGCCGGGCGCGACGGTGTCGACGACCGCGAGCGGCATGTACGGCACGGTCATCCGCAGCCTGCGCAGTTTCACCGCCAAGACCGCGGACAAGGAACCGAAGTGGCGGGTGAAGGGCTCCGAACTCCGCACCGGCTACGAGAAGACGTGGTGACGCGATGACAACCGAGGCAGCGCCCGAACTCACCGAGATGACCTGGGATCCCATCACCAGGATCGTCGGGAGCCTAGGCATCTACACCAAGATCGACTTCAAGGCCAAGCGGGTCGCGGAGTGCCACAGCACCTCGTCGATCTTCCGCGGCTACAGCATCTTCATGAAGGGCAAGGACCCGAGGGACGCGCACTTTATTACGAGCCGGATCTGCGGGATCTGCGGCGACAACCACGCCACCTGCTCGGTCTACAACCAGAACATGGCCTACGGGGTCCGCCCGCCGCACCTGGGCGAGTGGATCATCAACCTGGGCGAGGCCGCGGAGTACATGTTCGACCACAACATCTTCCAGGAGAACCTGGTCGGGGTGGACTTCTGCGAGAAGATGGTGGCCGAGACCAACCCCGGCGTGCTGGAGCAGGCCAACGCCACCGAGGCGCCGCACGCGGCCGACCACGGCTACCGCACCATCGGCGACATCATGCGCTCGCTGAACCCGCTCGCGGGCGAGTTCTACCGCGAGGCACTGCAGGTCAGCCGGTCCACCCGGGAGATGTTCTGCCTGATGGAGGGCAGGCACGTGCACCCGTCCACGCTGTACCCCGGCGGCGTGGGCACGGTCGCGACGGTGCAGTTGTTCACCGACTACCTGACCCGGCTGATGCGCTACGTGGAGTTCATGAAGCGGGTCGTGCCGATGCACGACGACCTGTTCGACTTCTTCTACGAGGCACTGCCCGGCTACGAGGAAGTCGGCAGGCGGCGAGTGCTGCTGGGCTGCTGGGGCAGCCTGAACAACCCGGAGTACTGCGACTTCACCTACCGGAACATGGCCGACTGGGGCCGCAAGATGTTCGTCACGCCCGGCGTGGTGGTGGACGGCAAGCTGGTCACGACCAGCCTGGTGGACATCAACCTGGGCATCAGGATCCTGCTCGGTCACTCGTACTACGAGGACTGGGAAGACAAGGAGATGTTCGTCACCCGGGACGAACTCGGCAACCCGGTCGACCGGCGGCACCCGTGGAACCAGCACACCATCCCCCGGCCGCAAAAGCGTGACTTCGACAACGCGTACAGCTGGACCATGTCCCCGCGCTGGTTCGACGGCCAGGACTACCTGCCGCTGGACACCGGCGGCGGCCCGATCGCCCGGCTGTGGGCGACCGCGCTGGCCGGCCTGGTCGACTGCGGCTACGTGCAGTCCACCGGGCACAGCGTGAAGATCAACCTGCCGCGGACCGTGTCCAAGCCCGAGACCACGTTCGAGTGGAAGATCCCGGTAGACAAGCAGGGCCAGCCGCTGTCCAACGCGATCGAGCGGGACCGGGCCCGGACCTACTTCCAGGCCTACTCCGCCGCATTGGGCGTGTACTTCGTCGAGCAGGCGCTGGCCGAGATCCGGGCCGGCCGGACCAAGACCTGGGAGTCGTTCACCGTGCCCCAGGACGCGTTCAGCTGCGGCTTCACCGAGGCGGTGCGCGGCGTGCTGTCGCACCACATGGTGATCAGGGACGGCAAGATCGCGAACTACCATCCGTACCCGCCCACGCCGTGGAACGGCAGCGTCCGCGACGTCTACGGGACGCCGGGGCCGTACGAGGACGCGGTGCAGAACACGCCGATCTTCGAGGAGAACTCCAAGGAGAACTTCAAGGGCATCGACATCATGCGCGCCGTGCGCAGCTTCGACCCGTGCCTGCCGTGCGGGGTACACATGTACCTGGGCGGCGGCAAGGTGCTCAAGACGGCGCACTCGCCAACGGGCGTAACGCTGGCGACATGAGCAACCAGGACGCGGAGGCGGCAGGCGAGCGGGTCGAGGCGCTGCTCGCCGAGCTGCGATCAGGGGCCGGACCGCGGGTCGCGGCCACCGCGGAGGAGCTGGTGGGCTGCCTGGTGGAGCTGTACGGCGCCGGGCTGGCCAGGATCACCGAGATCGTCGGCGAGGAAAGGCCCGAGCTCATCGACAAGCTGGTCGCGGACCCGCTGGTGGAGAGCCTGCTGCTGGTGCACGACCTGCACCCGCTCGACACCAGCACCCGGGTCCGGCGGGCCGTCGAGGAGGTGCTGCCGCAGCTCGGCTCGCACGCGGGCAACGTCGAGTACCTGGGCCTGGACGAGGCGGGCGTGCTCCGGCTGCGCCTGGAGCAGAGCGGCTGCTCGGCGGACACGGTCCGGGACCTGATCGAAAAGGCCGTGGCCGGGGCGGCACCCGAGGCAGCGGGGGTCGCCATCGAGCTGGCCCAGCCGCCCGCCGAACCGACGCTGCTGCAGATCACCAGGCGTCCCTTCGAGGGGGCGCGGTGACGGAGAATCCCCCCGAGGGCTTCGGGCCAGGAGGGGGCGGACCGGGTGCCGCCGGGGCCCTTGAAGTCACCGGACTGCGCCGTTTCGTCAAACGGCCGTCCGGGACCCCGGCGCCCGGTACGCAAGCGTCGCAGCTGGGTGGCCAGCGCCTGGGTAGCCAGCGCCGGGAGGACCCGCCGGGTACCGAACGGTGCGAGATGTGCCAGACGATCCTGGACGGCCGGCACGGGCACCTGGTCGACATGGACAAGCGCTCGATCGCCTGCGCCTGCCGGGCGTGCTACCTGCTGTTCACCCACGAAGGAGCGGCCGGGGGCCGGTATAAGGCGGTGCCCGAGCGGATCTGCCACGACCCGGCCCGGCCGCTGGCCGGCACCGACTGGAACGAGCTGCAGATCCCGGTCGCGATGGCGTTCTTCTTCTTCAACTCGGCCCTGGGCCGGGTGGTGGCGGGCTACCCGAGCCCGGGCGGGGTGACCGAGTGCGAGCTCGACCTGGAGGCCTGGGACCGGCTCGCCGCCACGTACCCGCTGCTCGGCGAGCTGACGCCGGACACCGAGGCGATCTTCGTGCATAAGGACGAGGTGTTCCTGATCCCGATCGACATGTGCTACTCGCTGGTCGGCGAGCTCCGGATGTACTGGCAGGGGTTCGACGGCGGGGCCGAGGCCCGCGAGGCGCTGGCCGCGTTCCTGGCCGGGCTGCGGCGGCGGGCGGTCGTATTGGAGCGGGGGCGCTAGAGTGGCCGACCTGATCTTCGGGTGTACCGGCGCGAGCGCGGACCGGTACGCCGCCACGCCGACCCTGTCCTTCCAGCTGGCCATCACCGAACGGTCCGGGGTGCGGGTGCACGCGATCGCACTGCGCTGCCAGATCCGGATCGAGCCGCACCGCCGCCGCTACACCGCGACCGAGGCGGAACGGCTGCACGACCTGTTCGGCGACACGTCACGCTGGGCCGATACGGTCAAGCCGATCCAGCTGGCCACCGTGACCGCGATGGTCCCGGCGTTCACCGCGGTGACCGAGGTCGAGCTCACCGTGCCGGTCACCTATGACCTGGAGGTGGCTTCGGCGCGCTACCTGCAGGGCCTGGACGACGGCACGATCCCGCTGCTGATGCTGTTCAGCGGCACCGTGTTCGTGGCCACCGAGCACGGCTTCTCGGTCGAGCTCGTGCCGTGGAGCACCGAAGCCTCCTACCGGATGCCGGTCTCCGTCTGGCGCGAGCTCGTCGACGCGCACTTCCCCGGCAGCGCCTGGCTGCGCTGCAGCCGGGACACGCTGGACGCGCTGTCGCAGTACAAGGCGCGGAACGCGCTGCCCACCTGGGACGCCACCCTGGCCGAGCTCCTGGCCGCCGCCAGAGGCGGCGAGCCAGCGGCCGCGCCCGATCAGGAGGGCGAGACGGGGGTGACGCAGCGGTGAACCTCGACCCCGTTCGGAAAATCGCGGACGCGGTCCTGTACGAGGGCTACATCCTGTACCCCTACCGGGCCTCATCGCAGAAGAACCGGAGCCGCTGGCAGTTCGGGGTGGTGATGGCGCCCGGATACGCGGCCGCCGAGGAGTCAGAGACCAGCGTCACCCGGGCCGAGTGCGTGCTGGAGCACGGCGGGCAGCCGTCCGTCCGGGTCCTGCTGCGGTTCCTCCAGGTCCAGCGGCGGACCTCCGGCGGTGAGAGCCCTGCTGCCGAGATCTGGGACGAGGCGGTGGAGCACGAGATCGAGGCGGCCGCGGACGCCGCCGCGCTGTTCGGCGACGGGGTGACGCGGGCGTTCACCGTCGAGGGCGGCGAGGACCGCGAGGAGGACGTCGTGCGGCGCCGGGAGCCGCTGGCCGGCGCGGTCACGATCCGGGCGGCCGAGGTCCCCGGCCCGTGGCGCGCCCTGAAGCTCCAGGTCCGGGTGGAGAACCGAACGGACCTCGGCTCCGCGCCCCGGCGCCGGGAGGACGCGCTGCCGACGTCGCTGGTCGCGGCGCACGCCATCATCACCGCCGAAGGCGGGAAGTTCCTCTCGATGACCGACCCGCCGGAGTGGGCCGCCCCGGCCGTGGCCGGATGCCGCAACGAGGGCGGCTGGCCGGTGCTGGCCGACCCGGATAACCGGGTCATGCTGTCCTCCCCGATCATCCTGTACGACCACCCCGAACTCGCTGCGGAGAGCCCGGGCGAGCTCTACGACGGCACCGAGATCGACGAGATCCTGACGCTGCGCACGATGGCGCTGTCCGACGACGAGAAGGCCGAGGCCCGGGCCACCGACCCGCGGGCGGCCGCGTTGCTGGACCGGGTCGATTCGATGGACCCGCAGGTCCTGGAGCGTTTGCACGGGACGCTGCGATCGCCGCGGCCGGGACCGGCGGCGGAGCCGCCGACCCTGACCGAGGCCGGGGAAATCGAAAGGCCCGAAGGGCTCGAAGGGGCAGTGCCGTGGTGGGACCCCGACGCGGACGCCTCGGTGTCGCCGGACACCGACAGCGTGACCATCGGCGGGCGGCCGATCGCCCGCGGCAGCCTGGTCCGGCTGCGGCCGGGCGCGCGCCGCGCCGACGCGCAGGACATGTTCCTGGCCGGCCGGATCGCCGAGGTCCAGGCGGTGCTGCACGACGTGGAGAACAACCCGTACCTGGCCGTGTCGCTGGCCGGCCAGCCGGACGAGGACCTGCGCATCGCGCACGGGCGCTTCCTGTACTTCATGACCGACGAGGTCGAGCCGTACGAGGCCGGGGCGGCCCCATGAGCGGGCGGACGCTGGTGGCGGGCGTGGGCAACGTGTTCCTGCGGGACGACGCGTTCGGCGTCGAGGTGATCAGGCTGCTGGCCGGGCGGCCGGTGCCGGACGGGGTGCAGGTCAAGGACTTCGGCATCCGCGGCGTGCACCTGGCCTACGACCTGCTCGACGGGTGTGAGCTATTCGTCCTGGTGGACGCGGCGCAGCGGGGCGAGGCGCCGGGCACGGTGACCGTGCTCGAGGTCGAGGTGCCCGAGCCCGACCCGGCCGTCTTCGGGTCCGGCCCGGTCATCGACGCGCACAGCCTGACCCCGGACGGCATCTTCGCGCTGCTCGGCTCGCTCGGCGGGCGCCCCGGGCGCAGCCTGCTGGTGGCGTGCGAGCCGGCCGACGTCAGCGCCGGGATGGGCCTGTCCGGGCCGGTCGAGGAGGCCTTGCCGCACGCGGTGCGGACGGTGGAGGAGATTCTCGCGGGGAGGGCGGCGTGTAGGTATGAGGCGTAGGTAAAGACGGGAGGAGAATGCACGAGTACGGCTTGGCCGAAGGCGTGCTGGCTACGGTGCGCCAGCGCGCCGCCGGCCGGAAGGTGGCGGGGATCCGGGTCCGGTTCGGCGTGAAGCACGCGGTCGACGAGGAGTCGATGGCGCAGGCCTGGGGCTTCGTCGCCGAGGGAACCGAGGCCGAGGGCTCCTCGGTGGCGCTCGTCACCGTGCCCGCCACGCTCACCTGCAGGGACTGCGGGCTGACCGCCGAGACGACCGACGTGCTGGCCATCTGCCCGGGCTGCCGCGGGGAGAACGTCGAGATCACCGGCGGCGACGAGATGACGCTCGAATCGATAACCTACGAGCCGGCCAGGACCGGCTGAGAGGGGATAGGTATGTGCCTAGGCATCCCGGCCCAGCTCGTGGCGGGTGAGACCGGCCATACCGACCTGGTCATGGCCGAGGTGGGCGGGGTGCCCCGCACCGTCAACGTGGGACTGCTCGACGAGCGGCCCGGTCCCGGCGACTGGATCCTGGTGCACATGGGCTTCGCGCTGAACGTGATGACGCCGGCCGAGGCGGCCGACGCGCTGGCCGCGCTCGGGGCCGAACGCGAGGCCGAGGCGAGGTGGATGACGTGAGCGGGCCCGCGGCCGCGGACGGCCCGCTGATGTTCGTCCGGTACGCCTACCCGCCGAACGCGCTGGGTTACTGCGGCCCCGACGACTTCGCCGCCTTCCGCGAGTACGCCGTGGCCGGCGTGGCCGACCAGGGCCTGGTCCAGCTGGCCCGGGCGTTCTCCGGGGCGTGGCCGTACCTGGAGCTGATCTCGGCCGGCTGCGGCATCGGTGACCCGCTGGCCCGCCGGGTGGTGGAGGCCTACTGGGTGGGCAACGAGCTGCTCGACCGGGTTCCGGTGGGGAAGATCGGCGACTCGATGGCGGAGCGGTTCCGGCAGCGGGTGGGTAACAAGTTCCAGTTCCTGGCCGAGGGGGTGCTGGCCGGCGGAGTGCCGCACCACAGCTTCCACGTGTTCGGCGTGTACCCGTGGGTGGGCCTGCTGGGCGACGACCGCAAGGCCGGGCACGCGCTCATGGTGCTGGACCGGTGCCGGATCCGGTGGGGCACGGTAACCGCCCTGCACGGCGACCAGGCCGCGGTGGAATCCCGGCCGCTGTGCTGGGACGGGCGGCTGCTGACGCTGGGCGAGCCTGTGACGGAGATGGCGCGGCTGGCGCTGGACGGCACGGTGCTGGCCCGCGGCATCGGTCCGGGCGACCGGGTGGCGCTGCACTGGGACTGGGTCTGCGACAAGCTCACCGACCGCCAGTTCCGCGCCCTGCGCACGTACACCACGCGCCACCTGGACATGGTCAACCACCGCGTCGAGCACCCCGGCCCCGTCGCCATCCTCGGCTGAGGGGGTCACGCGGGGGTGACCACGAACTGGCGCAGGTAGAGGTCGCGGAACGTTACCGGGCCGCGGGGGCCGGGCACGGCGTCGATGTTGATCCCGGTCTCCGGCACCGAGAACAGCTTGAAGCCGTCCAGCAGGCGGGTGGTGGAGTTCCAGAACGCGCCGGTGCCGGCGTAGGCGCCGAGGAACTCCGACGCCGCGGCCCGGTCCTGGGTTACGATCGCCGCGGCCAGCCCGGAGGTCTCCTCGTTGGCCAGCACGGCCGCGGCGCGCGGCCCGTCGGCCGGGGCCAGCGTGACGGTGGCCTCGCGGCCGGAGTCCAGCGCCCACTCGTGGCCGAGCGGGTGCGCGTGCGGCGGCAGCGAGACGGCGATACCCAGCCGGTCCAGCCGCGCGGTCACCCGCGGCACGAAGGTATCCCACAGCGACGGGTGCAGCAGCAGCAGGTTGAGCCGGTTGCACACGCCGAGCCGGTCCAGGCTGGCCTCGATCAGCCGCCCGGCCAGGTCCAGGTCGGCGGCGGCGTCAACGTACAGCACCGCGCCGCCGTCGGCGTGCGCCATCGTGCGCACCCCGTGCCGGGCCGCCTCGGCGGCCAGCGAGCGGGTGCTGTCCCCGCTACCGCGCAGGATCACCAGCGGGATCAGGCCGGGCTGGCTGACCAGCGCCCGGGCCGAGGACTGCCCGGGTACCCGGACCAGCTGGATCATGGCAGGGTCCAGGCCGGCGGAGGCCAGGGCGGGCGCGATGACCTCGTCCGCCAGCATGATGGCCGAACGGATCGCGGCCGACCCGGTCCGCAGCACGCCCGCGTTGCGCGACTTGACGAACTGCGAGGCGATGTCCACCACCACGTTCGGCCTGGCCTCGAAGTTGGCGCCGATCACGCCGACCGGGCGGCGCCGCTCGGTGAGCACCAGGCCGCCGGGAAGCTCCCTGACCGCCCGTTCGGCGGATTCGTACGGGACGCCGGCCAAGGCCCGCAGCTGGCCCGCGATGGCCTCAAGCCGCGCCTCGTCCAGCCGGAGCCGGTCCAATAGGCCACCGCCCAGGCCGGCCTGGCGCGCCGCGGTCATGTCCTCCTCGTTGGCCGCGAGCACCGGGGCGGAGCTGCGGACCAGGCCGTCCGCGATCGCCCGCAGCGCCTGGTCGAGCCGCTCGCCCGGCACCCCGGCCAGGTCGGCCACGGTGCCGCGGGCGGCGCGAGCGGCCTCCTCGACGGCCTTGTGCGCGTCGGCGCCGTCAGCGGTCATCGGAGTCTCCTACCTTGATCGGTTCGGTCTCCCTAAGGCTACGCAGGGGCGGCGCCTCCAGGCTGCAGTTGAACTCCTGCGGTGTCGTCTTTTCGCACTTGGCCCGGGACGGGTTGCGGATGGTGAGCGCGGCCAGCACTCCCCCGGCGGCGCAGAACACCGCGGCCATGATCGCGGCCTCCCTGAAACCGTGGGCGAGCGCGGCCGGGTGCAGGTAGCTGTCGCCGGTGATGCCGGCCAGCGCCGGCAGCACCGCCACCGCGATCAGGCTGCCCGCGCGGGCCACGTCGTTGTTGACCGCGGAGGCCACGCCCGCGTGCTCGGCCGGGGCGGCCGCCAGCGCGGTCGCGGTCAGCGGCGCCACCATGATCGCCACCCCGAACCCGAACACCACCACCCCGGGCAGCACCGCGGTCAGGTAATCGCCGGAATCCGCGATCTGGATGAACAGGAGCAGCGACGCGGCGATGACCAGCGGGCCGACCGACATCTGCAGCCGCGGCCCGATCCGGGAGGCCAGCGCGCCGGAGCGGGAGGACAGCGCGAGCATGATGAACGTCACCGGGAGCAGCGAGGTACCCGCCGCCACGGGTGAGTACCCGTGCACCACCTGCAGCACGGTGGGCACCAGGAACAGCAGCCCGCCCAGCGCCGCGTAGACCACGAACGTCACCGCGTTGGCCGCGGAGAACTGCCGGGACCTGAACACCCCGAGCGGCAGCATCGGTTCCGGCTCCTTGGCCTCGACCAGGATGAACACGCCGAGCAGGACGGCGCCCAGGCCGAGCGGCAGCAGCACGGAGACCGACGTCCAGCCGTCGGCCGACGCCGCGATCAGCCCGTAGGTGATCCCGGCCAGCGCGCCGCTGATGGACAGCGCGCCGCGGATGTCGAGCCGCGGCACCGGGCCCGGCGACTTGGTCTCCGGCACGTGCCTGGCGGCGATGGCTATGACCACCGCGGCCAGCGGCAGGTTGATGAAGAACACCAGCCGCCAGGACACCGCGTCGATCAGCCACCCGCCGAGGAACGGGCCGATCGCGGTGGCCACGCCGCCAAGCCCCGACCACGCGCCGATGGCGGCCATCCGGTCCTCCTCGGCGAACGAGGCCTGCAGAATGGCCAGGCTGCCCGGGGTCAGCAGCGCCCCGCCGACGCCCTGCAGGGCGCGCGCCGCGATCAGCACCTCGACGTTCGGGGCGACCCCGCACAGCAGCGACGCGAGCGCGAACCACACGGTGCCGATGACGAACACCTTGCGCCGCCCGTAGCTGTCCCCGAGCGTGCCGCCGAGCAGCAGCAGACCGGCCAGGGTGAGCGTGTAGGCGTTCACCACCCACTGCAGGGCGGCGATGCCGGCGTGGAAGTCCCGGCCGATGGCGGGCAGCGCGATGCCGACCACGGTCGCGTCGAGCGCGGCCATGCCCGAGCCGAGCACGGTGGCGGTCACCACCCAGCGGCCCGGCGCGGTGGACAGCCGCAGGTCCGGGATCCCCGCCGGGGCCGCCGCGGTTTCAGTCATCAGGATCGCGGCGTGGAGACCCGTCTTTTAGGCCTTGGAGAAAACGCCGCTCCCTCCCTCCAAAGTGTGGTATAATCGAACATGTCTGCGATAGCCAAGCGGGCACATGCACGACCCAGCACGAAACGCGGCAGGGCATGCCGTGGCTGCGCGGGGAGGCGACGGGATCGCCCGGCCTGCGAACCGCGAACCTACAGCGCGGCGCGAGCCGCGGCTGGAATCCTCCGCCTTCAGGCGGATGGAGGATGTCAAGATCCAAACCTAGCCCGAACGGGCTGCGTTATCACGGGTCTGCAGCGACCAGCAGTCACCCAAGCTATTCAACCCTGCCCTCCTCAGGTCGCCGGAACAGGGTAGGTCGCGATCGCTGGGGGTCTAGACGTTCAGGCAGACCCCCAGCGGTCCCACCTTCACGCAGAGCCCGCTGGACGCGGGCTGCGTCGCCGAGGACGACGACGAGGTCGGCTGCGAAGGCGAACTCGAGGAGGACGACCCGCCGCCGGACGAGCCGCCGCCCTGGGACGGCGTCGGCGCGGGATCCGTGCCGCCGCTCAGGGTCGTCCCACCGCCGGACCCGATTGCGCCGGTCCCGCTGCCGCCCTGGCCGGTGCCGTTACCGCCGCCGCTGCCGGGGGCCGCGCCTGGCCCCTGCCCGCCGGCCGCCCCGGCCAGGCTGGGCCCGGTGGCCAGCGAGGAGCCGCCCAGGCCGGGCGGTACCGCCTGCCGGTCGCCGGAACCGCCCAGTCCCGCCGCCCCGCCCTGCGACCCGGTGATCGGGATCGCGCCGGCCGTGGCCGCCGGGCCCGGGCTCGAGGCCGCCTCGGGTGAGGTCGGCGTGGTGGGCAGGACCCGGATCGAGACCGTGGAGAAGAGCAGGAACGCGATGGCCCCGCCGGAGAGCACCATGACCGGCAGGGTGCTGCCGGCCGGATGCAGGCGCAGCACGGCGCCGGCCTGGCCGATGCCGGTCCTGATCCGGTCGGCGAACAGCGCGAGCGCCAGCCGCCCCGCGGGCAGCCCCGGGCAGTGGCCCATCCGGGCGGACAGCCGGAGCCTGCGCAGCGCCGACCGGCGCTGCGGCTTGGTCAGGCCGGACAGCAGGTAGACCGTGGTGGTGCGGCCATGACGCTCGGCCGCTGCGTGTAATCCCGGAGAAAGCTCGTTCGAATCGCGGTAGCGAACCCTAATCATGGCCCAGCCCAGTAACAACCCGTGTCATGTGCACTACCTTTAAAAGGAGCGGAAACGGCAGGTGCACGCCCCCCCACCGAGGCGTTCGCAATCCGTACTATAGCTCAGAGGTATACCTCGTTCACGCTAAATAACATCGCTTGCCTCCCGTGCGGTCAAACCGGCTGGCGTGACGGGCGCGCATCCGCCCGGTTACCCTCTCAGGGTGATCTCCGCCCAGGCCTCCGCCGCCTCCGGCGCGCGGACCGGCCGCGCCGGGGATTCCGGCGGATTCCGCACCCGCTGGGCCCTGCTCATCTCGGTAGCGGGGGGCCTGGCGCTGTACGCCTCCTTCCCGCCGGCCGGCCTCTGGCCGCTGGCGGTGCTCGGGCCCGCGCTGCTGGTGCTGGCGCTGACCGGGCGGAGCCTGCGCGGGTCGTTCGGCTGCGCGCTGGTGTTCGGCCTGGCGCAGTTCGTGCCGCTGCTGTCCTGGCTGATCAACTTGGCCTGGTACGCGTGGGCCGCGCTAGCCGGGTCCGAGGCGGTCATCTTCGCGCTGCTGGCGATCGGCCAGCGGCTGCTGCTTCGCCTGCCGTACTGGCCGGTCGCCGTGGCGGGCTGGTGGGTCCTGGTCGAGGGGGTGCGGGACCGGTGGCCCTACGCCTTTCCCTGGGGCCGGCTGGCGATGAGCCAGTCGGTCGCGCCGGACGTCCGCTGGGTCGCGTTCGGCGGCGCGCCGCTGCTGAGCTTCCTGATCGCGCTGACCGGTGCCATGCTCGCCCGGGCTGTGTTGTCTCGGGGGGACGATCCCCCCCAGACCCCCCCTGCTCCTGGGGGGGCTACCCGCCCCCCCAGACCCCCCTGGGCGGGGCACGCCCCGCTGCTAGCCGCAGTGGCAACAGCGGGGCTGGTGCTGGCGGGCGGGCTGCTGCCTGCCGACCCGACCGGGGGCGCGCCCACGGCCCAGGTGGCCGCGATCCAGGGCAACGTGCCACGGGCCAGGAACCTCCCCCAGCAGCTGAGCGCCACCCAGGTCACGCAGAACCACGTCGACGCCACGCTGAAGCTGGCCGCGCAGGTCAAGGCGGGCGAGCGGCCAGCGCCCGACCTGGTGATCTGGCCGGAGAACGCCACCGACATCGACCCGTTCCAGAACCCGTCGGTCTACGCCCAGCTATCCGCGGCGGTGGCCGCGATCGGCAAGCCGATCCTGATCGGCGAGGTGCTGAATGACCCGCGCCGCAACGTCGGCCAGCTGTGGGTGCCCGGCCGCGGGCCGGGCACCGCGTACGTCAAGCGCCAGCTCGTGCCGTTCGGCGAGTACATCCCGTTCCGCGGCGTCATCTCGAGCTTCAGCGACCTCCCGGCGCTGCAGCCGATCGACTTCACCGCGGGGCGCCGACCGGTCGTGTTCGGCGCCGGGAAGATCAGGCTGGGCGACGTGATCTGCTACGAGGTGGCCTTCGACCACCTGGTCCGGTCGGAGGTCGCGGCGGGCGCCAACCTGCTCGCGGTGCAGTCCAACGACGCCGATTTCGAGATCGACGGCCAGCTCGGCGAGACCAGGCAGCAGACGGCGATGGCCAGGATCCGGGCGGTGGAATCGGACCGCGCCGTGGTGTACGCCTCGACCACCGGGGAGAGCACGATCATCGCGCCGGACGGCAGCCTGATCGCGCACAGCGGCGTGTGGCAGCAGGCCATACTCGACGCACGGGTGCCGCTGGTGAGCCACCGCACGCTGGCGACACGGGTCGGCGCGTGGCCGGAGTACGTGATCATCATGCTGACCGTGCTCGCGCTCGCCTGGGCGGTCGTGCGAGCACTGCGGCCCCGTCGTTAGCACAGCGCAAGTAAACTGCGTCCGGACGGGCAAGACGGGGCAAAGGAGGGTCACCGTGCGGGGCACAGACCGCGGGTCAGCACGGCACGCGCGACGGTACGCGGGCCTCGCGGCGGCGGCAGTCATCGCCCTGCTCGCCACCGCGTGCAGCAGCGGCGGCAGCCATTCCACCGCCTCCCCCGCGCAGAGCAGGGCGCAGGCCTCCGCGTCGGCCAAGGCGCACGCGGCGGAGCTGGCCAGGGACCTGCGGATCACCCCGGCGGACGGCAGCCACGGGGCCACCCCCTCGGACGGCATCACCGTCACCGCGGTGGCGGGCAAGGTGACCGACGTGACCGTGCGCACCTCGGGCGACTCCGTGTCCGGCAGCCTGGCCGCCGACGGCAAGAGCTGGCACAGCACGGGGAACCTGGGCGTGTCGCAGAGCTACACGGTGACCGCCACCGGCACCGCCCCCAGCGGCGAGAAGATGAGCAAGACCAGCACGTTCCGCACCCTGACGCCCGCGCAGACCTTCACCACCCACATCTTCGAGGGGTACAAGCAGACCTACGGCGTCGGCATACCGATCATGCTGACGTTCAGCCGGCCGATCACCAACAAGGCGGCGGTCGAGCGGTCGCTCGAGCTGACCACGTCCAAGCCGGTGGTCGGCGCCTGGTACTGGGATGGCGACCAGCAGCTGTCCTTCCGGCCGCGGGACTACTGGCCGGCCTACACCACGGTCAGCTTCGCCGGGCACCTGGACGGCGTGGAGGGCGCCAAGGGCGTGTACGGCACGCACAACCTGACCCAGACCTTCGAGATCGGCCGGTCGCTGATCGCGGTGGCCAGCGCGACCACGCACAAGACGCAGATCTACCTGAACGGCAAGCTCACGTACCAGTGGCCGATCAGCACCGGCCGGGCCAGCCTGCCCACGCCGGACGGGACCTACCTGAGCGTGGAGAAGGGCAACCCGGTGCGCATGGTCGGCGGCGGCCCCGCGGGTAGCTCCGGCCACTACGACGAGCTGGTCAACTACGCGGTCCGGTTCACCTACAGCGGCGACTACTACCACTCCGCCCCGTGGTCGGTGGTGAACCAGGGCACCTCGAACGTGAGCCACGGGTGCGTGAACCTGCCGCCGCTGGCCGCGCAGACCTACTACAACATGTCCATCCCCGGTGACCCGATCACCGTCACCGCCAGCACCGCGGCGGGCAAGTGGGACGACGGCTGGACCCATTGGTTCCTGTCCTGGACGCAGTACCTGAAGGGGAGCGCGACCGGCGAGGCGGTGCAGGCCGGGCCGCAGGGCAGCACGTTCGTCTCGCCGTCGACGCTGCCCGGCTCGACCGCCTCCGCGCCGCTCGGCACCTCCGCGCACGGCAACTACTTTGCCGGCTCGGCGAACCTGAGGTAGCCCCCGGCCCGGCGACGGACGGAGGACTAAATCCATTTAGCGCGAGATCTTGCGCGAGCCTGTGCAAAAGCGTAGGAAAGGGGGATTGCCGGGCCGATGAACAGGGTCAGGGCCCGGCCCTTACTTGGGAGGTGGGGCGTGACCCTGCGGACGAAACGAGCGAAGGTTCTCGCGGTCGGCGCGGTGGCCGGTGTCGCCGCGGCGCTGACCGTGGGACTGTCCGCGTCGAGCGGCGCGGCCCCCGTGGCCAGCCACGGGTCCGGCGGTAACCACGTAAGACTGGACCGCGCGTTCATCATCGTGCTAGAGAACCATTCGGCGAAGGGCGTGATCGGCGACCCGAACGCGCCGTTCATCACGTCGCTGGCGCAGCAGTACGGCGAGGCCGCGAACTACTTCGGCGTGACGCACCCCAGCGAGCCGAACTACATCGCCATGACCAGCGGGTCGAACTGGTTCATCAACAACGACAACCCGGCGAACCGGTTCGACCACACCAACGTGGTCGACACGCTGGAGGCGGCCCACATCAGCTGGGACGCCTACATGGAGGCGCTGCCGCCCAATCCGCTCGACGACTTCTGGCCGTCAAGCGCCCAGCCGCTGTACGCGTCCAAGCACAACCCGTTCGCGCTGTACACCGACGTCCGCGACGACCCGGCGCGGGTCGCGCACATCAAGCCGTACACCGCCCTGGCCGGCGACCTGAACAGCCCGCACGCACCCAGGTTCGTGTACATCACGCCGGATCAGTGCAACGACATGCACGGCGGGGTGAACACCGCGGTAGCCGGTCACCCGGAGACGCCCTGCCCGTTCGGCAGCGCAAATGACGACGCGAACGACGCTTCGCTGAAGCAGAAGGCGGACGCTTTTGTCAAGGGCGCGGTGGCCACGATCATGTCCAGCCGGGCGTGGACGCGGCACAGCGCGATCTTCATCGTGGCCGACGAGGGCGACTTCACCGGCAACGCGGTCAACGGCGGCTGGGACTCCCCGGCCGGCTGCTGCGACTCCCCGGTGCTGCCCGCCGGCGACCCGGATATCAGCCCCAGCTGGCCGGGCGGCGTGTTCGGCGGCGCGCTGGTGCCCGCGGTGGTGGTCGACCCGAGCGGGCCGCGCCACTTCGTCAGCAACGTCGCCTACAACCACTACTCACTGCTGCGGACCATCGAGGACGCCTGGGGCCTGCCCGAGCTGGTCTTCACCAGCGACCACGCCCAGGTCAGCGTCATGAACGAGTTCCTCGGTCACTGATTCCCGGCCCTGGCGGCAGCGCCGCGGTTCACTGTGGCTCCCACGATAAGACGACTGCGGGGCTGGCCTGGAGGCCAGCCCCGCAGCCCGGGGAGCGGCGCCGCACTAGGAGGTATGCCGTGCCGTGACGAGGAGGGGGCGCCGCCGGACCTACATACCGCCGTCCTGCTGGTTGTCCTGACCGCCCCGGCCCAGGAACTGCCGCCAGATCTGCTGCCAGGTCTGCTGGTTGCCCTGGCGGCCGCCGCCGTTACCGCCGGTCGCCTGCTGCGGGGTGGTGTTGATGGTGGCCGACGTGGCCGCGCCGTTCCCGTCGGCGACGACCTGGACGGGGTTGGTGAGGCCGAAGTTCTTGCAACCCAGGTTGTCGAAGGACTGGAGCAGCCGGTTGGCCAGGAAGGTGAACAGGTTGTTGCCCACGTCCGGCACCGGCGACGGGCCGGCGGCGAATACGGCCTGGTTGGCCGCCAGGAACGGACCCTGGATGTTGATCATGTTCTGGCAGTAGTTCGCCGGGCTGTCGAACCTGCCGTTCTGCCGGCTGATAGCCGGCTGGCCGACCTCAGCCCGGTACAGGTTGGTCTTGGCCGGGTCGAGGTTGCCGTTGGCGTCCAGCACCATCGGGTCGTTCTCCGGCACCAGGGCGGGGATCCTCGGTGCGTTCCTCGGCGCGGCCGCCAGCAGCTCGTCAAGGGCCTGCGACGTGGTTGGCGTGTTGTTGTTCGCCAGGTCGGGCGCCATGAACGGGGTGCAGCCGAGCGCCGGGTCCATGAACTTGTCGACCAGGGCGTTGTCGCTGCCGTTGGACAGCGCCTGGTTGCCGGCCATGGTGGCCTCGTTGGCCGCGGTGTCCTGGGCCGTCTGGCCGGTGGCCGGGTTGAGCAGGTAAACGCTGGTCACATTGTCGCTCTGGTCCTGGTCGACCATGTCGAAGTTGCGGACGTTCGGGCAGGCACGGCCCGTCCCGAGACGGCCCCCGGTCGGCACGATCTTGGCCGAGGTCCCCTGGGACGGCACGCGCAGCCGCCCGAAGACCATCAGCCCGTACGCGGCGCGGAAGAAGGCGGTGCCGTTGCAGAACGACTGCTGGCCGAAGGGCGATCCGAGGCCGTTGACGCAGCGGCCCTGTGCGAGCGCGTTCGGCGTCGCGCCGACCTGGATCAGGTTCGCGCCGTTGAACCCGAAGTCGATGGTGACGACCGCGTTCCTGGGCAGCTTCGGCACGACCGGCGCGACGGCCGGGGTGGTCCCCTTCGTGATGACCAGGGGGTTGTAGACCGACAGCGCCCCGGTGCGCGGGTTCACGATGGTGGCCTGGACGAACGCCCCGAGCGCGGCCGCGTTGGCCATGTTGCAGCCGGAGTCGGCCGGCGACGTGCCGTTCGGCCCGGTGAGCTGGTACGGCGTCGCCAGGCCCTGCGCGCTGAGCGGGTCGGCCGGGACGATGATGTCGCAGTCGGTGTTGTCCGCCGCCGCCTGCGCGGGCGCGGAAGATCCGGATGCCGACGGGCATGGTGCCGCCGCGGCCGAGGCTGACGCCGGGGCGCTGGCCGCAGGGGCCGGGGCGCTGGCGGCCGCGGCCGGTGCTGCCTGGCTCCCGCTCGCCGCTGGGGCCGGGACGCTGGCCGCGGCCGAGGCGCACGAACCCAGGGCCGATTGCTCAACCGTCGTGGTGTTGTTGCCGGAGACGGCGAGGATGATTCCGAGAGTCAGGCCTAGTGCCATCGGGATGGCGAGAGGTACCGCTATACGCGCCGCGCGGCTGTTCCGGCGACGGCGCCATGCGGACCTATGCCCGCTGAGCATTCAATCCACCTCCATGTGGGAAGTCCCCTGTGACGCTCCCGGTGCATCACGGTAGACCTGCGCGTTCGGCAAGATCGGCGAATTCTGAAGATTCGCTTCATGTAAGGGTTTTTTAAGGTTTAGGGGTGGGTTGCGCCCGAACCTCTCAGATTTCTTGCCAAATTATTACGTCCCAGGTGAGGGACATAATGGAGGCGTCGAGATAACCCCGTGATACGCGGTTGCACGTGCAGCGAGGAGCGCAACCGATTGCGAGACCGGATGGGTAGATGGCGCGGTTATTACGCCGGAGATGGCGAAGGTGGCCCCGGGATTCCCGGGGCCACCTTCGGCCATGGAGCTGGTTGATTCCCGGCGGGCGCCCGCTCAGGCGCCGGTGCCACCGGTCACCGTGTTACATGTGCCCGCGCCTGCCCGGCATGAACTGGCCGCGGTTGCGCGCACCGCCACCGCCCTGGCCGGCGCCGGCGCCCCTGGTGGTGCCGGTGACCTTAGCGGCCTGCCGCGTGGTGCTGAACGTCGCGCCGGTCGCGACGCCGTTGCCGTCGACCGTCAGCGTGACCGGGTTGGTCAGGCCGAAGTTCTGGCAGTTCAGGTTGCCGAACGAGCCGCTCAGCCGGGCCGCCAGGAAGTTGGCCAGGTTGTTGCCGAGCGCCGGGACGGGCGAGGCGGTGCCGGTTTCCATGGCCGCGTCCAGCTTCAGCCTGGGCGCCTGGATGTTGACCATGTTCTGGCAGTACCGTGCCGCGTTCTGGCTGGTGTTCGTGTTGGCCGCGAGCCGCGGCTGGTCGGTCTCCATCCGGTAGGCGTTGGTCTTGCCCAGGCTGAACTGCCCGCCGACCAGCAGCTGCGGGTTGTTGACCGGCAGCAGCGCGATCGTGCCCTTCTGGTTGGCCCGGGCGGACAGCTCGTTCAGCGCCTGCGACGCGCTCGACCCGTTCGGGTTGGTGGGGTTCGGGGCCGTGAACGGCGTGCAGCCGAGCGCGGGGTCCACGAACTTGTCCAGCAGGCCGTTGTCGCTGCCGTTTTGCTCGACCGTGGCGCCGGTCATGGCCGCGGCGTTGGCCGCGGTGGCCTGCGCCGCCTTGCCGGTAGCCGGGTCGAACAGGTAGCTCGCCACCGCGTTGTCGCTCTGGTCCTGGTCGATCAGCGCGAAGTCACGGGTGGTCTGGCAGGCCTGGCCGTCCTGGCCGGTGCCGGCCGCCGGGATGGTCAGCGTGCCGCGGGCGATCTCGGCGTTGGCCATCCGGTAGAAGTTGGCCGCGTTGCACTGCGGGGTCTGGTTGACCAGCGAGTTGCCGAACGCGTCGATGCAGTTGCCCTGCGTCGCGCCCGGGCCGACCAGCGCCAGCGCGTTGCCGTTGAACCCGGCGCTGAGGATGACCTGCGAACCCGCGGCGATCGTCGGCGGCGTCGGCGCCACGGCCGGGGTGGTCCCCTGGTTGATCACGAGCGGGTCGTACACCTGGAGCTGGCCGTTCGGCGCCAGGATCGTGGCGTCGATGAAGACGCCCTCGGTCCCGCCGTTGGCCCAGGTGCAGCCGTCCCCGAGAACCCACGGCGTGGCCAGCCCCTGGGCGGTCAGCGGGTTGGCCGGCACGGATACCGTGCAGTTCATCGAGGCCGCGGCCTGATCCGCGTTCTGGGTGAAGCTGAACGCGTTCCCGGCCGCGTCCACCGCGTTCGCCCCGGCCAGGCCGGCCCGGTTCGCCGCGTTGTTCGGCGGGATGGCGAAGTTAGCCGCGGTGGCGCCCGCGGCGGTGGCCGCCGCTGAGCCGGAAGCCGACGGGCAGGGTGCCGCCGCGGCCGAGCTCGCTGCCGCCGGGGCACTGGCCGCCGGAGCACTGGCCGCGGGGGCCGGGGCGCTGGCGCTGGCCGCGGCCGAGGCGCACGAGCCGAGGGCCGACTGCGCGATCGTCGTCGAGTTGCCGCTCGAGACGGCAATGATGATCCCGAGCGTCAGGCCCAGTGCCATCGGAATGGCGAGAGGGACCGCAATACGCGCCGCGCGGCTCTTATTACCGCGACGGCGCCGTGCGGACCGATGCCCGCTGAGCATTCAATCCACCTCCATGGATGTCCGCTGTGCCGCTCCCGGTGCATCACCGTAGACCGGCCGCGGGGCCGTTATTCGAGAATTCTCCAGATTCGCGTTTTGTCCGGTTTTAGTGCCCGGACAGCGCCGAAACCTGGGAAATTCATTGCTAAGCGCTTACGCCGCAGGTGACGGCATGCTTGCGGAAGGCGAAATTTCGCCGTGATAAGCGGTCGCGCGTCGCGGCCCGGTCGGCCGCCCCGGACTGGAGGCGGACAGTAGTTATTACGGTTCGGATTGTGATCAGCAGATCTTGCGGAGAGGTTACAAGAGCGCCGGGTCCGCGGGGCGGCAGGACCGGGCCGGGGAATGAGGCCGCCCGAGGAATTCAGAAACGCCGGCGGGAAGCGGTGAATTGCCTCGGGTGTTTGATTTAGGTGAATGGGCGGAGTGGTGACCGAGGGGCGAATAGCCAGACCCGTTCGGTGTCCTATTTACGGCGAGATCGTGGCGCGGGCCCGCGGCCGCCCGCGTGCCCCGGCCGCGGCGGCTGGGTAAGCTGATGTGGGTGCTGGTCAGCATGTGGCCGGTACGGGTTCATCTGACTACCGGCGGCAACGCCGCGGAGGCTGGGGACGGTCCGCTTCCGGTGGCGGGCGGGACAAGCCGGACGCCGGCAACCTTTTCCCGCGCGTGCGCGTCTGTGAGTAGTGGGGAGTGACCATCTTGTCGTGCTTGCACCTGGGTTGAGGCCTGAATTTTTGTCAAATTGTGATATCGCGTGAGGGGACGGCACCGTGTCGGGATCCGGATGGTTCCGGAGGCAGCAATCATTGTCGGCAGGTAAGGAAAGTTCTGCACCTAAAAGAACCTGGAAGTCATTGAGCGTGACCCGGCCGAAGCGGCGGGGGGCGGCCCTGACCGCGAGCGGCGCCACGCTGGTCCTCGCGGCCGGGATGATGATCGTGGCGTTCGCGTCGCCGGGGAGCCACGCCTCGCTGGTGTCGTCGGAGGGGCCCGCAAACGGGATCAAGCCGCTGCAGCCCGCGGTGGCCCTGCAGATGGTCTCGATGACCCCGGCCGGGGGGGCCAAGGGCGTCAACGGCACCCGCCCCATCCGGGTGCAGTTCTCCGTGCCGCTGGCGCCGAACTCGCCGATGCCGACCCTGTCGCCGTCGATCGCCGGGCACTGGGCGGTGCAGGGGAACGCGGCCGTCTTCACCCCGGCCGTGGGCTGGTCGCAGAAGACGAAGGTCACGATCAAGATCCCGGGCGGGCTGGCCGGCATGGTCTCGGCCGAGGGGGCGACCGCGGGCGACGGCGGGACGCTCGGCTCCAGCCTGAGCCGGAGCTTCACCACCGGCTCGTTCAGCAACATGCGGCTGCAGCAGCTGATGGCGCAGCTCGGGTACCTGCCGATGACGTTCAAGGCCGCGTCGGGCCCGGCCATCGGCGCGACCAACGCCAGGGCTCAGCTCGCCGCCGCCTACCACGCGCCGGCCGGCACGTTCACCTGGCAGAGCGGCTGGCCGTGGGCGCTGAGGTCGCAGTGGAAGCCGGGTAAGGCGAACATATTGCAGGCCGGCGCCGTCCGGGCGTTCGAGTCGGTGCACAAGCTGACGATGGACGGCATCGCGGGCAAGTCCCTGTGGTCCAAGCTGTTCACCGTGGTGGCCAAGGGCCAGAAGAACCCCAATGGGTACACCTACGCGCTGGCCAACCAGCACTACCCGGAGAACCTGACCGTCTGGCACAACGGCAAGGTGGTGCTCAAGACGCTGGCCAACACCGGCATCCCGGGCCGCCCGACCGTGGACGGCACGTTCCCCGTCTACCTGAAGTTCTATTTCTCGTACATGGACGGCATCAACCCGGACGGCTCGAAATACCACGACCCGGTGTACTTCGCGAACTACTTCAACGGCGGCGACGCGGTCCACCAGTTCAGCCGGTACAGCTACGGGTCCTACCAGAGCCTGGGCTGCGTCGAGCTGCCCTGGGCCGCGGCCAAGAAGGCTTACGGCTACCTCTCCTACGGCAGCCTGGTCACGGTGACCGGACCGGTGGCCTGAGGCCTCCCCGGTTAGCTACGGAACGGGGCGGTCCCGGCCGGGACCGCCCCGTTCTGCTTGGTGGTTCGTGACGTGCTAGATAGGGTGAACCTCTTCCGCCTGCGGGCCCTTGGGGCCGCGGCCAGCGGTGTACTCGACCCGCTGGTTCTCCTGGAGGGCGCGGAACCCGTCCATCTTGATGGTGGAGTGGTGGACGAAGACGTCGGCCGAGCCGTCGTCCGGGGCGATGAAGCCGTAGCCCTTGTCCGAGTTGAACCACTTCACGGTGCCCTGAGGCATGTACTTCTCCTACTATGACGATTTCGGGAACACACGGTCGTGCGTCCCGGGTTGCCGCGACCACTGCCCACGAGGGGCCGGGCGTTTGCGGATGCAGAACGCCCGCGGTCAGAACTTCGCTGGCGCTGTGACACGTACACGAACTTCGTACAACCGGAACCCATTTAACCACTCACGGCTACCGGAGTCGTCCCGACCGGCCGAAATGGCGTCACCGGGCCGATCATCGTGCCCATCACCGGGGCGGATCACTGGGCGGCAACGATGGCCTGATCGGCGGGTTCGCGCATGCGGGCCATGCACGCCGCGAAGCGCGATCCCGGCGTCACGGCGGCGACGCGCTCGGCCTCGCGGACCGTGTCCACGTCGGTGAGCTGGGGCAGCATCGTGACGCGCAGTCCGGCCTGCTC
>WNGE01000658.1_pt1 | contig 45175 bp, 41 predicted proteins | sample 5400651 | NCBI WGS metagenome assembly WNGE01 (sample SAMN13153370, study PRJNA577476) | soil metagenome | isolation source: 60 cm soil or saprolite under grassland replicate 2 | place: USA:California | collected 2016-06-15 | reverse complement strand
ATCAGGGGCGCGCCGCCGTCGCTGATCAACCTCCCCCCGGGCTGCCCCTTCTCGCCCCGCTGCCCGATGAGCCGGCCCGACTGCGACACCGACGAGCCGGCGCTGCGGCCGGTGGCCGGGATCGACCACGTCGCCGCCTGCCACTACGCCGAGGAGCTGGCCGGGGAAGTGGCCGCCGCCGAGGTGTTCCAGACCTCCGAAGCCGACTTGAGGGCGCTCGAGGAGCTCAAGGAGCTCGGTAGGCTCCAGCAGGCGACGCCCGAGGTGGAGGACCGCGCATGACCCAGACCAGTTCCCAGCCGACTGGGACCAGGAAGGACGGCGTCGCCCCGATCCTCGAGGTCAAGGACCTGGTCAAGCACTACTCGCTGACCGGCGGCCGGGTGATCCGCCGTCGGGCCGGGGAGGTGCACGCGACCTGCGGCGTCTCCTTCGACCTGTACCCGGGAGAGACCATCGGGCTGGTGGGCGAGTCGGGCTGCGGCAAGTCCACCACCGGCAAGACCATCCTGCAGCTCCAGCCGGCCACCTCCGGGTCGGTGAAGTTCCAGGGCGAGGAACTGGTCGGCAAGACCCGCAAGCAGATGCGCCCGATTCGGAGGAACCTGCAGGTGGTCTTCCAGGACCCCTACGCCTCCCTGAACCCCCGCATCCCCGTCAACGACATCGTCGCCGAGCCCGTCCAGATCCACCACCTGTACGGCAAGCAGGGCAAGGAGCGCGTCAGGGAGCTACTGACCGTGGTCGGCCTCAACCCCGAGCACGGCAACCGGTACGCCCACGAGTTCTCCGGCGGCCAGCGACAGCGCATCGGCATCGCCAGGGCGCTGGCGCTCGAGCCCAAGGTGCTGATCCTCGACGAGCCGGTGTCCGCGCTGGACGTGTCCATCCAGGCGGGAGTCGTGAACCTGCTCGAGGAGCTGCAGGACCGACTCGAGCTCGCCTACCTGTTCATCGCTCACGACCTGTCGGTGGTCCGCCACATCTCGGACCGGGTGGCCGTGATGTACCTCGGCAAGATCGTGGAGATCGGCTCGCGCGAGGCGATCTACGAGCGCGCCTCGCACCCCTACACGCAGGCGCTGCTGTCCGCCGTGCCGATCCCCGACCCAAGGCTGGAGCGCAAGCGCAAGCGCATCGTCCTGGAAGGCGACGTGCCGAGCCCGGTGAACCCGCCGTCGGGCTGCCGCTTCCGCACCCGTTGCTGGAAGGCGCAGGAGATCTGCGCCAAGGAGGAGCCCGCGCTGATCGACCGTGGCCAGGGGCACCCGGTCGCCTGCCATTTCGCGGAGCCCCGCGGGCTGCTCTGATCCCGCTGGCCGGCACCGGCCGCCAGGGCCCGTGCCTGGACTTCCGGTCGTGCCGGGCCCGCCGGTGGCCGCTGGAACAGAAGTGGCCTGAATCGCTCGATTCGGGCGGGGACACTTCAGCTCCTTCGGGTATGACCTGTACGATCGAAGGCACGCCACGGTCACTGCCGGCCGGTGGCCAGGGTGGGAACGGGAGCCATGCGACGACGGGTCTGGGCCGTGTTGCCAGCGCTTGCGCTGCTGGCGGCAGCGTGCCAGGCCCGTGCCACCAGCCCGCCGCAGGACGAGCCCAAGGGCGTGCGGCACGGCACGCTGCGGGTGCTCGACCAGGCGGACGTCGAGGCGCTGGACCCCGGAGTCGCCTACGGCGCCGCCGATCTGGCGCTGCTCCGTGGCATGGTCCGCACGCTGTACTCGTTCGACTCCTCCCGGCAGGACTCCAGCGCGCTGGACCCGGTCCCGGATCTGGCGAGCGAGCCGTACCAGCTCTCGGCCGACCGGCGGACCTACACCTTCACCATCCGCAAGGGCATCAAATACGCCCCGCCGTACGACGCCACGGTGCAGGCGCAGGACTTCATCTACGCGATCGAGCGCGAGTTCGACCCACGCCAGAAGGTCCACTCGCCGAACCCCTACGCCAGCCTCATCAAGGGCGTCGCCGAGTACGCCGCCGGCAAGGCCAAGACCATCTCAGGCATGCAGGCCATCGGCGACAGCGTCCTGAAGATCACCCTGCGGCAGCCGGCCAGCGACTTCCCCAGCATCCTGACGATGCCGTTCTTCTCGCCGGTGCCCGAGCGGTACGCCTCGCACTACCAGCTCGGCGTGGACTACGCCGAGCACCTGATCGCCTCGGGTCCCTACGCGCTCGCCAGGTACTCGCCCCGCGAGCGCATCGAGCTGGTCCGCAACCAGAACTGGGACCCGCAGAGCGACCCGCTGCGCAAGGCCTGGGTGGACAGGGTCGAGGTCACCATCGGCGCCAACGAGTCGGCCATCCAGGACGCCATCGAGCAGGGCGACGCCGACCTGAACCTCGACCTGACGCCGCCGCCCAACGCCGATCTCCAGCGGCTCGGCAAGGGCGGGGACCTGCAGGGCCAGTCGGGCATCAAGACCACCGGCTGCGTGCGCTACCTGACGCTGCAGACCGACAGCGGCCCGACCATGAACCCGCTGGTGCGCAAGGCGATCAACCTGGCGGTCGACAAGCGCGCGCTGGTGCTGGAGCTCGGCGGGGCGTTCGCCGGGGAGCCGGCCTCCACGGTGCTCAGCCCCACCCTCGGCGGCTACGAGAAGTACCCCGACCCCTACGGCACCACCGACTCCCGCGGCGACCCGGTGGCGGCCAGGGCGCTGCTCAGCCAGGCGGGCTACCCGAACGGGCTCACGCTCAACTACGTCGGGCCGTCGACCGGCAAGGGACCCGAGGCGCTGAGCGTGCTGCAGATGTCGCTGTCGCATGCGGGGATCCGGCTGAACCCCAAGTTCTACGAAGGCTACACGGTCTACACCGACTCCCTGCAGCTCCAGTCGAAGAAGGACGAGCACCAGATCGGCCTGGCGCGCTGGTGCCCCGACATTCCCGGCAACGGCGCCCGCTCGTTCATCGGCGTGCTGCTGGACGGGCGCAAGATCACCGCCAAGGCCAACAACAACTACGGCGACTACAACAACCCGGCGGTCAACGCCATGATCGACCAGGCCTACGCGACCGAGGACCCCGCCCGCCGCAACAGCCTGTGGGGCCAGATCGACCGCAAGATCATGGAGGACGCCCCCTGGGTGCCGCTGATCTACGAGCGGCAGACCTACTTCTGGTCGTCCCGGGTCAAGCAGTGGCGGTTCTCGCCCTGGATCTCCAACCCGGACATCACCAATCTCTGGCTCGACCCCAACACGCCGTAGCCAGCCGAACGGACCGCCTTAGGTGCCGGCTCCCGCGTCAGCTAGGCGGAAATTCCCTTTTATCTGCCTACCTTAGGCTGGCAGCATGACTACTCCATGTCCAAGAACCCACCCAACGGGGGAATACTCCGCCGCGGCCTGATCGTGATGTGGCGCCAGGTCCGCCTCCGGCCGGTCCCGTTCGCGATCGCCGTGGCCGGCGCGATGGTGTACGCGCTCGGCATCGTCGGCCAGTCGTGGGTGCTCGGGCGGGTGGTCGACAGGGTCGTGGCGCCGCGCTTCGAGAGCGGGCACTTCAGCGCCGGCGCCGCGATCGCGGCGGCCTGCGCCATCGTCGGGGTCGGCATCCTGCGGACCGCCGGGATCATCTGCCGCCGGGTGGCCGCCAGCATCGCCGGCGCCAGGTCCAGCGCCATCCTGCGCGAGCGCCTGGCCGAGCAGTACCACTGGCTGCCGCTGCGCTACCACCACCGCCACTCCGCCGGCGAGCTGCTCTCGCACGCGGAGGGCGACGTCCGCGCGGCCAGCGAGGTGATGCACCCGCTGCCGTTCGCCACCGGCGTGGTGACCCTGCTGGTGCTGGCGGCCACCTGGCTGATCCTGACCGACCCCTACCTGGCGGCCGTCGGCCTCACGGTCATGCCGCTGACCATGGCGGTCAACCTCCTCTACCAGCGCAGGGTCGAGTGGTGGACCACCCTGGTCCAGCAGCGTCTCGGCACGGTCTCGTCGATCGCCCACGAGAGCTTCGACGGCGTCCTGGTGGTCAAGGCGCTGGGCGCCGAGCACGCCGAGGGCGACCGCTTCGCCGCCGGGGCCGAGCAGCTCAGGGAGGCGCGGGTGGTGACGGCGCGCACGCGCGCCACCTTCGACGCCGTCCTGGACGCCATCCCCGGGCTGGCCACCATGGTGCTGCTGGTGCTGGGCGCCTGGCGCATCCAGAACGGCCAGCTCACCGCCGGGACCCTGATCGCTCTGGTCAACCTGTTCGCCCTGATGGCCTGGCCGCTTCGGGTGATCACCTACGTGCTCGGCGACATGCCGCCGGCGGTGGCCGGCTACCAGCGCGTCGACGCGGTCCTGGGCGAGCCCCGGCCGCGCCTTCCCGCCGGCGGGCAGCCGCTGCCAGCCGGGCCGCTGGCCCTGGAGGTCGAGCACCTGCGCTTCGGCTACCGACCTGGCGCCGACGCCGTCCAGGACGTCACCTTCCGGCTCGAGCCCGGCGAGACGGTCGCCCTGGTCGGCCCGACAGGGTCGGGCAAGTCAACGCTCGCGCTGCTGCTGGCCAGGCTGCTGGAGCCCGACGGCGGCGCCGTCCGCCTCGGCGGCGTCGACCTGGCCGGCATGACCGACGAGCAGCTCGGCGCCACGGTGGCGCTGGCCTTCCAGGAGTCGTTCCTGTTCTCGACGTCGATCGAGGACAACGTCGATCTCGAGGGCGTGCCCACGCCTCCAGGGGCGGCCCGGCAGGCGAGCCGGCTCGCGCAGGTCGACGAGTTCGCGCACCGCCTGCCCGACGGCTACGCCACGGTGGTGGGTGAGCGTGGCGCCACCCTGTCGGGCGGCCAGCGCCAGCGGGTCGCGCTCGCCAGGGCGCTCGCCCGCCGGCCGTGGCTGCTGGTCCTGGACGAGGCGACCTCCAGCGTCGACCCGGTCACCGAGGCGGCGATCCTCGCCGGCCTGGAGCGCTCCCTGCCCGGGACGACCACGGTGATCGTGGCCTCGCGCCTGGCCACGATCGCGCTGGCCGACCGGGTGCTGTACCTGGAGGCTGGCCGGCTGGCCGCCCAGGGCAGCCACCAGGAGCTGGTCGCCACGGTACCCGGCTACGCGCGCCTGGCCCGCGCCTACCAGCGCGCCGAAGCCGCCGACCACAGCGAGGAGATGCCGGCGTGACCGCCGAACCGGTCCAGGAGCCGCTGCGCCGCGGGCGTCGCGCCCGCGTGCGGGGTCCCGGCGTGCTGCGGCGCGGCCTGGCCGTCACACCCGAGCTGCGGGAGGGCCTCCGCCTCACCGTGGTGCTGGCGCTGCTGGCCGGCGCCGGCCGCATGGTCACGCCCGTGCTCGTCCAGCAGGTGGTCGACCATCACCTGTCCGGCGGCGGGCTGAGCGGGATCCTGCGGATGGCCAGCGCCGGCGCGGTGGTCGTGGTGCTGACCGCCCTGTGCTCGCGGGCGACCGGGCGGCGCCTCGCCGGCGCGGCCGAGCGCGGCCTGGCGGCGCTGCGCACCCGCACCTTCCGCCACATCCACGCGCTGAGCATCGCCCACCACCACGAGGAACGCAGAGGCAACCTGGTGAGCCGGGTCGTCTCGGACGTCGAGACGCTGAGCGACTTCTTCCGCTGGGGCGGGGTCAACTTCATCGTCGACGGGTCGCTCATGCTGGTCGCGCTGACCACGATGGCCATCTACGACTGGCGGCTGACGCTGGTCGCGCTGGCCACCATGCTCCCGATCATCCCGCTGCTGCGCTACATGCAGCACAAGCTGGTGCGCGCCTGGGACGCGGTGCGGGTGCGCGTCGGCGAGATGCTCAGCGCCCTGTCCGAGTCGATCATGGGCGCCGCCGTGATCCGCGCCTACCAGTCGCAGGGGGCCGCCCAGCGGCGCATCGCCACCACCATCGACCGGCGCGCCAGGGCCGAAATCCGCGCGGGCAGCATCGGCGCCATCCTCTTCCCGATCAGCGACGTGTTCTCAGCGCTCGCCATCGCGGTCACGCTGGTGGTGGGCATGGCCCTGGGGCCAGGCGGGGACATGTCCACCGGCAAGCTGGTGGCGTTCGCGTTCCTGGTCTCGATCTTCCTGGAGCCGATCGCCAACCTCACCGAGCTGCTGGACTACACGCAGCAGGCGCTGGCCGGCTGGCGCCGCGTGCTGGACGTGCTCGACACGCCGATCGAGGTGCTCGAGCCCGACCCGGGCATGGAGCTGCCCCGCGGCGCGCTGCAGGTCGAGCTCGATCACGTCTGGTTCGCCTACCACGGCGGGTCGCCGGTGCTACGGGACGTGAGCTGCAGCATCCCGGCGGGCACGCGCGTGGCCGTGGTCGGCGCCACCGGCTCCGGCAAGACGACCATGGCCAAGCTGCTCATCCGCCTGGCCGACCCGACCTCTGGCGCGATCAGCGTCGGTGGGCTCGACCTCCGCCGGGTCACCACCAGCTCGCTGCGGTCCTCGATGGTGCTGGTGCCCCAGGACGGCTTCCTGTTCGACACCACCGTGGCGGCCAACATCCAGCTCGGCCGGCCCGAGGCCAGCGACGCGGAGATCCGCGCCGCACTCGACGACCTGGGCCTGTGTCCCTGGGTCGACAGTCTGCCCGAGGGGATCGACACCCCGGTCGGCCAGCGCGGCGAGCGCCTGTCCGTGGGCGAGCGGCAGCTCGTAGCGCTCACGCGCGGGTACCTGGCGAACCCTGGCTGCCTGATCCTGGACGAGGCGACCTCGGCGGTGGACCCGGCCACCGAGGTGCGCCTGCGCAACGCCATCGACCGGCTCACCGCCGGGCGGACGGCCATCACCGTGGCGCACCGGCTCGCCGCGGCCGAGCACGCCGAGGTCGTGCTGGTGATGCAGGGCGGCCGGCTGGTCGAGCAGGGCAGCCACGAAGCGCTCCTGCGGGCGGGCGGCACCTACGCGAACCTGTATTCGAGCTGGCGTGCCAGCCTGGAGCAAACTGATGATCCGGATTCGGCCAAGATATGGTAGGTTTGTGCGATATGCGAGCTACAGATCTCTCCCTCATGCGCATCCCCGGTGCGCCCACGCTGACTCCTGACGGCCGGCTGGTCGCCGTCACGGTCACCCGTATCGACCTCGACGACAACCTCTACCACAGCGACATCTGGGTCATGCCCACCGACGGCTCGGCCGCCCCGAGCCGTTTCACCAACGGGCCCAGGGACTTCTGGCCGCGCTTCTCGCCCGACGGGCGCTGGCTGGCCTTCCTGCGCGCCGGCGAGGGCGACGATAGCAAACCGCAGCTCCACGTCATGCCCGTCTCGGGCGGCGAGCCGCGGCGGCTCTTCGAGCACCCGCTCGGCGTCGAGCGGTTCTCATGGAGCCCCGACTCGACCCGGCTCGCCTACGTGGCCAGGGTCCCAGAGCCAGGGCGCTACGGCACCGACGAGGATGTGCCCCCGAGCAAGGAGCCACCGCGGCGCATCACCACGATGCACTTCCGCCTGGACAACATGGGCTTCACGTTCGACCGGCGGCCGCACGTTTTCGTGATCGACGCCATCCGCCAGGACGCCGATCCGCTGCAGATCACCCGCGGCGATTACGATCACGGCGAGCCGGCCTGGAGCCCCGACGGCTCGTCGGTCGCCTTCGTGTCCGCCAGGCACCCCAATCGTGAGTACGACCAGCTCAGCGACGTCTTCGTTGCGCCGGCCGGCGGCGGCGACGCGGTGCAGGTGACCCGCACGACCATCCCGGTCAGCCGTCCCGCGTTCTCCCCCGACGGCGGCACCATCTGGTTCTGCGCGCCATCGGACGCCGAGGCCGGCCGCAACACCGGCCTGTGGTCGGTGCCCTCGGACGCCTCCACCGAGCCGCGCCGGCTCACCGAGGCGGAGCGCTGGGACGTCGACAACTTCGGCGCCGGCCCCTTGGAGCTGGACGTCGAACAGGACGCCGTGACCACCGTCGTGCTCGACCGCGGCGCGGTGCACCTCTACCGGTTCCCGACCGGCGGCGGCGAGCCGCTCTGCCTGATCGGCGGCCGCCGCCAGGTCCTGGAGCACGTGCGCGCCGGCGACGTCACCGCGGCGGTGGTCGGCGACGACCTGTCCATGGGCGAGGTCGTGGCCGTCCGCGACGGGCAGGAGAAGCTCCTCAGCGACTTCGGTGGGCAGCTCGCCCGCGATGTCTCGCTGCGACCCATGAGCGAGCTCACCGCCAAGGCCCCGGACGGCTACCCGGTGCACGGCTGGGTGGTCAAGCCCGCCGGCACCCCGCCGTTCCCGGTGTTGCTGATGATCCACGGCGGGCCCTTCACCCAGTACGGCTACCGGCTGTTCGACGAGGCGCAGGTCTACGCCGGCGCCGGCTACGCGGTGGTGATGGGCAACCCGCGCGGCTCCTGCGGCTACGGCGAGGCGCACGGGCGGGCGATCTGCTTCGACTACGGCAACCTCGACTCGGCGGACCTGCTCGCGCTGCTCGAGGGGGCCCTGGACGACCCGGACCTGGACGGCGAGCGCATCGGCGTGCTGGGCGGCTCCTACGGCGGCTTCATGACCACCTGGCTGGTCGGCCACACCAACCGCTTCACGGCGGCGATCAGCGAGCGGGCGTGCAACGCCTTCGACAGCTTCGAGGGCTCCAGCGACATCGGCTGGGACTTCCTGCGCGTCTACATCGGCGACGACCCGGAGCGCGTGAAGGCGCAGAGCCCGCTCACCTACGCGGACCGGATCGAGACGCCGATGCTGCTGATCCATTCCGAGGAGGACTGGCGTTGCCCGATCGAGCAGGCGCAGCGATTGTTCGTGGCGCTCAAGCGCCGCCGCGCGGAGGTCGAGATGCTGGTCTTCCCCGCCGAGGGCCACGAGCTCTCCCGCTCGGGGCTGCCGAGCCACCGCCTCGCCCGCTTCGAGGCCATCCTCGAATGGTGGGAGCGCCACCTCAAGCCCCGCGACGCGTGAGGCCGGGCTGCGCTAGGCTGCGGCACTGGTTCCAGGCAGGAGGTTCGGGCGGTGGTCATCCTCAAGTCGCGTGACGAGATCGAGGTCATGCGGGAAGCGGGTCGCGTGGTCGCCCACGCGCTCGAAGCCGTCACGGCGGCGGTGCGTCCCGGGGCGTCGCTCAGCGAGCTGGACGTGCTGGGGGAGGAGACCATCCGGGGGGAGGGCGCCACGCCGTCGTTCCTGGGCTATCACCCGCACTTCGCGCCTGGACCGTTCCCGGGCACGCTCTGCCTGTCGCCGAACAACGTGATCGTCCACGGGATCCCCGACCGGTACCGGCTGCGCGAGGGCGACCTGCTGTCGATCGACTGCGGCGCGATCGTCGACGGCTACCACGGCGACGCCGCCGTGACCGTGCCGGTGGGCGAGGTCGACGAGGCGGCCAGGCGCCTGCTCGCCACTACCCGGCGGGGGCTCGAGACCGGCATCCAGCAGGCCTGGCCGGGTCGGCGGCTGTCCGACATCAGCCACGCCGTCGGCCAGGTGGCGCACGCGGCCGGTTACGGGATCGTGCCCGACTTCGGCGGCCATGGCATCGGCCGGGTCATGCACGAGGACCCCAGCGTGCTCAACGACGGCCGTCCCGGCAGGGGCCTGCGGCTGCGCGAGGGCCTGGTGCTCGCCATCGAGCCCATGTTCAACGAGGGGGGCGGCGCCTACACCGTCAAGCCCGACGGCTGGGCCCTGATCACCCGCGACGGCTCCCGCTCCGCACACTTCGAGCACACCGTGGCCATCACCGCCACCGGCCCCCGCATCCTCACCCTCCCCTAACCCCCCGCCGGGGGCCTGGCCCGGCCCCTCCGCCGCCGCCTCCGCTCCCGGCGGTCCCGCAGCCCTCCGCGCCAGGCGGTGCCCCCCTCCGCGCTCAGCCCGCGGTCCCGCGCCGGGCAGTGCCCGCCGCGCCCCGCCCGCGCGGCCCCGCTGCGCCTTCGGCGCTTCCCAAAGGCCTTGAACGGGCGTAAAGGGTCCGTGGCTCTGCGAGTTTCTACGTAGAAAAACCTGGCGAATGTACTGACTGGACGCCATGCGCGTCTTGTGCTGGGAGAGAGTGATCTCTATCATAACCCGCAGCCTGATCCTCCAACAGCAAGGGGGCGCTGCATGCGTAGGACCACACGCTCGACGGCCCGCAGGGGCCGGACCCTCTCCCTGATGGTCGCCATCGGCCTGGCCGCGCTGCTGGTCGGGGCATGGGCGGGCCCCGCCGCCGCGCACGAGGGCAAGCAGGTCGGCCGCTACCGGCTCACGGTCGGCTTCGGCGACGAGCCCGCCTACGCCGGCCAGAAGAACAGCGTGCAGTTGCTCCTGAGCACCGCCGCCGGCAAGCCGGTCACCGACCTCGGCGACACCCTGAAGGTCATGGTGATGGCGGGCAACCAGACCCAGGATCTCTCGCTGGAGCCGTTCTTCGAGATCGGCGAGTTCGGCACTCCCGGCGACTATCGCGCGTTCTTCATCCCGAGCACGCCCGGCAGCTTCACCTTCCACTTCCACGGCTCCATCAAGGGCCAGAAGGTCGAGCAGGACTTCACCTCCGGCCCGAACACCTTCAGCAACGTCCAGGACCCCGTCCAGGCGGCCTTCCCCAAGCTGAGCCAGCCCTCGACCGCGCAGATCGCCCAGCGGCTCGACCGCGAGACCGCCAGGCTGGACGGCGCGGCCAACCTCAGTGACCACCGCGCCCGCCAGACAGCCAGCCGGGTGACGATCCTGTCGATCCTCGGGCCCTTCGGCCTGGTCCTCGGGCTCATCGGCATGGTGATGACCGGGATCGCCCTGCGGACCGCGCGCCGGGCCCTTGCCGCGGCCTCTTCGCGCCCACCCGTGCCGTTCCACGAGGAAGCGCTGCGGAGCCGAGCGGAGGTCTGAGCCATGTGGCGCCGAGCCGCCCTGGCTGCCGTCCTGGCCGGCCTCTGGCTGGTGACCACGGGTCCGGCGGCGAGTGCACACGCCATGCTGCGCGGCTCCGACCCTGCGGCTGGGGCCTCGCTCGACCGGGCGCCGGGCCGGGTGACCCTCACCTTCACCGAAGCGCCCGACCTGGCCCTGTCCGTGGTCCACGTGCTCGACACCTCGGGCCGCGAGGTCTCGGCCGGGCCGGCGGCCCCGGTCGCCGGCAGCCAGCTCCAGCTCCGCGCTGGGCTGCGCGCGCTCGGCGCCGGAACCTACACGGTCACCTGGCGTGCCGTGTCCCGCGTGGACGGGCACGTCTCTCAAGGCGCGTTCGCGTTCGGGGTCGGCCTGCCCGCCATGGCGACGCCTTCCCCGAACGCGGGCGCCTCCGTCGACGTCCTCCAGGGGCCCGGGCCGCTGGCGGTGGCCGCGCGCTGGGCCTTCTATTGGGGATTCGCGCTGCTGCTCGGGGCTGCCGCGACCGGCCTGCTGGTGTTCGAGCGTCGCCTGCCGGCGCGAGCCGGGCTACTGCTGGGCGCCGCGCTGGCGCTGGCCGGAGGCGGCCTGGCGGCCATGACGATCGCGGGCTGGTCGAGCGCCGCCGTGCCGCTGGGCACCTTCCTGGGGTCGAGCACCGGTCGCTGGCTCGAGGCCCGCGGAGGCGCTGTCGTGCTGGCCGCCGCGGCCGTGGGCGGCCTGCTCCTTGCCGGCTCGGGTCGTGCTGAGGCGGCGCGGCCCGAGCCGGCGAGCCGCGCCGACGCCAAGGCGCCCCCGGCGGCGAGCCGCGCAGAGGCCAAGGCGCCCCCACCCGGGCCGGCGGCGAGCCGGGCGCGTGCGACAGGTTGGCTTGTCGCCCTGGGGGTGGCGGCGTGCGGCGGGTTGCTGGTGCACGCGCTCGCCGGGCACGCGGCGGCGCCGGGACCGCTCTTGCTGGTCAACCTGTTGTCGCAATGGGCTCACCTGCTGGGCGTCGCCGTCTGGATCGGCGGGCTGGCGTGGCTGCTGGCGGGCATCGCTGGCAGGCCTCGCGCGGAGCTGCGCGGAGTGGCCGCGCGCTTCTCGCTCCTGGCCACCTGGAGCCTGGTGGTGGTGGCGCTCAGCAGGCTCGAGCGCGCCAGCCAGGAGCTGGGCGGCTGGGGTCATCTCCTGTCGACCTCCTTCGGCCGTACGCTCGACGTGAAGCTGGGGCTGTTCGCCCTGCTGGCGGTGCTGGGGGCGGTCAACCGCTTCCGGGTCGTGCCGGCGCTGGCAGCGGGCAACGGCCGGCTGGCGTGGCTGCGCCGCACCGTCAGGGGCGAGCTGGTGGTGGCCGGCGGGATCCTGCTCGCGGCCGCTCTCCTGACCCAGTTGCCCCCTGGCGCCGATGCGAGCGGCGCGCGGCCGGCGACGCCGCCCTCGCCGGCCGCCGTACGGGCCAGCGGCGCCGACTACACCACCTCCGTTCGCGTCATCCTCCAGGTGAGCCCAGGCTCCGCCGGGCCCAACCGTTTCGTCGCCACGCTGGCCGATTACGACACCGGCAGACCGCTGGTCGCCGACCACGTCCGGCTGAGCGCCTCGCTGCCGGCGCGGCCCGACGTTGCCGCCGCACAGCTCGATCTGACCCGCGCCGCCGATGGCAGCTGGCAGGGGCGGGGCTCGGTCCTCACCATCGCCGGGACCTGGGCGATCACCACGCTGGTCGAGCGGCCGGACGGCGGGGTCACGGTCCCGATCGAGCTGCGCGTCCGCGCCGCGCCACCGAACTGAGACGGCCATCTCGTAGGGTGAAAGCCGGGCGTTCGGCCACAGGCGCCGCTAATGCATCGGTAGCGCGTTTGGCGGCCATCACCGCAGGTCAGAAGGCTTTCCGCCTTCCACGCTCCGCATAGGCTCCGCAACCGGCGCCGACCAAGCGGCCTCGACCGCCAGCCGTGCCCGCTTGCGGAAGTCGACGGTCGGGTGCCCGTAGGTCTTCTCGACCATGGCGACGGTGTCGCCGATCAGCTCCGCGACCTCGACGGTCGACAGGCCCTGCACGAGCATCTCGGACGCGAAGCCGTGGCGGAGGTCGTGGTAGGTGACGCTGTCCGGCAGCCCGGCCTTGCGGCACGCGTCCCGGAACGCCACGCGGATCGCGGATTGGGTCGCCGGCCCGCCCTGGGCGGCGGTGAACAGCAGCTCCCGCTCGCCCACGCCGTAGCGGCGGATATGCTCCGACAGTGCCTCGCGCACGTAGCCGGGCGCCGGCACCGTCCGCGATGGCCTGCGCCTGGAGTTCTTCAAGGGGACCAGCGGGTACGGCACGCGATTGTCGAGCTGTTGGACGATGGCGATCTCCCGGCCGAGGAAGTCCACGCATCCGCGGGTCAGGCCGGCCGCCTCGCTGATCCGGGTGCCACAGCCGAAGCCGACCAGCACGACCGCCCGAAAGCGTTGGTCGATGGCGTCGGCGAGGTCCTGGACCTGGGAAGCGGTCAACGGCACGAGCTGGGCGTCGGTGACCTCCGGCAGCTTGATGCCGGAGCAAGGCGACCGGCTGATCACGTCGTCGTTCACGGCCGCGGCGAACATCGACCGCAGGAATGCGTACCACGTGTCCTTGATCGACCTTGGCGCCGCGCCCTCATCCTCCCAGAGCTTGACGAGCGCCTGGACGTCGCTCCGCAGGACCCGGTTCATCGGCCGGTCCCCGATGTGCGGATAGACGTGCAAGCGCAGCGTCGACTCGACCAGCCGCCGGGTGTTCGGCCGGTGCTGAAGCTGTGCCGCGCGCCACCGCTCCCCGTAGGCGCGGACGGTGATCTTGCCGGCTTTCGGGTCGAGAAACCCGCTACGATCCCGTGCCGTCAGGCCCTCCCTGCGCCAGCGGGCCGCGTCGGCCCTGCGGTCGAACGTCTTGGAGACCTCCCGGTCGTCGCCCTCGACCGGGCGGTAGCTGGCCTGCCACCGGCCGCCCGCGGTCTGCTTGATGTTGCTGCCATGCCTGGGCATCTACTCCTCCTCCTTCCGTGAGCGGCGCCGGTCCAGTGCCCGCCGCCACTCCTCCGGTGGCAGCTCAGCGAAGAACAGCCGCTCGTCAATGCCTGGCAGCGGGGACCGGGCGGAGACCCAATCCCGGACCTGCCCGCGGGGCCAGTCCGGACGGCCGGTGCCAGGAACCGAGATCGTCGGCTCGTCGTCGATCGGGACGAGCAGGTCCAGCGGGCTGACCTCGAGCGCGTAGGCGAGCGCGAGCAGCTCGTCAACGCTGACCGCGCGCCGCCGGTGGCCCCGCCGGTCCGGCCGGCCCGCCTCAAGGTTGTAGAGCGCCTGCTCGGTCAGTCCCGGCATGCCGAGGTCGGCGAGCCGGTCCGCGAGCTGCGCGACGGTCATTGCCCGCTTGTGGCGGATCTCCCGGACACGGCCGGCGACGACATCGCTAGGGGTCATCCTCGCTCCTCCACTCGGCATTCGTCGTTACGACGAGTCTAGTCCGCGCGGTTCAGATTCGTCCAGTCCTAACCGTGGTAGACTGCTGGCACAGTCGGTCGGGACAGCCGGCTCTGAAAATCGACGAACGGGGAGGTTGGCGTGCCGGAGCGGGAGCAGCTCATGAGCGTCGAGGACCTGGCGGCCTACCTCGGCCGCTCGCGGCGGACCGTGCTCGACTGGAACAGCAGAGGACTCGGACCCAAGTACATCCGGCTCGGCCGCCGGATCGCCTACCGGCCCAGCGACGTCGAGAAGTGGTTGCGCACGCGGGAGGTCGCCCGCGGTGCGTAGAGACGCGGCGAGCGGCTCCAAGGAGCCGCTCAAGCCGACAGCCGTCATCCCGGACAGCACCCAAAGCATACCCCACCGGGGTGTCCCGGGTCGGTGTGCGGTCGCTGCCGAACTCTCCGCCGCCCTCAACGACCTCGCGCTCGCGCTGGAGCTCCTCGACGCCGCCCGGTGGGGACTGGCCGCATGACCCCCATGGAGACGGTCGAGATCGCGCTGGAGCGCGCCGGCAGCCGCCGCCAGCGACCCGGGGAGTGGACCTGCCCAGCACACGACGACCAGCACGCCAGCCTGTCCGTCAAGGAAGGCCGCGACGGCCGCGTCCTGCTGAACTGCCACGCCAATTGCGAGTTCGAGACCGTGGTCGCCGCGCTCAAGCTCGAAGTCGCCGACCTGTTCCCAGCCAAACCAGACCAGGGAAGCGGCGACGACTGGACCCCCGCCGGCCCAGCGATCGCGACCTACCTCTACACCGACGCCAAGGGCAAGACCCTGTTCGGCGTGTGCCGCACCGCGGACAAGCAGTTCCGCCAGTGGCGACCCGACCCGTCGAAGAAGCACGGCCGCGCCTGGTCGCTCGGCAACGTCAAGCCGGTGCTGTACCAGCTCCCCAAGGTGCTCGCCGCGATCGACGACGGCGAGCCGATCTACGTGGCCGAAGGCGAGAAGGACGTCCACGCCCTCGAGGCCAAGGGTGTCACCGCGACCTGCAACCCCATGGGCGCAGGCAAATGGCGAGCCATGTACTCCAAGACCCTCGCCAGCGCGACCGTGATCGTGATCGCCGACAACGACGCGCCCGGCCGCAAGCATGCCCGCGAGGTCGCCGCCAGCCTCACCGATGCCAGCTGCGCGGTCCGTCTCGTCCGCGCCGCCGAGGGCAAGGACGCCGCCGACCATCTGGCCGCCGACCATGGCGTCGACGAGTTCGTCGACCTCGAGGACGAGCCCGAGCCGGAGGCCGCCGCTGCCCCGAGCGAGGACCTGCCCAAGATCGCGCTCGAGGAGGGCGACCGGCTACTCCGGCAGGTCGAGACGTTCCTCTGCCGCTTCGTCCGGTTCACCGGCAAGGCGCAGCAGGTCGCCGTGACGCTGCACGTCGTGCACACCTGGTGCTTCGAAGCCGCCGAGACGACCCCCTACCTGCACGTCAGCTCACCCGAGAAGGAGTCGGGCAAGACCCGCCTGATCGAGGTGCTCGCCCAGCTCGAACGGGGAGCGCTCCAGTCCGCCGACATGACCGCCGCGGCACTGTACCGCTCCATCGAAGACCCGGCGCCTGTCCTTCTATTCGATGAGGTGCAGGAGCTGTTCGCCCGTGACGCCGATACCGACCAGCGGCAACTCCGCGCCTGCCTCCACTCCGGCTACCGCCTCGGCGGCGCCGCCCGCCGCGTGGTCGGTGACGGCACCAACCAGACCGTCAAAGCCTTCCCAACCTTCTGCCCCAAGGTCCTGGCCGGCACCGGCTCGCTGCCCGACATGCTCGCCAGCCGGTCGGTTCCCATCCGGCTCCAGCGCACGACCAAAGGCGAGCAGCCTGAGAAGTTCCGCATCCGCCGAGTGCGAGGAGAGACCGAAGCGCTCCGCCGCCGGCTGGGCGGCTGGGCGCAGACTGCCGTCCCGGTGCTCGAGGGTCTCGACCCGAAGCTGCCAACGGTACTGTCGGCTCGGCAGGAGGACTGCTGGGAGCCGCTGATCGCGATCGCCGACCTCGCCCGCGGGAGTTGGCCGCAGCGCGCAAGGGACGCCGCGATCGAACTGCACGGCCACGATCCGACCGCAGAGCCCACCATCGGCGTGCTGGCCCTCACCCATATTCGCGAGGCGTTCTCCGCGCTCGACGATGAAGGGCGCTTCGTCGACTGGGCGTGCCAGCGGCTCCCTAGCGAACTGCTGCTGCGGCTGCTGGTCGACCGGGACGACGGGCCATGGTCGGAGTGGTGGGCGAAGTACCTGAAGGACGACGACACCAGGACCCCCGCGCACCGGCTCGCCAAGCTCCTCAAGCCCTACGACATCGGGCCGAAGAAGCTCGACATTGACGGCAGGAAGGCCCGCGGCTACGACCGCGAATGGTTCGCCAAGGCGTGGGAGAGCTACCTCCCACCCTGGCAACCGCCTCCAGACTCGGAACCTCGGAACCCCGCAGGTCAGAGCGCAGATGGTGACGGAACCGAAGATGAGCCGGTTCCGTCACCACAAGCCGCTGACCAGGAAGGTTCCGAGGTTCCGTTGCCAGAAACGGAACCGGAGGCCGAGGACTTCGAGGGTCATCTGTTCGACCACCCCGATGGTGACCCGAGGCGGTACGCGCGGTGAGCCTCGCCTACGCCACGTGCGATCACTGCGCGCGGCTCAAGCCGCTCCGCCCCGATGGGCGCATCGCTTGCCATTACCTCCGGACCCGCATCGCCGGCCGATCACGGCGCCGGCTGTGCCCCGGGTCGAGATGTAAACCGCGGAGGGTCGAGCCATGATCCGCGGCCCGCCGGCCAGCTCGACCCCGGAGACGAGCGTGGCCCCGGTCGGGGCACGACCAGGGCCACGGAGCCACTCAACATCAGGAAGGCTACACCAGTGACCGAACGAGTCCGCGGCTACGCCGCATGGACCCCACGATCCAAGACCCTCGTGCTCCTCGACCAGGTCGAGGCCGTGCTCGACGAGTACGCCGCCCACCTGCCCCTCACCGTCCGCCAGATCTTCTACCGGCTCGTCGGCAACCACGGGTACGCCAAGACCGAACTCGCCTACGACAACCTCGGGGAGATGCTCAACCGCGCCCGCCGCGCCGGCCGGGTCGACTTCGACGCGATCCGCGACGACGGCGTCACCGCCCAGATCCCGCTCGCGTTCACCAGCCGCGAAGCGTTCATCGCCACCGCCAAGCGGCTCGCCGCCAACTACAAGATGGACCGCCAGCACGGCCAAACCCAGTACGTCGAGCTGTGGGTCGAGGCCGCCGGGATGGTCCCGATGCTCGCCGCGGTCGTCGGCGACTACGGCATCCCGACCTACTCCTCCGGCGGGTTCGACTCGCTCACCGCCAAACACGACGCCGCCGAACGGATCACCGGCCGGGGCGTTCCCACCCTCATCCTGCACGTCGGCGACCACGACCCGAGCGGGCTCGCCATGTTCCAGGCGGTCGCCGAAGACGTCGAGGCGATGGCCGACGAGGATCTCGGCGAGGTCACCTTCGACCGGGTCGCGGTCACACCCGAGCAGATCCGCCGCTACAACCTGCCGGCCGCGCCAGCCAAGGCGCACGACAAGCGCTCCGCGTGGGTCGGCGGTGGCACCGTCCAGGCCGAGGCCCTACCGCCCGACGTGCTCACCGCCGAAGTCCGGCAGGCCGTGACTTCCCTCATCGACTTCGACGCGCTCCGCGAGGTCCAGCAGCAGGAGTCGGCCGAGGGCGAGCGGGTGACCGCCGACATCGACCGGCTGCTGAGCATGGACGAAGACGAGACCGACGACGACTGACCACCACGACCTCGAGCGCCCGGCCCACCAGCACCACGGGCCGGGCGCTCCCACGCCTAGGTGGTAGGACAATGGCGCATGGTCCTCGTGTCATGCGACCAGTGCCACACCACCTACACCCAGGGCCAGCATGCCTGGGTGGTGGTCGGCCACGTGCTCACCGAAGCCGACGCCGCCAACCTCGACCTGGACGACGAGCCACCCGACAGCCTGCACTTCTGCGGCTGGCAGTGCGCCGCCACCTACACCGGCGCCCGCGCACTCGTCGACAGCTAACAGCGGCTAGCAGCAGCGCTTATCGAACACCCTAATGTCTGCTGTGTCGCGTTCGCTCAACTCGCCCCGGTACGGCCGGGTCTCACGACTCCGCGCCCCCCTATAATTTTTCTCCCCGTAGCCGAAAATACCGAGTCGCGAACGGGACGAGCCGGCCGGGATAGTAGTGTGGCTTATCGAACGGCGGGCTACCAGTTGCGGGCGTGCTGGCGTGGTGGGAGCCCGTCAGGGCGGACGAGGGTTGGTTCCCGCTCGACCTGGAGCGCCGGCGCGGTGTACCGGCGGCCGTTGCCGTTGTTGCCATGGAGGCGGTTCCGCGCGGCTATATTGCACTTTTTGTGCGACCAGCCGAGGTAGCCGATGCCGTTGTCGTTGTGGTCGAGCCAGATCTCAGAGTCGGGTTCCATCACCCGCCCGCAGCGGCAGCACGCCGTGCCGTACATGTAGGGCTTCTCACGCTTCCGTTTGGCCTGGTGGGCGCCGTTGTAGGGCGAAGGGCGCTTGCCCATCCGGGCTTTGCACCGGTCGCAGTGCCACTGCCCCTGCACCCAGTCGCCGCAGCCCTTGCACCGGCGCATGACCATGGCGTCAGTCGAGTAGGCGGTACTCGAGCTCGTCGTCGGACGCCAGCTCGAGCCAGTCGACCGCGGTCATGCGGAAGCCGGCGGCGAGGTCGTGGTGGCCGTGCGCCTCGGCCAGGGCGGCGAGGCCGGCGACCTGCTCAGCGAGGTACGCGAGCTCGACCTTGTCCAGCTCGTGCTGCAGGCCAGGGTCCATGCGCCAAGTGTCCCACTCCTTGGGACGCCTGTCCCGTGGCGCGTTAGAATCGGCTGGCCAGGTCAGCAACCGCTGCTGGTGTTGTTGCTCGGCCCGCAAGTGCGGCGAGCGTCGTGCCGCTGGTGCGAGATGTCGACCAACTGGTCCGCCTCGGCCCGCCACCGGCGACTTTCGCGTTGCAAGGAGCTGAGCATGCCGCTGACTGAGGACCAGATTCGAGAGGCGCAGGAGCAGGTCCTGCGGGAGTGGCGGCCCAAGCCGCTTGACGAGCTCGCCGAGCATCGTCAGCAGGTGCGCATGCGCATCGACCAGTTGCAGGGCTACGCCAACCGCAGCCAGCCGCAAGAGGTCGAATTCGAGGATGCCATGTGCGAGCTCGCCGCCTTGGATGACCTGATGCCTGAAACGGTGGCACGGGTCCGCTCCCAGCAGCTCGACCGTGTCCGCCAGGCCGCCGCGGACCCTGCCAACCGTGAGGCCGGCGCGCCGACCACCCGTGGGGCGCCGGCGCTGGTGGGCCGCGCCCACCGGGAAACGGTCCGGACCCGCACGCCATGGGCGGACCTGGACACCACCACCCGGTGGCGGAGCGAGCCGATGGTGGGCCGGGCCCATGACGCGCTGGAGGCGTTGGACGACCAGGTCGCGCCGGCGCAGGGCAAGGAGCGCCTCGCGGAGCTGCTCGACAATCCCGAGGAGCAGACGTTCGCCAGTCAGGCGGCGGTCAGCCTGTCGGACCCGTCCTACCTTCGCGCGTTCCAGCAGGTGCTCCGTGACCCGCAGCGTGGGCATCTGGCCTGGTCGGCGGAGGAGCGGTTCGCGTGGAACCGTGCGGAGCGGGTCCGGTCCATGAGCCTGGGCACCGCCTCGATGGGGTTCGCGCTGCCGCTGGTCCTGGATCCCAGCTTCATCTTGACGAACGCGGGCGCGGCGAACCCGTGGCGGCGGCTCGGGACTGCCAAGAACACCACCAGCAACACATGGGCGGGTGTGACCACGACCGGCATCGCCAGCTCGTGGCTGGGGGAGGGTGCGGCCGCCTCGGACGCCAGCCCGACGCTGAGCCAGCTGCAGATCACCCCGCAGAAGGGCGCAGCGTGGGTGTTCGGGTCGTACGAGAGCGTGGGCGCCACCGGAGGCATTGATGGTGACGTCGACTTCGCCAGCCAGGTCGGCGGGCTGTTCGCCGACGCGCAGGACCGGCTTGAGGAGTCCACGTTTGCGACGGGGGCGGGGACCGGCGCCATCCCGTCTGGGTTCTTCACCCTGCAGGGCACCGCCAATGACGTGACGGTGGCGGCGACCGCCGCCAGGGCCGCGACCGACCTGTTCTCGGCGCTTGAAGGTCTGACCCCCCGGTACCGCAACTCGGCTGGGGTGCGCCTGGCGTGGCTGGCGTCGCTGACGTGGCTGGACAAGTACCGCGGCGTGCCGGCGTTCTCGAGCGCGCTCACCAGCATCGTGGACGACACGGGCGAACGGCCGCGGACCGCCGGTATCCCCTGGTACGAAGAGTCGACGATGGCGACAGGGACTGCCGCGGCGACCAGGGCGGTGGCGGTCGGGGACTGGTCGCAGCTGTATGTGGTCACAAGGTGGCCTGGCCAGGTGATCTATGAGCCGCTGGTGACCAGCCAGGCGACCGGCTCGGTCGGCTTTCCTACGGGTCAGAGCGGCTGGTTTTATCTGTGGCGCTCGGCGATTGGCATCACGTCCACCACGGCATTTCGGGTGTTGCGTTTCACGTAGGACCCGGGCGTCAAGGTCACCGCGGCGGCCCCTTGTCAGCCATCGGGCCGCCGCGGATCCAAGGTCCCGGAGGTACCGTCAGGCGGTGCCGTTGACCGGGTCCTGCGCCCGCGGATGCCAGCACCCCCGGTGGACCGGCCGGGGGTGCTGGTGTTGCTGGTGGCTAGCGGCGGTCGAAGAGGTCGACCGCGGCGGCGACCAGCAGCGCCAGGATGCCGGTCGCGCCGAGTGCAAGCAGGACCATCCGAATCATGCGGCATCTCCTCCGTCCAGCCCGAGCGCCCGCCTGAGCTCGGTTTCCTCCTGCTCGGTCAGCTGGTCGCGGACCGTCGCCAGCGTGACGGCGGGATGCTCATCCCATGGGATCGCCACGTGGAGGCGCCGCTCGTCGAGGTCGAGCACGCGGACCAGCGCGACCTCGTGCCGGTCGGTCCCGTAGCTCAAGGTGACGCGCATCAGCGGCCCCCCGCCTGCCTGGTGAGGTCCGCCAGCGCCTCCAGCGCGATGGTGGCGGTCCCACGGCCGGCCAGATAGTCCAGCACCACCCTGATCGAGTGCGGGGCGACCCCGGCCGCTATCGCGCGGCGGACGGTCATCAGCGCCTCACGCTGGGCATCGTCGCGTTGCTGGGCGACCAGCTCGGCGATGGCGCCGACCGTCCGCTCACCCCGCTGGACGTTCGGCGTGCTCGCCGATGCCGGGTCGTGGTCGGTCATGGCCGCTCACTCGTCTCGCTGACCGAGCGGAGCTGGGCGCGGTAGCGCTGCAGCCTGCCGGTTGCGGCGTCCAGCACCGCGGGGTCCTCGGGGTTCGGGCCGGCACGGACAATCCTGGCGGCCTGGGCCAGCGTCGAGGAGAGGTGGCTGAGGAGCTGGCCGGACAGGTCGGGGTGGATGCGCTCGTCGATGCACGCCCGCGACACCTGCTCCAACAGCCGCGCGACCGCCGGTCGTTCCTGGTCCGACAAGGGTCGGGTAGTGTTCCGCTGTGCCAAGGGATGCCTCCTTGGTGCCGGGCCCGGGGCGTTCACGCGCCGCCGGGCCACCTGCGTGTCTGGGCACTTCGTTCTACTCGCTGAGCATTCCGTAGTCAACCGGTGCCATCCGGTGCCGATCTCTCTCGTACGCAGTAATCGCCTGCCAGCATCGAGAACATGCGGCGCGACCGTGGCGACCAGGGAGATCGGCTCCTCACCACTACCGAGGCGGCCGATTACCTGCGCGTGTCCCGGCGGACCCTGGCGCGCTGGCTGAAGGAGGGCATCGCGCCGCCGTCGATCAAGCTGCCGTCCGGCGGTCGCCGGTACCGCAAGGCGGATCTCGACCGCTGGATCGCCGAGCACCAGGCCGACGAGTAGGCCCCGCCGCTCCGCAACGATTCCGCAACCGCTCCAGTTTCGTCCGGACCGGGCCGGTACCGTCCGGTAGGGTTTTCGCTGGTCAGGACACGATCGCCGCTGTTGCTGCAGGTCACGGCGGCCTAGGGTCGCTAATGCATCGGTAACCGGCGCCTTTACAATCCCCCGCATATTCCGCATACACTTCCTGAGGACGAAGCAGGCAGGACCGCCCAACAAGACGACCGTCGGAACCGCCGCGCGGCGAGCGCCACCCAGCCGAACCCGCCGCCGCACGGAGGCGCCCGGGGAACCCCAAGGTGGGGGCCCCGGCCGATCACGGAGGGGTCCGGGGAACCGCAAGGGGTGCCCCGGGTGGATCGAGGTGCAGTCGGAATGGCCATTGCGGTGGTCTTCAGCGCAGAAGCGCTCGGCAACCGGTCCAGGTCCCATCATGCCCGCGGTGGTGAGACCGCATGAGCGAGCGGATCGACTTCCTGATCCTCGGCCCTCTCGAGGCGCGCCGCGACGGCCGCCCGTTGAAGCTTGGCAGCATCAAGCACCGCATGCTGCTGGCCAAGCTGCTGCTGCACGCCAACCAGGTGATCTCGACCGATGAGCTGATCGACACCGTCTGGGGTGAGCGGCCGCCGCCGACCGTGCGGCAGTCCCTGCAGAACCACGTCGCCGCGCTGCGCCGCGTGATCGAGCAGGCCGACACCCCGGCGGGCCAGCCCCGCGCGCTGCTCACGCGCGACCCTGGCTACCTGCTCCAGGTCGGCCCCGACCAGATCGACCTGCACCGCTTCCGGCGCATGGTCGACCAGGGCCGTGCGGCGCTGGAGGGCAGCGAGCCCTGGACGGCCACCAAGCTGCTGCACGAGGCGGTGGCGCTCTGGCGCGGCCCGGTACTGGCCGACGTGGTGGCTGCCGGGGTGAGCTGGCCCGAGCTGGCCGGGATCGACGAACTGGAAATCGGCGCCGTCGAGACGCGGATCGAGGCCGACCTGATCGCCGGCCGGCACGCCGAGCTGGTCGGCGAGCTGGAGGCGCTGATCCGGCTGCACCCGCTGCGTGAGCACCTGCACGGCCAGATGATGCTGGCGCTGTACCGGTCCGGCAGGCAGGCTGACGCGCTCAGGGCCTACCGCTATGCGCGCCGGACGCTGGTCGAGGAACTGGGCATCGAGCCGAGCGTCCGGCTCCAGCGGCTGGAGCAGGCGATCCTGGCGCAGGACCCGGCGCTGGAGCTGCTGGGGCCGGCCCGCTCCGGCGACGAGGCCGGTGTGGCGCGGCCCAGCGAGGCGCCCGCCCCGGCCGAGGCCCCACGGCAGGGCGCCGACTCCGGCGCGGCCGAGCGCAAGCTGGTGACCGTGCTGTTCGCCGAGGTCGACGAGCCTGCCGGCGAGGCGGACGAGCGCGACCCCGAGGACGTCTCCACCATGCTGGACCGCAACCTCGAGCGGATGCGCGCCGAGATCTCCAGCTTCGGCGGCTGCGTGGAGCACGCCATCGGCGGCACCATCATGGCCGTGTTCGGCGTCCCCCAGACCCGGGAGGACGACCCCGAGCGCGCGGTCCGAACCGCCCTGGCCATCCGGGACGCGCTCAGCGGCGACGTCGAGCTGCGCATCGCGGTCGCCACCGGCGAGGCGCTGGTCACTCCCGGCGGCAGCCCTACTCGCGTCGCCGGCGACCTGGTGGCCGCCTGCGCGCGGCTCCAGCAGGCGGCGCCGCCGGGTTCGGTGCTGGTCTCGGAGGCGACCGAGCGGGCCACCTCCCGGGTGATCAGCTACGGGCCGGCGAGTCTGCTGGCCATTGCCGGCCGGGCCAAGCCGGTGACGGTGTGGAGCGCGCTGGAGCCGCGGAACCGCACCGGCATCGACGCGATCACCGCCGCGCGCCTCGTGCCGCTGGTGGGCCGCGACCGGGAGCTCAGCAGGCTGCTGGACGCCCTCGAACGTGCCCGCCTCACCCGCAGGCCACAGATGGTCACGCTGGTCGGCCAGGCGGGCATCGGCAAGAGCCGGCTGGTGGTCGAGCTGTGGCACGCCGCGGAGGCCGACCGCGAGCTGATCGCCTGGCGCCAGGGCCGCTCGACCCCCTACGGCGAGGGCGTCACCTTCAGCGCGCTCGGCGAGATCATCAAGGCGGAGGCCGGCATCCTCGAGACCGACACCGCGGACCGGGTCGACCGCAAGATCACCCAGGCAACCGAGTACGCCCTCGGCGGCGACCACGGCGCCGCCGCCTGGGTGAGCGCGCACCTGCGCCTGCTGCTCGGAGCCGGCGACGAGCGCTCCGTCCAGCCGGGCCGCCAGGACGAGGCGTTCGCCGCCTGGCGTCGGTTCCTGCAATCGCTGGCGGCCCGGCGGCCGCTGGTGCTTGTGATCGAGGACCTGCACTGCGCCGACGACGCCCTGCTGACCTTCCTCCAGAGCCTGCTGGAGCGCTCCGGCGGCCCGGTCGGCGACGTCTCCATGCTGGTGGTCGCCACCGCCCGGCCCGAGCTGCTCGAGCGGCGGCCCGACTGGGCCCGCAACGGCAACGGCCGCACCACCGTGCACCTCGACCCACTGTCGGCCGACGACACCACACGGCTGCTCGGCTCCCTGCTTGCCCATCACCGCTTCCCCGCGGCGATCGGCTCGCAGCTTGCCGCCACCGCCGGGGGCAACCCACTGTTCGCCGAGGAGTACGTGCGCATGCTGCGGGACCGCGGGCTGCGCGCCTCCAACCTCGAGGAGCGCGAGACGGCCGCGCCGGCGCTGGGGACGCCGCCAGGACAGGAGCGCCCGCACCCTGAGCTGCCGATGCCCGAGACCGTCCACGCCATCATCGCCGCCCGCCTCGATGCCCTGGCGCCCGCCGAGAAGGCGGTGCTGCACGACGCGGCGGTGCTCGGCCGCGTCGGCTGGATCGGCGGCCTCCAGGCCATCGGCGGCCACGACCGCACGGCCCTCGAGCGCTGCCTCCAGCGCCTGGAGACCAGGGACTTCATCTACCGCGCCAGCCGCTCCTCCATGGCCGGCGAGCGGGAGTATGGCTTCCGGCACGTGCTCATCCGCGACGTGGCCTATGGGCAGATCCCCCGCGCCGAGCGGTCCCACAAGCACCGCCGGGCCGCCGCCTGGCTCGAGTCGCTGTCGGCGAACCGGGCTCCCGAGCGGCCGGAGCGGTATGCCGCCAACCTCGCCGAGCTGCTGGCCCACCACTACGGCCGCGCGCTCTCCTTCGCCAGGGCCGCCGGACGCGCCGACGAGGACCTCGCGCGCCGCACCCGCGTTGCCCTGCGGGACGCCGGCGACCGGGTGACCGCGCTGGGCGTGCACGCCACCGCCGCCCGCTACTACGCCCGGGCGCTGGAGCTGTGGCCGGCCAAGGATCCGGACCGGCCGGAGCTCGAGTTCCGCGCCGGGCGCGCCCGCTGCCACAGCGAGGGGACCGGCGCGGAACTGATCGCCGGGGCCCGGGACGGCCTGCTGGCGGCGGGAAGGCGCGAGCGGGCGGCCGAGGCTGAGATCCTGCTCTGCCAGCTCGCCAGGGACCACGGCCGGAGCGGCCGCGCCGCCCACGTCGAGCGGGCGCTGGAGCTGGTGGCCGGCTCGCCGCCGTCCCGCTCCAAGGCCGTGGTGCTGCGCGGCTGCATGATGCACTCGATGCTGATGGAGCGGTACGGCGACACCATCGCGCTGGCCCGCGAGTTGCTGCCGATGACCGTCAAGCTGGGCCTGCGCGAGGTGGAGGCGCTCGCCTTCGAGAGCATGGGCATGGTCAAGGTGCTGATGAGCGGCAGCCACGACGGGCTCGCCGACCTGGAGCGAGGCATCGCCATCGCCGAAGAGGCCGGCTCGATCAACCCGGCGAGCATGTACGCCAACCTGGCCGCGATGCTGGTGATCCTGGGCGACCTGCCGCGCTGCTTCACTACCTGGGCCGCTGCCGCGCGAGTGGCGGAGCGGTTCAACGCGCCGCGGTGGCTGCGCCTGATCGAGGGGGACCGTGTCGCCGAGCACTACTGGACAGGCCGCTGGGACGAGGTCGTCCGCCAGGTCGACGCGCTGGTGGTCGAGGCCGCTGTCGGCGGAGGCGACGCCCAGGAGTGCGAGTGCCGCATCTGGCGCGGCCGCGTCCGGCTGGCGCGTGGGCAGTCGGCGGCGGCGCTCGCCGACTCGACCGCGGCGCTGGAGCTGGCCCGGGCATCCGGCGAACCGCAGCATCTCGACCCGGCGCTCGCCTTCCACGCGCGCTGCCTGCTGGCGGTCGGCCGCCCCGACGAGGCCGCCGAGCTCGTCGACGAGCTGCTGAAATGCCTCGACCGCCGGCTGCTCAAGGCCGAGGTGGGCATCGATCTGGCCATTGCCCTGACCGAGCTCGGCTACCCCGTCCAGGTGCTGGACAGCGCGCTGGACTCGCGCTGGCTGGAGGCGACCCGCGCGTTCGTCGCCGGCGACCCGCGCCGCGCCGCCGCGCTCTACGAGGCGATCGGCTCCCGGCCCGACGCCGCCACCGCGCACCTGCTGGCCGCCCGCGAGCTGCTGGCTGGAGGCGGAGGGGCCGACGCCAAGGCGGAACTGGCCGCCGCCGTCGCCTTCTACCGCGAGGTGGGCGCCAGCGCCGACCTCCACGAGGCCGAGGAGCTGGTCTTCTCGCTCGCGTAGCCCCCGGCGGCTTCGCAGCTGCGGGGGGCTCGATGGGGCTCGATGGGGGACAAAAGATAGAGCGTTCTACTGAGGTGCCACTCCTCCCTCGCCGGAGTACAACTATGAGTGAGAGTGTTCCCTCTCGTCCATGAGAGGCGGGGTTCGGCTTGAACAGCACCACCCAGACACCGCGCGAGCGGCTCCTCAACACGGCGACTGCGCTCCTCGACAAGGAGGGCATCCAATCCGTTGGCATCAACCGGCTCATTGCGGAGGCCGGAGTGGCACTCATGACCCTCTACCGGCAATTCGGGGACAAGGACACGCTCGTGGCCGCTTCACTGGAGCACTGGAGCACCGACTGGCTCCAGTGGCTGACCGACCAACTGGACCGTCACGGCAAGGACCCTGAGGCTCGCTTCAACGGCCTGTTCGACGCGCTCGGCGACTGGTTCACCAGCGACCGCTTCCACGGATCGTTCATCGCCAGCGCGGCGACCGAGCTGCGGGGCGAGCCTGACCACCCGGCCCACCGGGTAATCGAGGGTCACCGCCTGGCCGTGCGCCAGCTCCTGGAGGACCTCGCCAAGGCGGCGGGCTCCCGCACCCCGTCCGAGCTGGCCACACAGCTTCAGGTCCTGATGGACGGCGCCATCGCCATGGCGGCGTTCGACCGCAGCCGCGCCCCGGCAGAAGGCGCCAGGAGTCTGGCGCTCGCCGCCAAGGCCGCGTCCGCGGCGGCCTGATTCAGCGGGCCCCGGGCCCCGGCGGCAGGCCGCGGGGGCGGGTGCTGGCCGCCAGTGCGACCAGCGCCAGTTGCCGCGCGGCCCGGGCCACCTGTGGCTGTCCGTCGATGAGCGCGCCGACCACCGCCCCCTCGAACAGCATCTGGAGCTGGGACGCCAGCTCGGTCGGATCGGGCGCCCCGACCTCCTCTGCCAGATCCTCGAGCAGCCGCCGCAGCCTCTGGCGGTTGGCCGCCACCGCCGCGTGCGCCGGATGCCCGGGGCCGGGAAGGTCGGCTCCCCCGATGAGGCTGTCCGCCACGCGTCCTTGGAAGTCGTCGCTGGAGAACCACTCTTCGAGCACGTCCCAGAGCACCATCAGCCGCGGCCCGGCCGCGCTCTTACGCCGAGCGAGCTCGCCGCTCAGCCAGTCGAGCCAGCGCTCGGCGGCTCCGTTTCGTCTCTCGTCCCCGTTCACGTCCCGCCTGCTGGTATTCGCGTCAGTGATGAACCGGTCGCTTCCTGCAAAAGACTCAACCATCGCCTCATCCTCGTATTTCAGGAGGTGCGAGCGCAAGCCCCCCGCATCGCGGCGAAGGGCCCTCGCCGGCCGCCGAGATGCGCCCTTCCTCCGAGCCGCCCATCTTGCGCAAATCTGGGCAGACGCGCGCGACGGAATTTTTCTCTCAGTAGGTGAGATTAGGTCTTGATTAGATAGAGAGAGATCTTTATCATCACCTTACGTCCGCAGGGTGCCCCAGGCCGCGGGGGTACTGGGGACAGGCGGAGAGGAAGGGAGGCCCCATGATGCTTGCGGTGCTCCGCCCGATTCTGGTCACGCTCGCCGCCGCCGTCCGCCACGTGGCAGGGCTCGGGAGCCCGCGGCGACTCGCCGAGCACACGATCTACCGGTCCAAGCACTGGCCGAGCGACGGCGGCATCCGCCAGGTGTACCTGGCCGCCGCCTCGATCGCCGCCGTGGCCCTGCTCGCCGCCGCAACGCTCAGCCCGGCCAAGATGGTCTGGGCCACACTCAGCCCGCTCGGGATGCACTGGAGCTGATCTTCACCGCTTCCAGCCCTCCAGCCACCTCCGGCGGCGCGCTCCACCAGCGCGCCGCCGGCGCATTTTCGGGCGCAACCCGGCCGTGAAGCGGTTACCCTTGAGGCGACCGAGTCGGTTGGAGCGTTGGAGTTTTTGGAGCATCCGGAGCCGTCCGATGGCTGATCCCGCCGTGCCCGGCGGCGCCGCCCAGCGCCAGGCCGAGCGCAAGCTCGTCACCGTGCTCCTCGCCGAGGTCGACGAGGCCGTCACCGCCTGGACCGACCTCGACCCCGAGGACGTCGAGCGCAGCGTGGCCACTGACGTGGCGCGGGTGCAGGCCGAGGTGGAGCGGTACGGCGGCGTGGTCGAGCAACGGGTGGGCGGCAGGGCCATGGCCGTGTTCGGCCTGCCGCGCACCCACGACGACGACCCGGAGCGTGCGGTGCGGGCCGCTATCGCCATCCGCCAGGCCGTGGGCGCCGCCAGGGCCGGAGCCCGGACCCGGGTGGCGATCGCCACCGGCAGGGCCCTGGTCCGGCTCGGGGCCCGTGGCGCGGCCGGCCAGCGGGTGCTCGGCGACCCGATCACCACCTGCGCGCGGCTGCTCGAGGTCGCGCCCCCTGGCGCGATCCTGGTGGCCGAGTCGACCGTGCGCGCCAGCGAGCGGGCGGTGGCGTACGGGCCCGCCGGCATGGTGGCGCTGCGCAGCGGCGAGCCGGCGGCGGTGTGGAGCCCGCTCGGCCCCGAGGGCGCGCCCGGCCCCGGCCTCCAGGGCCGGCGCTCGCCGCCGCTGGTCGCTCGGGGCCCCGAGCTGGGCGCGCTGCTGGACGAGGTGGCGCAGGTGGTGGCGACCGGCACGCCGCGACTGGTGGCCGTGCTCGGCGAGCCGGGCGTCGGCAAGAGCCGCCTGCTTGCCGAGCTGGCCACCACGGTCGAGACGGGCGCCCGCCCGCTGGCGTGGCGGCAGGGCCGCTCGCCGCCCTACGGCGCCATGGCATTCCTGCCGCTGGCCCAGGTGGTCAGGGCGGAGGCCGCCATCCTGGAGACCGATACCACCGACCAGGCGGAGCGCAAGCTGGGTCGCACGGTGGAGGCCGTCCTGGGCGACGAGGGACCGGAGACTGTCGGGTGGGTCGCCGGGCAGCTTCTGCGGCTGGTCGGCGGCGCGTCCCCGGCGGGGGCGCCCCGCACGCTGGAGGACGGCGATTCGAGCGAGGAGATGCTCGGGGTCTGGCGCGGCTTCCTGTACGCGCTGGCCGGCAAGCGACCCCTGGTGCTGGCCGTCGAGGACGTGCAATGGGCCGACCCGGCGCTGCTTGACTTCCTGGAGAGCCTGGCCGACCCCCACCAGGCGCCGGCGGCCGGCTCGGCCCCGCTCCTGGTGATCGTCACCGCCCGGCCAGAGCTGGCCGAGCGCCGCCCGCGCCTTGGCGGCCGCCAGCGCGCGGCCGGCATCACCATCCGGCTCCAACCGCTATCCGACGCCGACACCGCGACCTTGCTGGCCGGCCTGCTCGACCACCATGGCCTGACGCCAGAGGTGGCCCCCGAGCTGCTGGCCAGGGCTGGCGGCAACCCGCTGTTCGCCGAGGAGTACGTGCGCATGGTCAGAGACCGGGGCATGAGCCTCCAGGCCCCTGGCGGTTCGACCCTGCCGGTGCCCGAGACGGTCCACGGGATCGTCGCCGCCCGTCTGGACGCGTTGCCAGCGGCGGAGAAGGCGGTGCTGCAGGAGGCGGCGGTGCTCGGGCCGGTGGGCTGGGTGGGCGCGCTCGCCGAGATCGGCGGCCGCGACCCCGCCGACCTCGACAACCGCCTGCGGCGGCTGGAGGCCAGGGAGCTGCTGCAGCTCGATCTCCAGGCGGCCGCGGCCGGCCACGCCGGCTATGCCTTCCGCCACGTGGTCGTGCGGGACGTCGCCTACAACCAGATCCTGCGCGCCGAGCGCATGGACAAGCACCTGGCGGCGGCCGCCTGGCTGGAGCGGCTCGGCGCCGACCGCGCCGCCGAGCGCGCGGACCTGCTCGCCTACCACTACCGGTCGGCGCTGGAGCTGTCCCATGCCGTGGGTCAGCAGGTCGCTGGCCTGGAGGAGCTGGCGCGAGCCGCGTTGCGCGACGCCGGCGACCGCGCCGCCGCGCTGGGGCTGTACGCGGCGGCTGCCCGCTCCTACGGGGAGGCGCTCCAGCTCTGCCCCCAGGAGGATCCGCAGCGGGCCGAGCTGCTGCTGCGTCTCGGCCGGGCGCGCTGCCGCGGCGAGGGCGCCGGCGAGGAGGCGCTGCTGGCCGCGCGCAACGCCTTCGGCGCCCGCGGCGAGCGGGAACCGGCCGCCGAGGCGGAGCTGCTGCTCGGCGAGCTGGCCTTCCTCGGCGGTCGTGGCGGCGAGCGGGCGTCCCATCTCGAACGGGCGCGCGCGCTGGTCGCCGACGCCCCTCCCTCGCCGGTCAAGGCCGCGGTCGCCAGGGGGCGCATGGCGCACCTGGCCATGGCCAACCGCCACGCGGAGGCTCGCGAGGCCGCCGCTGAGGTGCTGGCCATGGCCCGCGATCTGGGGCTGCGCGAGCTGGAGGCCGACGCGCTCGGCACCATCGGGCTGGCGAGGGTGGACGCTGGCGACGCGGGCGGCCTCGGCGACCTGGAGGCGGCCATCGCCACCTTCGAGCGGGAGGGCACGCCCGGGATCTCCTGGCATCTCAACCTCGCCTACGCCCTGGCGGCCCTCGGCGACCTGGCCAGGTGCTTCCAGACCTGGGAGGCGGCGGCGCGGCTGGCCGAGCGGTTCGGGTCCATGCGGGCGCTGCGGTCGATCCAGCTCCAGCGGGTCGCGGAGCACTGGTGGACCGGGCGCTGGGACCAGGCGGTCGCGGTGGTCGACGCGCTGGTCGCCTCCCCCGGCGGCGAGGGGCACTACCTGGAATGGGAGTGCCGCGTGTGGCGGGGGCGGATCCGCCTGGCCCGCGGCGACCTGGACGGGGCGCTGGCCGATTCGGCCGCGGCACTGGAGCTGGCGCGGCGCACCGCCGACCCGATGGCGCTCAACCCGGCCTGCGCCTTCCGCGCCTGCGCCCTGCTCGCCGCCGGCAGGGAGGGAGCCGCCAGGGCGATGACGGGCGAGCTGCTGGCCGGTCTCGGCGGCAGCCTGCCCGGCGCGGAGCTGAGCGCCGATCTCGGCACCGCGCTGGCGTCGCTGGGGCACCCGCTCGCGCTGCTGGACCGCTGCGGCCTGCCCCCGTCGCCATGGCTCGGCGCCGCGCGGGCCCTGATCGTCGGAGAGCCGGGCCGCGCCGCCGACCTCTACGCGCGGATCGGCGCCCGACCTGAGGAGGCGGGCGCGCGGCTCGCCGCCGCCCGGCTCGCTCTGGCCGCCGGCCATCCCACCCAGGCCGAGGCCGACCTGGACGCCGCCGCCCGCTTCTACCGCGAGGTCGGAGCCCACGCCCGCCTCGCCGAGGCCAAGGCCCTCGGCCTGGCCTGACGCCCCCGGGGGCGCCGACCCGGCCCGATCCCGCACGGTCCATCCCGCAGGGGTGGAGACCATTAGAGATGCATTAGGCGCGCCTGCGAAGGTGCTGGCATGCGCTTCTCGACCCGCTACCCGAGGCACCTGTCGGCTCGCTCGCCACGCGAGCGGGGCGCGGTGCTCGGCCAATTCCTGTTGATCGCGATCACCATCGTCATCGGTGGGCTGCTCGCCATGGCCGTCACGCGGCACGGCGAGCCCGCGGCCACGGAGACCCCGGTTGCTCCGGAGGCCCAATCGAAGCCCACGAGTCCGCCGCCCACGGCGGGAACCCCCGCCACGGCGTCGGCGGCGAGCGCGCCCGCCGAGGGCACGCCCGCATCGTCCGGCACGCCCGCCGTGGGCGGCGGCAATCTCCTGGCCAACCCGGGCTTCGAAGAGGGCCTGGACGGCTGGACCGCGATCGGTGGCGCCAAGCTGGACCTGGCCGGCGAGTCGCGCGAAGGGAGCCTGGCGCTCAGCCTGACGGCCGGCAGCGGCCGCGCACCCGGGGTGAGCGCCAGACACGTGACCGAGTCCGAGGCGCACCGGTCCTACGTTGCCACCGCCTGGGTCCGGGCCAGCCGCCCGGGCACCGCCGCCGAGCTGAACCTCGTCGAATACGTCGGCGAGCGGCGCCTATCCACCGACACCTCCGGCGTGGTCCTGCCCGGCGGCGACTGGCAGCACCTCGAAGTCACCCACGTGACCCACCGGCCGGGCTCCGAGCTGTCCGTGGAGGTTGTCGTCCCCGACCTGGCCCAGCGGGCCGGCGTGGCGCTCGACGACCTCCAGGTCCGGCTCGGCTCGACGACCAAAGCCTTCGTCCCGGAGACGACCAGCCGATGACCCCGACTCCCCCACTGACCCTCCTCGGAGGCCGACAAAGGAAGGCAGGACGACAATGCGACCGCTCAGGTTCCTGCTCGCCGGCGGCACCGCGGCGCTGCTGCTGCTGCCGACGGCGGCGCTGGCGCAGACGCCGCGCGCCGCGCTGCAGGACATGACCTGCAACGGCATCGACGCGGCCGGCACGGACATGCCGAAGAGCGCGACCCTGCGCCTGGAGCTCGTCGACGAGGACAACAACACCACCCTGGCCCGCCAGAACGTGACCACCTCGCCAGCCGGGACCTTCAAGACCACGGTCCGAGCCCAGCTCAACCAGGTCGCCAGCATCCGCCTGACCGTGGCCGGCCCGAACGGCCAGCAACTGGCCTTCGCCGACCACGCCATGGACGAGACGATGCCGATGTGCAGCCTGCCCTTCACCGGGGCGGGCGACTCGACGCCGCTACTGTACGGCGGTGTCGGGCTGATGGCGCTCGGCGCGCTCGCCTTCGGCCTGGCGGCCTGGCGACTCCGCAAATCCGCGCCCGGCCAGGACCGGGCCTGACCGATCCAGCCGATCCATCGGCCGCTGGAATGCTCGAAAGAAAGGGATGCGCAGATGGCCGCCGCATTGCCGCAATGGTCACCGCAGCCGGTCCCGGCAACCACCCCCCTCGGCCCGGCACCCGATGCGGGACCGCGTTGGCCAGGCAGCCTGCGACGGCAGGCGGCGGCCATCCGCGCATCCCTGCGGCGTGACAGCAGGCTGGACCCCGGCCTCGCGGGCGGCACCCCCACGCCGTCCGCGAGGCCGGCGGGCCAGGCCACCGCGGCCGCCGAGATGAATCCCGAGATGTCTGGGCCGGCGGGGCTTCCTCCGCCCCCGCAGTCCCGCCGGCCCAGCAATCAGCCGTTCACCTGGGACGAGGCCGAGCAGCGTGACGGCGAGCGGCTCGCCGCGATCGCTCACGAGCTCCGTACCCCCCTGACCAGCATCATGGCAATGCTGCGGACCGTCGAGCAGCGCGGCTCGCAGCTCGGCCTCGGCCAGGTGATCGACTACGCCAGAACCGGCCTCCAGCAGGCCACGCGACTCAACAACATGATCGACCAGCTCCTCGCCGGCGCCGAGCCGAGGCGGGCCACGCTCCAGCCCGACCCGGCGGAGCGCGAGCTGGTCGACGCCGCCGACCTCGCCCGCCAGGCGGGGCATGTGGCCAGCCTGACCTACCCGGGCAGGCCCATCGCGGTCGAGGTCGGCGGCCCCTTGCTGGTCCAGGTCGACTCGGACCAGATCCTCGAGATCCTCGACAACCTGCTCGGCAACGCCGACAAGTACACGCCGCCCAGCACCGAGATCTGGGTGGAGGCAAGGCGTGTCGGCCGCACCGCCGTACTGGCCGTCGAGGATGCGGGGCCGGGCGTGCCCGCCAGGGAGCGCGAGCGGATCTTCGAGCAGTTCACCCGCCTGGACGATCGCCCGCTCAGGGAGCCGCGCGGCCTTGGCCTGGGTCTGACCATCGCTCGTCAGCTCGCCCACGCTCAGGGTGGCGAGCTGGTCGCCGTCGACCCCGCGCGCCCGGCCACAGGCGCCCGCTTCGAGCTTCGCCTGCCGCTGGCGCCGAGCCGCCGTCCCCGGACCGGCATCACCGGGGCGGTCATCCCTCGCCCCTGACCCGACGCCAGCCCAGGCCAGGCCGGGCGTGCCGCAACCCCCGCCGCCGGCACGCCCGGCCAATCCCGTTGGCGCTAGCCCATCTTGGCGCGACGGCGGAACGCCAGCGCTGTCAGGACGAACGTGACCGCGCAGAAGCCCACACAGGCGGCCAGCCCCTTCAGCAGCACCGGCCCGTTGAACCCGAAGATGAAGCTGCGGGCGGCCTCCAGGATGTAGGTGACCGGGTTGATGGCGACGGCCGTCTTGAACCATCCGGTCATCTGGTCCCGCGGCAGCGTCCCCGGTGTCAGGAACAGCAGCGGGAAGAAGATGACGAAGGTCGTCTGGGTCGCGCGCACGGAGCCGGTCGCCAGCGCGACCGCCACGCTGATGGCGGCGAAGCCCACCCCGAACAGTACCGTCAGTCCCAGCAGACCGACCGCGCCCAGGACCTCGCCGCCGGCGAAGCGCACGCCGATGACGAACCCGAAGCCGATCAGCAGGATGCTGTACCCGACCACGGCGAACATCTCGCCGATCAGGGCGCCGATCACCAGCGCCGAGCGGTGGACCGGGGTGAGGCTCAGCTTGTCCCAGTAGCCGTTGGCGATGTCGAGCACCAGAGCGTTGCCGCCGGAGGTGTTGGCCGCGGCGAACAGCACCGCCACGGGGAGCTGGAAAGCCGCGTAGTTGGAGATCCCGAACGCCCGCTCGGCAACCTTGCCGAGGGCGCCGACCTGCACCACGAAGAAGAACAGCGGGATGATCAGGGCCGGGATGAAGGACTCGGGCTCGCGCAGCAGACCGCGGATCGAGCGGCCGGCCATGGCGGCCACGTCCGACAGGTAGCCAGTCGGCGCCGCCAGGGTGCGCGGTCCAGAGCCGTCGATCGGGCCGCCCCGACCGGGCTCGCCGAAGCGTTCGGTCGCGGCGGTCATCGGCCCGCCCCCGTCTCGGTCGCGGTCATCGGCCCGCCCCCTGACCGGTCGGCACGCGCTGGCCGTCCTGGCTGGGCTGCGTCTCGCCGGAGGCCTGGAGGCGGCCGCCGGTCGCCGCCAGGAAGACGTCGTCGAGGGATGGCCTCGACACGCTGATCGGCCCGGTGCTGACCCCCGCCCGGTCCAGTCCGCGCACCAGCGCGGCGATGTTGCTGGCGCCGTCGGGCACGAACAAGGTGTAGCCCGACTCGGTGCCCCTGAGCTCGCCCTCGGGGAGCTCGCCGCTGGACTGCATCTCGCGGATCGCGACCCGCGCGGCGCCCGACTCGTGGTCGCTCACCGAGATATCGATCACGTCGGCGCCCACCTCGGCCTTCAGCGCCGCGGGCGTGCCCTCGCGCACGATCAGGCCGCGGTTGATGATCGCGACCCGGTCGGCGAGATGGTCAGCCTCCTCCAGGTACTGGGTGGTCAGGAAGATGGTGGCGCCGAACTGCTCGCGCAGCTGGCGCACCCGCTCCCAGATCAGCGTCCGCGAGGTCGGGTCCAGCCCGGTGGTGGGCTCGTCCAGGAACAGCACCCGTGGGCGGTGCAGCAGCGACGAAGCCAGGTCGAGACGCCGCTTCATGCCGCCCGAATACCCCTGGATCCGCCGGTCGAGGGCATCGGCGAGGCCGACCAGCTCGGTCACCTCCTGGATCTGCTCGCTGAGCACGCTGCCCCGCAGCCCGTACAGGCGCGCCTGGAGGGTGAGCAGCTCGCGGCCGGTCTGCTTGGGGTCCAGACCGGCCTCCTGCAGGGCGACGCCGATCAGGCGCCGCACGGTGGTCCGCTCTCTGACGACGTCGTGGCCGAGCACGGAGCCGGAGCCGGACGTCGGTTCGAGCAGGGTGGTCAGGATGCGGACGATGGTTGATTTGCCGGCGCCGTTGGGGCCGAGGAAGCCGTAGATCTCGCCTTCCTCCACGTCCAGACTGACGCCGCGGACGGCTTCGACCTCGTCGAATCTCCGCACGAGGTCCTTGGCATGGATAGCTACAGACATGCGGTCGAGTTTAGAGGAGCGATGCGACATCGCCACGGATTTACAGTTTGCCCTGGTCAGGAGGCGGTGGCGGGGGCTGGACCAGCCCCGGGCGCGGTGGCGATGAAGCGGAGGCGGTCGTCGCGGGTGTCGACGAGGGGGTCGGCGAAGCCGGCGGCGCTCAGGCGGGCGGGCAGCTCCGCGGGCGGGACGGGCAGGAACACGTCGCCTGCGTGGAGCTCGCGCCGTCCGGGCGTGTCGGTGCCGTCGGTGCCGACCAGCACGCCGCCCGGCCGCAGGACCCTGCGCAGCTCGGCGAGCATGCGGTCCTGTATCGGCAGGCTGGGCACGTGGTGGAGCATGGTGAAGCAGGCGACCGCCGAGAAGCTGGCGCTCCGGAAGGGAAGCGCGCTCGCGTCGGCGGTCACGACCTCGACGTTCCCACCTTCCAGGCGGCGACCGAGCGCCGCGGCCAGCGGCTCGTCCAGCTCGACCGCGACCACCCACGGCGCCCGCCGGCGCAGCACGTCGGTCACCAGGCCCGGGCCGGCGCCGACCTCCAGGACCCGGTCCCCGAGGTCGCGCCCCTCCAGGACCCAGGGGCCGAGCACCCGCTCGACGAGCTCGCCCCACTCGGCGCTCGCGCACAGTCTCACATGCTCCGGGGTCACCTCTGGAGTCTAACTCCCGGCCCTACCGGCCGGCGGCGTAGCCCTGGCGGCCGCGCGGGTTGGCGGCGGCCATGAGGAACCCGGTTTCCGGGTCCCGCCCGACCGCGCACAGGCGGCCGAGCGCCCACGAACCGGAGCGCTCCACCCGGTGGCCGCGCTCCCGCAGGTCGTCGATCACCTCGGCTCCGAGCCGGTCCTCCACCGCCAGCACGCCCGGCCTGGACTCGCGCGGATAGAACGAGCTGGGGAAGTGCTCGCTGTGGAAGTTCGGCGCGTCGATCGCGAGCTGCAGGTCCATGCCGAAGTGCAGGTGGTTCAGGAACCAGGTGAGGGTCCACTGGTCCTGCTGGTCGCCGCCTGGGGTCCCGAAGGCGAGCCAGGGCTTGCCGTCGCGGAGGGCGAGGCTCGGAGTCAGGGTCGTGCGCGGCCGCTTGCCGCCCTCCAGCGAGCCGGGCACTCCCTCGGCCAGCCAGAACATCTGCCCGCGCGTGCCCAGGCAGAACCCAAGTTCCGGGATCACCGGCGAGCTGTGCAGCCAGCCGCCGCTGGGTGTGCAGGCGACCATGTTCCCGAACCGGTCCGCCACGTCGACGTGGCAGGTGTCGTTGGCGTCGGGATTGTCCCTGGCCAGGGTGGGCTCGCCGACGCCCATGCCGGCGGCCGGCCCGGCTGGCTGGCGACCTTCGGCCTCCAGGACCTGCGGCGGGAGCTGGGGCTTGCGCCCGCCGGGAGACCCGGGCCGGAGCTCCAGAGAGGCGTCGTCGCCGACGAGCGCGCGGCGCTGGCCGGCGTAGGCGGGGTCCAGCAGCTCGCCGATGGGGACCTCCACGAAATCCGGGTCGCCGTACCAGGCCTCGCGGTCGGCGAAGGCCAGCTTGGAGCACTCGGCGACGGTGTGGACGAAGTCGGCGCTGCCAGGGCCCGTCGCCGCCAGGCCGAACCCGTCCAGCAGGCGGAGCTGCTGGAGGAAGACCGGCCCCTGGCCCCACGGCCCGGTCTTGCAGACCTGGACGCCGTGGTAGTCGACGGACAGCGGCTGCTCGACCCTGGCGTGCCACGAGGCCATGTCCTGGCCGGTGAGCAGGCCGTGGTGGCGGCGCCCGGTGGAGTCCGTCGTCGGGGTCGAAGCCACGAAGCGGTCCACCGCCTCGGCGACGAAGCCCTGGTAGAAGGCGACCCTGGCCGCCTCGATCTGGGCGTCGCGGTCCCTGGAGGCCGCCTCGGCCTCGGCCAGCAGCCGGCGCCAGGTCGCGGCCAGGGTGGGGTTGCGGAACGAGCTCCCCGGCCGGGGTACGGCGCCACCGGGCAGGTACAGCTCGGCCGAGCCGGTCCACTCGTCGCGGAAGACCTGCTCCATGCTGGCGATGGAGTCGGCGATCCGCGGCACGAGCGGGTAGCCGCCCTCCGCGTAGCCAATGGCGTACTCGAGCACGTCGCGGAGCCGCATGGTGCCGAGCTGGCCGAGCAGCTCGAGCCAGCCGCCGACCGCGCCGGGCACGCAGGCCGGCAGCAGGCCGCTGCCGGGGATCAGGTCCAGGCCGAGGTCGCGGAAGTGCGCGATGGTCGCCGACCGGGGCGCCACGCCCTGGCCGCAGATCACCTGCACGCCGTCACGCGCGGCGCTGTAGGCGAGGATGGGGACCTCGCCGCCGGGGCCGTTGAGGTGCGGCTCGACCACCTGGAGCACGAAACCGGCGGCGGCAGCCGCGTCGAAGGCGTTCCCGCCCCGCTCCAGCACGGCCATGGCGCTCGCGGAAGCGAGCCAGTGGGTCGAGGACACCATCCCGAAGGTTCCCCGGAGCTCCGGTCTTGTCCCGATCACTCGCAGTCGGCTCCTTTACCTCTTTGATCACCTATAGCTGGCTATTACAGAAAGCACCTACTTACCGAACCTCTTGGTAGATCGTTCGCAGTGCAACTGTATGCCCCGATCACCGGATCAAGGGAGCGGGCGGATGAAGCGGTGGGCTTGGTGGGCCGCGCGGGCCGCTGCGGGGCAATTCGCTTGACCGGCGCTGAGCGCTCCCCGACCATCGGGTCGTGCTGGCGGCGCCACGGCGCCGTCACGTCTACCCTGATCGGGAACCCCACGAACCCAGGAACGATCCGTCATGCTCCGCGCGACTGACCTCACCGTCGAGATCGGCCCCCGCCTACTGGTGGCCGATGCGAGCTTCACCGTCAGCCCGGGTGACGTGGTCGGCCTGGTCGGGCCCAACGGCGCGGGCAAGACCACGCTGCTCGGCACCCTGGCCGGCGCCGCCCACGCGGCCGGCGCCCTGCGCGGGGCCGACCCCGGAGACGAGGACGCCCACCAGCAGTGCAACCCGGGGGTCGCCTTCACCGGGACGCTGGCCTGGCTGCCGCAGGAGTCGCCGCCGACGACCTCCTCCACCGGGCTGCAACGGCTGCTGTCGGCCCGCGGGCTCGACCACGCCAAGGCGAGGCTCGAGGAGGCGCGGCACCGCATCGACGCCAGCCCCGACGCGCGCTCGCGCGACCGCGCCATCAAGCGCTTCTCCAACCAGCAGGAGCGCTTCGAGATGGACGGTGGCTACCGCGCCGAGTCCGAGGCCAGGCGCATCGCCGCCGGTCTCGGCGTGCCGGCCGGCGGCTTGGACCGGCCGCTCGCCGGTCTGTCCGGCGGCGAGCGCCGCCGGGTGGAGCTGGCCAGGGTGCTGCTCAGCCAGGCCACCACGCTGCTGCTGGACGAGCCCACGAACCATCTGGACGCCGACGCCAAGCAGTGGCTGGCGGGGTTCCTGGCCGACTTCTCCGGCGGCATCCTGGTGGTCTCGCACGACCTGCCGCTGCTGGACTCCGACATCACCGCGGTGCTGGCGCTCGACCCGCTGACCGCGTCGCTGGAGGGCTACCGCGGCACGTACACCCAGTACCTGAAGGAGCGCGAGGTCCGCGCCGCCTCGGAGGCGCGGCAGCGCAAGGTGCTGGAGCGCGACATCAAGCGGCTGAGCGCCTTCGTCGAGAAATACCGCCACAGCAACGAGGACATGGCGCGCCGGGCGATCGTCACCGAGCGCCGGGTCGAGCGCATGAAGGCGTCGCTGACACCCCAGCGGCGCGCGGGCCGCAGGGTGGCGGTGCGCTTCCCCGACCCGCCGCCGGTCTCCAGGATCGCGGTGGAGGCCACCGACCTGGCGCGCTCCTACGGCGGCCCGCCGGTGTTCAAGCAGCTCGGGGTGGACCTGGAGCGGGGCGAGCGGCTGCTGGTGCTGGGCCTCAACGGGGCCGGGAAGACCTCTCTGCTGCGCATCCTGGCCGGCGTCGACAGTCCCGACGCCGGCGAGGTCCACTACGGCCACGGCGCCGCGATCGGCTACTACGCCCAGGAGCACGAGGGCCTGGACCTGGACTCGACCGCCATGGAGGTGATGCGAGCGACCGCCGCCACCACCGACGACGTGCTGCGCGGCGTGCTCGGCCACTTCCTGCTCGGCGGCGAGCAGGCCAACCAGCGGGTCGTCACCCTCTCCGGCGGCGAGAAGACCAAGCTGGCGCTGGCCCGGCTGGTGGTGGGGCGCCACAACGTGCTGCTGCTCGACGAGCCCACCAACAACCTGGACGTCCAGGCGGTCGAGGCGGTCCGCTCGGCGCTGGAGTCCTATGGCGGGGCGGTGGTGCTGGTGAGCCACGACACCCCGTTCGTGCGCAGCTTCGAGCCGGACCGCGTGCTGTTCATGCCGGAGGGCAGCACCGACGTCTGGGACGAGCAGTACCTCGACCTGGTCGCCCTGGATTAGGCAGATGCGGGGCACCCGCCGGGAAACCCGCCCCCACCCCGGTGTTCAGGGCCCGCGATGCGCTACCCTCGGCAGGTCAACAGACTTCATCGAGGCGCGGGCGCCCGCGGGCGCCCCGCCTGCTGCCGCAGCTTGCTGCCCCGGAGGTTTCCCCACATGGCCGACGCCAACCTGGTGCCGATCGTCATCGAGCAGACCAGCCGTGGCGAGCGATCGTTCGACATCTACTCACGGCTGCTGAAGGACCGGATCATCTTCCTCGGCACCCCGATCGACGACACCATCGCCAACCTGGTCATGGCCCAGCTCCTCCATCTGGAGGCCGAGGACCCGGACAAGGACATCAATCTCTACATCAACTCCCCAGGCGGCTCCATCACCGACCTGCTGGCGATCTACGACACCATGCAGTACGTCAAACCGGACATCTCGACGATCTGCATGGGCATGGCCGCCTCGGCGGCCGCGGTGATCCTGTCCGCCGGGACCAAGGGCAAGCGCTTCGCCCTGCCGCACTCGACCATCCTGATCCACCAGCCGTCGGGTGGCGCGCGCGGCCAGTCCGTCGACATCGAGATCCAGGCGCGCGAGATCCTGCGCCTGCGGCGCGTGCTCGACGAGATCATGGCCGAGCACACCGGGCAGACCGTCGAGAAGATCTCCAAGGACACCGACCGGGACTTCATCATGAGTGCCGACCAGGCGCTGGAGTACGGGATGGTCGACGAGATCATCACCACCCGCCAGGTGGTCCCGGTGATCGCCTCCTCGACCGCTCCCGCCGGGGTCTCGCGGCCGGCCGGGGACGGCGACGGGCCGGAGCCGACCGCGGCGCCGCCGGCCTCCTGAGCTGGCGATGCCGCTGGCGCGGCACGTCGTCTTCGACCTGGACGGAGTCATCGTCGACTCCGAGCCCATCCACGAGCAGGCCACCGACGAGTACCTGGCCAGCCTGGGCATCCCCGACGACGAGGCCCTGCGCCAGGACATGATGGGCCGCCGGGTCCGCGAGCTGACCGACGTGCTCGCCAAGCGGCTCGGGCGGCCGCCCCAGGAGGTGTCCGCCGAGCGCGAGGCGATCTTCTGGCGGCTGCTGGAGCGCGACGGCCCGCGACCGATGCCGGGCCTCGATGCGGCGATCGCCAGGCTCTCGCGAGCTGGCCTGGAGCTGGCGGTGGCGACCTCTGGCACGCGCGCGTACGTGGGGTTCGTGCTGGAGCGGCTCGGCGTCCGCGCGGCCTTCAAGGCGGTCGTCTCCGGCGACGACGTCACCCTCGGCAAGCCTGATCCGGAGACCTACCTGCTGACCGCCGAGCTGCTCGGCGCCGACCCGGCCGACTGCGTCGCGCTGGAGGACACCTTCCACGGGGTGACCGCCGCGCGGTCCGCCGGCATGCACGCCGTTGCGGTTCCCAATGCGCTGACCGCCGGCATGGACTTCAGCGCCGCGGACGCGGTGGTGGCCGACCTGGAGGCCGCCGCCGAGTACGTGCTGGCGCCGTCATCCTAGAGGACGACCCGCCAATCCTCTCGCGGCAGGATGCCTCCGGACGCACCCGTTGCTACCTTCGCGCCATGAGCGAATGGCGGTCCCTGGTCGAGCGCGCGCGCCGGTTCAACCCCACCGTGGCCGACGCGCTGCTGGGCGCGTTCCTGCTGGTGGTCGCGCTGCCGCAGCTCTTCATCGATGACCCTACCTACCGCCACCTGGGCATCACCTTCCGGGCGGGCAGCGTGATCGGGGTGCTGCTGCTGGCCGCGGAGACGCTGCCGCTCACCTGGCGCCGGCGCTCTCCGAGGGCTGTGCTGGCCGTGCTCACCACCAGCGCCGTGGTGCCGCTGCTGGCCGGCTTCCGGCCGACCGTGGCCGACCTGGGCCTGGTGGTTGCCGTCTACTCGGTGGCCGGGCACTCCAGCCGCCGCTCGGCGGTGATCTCCGGGCTGGCGTTCCTGGTGGCGCTGGCCGCGCTGATGGTGATCGCGGACGTCAAGTACCCGCAGGAGCAGACCCAGGCGCAGCAGTACATCGTCAACTTCGCCACCTTCGCGTTCGCCTGGTTCCTGGGCGTGCTGCAGCGCAACCGCCGCGAGCACACCGCCAAGCTGGAGGCCCTCAACCGCCAGCTCGCCGAGGAGCGCGAGAGCCGCGCCCGATGGGCGGTGTCGGAGGAGCGCTCGCGCATCGCCAGGGAGCTGCACGACGTGATCGCGCACGCGGTCAGCGTGATGGTGGTGCAGGCGGGCGCCGCGCGGCGCGTCGCTGACACCAGGCCCGAGCAGGCACGGGACGCGATGACCTCGATCGAGTCCACCGGCAGGCAGGCGCTCGGCGAGATGCGCCGACTGGTCGGCGTGCTGCGCCACGGCGACGAGCCGACCAGCCTGGACCCGCAGCCGAGCTTGGCCGACGTTCCCGCGCTGGTCGAGCAGGCGCGCAAGGCGGGCTTGCAGGTCGAGCTGGACGTCAAGGGCGAGCCGCGGCCGCTGGCGGCCGGTGTCGACCTGTCCGCCTACCGGATCGTGCAGGAGGCGCTCACCAACGTCCGCAAGCACGCCGGGCCCGCGACCGTCGAGGTGCGGGTGCGCTACGGGCCGCACTCGCTCCACATCGAGGTGACCGACGACGGGCGCATCCTGTCCAAGCTGAACCTGCGTGACCGCGTGCAGGCGGTGGTGCTGGCCTACGAGACCGGCATCGTCCAGCCCGGCATCGGCTGACGCGCGGCGGCTCCGAGCTGGCGCCGAGCGGGGCGGGCTGGCGCCGGGGCGGCGCGGGCCGGGGCGCCGGGCGGGGTGGGCCCGCGGCTCCGGGCGGGGCGGTCCGAAGCTACTGGGAGCGGTCCTCGATGCGCTCGACCGTGACGCCTCTGGCCTGGAGCCAGGCCTCCGCGCGTTCGACCTCCTCGGGCGGGCCCGACAGCTCCAGCAGGTACCAGGCGACGCCGGCCTCGACGTCGACGTTGGCGCGGTGGACGTTGACCACCGCCCCGCTGGCGTGCGAGAGCCCGTGGAGCACGGGACGGCTCACCAGCTCGGGCGGCAGCGAGCAGTGCACCAGGCGCCTGACCTCGGTCACGACCGCACCCCGGCGTTCATGCTCCCCGAGCGGAAGCCCTCCAGGTCCAGCGTCACGTAGGCGAAGCCCAGCTCGCGCAGCCCCTCCACCAGGCGCTCGCGCGCGTCCTCCCGCACCAGCAGGGGCAGCGCGTCGACCGGCACCTCCACGCGCGCCAGGTCGCCGTGGTCGCGGACCCGCAGCTGCGCGAGGCCGAACGACCGCACCAGCGCCTCGGCGCGCTCGACCCTGGAGAGGCGCGCCGGGGTCACCTGGATGCCGTAGGCGACCCGAGAGGCCAGGCAGGCGGCGGCGGGCTTGTCGTGGGTGCGAAGGCCCATCCGCCGGGACGCCTCGCGCACGTCCCGCTTGGTGAACCCGGCCGCCACCAGGGGCGTGCGCACGCCGCGCTCGGAGGCGGCACGCTGGCCAGGCCGCCAGTCGCCCAGGTCGTCGGCGTTGGTGCCGACCGCCAGCGCCAGGCCCTCGGCCTCCGCCAGCGGTGCCAGCACCTCGAACAGCTCCGCCTTGCAGAAGTAGCAGCGGTCCGGGCCGTTGACGAGGTAGCCGGGACGGTCCTGCTCGTGCGTGGGGACCACCACGTGGCGCACGCCCAGCTCGGCGGCGAACGCCCGGGCGTCCTGCAGTTCGCGCTCGGCCAGGCTCGGCGACACCCCGGTCGCCGCCACGGCACGGGGGCCGAGCGCCTCGACGGCGGCCGCCAGCAGCAGGCCGGAGTCGACGCCGCCCGAGAACGCCACCATCAGGCCGCCGGCCGACTCCAGGTCGCGCCGCAGGGCCAGGCGCTTGCGCTCCAGGTCGTCCATGCTCGCCATTTTGACATCCTCCCCGTCCTGAACGGCGGGGATTCCCCAGGGCGCTCATGCGGCAGCATCCTTAAGGGGTTCACGCATGCGGCTCCTTGCAGGCCTTGCCACCTTCCGATGACTGCGCGTGCTGCTACCCGCCTGTCCGGCGGCAATCCGTTCGATGTTGCGGGCGGCATTCAGGTCAGCATGAGCCTGATGGCCGCAGGTGGTGCAGGCGAACACCCGCCCGCAGCCCTGCCGGGACTCCGGATCGCGCGTCCCGCAGGCCGAGCAGGTCTGCGACGTGCCAGACGGCGGAACAAGCCGCAGCTCGG
>WNGE01001530.1_pt1 | contig 45211 bp, 38 predicted proteins | sample 5400651 | NCBI WGS metagenome assembly WNGE01 (sample SAMN13153370, study PRJNA577476) | soil metagenome | isolation source: 60 cm soil or saprolite under grassland replicate 2 | place: USA:California | collected 2016-06-15 | reverse complement strand
AGGACCAGCGCGCCGTGCTCGGCGCTGGGCATGTCCGGCGGGGCCTTCTGCAGGTTCTTATCCACCACGGTGCGGTGCCGCAGCACCGACCGGGACCGGTTCACCACCGCCTGCCGCAGGTACGCCAGCGCCTTCTCGGCGTCGCGGAGCCGCTGCCAGCCGCCGTGCATGGCCACGAAGGAGTCCTGCACGACCTCCTCGGCCGTCGGCGTGTCCCGCACCAGCAGCGCCGCCAGCCGCACCAAGGCCCGGTAGTGCAGCGAATACAGCTCGGTGACCGCACGGTCCGCGCTCCAGCCCACGCGTGCCGTCGAAGAAGCCATGAAGGCATCTGACACGATGCCACCATTGGCCACCAGGGTTTCGGTCACATTGGTAGGACGCGGTGCCCCGTCTGGAGGTTCACTCCCCATCGGGCCGCTTCCGTGCCGCGGCAGGTGTCGCGCGGGACCACGGTCTCCGGTCCTTCATCCCCAGATCTCCCACCCATCTGACCGTCGGTCGCGTGGCCGTGATTGGCAAACCGCCCGGCTAGCTGCCTGGATGACGGCCAGCCATAACCCGTGTGGGGCACCGGGCCGGGCCCGGCGACGACTCGCGGGCGGGTCGCCCGACACGATGTGGGATTGCTGAAAATCAAGAATATCCATTACGTGCGAGGATACGACAGCCCTTGCAGGGATCGGCACGATAACAACGGATCGCGACACGGTCACCCAGCAGTCCCCCCGATATAGCCGTAATTGCGCCCGTGCCGGTATTGTCGGGACCGCTGCGGCGGCTGCGGGCAGGCCGGAGGATGAGCAGTGGGTGCCAGGAAGGCCCTAGGATCTTCCTGTGGCTGAATGTTTGTTCTGCGCCATCGTGGCCGGGGAAATCCCCGCTACCACGGTGCTTGAAACGGACCGGATCCTGGCCTTCCGCGACATTAGCCCGCAGGCCCCGACGCACGTCCTGGTCATACCCAAGACGCATTACCCTGACGTGGCGGCGCTCGCCGCCGCCGACGCCGCGCTGCTCGGTGAGGTGATCGGCGCAGTGCAGCAGGTCGCGGCGGCCGACGCTGTCGCCGAGACCGGTTACCGGGTCGTCTTCAACACCGGTGCCGGGGCCGGCCAGATCGTCCCGCACGTCCACGCGCACCTCCTCGGCGGCCGGTCCCTCACCTGGCCCCCCGGATGACCGGCCCGGGTCCCGCCCCGACTCGCCCCGGACGCCTGTGATCCCGGATAACATGGTGCTCAATACGCTCGGGGGGCGGTCCTCCGGGTCTTCGAGAGCATCGAATTGACAGACATCAGAAACGATGACCTGAACGCCAGCAGCACCTCCAACGGCGACGGGCAACGAGAACCCAAAGGCGAACCACGATCTCAGGTGAAGATCGTGATCCCGGCCGATCATTCGATGGTCAGCCTGCTCGGTTCCGGGGACGAGCTGCTGCACGTGATTGAGCGGGAATTCGACGCCGACATCCACGTCCGGGGCAATGAGATCACCGCGACCGGGAACCCAGCGGAGACCGCCCTGGTTACCGCGCTCTTCGACGAGCTGGTCGAGCTGCTGCGCAAGGGCACGGACCTGACCGCGGACGCGGTCGAGCGGACCGCGGCCATGCTCCGCGCCGAGCGCGGCGTCCGCCCGGCGGACGTGCTCACGGTCGGCATCCTGTCCGCCCGCGGCCGGACCATCCGGCCCAAGACGCTGAACCAGAAGCGGTACGCGGACGCGATCGACAAGCACACGATCGTGTTCGCCATCGGCCCGGCCGGCACCGGCAAGACCTACCTGGCCATGGCCAAGGCGGTCAAGGCCCTGCAGGCCAAGGAGGTCAACCGGATCATCTTGACCCGGCCCGCGGTGGAGGCGGGGGAGCGGCTGGGATTCCTGCCCGGCACCCTGTACGAGAAGATCGACCCGTACCTGCGCCCGCTCTACGACGCGCTGCACGACATGCTCGACCCCGACTCGATCCCGCGCCTGATGACCGCCGGCACGATCGAGATCGCGCCGCTGGCGTACATGCGTGGGAGAAGTCAACCTGTTGCCACACCGGTGCTGACCCCGGACGGCTTCCGCCCGATCGGCTCGCTGACCGTCGGCGACCTGGTCATCGGATCCAACGGCAAGCCCACGCCAGTGATCGGCGTGTACCCGCAGGGCGAGAAGGACATCTACCGGGTCACCGCCCAGGACGGCGCCTCCACGCTGGCCTCGGGCGACCACCTGTGGGCCGTGGCCACCCGCGACGACCGCCGCCGCGGCAAGCCGCTCCGGGTCCTGACTACCCGCGAGATGATCGGTAACCTGCGCGCCAACCACTACCACCGGTACGAACTTCCGCTGCACAGCACGCCCGTCCGCTTCCCGTACCGCGAAGTCCCGATGGACCCCTACGCGCTCGGGCTGCTGCTCGGTGATGGCTGCCTGACCGGCACATCCACCCCGAGTTTTGCCACTCGCGATCCGGAACTCGCCTGGGAGCTGCAGCTGCGCCTTCCAGGCATCCAGGTCCGGCCCAGGCACGAAGCCCAGTATCAGCTGAATCAGGTGACGTCACCGGGTGAGGTCATCACCCTCGAAAACCCAGTGACGGCTGTAACCCGCCGCCTCGGCTTGCACGCCGCCCGTTCGGCCACCAAGTTCGTACCGGACCTCTACCTGTACAACTCTCACAAGGTCCGACTGGCCGTCTTGCAGGGCCTGCTCGATACCGACGGCGGCCCGGTCACCCAGAAAGACCGGACCTGCCGCATCCAGTACACGACCACCTCGCCGCGGCTGCGCGACGACGTGACCTTCCTGGTCCGGTCGCTGGGCGGCGTCGTCTACCACCGCACCCGTCCCGCCGAAGGCCGGGCCCCCGGCCTCGTCAAGGGGCGGCCCGTCCATCACCGCCACGACGCGTACATCATCGACGTCCGGCTCCCGCAAGGCATCGAGCCGTTCCGGCTCCGCCGGAAGCTGGCCACGTATCACGCGGGTGGCGGCGGGCGCCCCATGCGCTTCATCGAGAGCATCGAGCCGGCCGGCACCGCGGAGGCGGTGTGCATCTCGGTGGCGGCGGCCGACTCCCTCTACACCACCGAGGACTTCCTGCTCACCCACAACACCCTGAACGACTCGTTCATCATCCTGGACGAGGCGCAGAACACGTCGGCCGAGCAGATGAAGATGTTCCTCACCCGGCTGGGCTTCGGCTCGCGGGTGGTGGTGACCGGCGACGTGACCCAGGTCGACCTGCCGGCCGGCCAGGTCAGCGGGCTCCGCGTGGTGCAGGGCATCCTGGACGGCATCGAGGACATCCACTTCGCGCGGCTCACCAGCCACGACGTCGTACGGCATCGGCTAGTCGGCAAGATCGTCGACGCGTACGAGCGCTACGACGCGCAGACCCAGCAACTCGACCGGGGGACACGGCACCCCGGGCGGAAGGGCAGCTAGGACGCCGATGAGCATCGATATCGCCAACGAGGCGGGCATCGACGTCGACGAGGTGGGGCTGGTCGCGGTCGCCCGGTTCACCCTGGACCAGATGCGGATCCACCCGCTGGCCGAGCTCTCCGTGCTGCTCGTCGACGAGCGCACCATGACCGAGCTGCACGAGCGGTGGATGGGCGAGCCAGGTCCGACGGACGTGCTCGCCTTCCCCATGGACGAGCTGCGGCCGCCGCACCTGGGCGGCAACCGGGACGACCCGGGTCCCGAGCCCGGGCTGCTCGGCGACGTGGTGCTGTGCCCGCAGGTCGCGGCCGAACAGGCCGGGCAGGCCGGTCACTCCACCCAGGACGAGCTCGAGCTGCTGTGCGTGCACGGCATCTTGCACCTGCTCGGCTACGATCACGCCGAGCCCGAGGAGCACGCCGAGATGTTCGGCACCCAGGATCAGCTGCTCAAGGCCTGGAAGAGCGAACAGGACGCGAAGGGGCGACCAGGCTGATGACCGCCCCGGCGTGGCTGCTGGTCGCCGCGGCCTTCCTCGCCCTCGTGGCGGGCTGGTGCGCGAACGCGGAGGCCGCGCTGGCACTCGTTTCCGCTACCGGTGCGGCCGAACGGGCCGTCGGAGATAAGCCCGGAAGTAAGCTGAGTCGCCTCGCCACCGTGGCCGCCGACCTGCCCCGCTACATGAGCGTGCTGCTGCTGGTCAGGGCGCTCTGCGAGATCTTCGCGGCGGTGCTGGTCACGGCGGCCTTCGTCAGCTGGTTCGACGATGACTGGCGTGCCGTGCTGTCCGCGCTCGCCGTGATGATCGGGCTGCGCTACCTGCTGACCGGCGTGCGCCCGCAGACCGGGCGCGTCGGCCCGCGGACCGAACGCACCGCCCACCGCGCGGCCGCGTTGCTGTTCCCGCTGACCCGGGCGCTCGGCCCGCTCCCCAGGCTGCTCGTCGCGTGCGGCAACGCCCTGCCGCCAACCCGCCAGGTCCGGCCGCCGGCCGACCAGGATGGCCCGGGGGACAGGGCCGAGCTGCGCGGCCTCGTCGACTACCTGGAGCGCAGGAACGGCATCGAGCCGGGCGAGCGGGACATGGTCCGTTCGGTCTTCGAGCTCGGCGACACCATCGTCAGGGAAGTCATGGTGCCGCGCACCGACATGGTGTTCATCGAGGCCGACAAGACCGTCGACCAGGCCCTCTCGCTGGCGCTGCGCAGCGGCTTCTCCCGGATTCCCGTGGTCGGCGAGAACGAGGACGACGTGGTGGGCATCGCCTACCTGAAGGACATCGTGGCCTGGAGCCACGAGCACCCGGGCGCCCCGCCCGAGAAGAGTGGGGCGACCGAGAAGGTCGTCACGGTGATCCGCCCGGCCAGCTATGTGCCGGACAGCAAGCCGGTCGACGAGTTGCTCCGCCAGATGCAGGCACAGCGCAGCCACGTGGCCATCGTGATCGACGAGTACGGCGGCACCGCCGGGCTGGTCACCATCGAGGACATCCTGGAGGAGATCGTCGGCGAGATCACCGACGAGTACGACAACGAGCAGCCCCCGGTGGAGTGGCTCTCCGATGGCTCGGCCCGGGTCACGGCCCGGCTGTCGGCGACCGAACTCGGCGAGCTGTTCGGCGTCAACACCGAAGACGAGGACGTGGAGACGGTGGCCGGCCTGCTGGCCCAGGCTCTCGGCCGGGTCCCGATCGCGGGCTCCGCCGCGACCGTCCGCGGCCTGCGGCTCACCGCGGAGAACCTGGCCGGCCGGCGCAACAAAATCGGCACGGTGCTGGTGGAACGCGAGAACGAGGACGCACCGTAAACTCGTCAGCGTGAGCGACGTGACTCCAGATCCCGAGGATCTCAAGATCATCACGCTGGCCCGGTCCTCCCGGGCGCGGGTGGCGGCGTCCGAGGGCGCGGCGGTCCGCGACGAGACCGGCCGCACCTACACCGCCGCCGCGGTGGCGCTGCCGTCGCTTCGGCTCTCCGCGCTGCGTCTGGCGGTCGCCATGGCGGTGTCCAGCGGCGCGCAGAAGCTCGAGGCGGCCGCGCTGGTCAGCGAGGCCGACCTGGACCCCGGCGACCTCGCCGTGGTCCGCGACCTCGGCCCCGATGCGACCGTCTTCCACGCGGCTCCCGACGGCACCCTGCGCCAGACGCTACGTCCCTAGCCGCCACGGCAGCCGCACCGGTGTCGTGGGTACCCCGTCGCTGACCAGGCGGTCCACCAGGTCGCTCAGCCCGTAGGGCACGATCCTGTCCCCGGTCGCCCGCAGCCCGGCCGTCGTCCACCAGCGGTGCCCGGTAATGACCGAACGCTCCAGGGCTTCCTGCCCGTCCGTATCCACCCACGGCTCGGCCACCCGGACCAGCCGCGCGGTCGGCCGGGATCGGGGCATGGCACGACCGTAGCGCCGGATCCCGCCGTGCCATTATTTGAGGCCTAACGTGTCATGGTTCCCGCCCTCGCGACATGCGCGAGAATTGACGGGTGAGCCATCCTCCGTCAGTGCCCGCCTTCCGCGCCGGGTTCGCCTGCCTCGCGGGCCGTCCGAACGTGGGCAAGTCGACGCTGACGAACGCCTTGGTCGGTGCCAAGGTCGCGATCACCAGCGACCGGCCGCAGACCACCCGGCGGGTGATCCGCGGCATCGTGCATCGCCCGGACGCGCAGCTGATCCTGGTGGACACGCCTGGGCTGCACAAGCCGCGGACGCTGCTCGGCGAGCGCCTGGACAGCCTGGTCCGGTCCACTTTGGCCGAGGTCGACGTGATCGGGTTCTGCGTCCCGGCCACGGATCCGGTCGGCCCCGGCGACCGGTTCTTCGCCCGCGAGCTGGAGAACGTGAAGAAGACCCCGGTCGTGGTGGTCGTGACCAAGTGCGACGGGGTCCCGCCCGAACGGGTCGCCGAACAGCTGATGGCAGTGAGCGAGCTGGGCGACTGGGCCGACGTGGTGCCGGTCTCCGCGGTGACCGGGTTCCAGCTCGACGTGCTCGCCGATGTGCTGGTCTCCCACCTGCCTCCCGGCGCGCCCCTGTACCTGGACGGCGAGCTGACCGACGAGCCCGAGCAGATCATGGTGGCCGAGCTGATCAGGGAGGCCGCCCTGGACGGGGTGCGGGACGAACTGCCGCACTCGATCGCGGTGGTGGTCGAGGAGATGGGGCCGCGGCCGGGCCGCGACGACCTCACCGACGTGCACGCCGAGCTCTACGTGGAGCGGCCCAGCCAGAAGGCCATCGTCATCGGCACCGGGGGAGCACGGCTGAAGGAGGTGGGCAGCCGGGCCCGCCGCCAGATCGAGGCGCTCCTCGGCACCCGGGTCTACCTCGACCTGCGCGTCAAGATCGCCAAGGACTGGCAGCGCAACCCGAAGCAGCTTCGCCGCCTCGGCTTCTACGACTGAGCTGTTCCTATGACCCGGGCGGCCGGCAGTTCCCACGAGCCTTCGGGCGGGCCGACCACCCGGTAGCCGAGCATCTCGTTGATGCCGATCATGTGCGCGTTGGTCTCGGCGTTACCGGTCAGGATGTGCTTCACCTGTGGCTCCTCGCGCGCCAGCAGATCGAGCATGGCTAGCTTGAGCCGCAGCCCGAGCCGGTGGCCGCGGTGCTCCCTGGCCACCGCGGTCAGCGCCTGGAACCCCCATTCCGGATGGTCCGGGGCCACCTCGACCACGGTCAGGCCGGCCGGCTCGCCGGTGGTGTCGTGGCGCGCCATGATGGTGTACGCCAGCGTGCCGTACAGCTGCACCCGCTGGTCGGCTGCGCGGACCCGCGCCCCGTCCCACCGCAGTTCCTCATGGCTCGCATCGCGCGGCGCGTCTTCGCCCGCGCGGTTGAGCGCGGCCACCTGGTCCAGGTGCTCCGCTGGCGTCGGTCCGGCCCAGCTGACGAGCGAGTAGCCGGCCGACGCCACCAGGGCCGCGTCCCGCACGCCGGCCAGCCGTTCCGGTGAGAGGGCCCCGGTGTCCATCACGCGCCGGATCTCGTTCTGTCCCGCGGCCGCCCCGGACGCCCGGGCGAACGCCTCGCCCGCCGAGCCTGCGTAGGCGACCCCGCTCAGCAGCCGGCGCCCGTTGGCGATCGCCCGCCCGGCCGCGTGGCGCAGCAGGGCGGTGCCAAGCCCGCGCCGCCGCCGCCCGGGTGCCACCTGGATTTCCAGGACGCTGAGGTGCCCGTTGTCCCGGTCCGGCAGCTCGAGCAGGTACCAGCCGCCGACCCCGGCCGCGTCCTCCAGCAGCCAGGTCTCCCGCGGCTCGCCCATAAAGCCGGCCTGCAGCCAGCCCAGGAAAACCCGCGGCGGCATGACCGGTACCTCCGGATCGTCGGCCATCCTGGTCGCGCGGAAGATCTCGTAGCAGGCATCCGCCCGCCGCTCGTCCCGCGCCCCGAACCGCTCGATCCTCATGCCCCCAGCGAACCGCACTCGCCCGCGCGCCGCCACCGATTATCGGCCGCGCCGCGCCGCCGGTCAGGCGAGGAGCATCTTGTCGTAGTAGTTCCCGATCCAGCTCTCGAAGCCGGCCGGGCTGAGGCCGCGGCCGAGGGTCAGGCTGCGGTAGGTGCCGGGGTCGATGGCCAGCCAGAAGACCTCCTCGGCGTAGGCCTGGGTGACGTGCGGCGGCAGGCCGGGTTTGGCCAGCAAGGTGACCGCGGCCCAGTGGGCGGCGACCCGGCGGTTGCCGGACATCTGGGCCCAGAGCGCGGCGATGTCCTGGTGGGCCGGCGCGGCCTGCTCGACGACCCAGAAGAGCTGGGCCGCGCGGCCGTTGACGGCGCGGGCGTGCCGGGCGTGCAGGCCGAGCATGCCGGCCGCGTCGGGGACGGCCTGCATCACGGCGACCGATTCGCGGGCGAGCACCGGGATCGGTTCCACGTCCCCGGCGATGGCGTAGTCGACGGCCGCCTTGAGTAGTTCGGCCTTGGTCCGGTAGAGGGCTTCGACGGTCTTGACCGAGACGCTGGCCTGATCGGCGACGGCACGCATGGTAGCGCCGGACCAGCCAAGGCGCTCGAAGACGTCCTTGGCGGCGGCCATCACGGCCTCCCGGGTGCGCGCGGCGGCCGCGGCGCGCTGGGGAGCGTGGTAGGGCCGCTTCTGCGAGTTGACAGCATCAGCCATATTCGTTAGGGTCAATCCCTATCAGAGTTGGTTAGGGTTCAACCCTAACAGATAGTTCAGCCGGAGGGATATCCATGGCCAGCACCACCTACAGCGAGGCGACCGCGCTCTGCATCCGCAGCATGGACCTCATGACCGAGGGAAGCCGTGAGGACTTCGAGCCTGTCTATGATCCGGAGGCGGTCAACCGGGAGGCAGCGGTCGAGCCACCCGCTACCCGCCAGCCCGGGCCGGCCGGATTCTGGGCCACCGCCGAGTGGCTCCGCGCCGCGTTCTCCGGCCTGAATTTCGAGATCCACGAGGCCATCGAGCGCGACGACCTGGTGGTCTTGCACGTGACCATGTCGGGCCGCCATACCGGCGACTTCGTCAACTTCCGGCCTGGCACCGCCACCGTGGACAGCGTCATGCCGCCCACCGGGCAGGCGTTCGCCATCACCCAGACCCACTGGTTCCGCACCCGGGACGGCGTGATCACCGAGCACTGGGCCAACCGCGACGACCTGGCCATGGCCAGGCAGGCCGGGTGGGTACCTCCGTCGCCGGGATTCCTGCTGCGTGCGGCGATCGCCAAGCGGCGGGCCCAGCGGCACCCGGCCTAACGGCACCCACCCTGACGCGCCCGGCCTGACGGCACCCACCCTGACGCGCCCGGCCTGACGGCATCCACCCTGGCGGTTTCATGGCGTTCCGACTGGCCCGGCGCCTACCAACCGTGATGCTGATGGTGCCGGCGTGTCCTGAGTCCGGTTTTCCGGGACGCCCCGCCCGGCCGCGGCCCGCTACTCCGCACGAGTCGACCGGCCGCGGCCCACTACTCCGCGCGATGAGTGCTAACTAGTCCCGTCAGTCTCAGCAGCCCCGTGAGCTGCGGTGTCGGCCGGAGCGTGCCCCGCCCGGACCGAAAAATGAGGTATCGGATCTGTATCGGCAACAGCGATGCGAGGGCCGGCGGAGACATGATGGTTTCAGCCGTACCGGCAAAAGGCGAGGGTGCACGCCTGCGGACGGGTGCTTGCGGCAGTGCGCCGGCCGGCAGGCGGAAGGGGACCAACGTTGCTGATCATCCTCGGCTTGCGCGTGTTCTACCGGACGATGGCGCAGGGCATCTTCTACTGCCGCCGGTGCGGCGGAGACCGGGAATACCGGCACCGGGCCGGGCGCCGGTGGTTCACCATGTTCTTCCTCCCGGTCATCCCGCTGAACCAGGTCGGCGAGCACGTCCAGTGCACCACCTGCCGGACCCGCTACGTGACGGAGGTTCTCAGCCAGCCGACCACGGCGCGGATGCAGGCGGCGCTGCCGGCCGGCATGCGGGCCGCCGTCTCGGCCATGCTGCGGTCCGGCGATCCGTCCAGCCCGGTGTCGCGGCAGCGGGCGATCGAGGCGGTCATCGGCTCGGGCGTGCCGGACTATGGCGAGGCCACGCTCACCGCCGACCTCATGCAGCCGTTCGAGGCGATCCGCCCGGCCCTGAACCAGGTGGGGACGCAACTCACGATCCAGGCCAGGGAGTGGTACCTGGCCGAGGTGATCCGCATCGCCCTGGCGGACGGGCCGCTCTCGGAAACCGAGCGGCAGGCCGCGCTGGCCATCGGCGCCGACCTCGGCATGACCCAGGCCCAGGTCATCGGCGTGGTCGCGATGACCGAGCAGTCGGCCGGCCGCGACTAACCGGCCCTAGGCCGGCCAGCCGGGCACGGCCGCCACGTCGAGCCGGTAGCCCGTGTTCGGCGGGCCGAACACGGTGTAGCCCATCGCCTCGTTGACCGCGATCATGTGCGCGTTCCCCTGGCCGTTCCAGGTCACGATCCGTTCCAGCTGCGGCTCGGTGGTGGCGAGCAGTTCCATCATCGCGATCTTCAGCAGCAGGCCGAGCCGGTGCCCGCGGTGGTTCCTGGCCACCACCGTGAAGACCTGGAATCCCCAGCCCGGGTCGGCCGGGTCTACCGATATCTCGGTCAGCGCCGCCAGCTCGCCGGTGTCGTCATGCCGCGCCGCGACCGTGTAGTCGCGCATCCCGTAGTGCGGGCGCAGGTCGTTGACGCGTTCGCGGACGCGCTGGGCGTCCCATTCTTCGTGGGCGATCTCGGGGTCCCGGGGGGCGTCGGCCATCCCGTTGTAGACCGCCGCCGTCTGTTCGATGAACTCCTCGGGTACCGGTCCCACCCAGGACACCAGCGAGTACCCGGCCGCCGCCCGTTCGGCCGGGCCGCGCAGCCGGACAAGCTTTCCCTTCTCCAGCTTCCCGATGTCGAGCACGCGCTGGATCTCCGCCAGCCCGGGCTTGGCCCCCGCCGCGCGGGCGAACGCCTCGCCCGGGGAGCCGTCGCGCGCGCCGCCGTTGAGTACGGTCCGCCCGTGCCCCGCCGCCCGGCCCGCCGCGTGCTGCAGCAGGGCGCGCCCGATTCCCCGCTGCCGTGCCGCCGGGTGTACCACGATCTCCAGACCGCCTTGGTCCAGGTTCTCCCTGGCCGGCAGGTCCAGCCGGTACCAGCCCGCGGCCTGGCCCTGGTCGGTGGCCAGCCACACCTCCCTTGGACTACCGTCCCAGCCGACGGTTATCCAGCCGGCGAACGGCTGCTCCGTGAACCACGGCTCGCCGGGATGATCGACGCGCTCAGCGGCCAGCATGACCTCGAAGCACGCGCGGATCCTCCCGGTGTCTGCGGGGGAGAGGCCCACCTGCTCGATTTCCATCCTCACAGCCAACCCGGCCGGGGCCCGCGGCGCCACCTAATATTCCGCTGCTCCCGCCACTTCAGTGCACCCTGCGCAATCCGTGGCTCCCGAAGCTGGTAGGGTGATTCGCAATGTTGCGCGAGCTGCTCCTCCTTAGCGGCCGCGGCGGGGGCCGATAGGCCGGCTCCCTCGCCGCGGGGTGTTGGCGTGTCCGCTGGCCATCAATCAGGCAACACACCGCCCGCCGCTCACTAGCGCAGAGGAAGCAGCAGTCAGATGCAAACCGATCCCGCGTTCAAACGCGTGTCACCCGTACAGCAGCAACCCAGCGGAATGCCGTGTCATCGCTACACGCCGTTCCAGCCCGTCGATCTCCCCGATCGCACCTGGCCCGCCAAGTCCATCACGACGGCGCCGCGCTGGCTGTCTACCGATCTCAGGGACGGCAACCAGGCGCTGATCGACCCGATGAGCCCGGCCCGCAAGCACACGATGTTCGAGCTGCTGGTCCGGATGGGGTACAAGGAGATCGAGGTCGGGTTCCCGTCCGCGAGCCAGACCGACTTCGACTTCGTGCGCGAGCTGATTGAGGAAGACCGCGTGCCGGACGACGTCCGGATCTCGGTGCTCACCCAGGCCCGGGGGGACCTGATCGAGCGCTCGGTCCAGTCGCTGGCCGGCGCGCGCATGGCCACCGTGCATATGTACAACGCCACCGCCCCGATCTTCCGCCGGGTGGTGTTCCGCATCGACCGCGAGGAGTGCAGGGCGCTCGCCGTCGAGGGCACCCGCCACGTGATGAAGTTTGCCGAGCAGTACCTGGACGGGACGGACTTCGGCTACGAGTATTCGCCCGAGATCTTCATGGACACCGAGCTCGACTTCGCCCTGGACGTCTGCGCGGGGGTGATGGATATCTGGCAGCCCGGCCCGGGCCGGGAGATCATCCTGAACCTGCCGTGCACGGTCGAGCGGTCCACGCCGAACGTCTATGCCGACCAGATCGAGTGGATGAGCCGGAATCTGCCGAACCGGGACCACGTCTGCCTGTCGGTGCACACCCACAACGACCGCGGCACCGCGGTGGCCGACGCCGAGCTGGCCGTGCTGGCCGGTGCCGACCGGATCGAGGGCTGCCTGTTCGGCAACGGCGAGCGCACCGGCAACGTCTGCCTGGTCACCCTGGGGCTGAACCTATTCAGCCAGGGCATCGACCCCATGATCGACTTCTCCGATATCGACGAGATCCGTCGCACGGTGGAGTACTGCAATCAGCTGCCGGTCCACCCGCGCCATCCTTACGCGGGCGACCTGGTCTACACCGCCTTCTCGGGCTCCCACCAGGACGCCATCAAGAAGGGGTTCGAGGCGCTGGAGGCCGACGCGGCCGACGCGGGCGTCCCGTTCGCCGAGTACCCCTGGGCCGTGCCGTACCTGGCCATCGACCCGCACGACGTGGGCCGCAGCTACGAGGCGGTCATCCGGGTCAACTCGCAGTCCGGCAAGGGCGGCGTCGCCTACGTGATGAAGGCCGAGCACCAGCTGGACCTGCCCCGCCGCCTGCAAATCGAGTTCTCCCGGGTGATCCAGGGCCACACCGACGACGAGGGCGGCGAGGTGACCCCCTGGCAGATGTGGGAGATCTTCTCCGCTGAGTACCTCGCCGCGGGCCCGGTGGCCCTGTTGGACCACCAGACGTCCTCGGTGATCGAGGCCAAGCACGCTCTCGCCGCGGAGATCTCGGTTGACGGGCACCCGCAGCAGGTCGAGGGCGTGGGCAACGGCCCCATCTCGGCATTCTGCGACGCGCTGGCCTCGGTCGGCGTGGACGCGCGAGTGCTCGACTACAACGAGCACGCGCTGACCGCCGGCACCGACGCCCAGGCCGCCGCGTACGTGGAGTGCGAGATCGGCGGCGGCGTGTTCTGGGGTGTCGGCATCGACACGAACACGGTCACGGCCTCGATGCGCGCCGTCCTGTCCGCGGTGAACCGGGCCCGCCGCGGCTGACCCGCACCTGGGCTGACTCAGCCCGGCCCGCACGACCAGCGATCCGGCCGGGGGCGCAAACCAGGCCGCCCCCGCCGGATCGCTTCGTGATCCATCATGATCGCTAAGGTTGAGCGCATGAGCGATTCGCCCGACAACCGGCCCGACTTGCGCATATCCGACACCGATCGGGACCGTGCCGCGGAGGTGCTGCGCGAGGCCCACGCCCAGGGCCGGATCACAGTCGACGAGCTGGACGAACGGCTGACCAGCGTGTACAACGCCAGGACGTTCGCTGACCTGGTCCCGGTCACCCGTGACCTTCCGGCCACGCAGGACGCGACGGCGGGCGCGGCCCCGGCGCGGCGGAGGATCGGCGGCACGCCCCGGTTCAAGCTCTCACTCGCCATCCTGGGCGGGGCAAGCCGGGACGGCCAGTGGGTCGTGCCGCCGGAGTACACGGCCGTCGCGACGCTGGGCGGGATCAAGCTGGACATGCGCGATGCCTCGTTCGCCGAGGCCGAGACCGTTATCAAGGCCGTCGCGGTGATCGGCGGCATCGAGATCACCGTGCCCGAGGACGCGGAGGTGGAGGTCGGCGCGTTCGGCGTGATGGGCGGCGTGGACCACGGCGGGGAAGGGCCAGGTCCCCCGGGGCGCCGCGGATCCGCATCACCGGCGTCGCGGTGATGGGCGGCATCGAGGTCAAGCGCGCCCCGGCCCAGCGATCATCACAGGGCGAACTGCCATCGCCGGGCTGATTGTCCCTGCCGTGCGGGAGAATGGGTAGGTGCAGCTCTACCGGGACGACGGCATCGTGCTGCGGACGCAGAAGCTGGGCGAGGCGGACCGGATCATCACCATCCTCGGCCGCACCAGCGGGCGAATCCGCGCCGTGGCCAAGGGCGTGCGCCGGACCAAGTCGAGGTTCGGCGCCCGGCTGGAGCCGTTCACGCACGTCGACCTGATGCTGCACACGGGCCGTTCGCTGGACATCATCACGCAGGCGGAGGTCATCAGGCCCTACGGCCAGCCGCTGGCCGGGGACTACCCCCGCTACACCGCGGGCGTGGCGATGCTGGAGACGGCCGAGCGGTTCACCCCGGTGGAGAAGGAGCCCGCGCTGCGCCAGCTGCTGCTCCTGATCGGCGGGCTGCGCGCCCTCGGCGATGCGGAGCACGCTCCCGGCCTCGTCCTCGACGCCTTCCTGCTGCGCTCGCTCGCGGTGGCGGGCTACGCCCCCGCCCTGCAAGAGTGCGCCCGCTGCGGTGCACCTGAAAGCGGGGCGACAGGCAGCGGCCGGCGGCTGCCGGCCTTCGCCGTCGCGGCCGGAGGCATGGTGTGCGCCTCGTGCCGGCCGCCCGGCGCGGCCTCGCCCGCGGCGCCGACCGTGGCCCTCATGCTCGCGCTGCTGAGCGGCGACTGGGACATGGCTGATCGCAGCGAGCGCAGGCACCGGATAGAGTGCAGCGGTCTTGTGACCGCGTACCTTCAGTGGCACCTGGAGCATTCGATCCGTTCGCTTCGACATGTGGAGCGTGTCTGATGGGAACCCGGGGCGTACGTCCGCCCGATCCGCATCCGAGCGGCGTGAAGCCGCCGGACATACCGCCCGACCTGGTCCCGAGGCACGTGGCCCTGGTGATGGACGGCGACGGGCGGTGGGCAGGGAAACGGGGTCTGCCCAGGACCGAGGGGCACAAGCAAGGCGAGTCCTCGCTGCTCGACGTGATCATGGGAGCGATCGAGCTCGGCATCCCCTACCTGTCCGCCTACGCCTTCTCGACCGAGAACTGGCGGCGCTCGCCGGACGAGGTCCGCTTCCTGATGGGGTTCAACCGCGACGTCATCCACCGCCGCCGCGACCTGCTGAACGAGATGGGTGTCTGCATCCGCTGGGCCGGCCGGCGCCCGCGGCTATGGCGCAGCGTGGTCCGCGAGCTCGAGCAAGCCGAGCAGATGTCGGCCGGGAATTCCGTGCTGACCTTGCAATTCTGCGTCAACTACGGAGGCCGGGCCGAGATCGCCGACGCGGCCGCCGCTATCGCCGCGGATGCGGTCGCCGGAAAGATCCGGGCGGACAAGATCGACGAAAAGGTGTTTGCTCGCTATCTGGACGAGCCGTCGATTCCCGAGGTTGACCTTTTCGTCAGGTCCTCCGGCGAGCAGCGCCTTTCGAACTTCCTGCTCTGGCAGTCCGCTTACGCCGAACTGGTGTTTCTCGACACGCTCTGGCCTGATTTCGACCGGCGGCACTTGTGGCACGCCTGCGAGATCTACGCCAGCCGCGACCGCAGGTACGGCGGCGCCCAGCCGAATCCGGTCGCGCCAGGCCCGGCCCTAGGCGAGCCAGGCTCCTGACGATCCCGTTCCTGGATCCGACCCGCTCCAGCGGATCCGACCCGCGCCCTTACGCCGCTCCGCTCCCGTCCTCCGCACGCGCATCACGGGTCGCTGGTGCTTTTGTGCCGGAAGTTCCATGTGTAGGTCGCCGGGCTTCCGCGGGGCGACCGCGTGGGCTGCGTGGCCCCCCGCCCCCATTCGGGTTGAGGTGCGTGGCCCCCTGCCCATTAGATGGGGGCGGGGGGCCCTGCCCCCACTAGCCCGCTCGCCCCGCGGAGGCAGTTGTGACCGGCGAGGCCAGCGGGATTTCGCCCGTACGGCAGCGGGCAGCGGTACCGCGGCGCGGGCAGCAGCAGGCCCGCGCAAACTCCGGCCTGACGCCACGGAACCCCGATTTCCCGGCTGCCCGAACCCCGGGATTCTCGCGCACCGGACGCCTCAAACACCGAGCCAAATAAGCCCTCCCGACCAGGTGTAATGGCGGTGCGCATTATCACTAAACCGTCGCCCGCGCATCGCGACACGCCCGGGATCCCCGATCACCTTGACGTAACTGTGCGTAACTCCACGAATACCTGTGGGGCCAAAGTGAAATATTGACCACGGGGTCATCCGGGGGGATTAATGCGTCGCGCCGTAGTGGCCGTCATCATAGGCGGGTACGCGTTCTGGGGAATCGGATCGGGTCTAGGCCATCAGCCTGTCATTGCCGGCTCCAGACTTACCGCCGCCGTCAAGCCCGCCAAGCCCGCCGAGGCCGCCGGGCCGGCCGAGCCCGCCAAGGCCGCCGGGCCAGCCAAGGCCGCCAAGGCCGCCGGGCCAGCCAAGGCCGCCAAGGCCGCTAGGCCCGCCTCGCAGACCGTGACGTTCGGCGGTTACACCGTCAGCGTCCCGGCCAGCTGGCCGGTGTATGACCTGACCAAGAACCCCCGCCAGTGCGTGCGGTACGACGTTCACGCCGTTTACCTCGGCACTCCCGGTCCGGACCCGGACTGCCCACCCAACCTGGTCGGGCGGGTCGACACCGTCAGCATCCAGGTGCCGGCCGCATCCGCGGGGACGAACACCGCCGGGAACAGCAAGCGCCCGCGCCAGGGCGGCCAGCAGGCGCTCAACCCCGGCACGATCGTCCAGGATCCGGACCGGCACGAGCTGGCGCTCGCTATGCCGGACAAGGCGCCGTCGATCGGCGCTACGTACGGGACCGGTCCGGGCGCCACCGAGCAGATGCTGGCCACCGTCCGCCCGGCCGCGACCACGCAGGCCGCGGCCACGCAGGCCGCGACCACGCAGGCCGGCCCCGAACGGGCCGGAGACTCGATCCGCAGCACCGGGCATCCTGTCATCGTGCGGGCGGCCGCGCACGTCATGGCGAGGAATCCAGCCTGGCCCAAGGCCGAAGCACTCACCGGGCCGGGCGCGTCCTGGCTCACGCCACCCAGCACGCCCGCGTCTTCGCCGTCCGGTTCCAAGCCCACACCTAAGTCCACGCCCAGGCCCACGCCCAGGGCCACGCCCAAGCCCACGCCCAGGGCCACGCCCAGGGCCAGGCCCAAGCCCACCCCGAAGCCGACCGGCCCGGTGCTGGCCAGCAATCCGTCGCCCGCGCCCACCCAGGAGACGCCGGGTAGGATCCTGGCCGGTTTCGACACGTGCGCGGCCCCGTCCCTGCCGACCATGAAGGCGTGGCGGGCGAAGTACGCCGCCACCGCGATCTACATCGGCGGGCAGATGATGGCCTGCGGGCAAAGCAACCTGTCGGCGAGCTGGGTCCAGCAAACCGAGGCCATGGGCTATGCCCTGATGCCCACGTTCGTCGGGCTGCAGGCGCCGTGCGACAGCTTCAGCGGAAAGATCGACCCTAAGCAGGCGGCGCCGCAGGGCACCGCGGCCGCGAACCAGGCGGTCACCGCCGCGAAGTCCTACGGGCTCGGCGCGGGCACGCCGATCTACTACGACATGGAGGCCTACGACCACACCAACGCCGGCTGCCGGACCGCGGTCCTCACCTTCCTCGACGCCTGGACCAGGCAGCTGAAGGCGGTCGGCTACATCTCGGGCGTGTACTCCAGCGCCGGCTCCGCGATCACCGACCTGCAGTCGCACACCACCGTCGCCGGGCACTCGCTGGCCGAGCCGCAGGCCATCTGGTTCGCCCTCTGGGACAACGAGAACAACATGACCGGGGCACCCTACATGACCTCGGCGGTGTGGCCGGTGGCCAGCCGGTCCAAGCAGTACGCAGGCAACCGCGTGGTCAAGGTGCGCGGGATCGCGATGAACATCGACGCCGACTGGGTGGCCAGCGCGGTCGCGCGGAAGTGACCGGCGGGTCACCGGTCCGTACCGGCCGAATTCAATTCGCGATGACCGGCCCGGGCTCCTAAGCTAGGGCTTCCGGGCCGGGCCGCCGGACAGACCGCGACAGAGCGTGCCCAGTGCCGGGATCACCACGGGATTCGCGCCCGCCGACCGCCAGCCGGATGGAGACCTTCACCATGGCACTGCGCAGTGACCGCCTGGACGCCATCGTCAGCCTGAGCAAGCGACGGGGCTTCGTCTACCCGTCCAGCGAGATCTACGGGGGCCTGCGGGCCGCCTGGGACTACGGCCCGCTCGGCGTCGAGCTCAAGAGCAACATCAAGCGCCAGTGGTGGCGCGCCATGGTCACCGAGCGCGACGACATCGTGGGCCTGGACTCGTCGGTCATCCTGGCCCGCGAGGTGTGGGAGGCGAGCGGCCACGTCACCGAGTTCGTCGACCCGCTCACCGAATGCACGTTCTGCCACAAGCGGTACCGCGCCGACCAGCTGATCGAGGCCTACGAGGACAAGCACGGCCACGCGCCGGCCGGCGGGCTGGCCGAGCTCACGTGCCCGAACTGCGGCAACCGGGGCACCTTCACCGAGCCGCGCATGTTCAACGGCCTGCTCCGCACCCACCTGGGCCCGGTGGAGGACGAGTCCGGCCTGGCCTACCTGCGCCCCGAGACCGCGCAGGGCATCTTCATCAACTTCAAGAACGTGCTGCAGACGTCGCGGAAGAAGATTCCGTTCGGCATCGGCCAGATCGGCAAGTCGTTCCGCAACGAGATCACCCCGGGAAACTTCATCTTCCGGACCCGGGAGTTCGAGCAGATGGAGATGGAGTTCTTCGTCAAGCCCGGCACCGACGAGGAATGGCACCAGCGCTGGATCGACGAGCGCTTCGGCTGGTATGTCGACCTCGGTATCAACAAGGAGAACCTGCGGCTCTACGAGCACCCGAAGGTAAAGCTGTCGCACTACGCCAAGCGCACGGTGGACATCGAGTACCGGTTCGGCTTCACCGGCAGCGAGTGGGGTGAGCTCGAGGGCATCGCCAATCGCACCGACTACGACCTCACCACCCACCAGAACGCGTCCAAGCAGGACATGTCCTACCTGGACCAGGAGTCGGGAGAGCGGTTCATCCCGTTCGTGATCGAGCCGGCCGCCGGCGTCGACCGCGGCGCGCTGACCTTCCTGCTCGACGCCTACGCCGAGGACGAGGCGCCGGACGCCAAGGGCAAGCTGGAGAAGCGAACCGTGCTGCGGCTGGACCGCAGGCTGGCCCCGGTGAAGGTGGCGGTGCTCCCGCTGTCCCGCAACGCCGATCTGTCGCCGAAGGCCCGTGACCTGGCGGCCGCCCTGCGCAAGCGGTGGAATACCGATTTCGACGACGCCAGCGCGATCGGCCGCCGGTACCGGCGCCAGGACGAGATCGGCACCCCGTACTGCATCACGGTCGACTTCGACACCCTGGAGGATCAGGCCGTCACGGTCCGGGACCGCGACACGATGCAGCAGGAGCGCGTCGGCATCGACGCCCTGGAAGGCTACCTAGCCGAACGCCTCGGTCCCTGCTGAAACCCGCGGTAGATCTCGGCCGCGGCCTGGTGGAACCCGTCAGGGAGCCCGGCCGCGGCCATGGTCGCGGCGATCTCCTCCATCTCGGCCACCCAGCGCCAGCCCTTGGCCGTCGCGGATCCTGTCGCGGCGGCCGACCGCTGCTCCAGGCCGGGCTGGGAGATGCCCCACTCCTCGAGCAGAACCGGCTCTACCCCCTCGGCCCGGGCCAGCGCCCGCGCCGCCAGCAGCAGGGCCGCCGATCCCTTGGTCCACGACGCGTACGCCATCTTCACCGCCGATGCCGTTCCCGGCGCGGCTACCAGCCGCGCGTCCACCGCGCTGCCGTCGAACAGCGCCCGGGCCTCCCCGGCCCGGTCGCCCGATAGATACAGCCGGATGAACCCCGGCGCGACCGGGGGAGTCCCGATGATCCCGCCGTCCACGAAGCTGGCCGGCTTGACGATCGCGGCCACCTCGCCCGCGGTGGCCGGCGAGACCGCGTTGGCGTCCAGGTAGAGGCCGCCGAACCCGGTCCCGGCCACGGTCCGGGCCACGTCCAGCGCGGCGCCCGGCGGGCAGACCGACACGATAACTACCGAACGGGCGGCCATCTCCGCCAGCCCGCACCCTTCCAGCCCGGCGGCGCCGGCGCGCTCCCTGGTCGCCGCGCTGCGCCCGTCGGGCACCCACAGCACCCGGTGCCCGGCGCCGACCAGGCACTGCCCGACCGCCGTCCCCATCTCGCCCGGATGCAGCAGCCCGATCGTGACATCACCCATGCGTCTATATCACCAGGCGGCGGTGTCGGAGGGGTACGGGGCCCCAGCCCGACACATCAGAGACGCCGGCACCTCGTTCTGGTTGCGTCTCCAGGACCAAGGTCCGTGTCGTCACTGCCCCTGCACCGGTAGAGTCCCGAGTGGATACAAGACGTCGCACGCTGCGAGGAGCCGGAAGTGCCGAAGCTCGTCTATGACTTCACCGAAGGAAACAAGGATCTCAAGGATCTGCTGGGTGGTAAAGGGGCAAACCTGGCCGAAATGACCAATCTCGGGCTGCCGGTGCCGCCGGGATTCATTATTACCACTGAGGCGTGCCGTTATTACCTGGAACAGGGTTCAACCCCCGAGGGTCTTGACGAGGAGATCGCGGCCCACCTGGACCGGCTGGAAACGGCAATAGGCCGCAAGCTCGGTGACCCGGCCGACCCGCTGCTGGTCAGCGTCAGGTCCGGGGCGAAGTTCTCCATGCCGGGCATGATGGAGACCGTCCTGAACATCGGGCTGTCCGACGAGTCGGTCCAGGGCCTGGCCAAGCAGGCCGGCAACGAGCGGTTCGCCTGGGACTCCTACCGCCGCCTGCTCCAGATGTTCGGCAAGACCGTCCTGGACATCGACGGCGAGCACTTCGAGCACGCCATCGACGCCGCCAAGAAGGCCAAGGGCGTCAGCAACGACCTCGAGCTGGACGCGGGCGACCTGCAGAACATCGTCGAGGCGTTCAAGGGCATCATCAACACGCAAGTCGGCCGCGACTTCCCGCAGGACCCGAGGGAGCAGCTTGACCTGGCCATCAAGGCCGTGTTCAACTCCTGGAACGCCGACCGCGCCATCTTGTACCGGCGCCAGGAACGCATCCCCACCGACCTGGGCACCGCCGTGAACGTGGTGACGATGGTCTTCGGCAACCTGGGCATGGACTCGGGCACCGGCGTGGCGTTCACCCGGGATCCGGGCACCGGCGCCCAGGGCGTCTACGGTGACTACCTGCAGAACGCCCAGGGCGAGGACGTCGTGGCCGGGATCAGGAACACCGTCCCGCTGCAGGACCTGGAGAGCATCGACAAGGCCTCCTACGACCAGCTGATGCAGATCATGCACACGCTGGAGACCCACTACCGCGACCTGTGCGACATCGAGTTCACCGTCGAGCGCGGCAAGCTGTGGATGCTGCAGACCCGGGTGGGCAAGCGCACCGCCGCGGCCGCCTTCCGCATCGCCATGCAGCTAGTGGACCAGGGCCTGATCGACATGGACGAGGCGCTCAGCCGGGTCTCCGGCGCTGAGCTCGCCCGCCTCATGTTCCCCCGGTTCGACACCAGCGGCGAGGTCACGAAGATCGCCACCGGGGTGAGCGCGTCACCGGGCGCGGCGGTCGGCGCGGCCGTCTTCGACTCAGCCCGCGCGGTCGAGCTGGCCGGCCAGGGCGAGAAGGTGATCCTGGTCCGCCGCGAGACCAACCCGGACGACCTGCATGGCATGATCGCCGCCCAGGGCATCCTGACCAGCCGCGGCGGCAAGACCAGCCACGCGGCCGTGGTCGCCCGCGGCATGGGCAAGACCTGCGTCTGCGGCGCCGAGCAGCTCGAAGTGGACACCACGGCGAAGAAGTTCACCGCCCCCGGCGGCATCACGGTCAGCGAAGGCGACGTGATCTCCATCGACGGCACCAGCGGCGTCGTCTACCTGGGCGAGATCCCGGTCGTCGCGTCCGAGGTCGTGCGCTACTTCGAGGGTGAGCTGCACCCGCACTCCGACGAGGCCGACGACCTGATCCGGGCCGTCCACTCGATCATGGTGCACGCCGACGAAAAGCGCCGCCTGGGCGTGCACGCCAACGCGGACACCGGTCCGGACTGTGTCCGGGCGCGCCGGTTCGGCGCCGAAGGCGTGGGCCTGGTCCGCACCGAGCACATGTTCCTGGGTGAGCGCCGCCAGCTGGTCGAGGACCTGATCCTGTCCGACACCGAAGAGCAGCGCCAGCATGCGCTGGACGCGCTCGAGCCGCTGCAGCGCGGCGACTTCGTGGAGATCCTGGACGCCATGGACGGCCTGCCGGTGACGATCCGGCTGATCGACCCGCCGCTGCACGAGTTCCTCCCCGACCTGACCGAGCTGTCGATCAAGATCGCCCTGGCCGGCGATAAGGCCACCGAGCAGGACAAGAAGCTGCTCGGCGCGGTGCGCAGGCTGCACGAGCAGAACCCGATGCTCGGCCTGCGCGGGGTCAGGCTGGTGCTGGTCATCCCGGGCCTGCTGGACATGCAGGTCCGCGCGATCGCGCACGCGGCCGCCGAGCTCAAGCAGGCGGGCAAGGACCCGCACCCAGAGATCATGATCCCGCTCACCGCGACCGTGCAGGAGATGGAGATCAGCCGGGAGCAGACAGAAAGGGTGCTCAAGCAGGTCGAAGAGGAAACAGGCACCCATGTGCACACGCTGATCGGAACCATGATCGAGGTGCCGAGGGCAGCCGTGAACGCGGGCCCGATCGCGGGCAGCGCGGAGTTCTTCTCCTTCGGCACGAACGACCTGACGCAGATGACCTGGGGCTTCTCCCGCGACGACGTGGAGGGGGCATTCTTCAGCCGGTACATCGACCTGGGCATCTTCGGCGTGTCCCCGTTCGAGACGCTCGACCGCGGCGGCGTCGGCCGCCTGGTCGACATCGCGGTCCAAGAGGGCCGTGCCGCTCGCCCGGACCTGCACATCGGCGTCTGCGGCGAGCATGGCGGCGACCCGGACTCGGTGCACTTCTTCCACGAGGTGGGCCTGGACTACGTGTCCTGCTCGCCGTTCCGGGTGCCGATCGCCCGCTTGGAGGCAGGCCGCGCGTCGCTGTCGGCAGGCGGCTCCGACAGCAGGTAAAAGTTAAGGGTGACGCTGGGGTATGACGCAAACGCCACGGCCCGCTGGGTGGCCGAACCACCCAAGCGGGCCGGGCGCAGTGATTTCGAGCGAGACCGGGCCCGCGTGCTGCACAGCGCCGCGCTGCGCCGCCTGGCGGCCAAGACCCAGGTGGTCAGGGCGACCTCGGCGGATTTCCCGCGGACCCGGCTCACTCACTCGCTGGAATGCGCCCAGATCGGGCGCGAGCTCGGCCAGGAGATCGGCTGCGACCCGGACCTGGTCGACGCCGCCTGCCTGGCGCACGACATCGGCCACAGCCCGTTCGGGCACAACGGCGAGGCCGCCCTCAACGAACTGGCCGCCGCCATCGGCGGCTTCGAGGGCAACGCCCAGACGCTGCGCCTGCTGACCAGGCTCGAGCCCAAGACCGAGGGCGCCGGCCTCAACCTGACCCGGGCCACCCTGGACGCCACGCTCAAGTACCCCTGGTTCGGCGAGCCCGGCACCAAGTTCGGCGCCTACGCCGAGGACGCCGAGGTCTTCGGCTGGATCAGGCAGGGTGCGCCGGATCGCCGGCCGTGCCTGGAGGCCCAGGTCATGGACTGGGCTGACGACGTGGCCTATTCGGTTCACGACATGGAGGACGGGTTCCACGCCGGCCTCATCACGTTCAAGAACCTAAAATCTGAGACCGAACGGGCCGAGGTTTCGCGCACCGCCATCGCCTACTGCCCCGGCGGGGTAACCGAGGCCGAGCTCACCGAGATCCTCGACGCGCTGCTCGCGCTGGACATCTGGCCGGCCTCCTACGACGGCGCTCCCGGCACCGTGGCCGCCCTGAAGAACCTGACCAGCGAGCTCATCGGCCGCTTCTGCGTCGCCGCCCAGCAAGCCACCCTAGCCGCCGCCGGCGAATCCGCCCCCCACCCCACCACCGCCACCGCCCCCTCCGTCAACCCCGCCCCCAACCTCGTCAGCCCCTTCAGTCACACCAGCCCCGTAGGCCACTCCTTCACCCGCTACGCCGCCGACCTCGTCGTCCCTCGCCGGCAGCGCCTCGAGTGCGCCCTGCTCAAGGCCATCACGGCCCGCTACGTGATGAACCGCGCCGGGGTCGTCGCGGCCCAGGCCCGGGAGCGCGAACTGCTGGCCGAACTGGCCCACGCCATCGAGCGCGGCGCCCCGCACACGCTGGACCCGCTGCTGCGCCCGTCCTGGGACGCGGCCAGGACCGACGCCGCGCGCCGCCGCGTCGTGATCGACCAGGTCGCCTCGCTCACCGACACCTCGGCCATCGCCTGGCATCACCGCCTCTGCGCGCCCGGCGCGTCTTAGCCTTCGGGCTCATGCGGGCCTTCGGCTCATGCGCGCCTCCGGCTCGTCGTAGCCTTTGACGCATGCCTTCTTATGTGATCGCCGGCGCCAGCCTGGCCGGGGCCAAGGCCGCCGAGACGCTGCGGGACGAGGGATTCGACGGCGACATCGTGCTGCTCGGCTCGGAGTCCGAGCGCCCCTACGAGCGCCCGCCGCTGTCCAAGGGCTACCTGCTCGGCAGCGACGAGCGGGACTCGGTCTACGTGCACGCCGTCGGCTGGTACGCCGAAAACGGCGTGGACCTGCGCGAGGGCGTCACGGTCGCGGCGATCGACCGCAGCGCACGCACCGTGGCCACCTCGAGCGGCGCGCAGGTGTCCTATGACAAGCTGCTGCTCGCCACAGGCGCCTCGCCGCGTCGGCTGAACTTCCCCGGCTCCGACCGCGAGGAGGTGCTCTACCTCCGCACGATCGCCGATTCCGACCGGCTCCGTTCGGCGTTCCAGCCGGGCACCCGGGTCGTGGTGGCCGGGGCCGGCTGGATCGGCCTGGAGACCGCCGCGGCCGCCCGCACGGCCGAGTGCGCGGTGACCGTGCTCGAGCCGCAGCCCGGCGCGCTGCACGACCAGCTCGGCCCCGAGCTCGGCGCCGTTTTCGCTGGCCTGCACCGGGCCCACGGCGTGGAGTTCCGGTTTGGCGAGAAGGCCGCCGAGTTCGGCCCCGGCATGGTCATCACGTCCGGCGGCGCCGAAATCCCCGCCGACGTCCTGGTCGTCGGCATCGGCGCGGCCCCCAACGACGACCTGGCCGCCCGGGCCGGCCTGGAGACCGGCAACGGCGTGCTGACCGACGAGGCGCTGCGTACCTCGGACCCGGACATCTTCGCCGCCGGCGACGTCGCGAACTCCTTCCATCCGCTGCTCGGCCGGCGTGTCCGCGTCGAGCACTGGGCGAACGCCCTGAACGGCGGACCGGCCGCCGCCCGGTCCATGCTGGGCCAGGCCGTCCGCTACGACCCGGTGCCTTACTTCTACAGCGACCAGTACGACCTCGGCATGGAGTGCGCGGGCCTGCCCTCCCCGGGCACGTACGACCAGGTCCTCTACCGCGGCGACCGGGACGCCCTGGAGTTCATCGCGTTCTGGCTCTCCGGCGGAGTCGTGGTCGCCGGCATGAACGTCAACGTGTGGGACGTCAGCGATGACATCCAGGCCCTGATCCGCGCCGCCCGCCCGGTAGACCCCGCCCGCCTCACCAACCCCGACATCCCCCTAACCGATCTCTAACGCGCTCCACGCCCGGCTACCCCGCCCCATCTGCGGGGAAGATCCAGGCTCTGGGGAATCCCCGGGGGACTATGGCACACCGGATCTTCCCCATAGCCGGAAACCTCCCCGTTGATGCCGCGCGCAGCGTGAATGTCGGTGGGCGCCATCAGAATTCGGTCATGGAACGTGAACTTCCTCCCACCCTCCGCTATCTAGTACGACGGCAGTCGGGCGTTATCTCTCGCGTCCAGGCGCTCCAGGCCGGGCTCTCCGAGGACATGGTGAAGTTCCGGATCAGCAGTGACCGGTGGCGGCGGATCCACCCCGGTGTCTATGCCACGTTCACCGGTGAGCTGAGTCGCTGGGAGCACCTGTGGGCCGCGGTCCTTTCCGCCGGTCCGGGAGCCGCCCTCAGCCACCAGGCGGCGGCCGAACTGCACCGGCTTCTCGATGGGCAGGCCGTGCCGATTCACGTGACGATCCCGCACCAGCGCCGGGTGGCGGCGCCGCCGGGGATCACTGTTCACCGTTCCAGGCGTGCTGACCAGGCGGTCCAGGCACGTGCGTACCCGCCGCGAACCACGATCGAGGAAACCGTGCTCGATCTCGTCCACGCCGCGAAGACCCTTGATGACGTATGCGGCTGGGTGACCCGGGCGATCGCGCGGGAGCTTACCGACGAGGCCAGGCTGCACGCGGCCATGAAGGAGCGTCAGCGGCTGCGCTGGCGTGCGGACCTGCAGGAGCTCATCGCGGCTGCGGCCGGCGGGGATCATTCGGTGCTGGAGTTCCGCTACCACCGGGACGTGGAGCAGGCGCACGGGCTGCCGGAGTCGGCCCGGCAGGTGGCGTTCACCACGCGAGATGGCCGCCGGGGACGGCGGGACCGGGTGTACAAGCCCTACGCCGTCGTGATCGAGCTCGACGGGCGGCTCGCACATCAGCCCGAGGACCAGTGGAAGGACAAGACCAGGGACAACGCCGCCGCCGTGGACGGAAAGCAGACGCTGCGGTACGGCTGGTCGCAGGTTAAGTGGCAGCCCTGCGAGACCGCGGCCGAGGTGGCCAGGATGCTTCGCCGCCATGGCTGGGGCAGCCAGCCCCGGCCGTGCTCGCCCGGCTGCCCCGTCCGGCGCGACCTACCCGGGTAACGCCAGGGCGGAACCGCTGGACCGGTCCCGCGACAGCACGGCCGGGTCCGGCGCGGATCTTGCTGACCCTCCGGCGGAACTGGCGCTGGCCGAACGCCTTCCAGGCGAACCGGGCCGGAGCCGGCAGGTTCGCCATCATCGCCTGGCGTTCGGCCGGGTCGGCATCCTCCAGGATCATGCCGAGAAAGAAAAGGATCTTGCTCCTGGGGACTTCTTCGGCAAACCGCTCGCCCAGACGTGCCCATTCCGGGGCGGTGAGATGCTCGGCGATGAGCGGCAGGATGTTCTCCTCCTCGTCGTGAAGGTGCTCGAGCAGCGCGGTGCGGTGCTCGGCGAGCGCGCTGACCAGCGGAGCCGCGGTGGCCGCCGAGGGCGCGGACCGCCAGGCGCCGCCACGGTGGGTCAGGAAGCCGATGTCGAGTTGCTCGTGGACGCGGCCGATACCGACGAGGATGGCGTCATAACCGGGTTCGAGGCCGGCGTCATCGCCGGGCTGCTGACCGAGCCTGGGCCGGGGCGCGTCAGGTTTGTGCACGCGCTCGTGCGTGACACCGTGTACGCGGACCTGACAAAGCTGCGGCTGACCCGTATGCACGCGCGGGTCGGCGCGGCCATCCGCCGCCTGCGGCCCGGCGACGTTTCCGCGCTCGCCCATCACTATCTCCGGGCCGCGTCCGCCGATAGCGCTGAGGCCGCGGTCGGCTACGCCATCAAGGCGGCCGAACGGGCGGATCGCCGCTACTCCTACGACGCGGCGGTCTCACTCCTGGAACAGGCGCTCGAGGCCTTCGCGCGGACCCCTGGGGCACTCGTCACCGACTGGGACTCACCCCACTGAGCCGCCCGGGGCCGGTAACGGCGGCGACCACCCGGGCGGTGTCGGTCAGGTCGGGCAGGACCACGTGCGCGCCCGCCGCGGCCAGGTCCGCCGCGGGGTAGCTGCCGGCCGCGACGGCCACCGCGCGCGCCCCGGTGGCCAGCGCGGCCTCCACGTCCAGCGGCGTGTCGCCGACCAGGACCGTGGCTGCCCCGGGAAAGTCAAGGCCGTAGACCCGGCGGGCGGCGAGCCTGGCCACCGTCACCAGCTCGGCCCTGACCTCGTGCACCTCCCCGTACGCCCCCGCGTCCAGGTCGAGACCGGCGCCAAGCCCGGCGCGGCGCAGCTTCAGCGCCGCCATCGCCCTGACGTTCCCGGTGAGCACCGACTGGCGGACCCTCGCGGCGGCCAGCGCCGCGACCGCGGAGGCGGCGCCGGGCAGCGGCCGGACCGGCCCGGGCACGGCGCCGCCCGCGGCGGCCCGTTCCAGCGCGGCCAGGAACGGGCCGGCCGCGGAGACCGGCGCCCCGGCCAGCGCGAGCGTGTCGCCGATGATGGCCCGGTCGGTCCGCCCGGCCTTCGGCGCGACCTCGGTCAGTTCGCGGCCGAACATCTCCCGGAACACCACCTCGTACAGGCGCGTGCCCAGGCCGTCTGCGCCCACCAGCGTGTAGTCCACGTCCCACAGCACCAGCAGCTCGGCCACGCCCCCAGGCTAGCCCGCCTCCTCGATCCTGCCCAGGAATGTCGGTGGCCGGGACTAGACTCGCCGCGTCGGGGTGTCGTACGCGGAGGTGAAAAGTGGCTGGCCGAATCCGCGATGAGGACATCGCAGCGGTTCGCGAACGGTCGCCCATCGACGAAGTGGTCGGTGAGTACCTGCAGCTGCGGAACGCGGGCGGCGGCTCGCTCAAGGGACTGTGCCCGTTCCACGACGAGAAGACCCCCTCCTTCAACGTCACTCCAGCCCGCGGGCTTTTCTACTGCCTGGCAGGCGAAACACGGGTGCTGACCTGGGAGGGCGTCAAGCCGATTCGCGAACTGGCCGGCGGGACGCACCGCATCCTCGGCAAGCACGGGGACTGGATCGATGCGCCCTTCCGCTCGTTCGGCGTACAGCCCCTGATGCGGCTGACGGTAACCCGCAACGGCATCAGCAAGCACATCTACGCGACTGCGGAGCACCGCTGGTTCGTCCGGTCGGGCAAGACGCCGGCATCCAGCCGCGAGGTGGTGACGAGCGACCTTCGCCCAGGCCACAGGCTTGTCTCGAAGTTCCCGAGTACCAGGGTCAAGCAGACAACACCCTCGCCGTTCGGCATCGCTCACGGAGTGACTTTCGGGGACGGCACCAGCAGCGGTACAGGCTCGATGGCTCAGCTTGACGCCGTCAAGGACGTTGAGCTCCTGAAGTGGTTCCCGGTGAGCATGATGACGCAGCACGGACGTCAGATGCTCATTCACCATCTGCCACGGTTCTTCAAGGAGCTTCCGCCCCTGGATGAGTCGGTTTCGTATCTATACGGATGGCTGGCGGGGTACTTCGCTGCCGACGGGTGCGTCTCGACGACGGGTACGGTCATGCTCAATTCCGCCAAGCGCGATGAGCTTGAGTACGTGCGCCTGGTCTGCACGCGCCTGGGGATCGGTACCTACGGAGTCACGGAACAGATCCGGGTCGGTTTCGAAGGCAGGGAGCCAAGCTCGCTGTTCAGGATCATCCTCGTCGGCTCGGACCTTACCGAGGAATTCTTCCTCCTCGACAAGCACCGCTTCCGGTTCAACGCCGCATCCAAAGCGTATGAACGGAAGAGCTGGGTGGTCCGCGAGGTGGCAAAGACCGACCGAGTGGAAGAAGTCTTCTGCGCGACAGTTGACGAGGGTCACGCCTTTACGCTCGAAGACAACATTCTCACCGGGAACTGTTTCTCCTGCGCCGAGGGCGGCGACGCGATCAGGTTCGTGCAGAAGATCGACGGTCTGTCCTTCGTCGAGGCGGTCGAGCGGCTGGCCGCGCGGGCGGGCGTCGACCTCCGCTACGAGCAGGGTGGTTACGTCCCGGGCCAGGAACAGAGCCAGCGGCGCAGGCTGATCGACGCGCACCGGGCGGCCGCCGATTTCTACGCCGAACGGCTGGGCGGATCCGACGCCGCGCCGGCCCGCGCCTTCCTGGCCGAACGCGGCTTCGAGCTCGCCGACGTCCAGCGGTTCGGCGTCGGCTACTCGCCGAAAGCCTGGGAGGACCTGACCAGGCACCTGCGCGGCCGGGGTTTCACCGACAGCGAGCTGATCACGGCGGGCCTGTCCAGAGAGGGTAACCGCGGCACCAGGGACCGGTTCCGCGGGCGGCTGATGTGGCCCATCCGCGACCTGTCCGGCGACGTCATCGCGTTCGGCGCCCGCAAGCTCGACCCCGAAGACGACGGGCCCAAGTACCTGAACACGCCGGAGACCTCGCTGTTCCGCAAGAGCACGGTGCTGTACGGGGCGGACCTGGCCAAGCGCGAGATCGCGCAGCGCAGGCAGGCGGTCATCGTCGAGGGCTACACCGACGTGATGGCCTGTTACCTGGCCGGGGTGCCGACCGCGGTGGCCACCTGCGGCACCTCGTTCGGCGAGGATCACATCAAGGTGCTGCGCCGCCTCATCATGGACTCGGACTCGTTCATGGGTGAGGTGATCTTCACCTTCGACGGCGACGCGGCCGGCCAGCGGGCCGCGCAGCGCGCGTTCGGGATGGAGGCGAAGTTCGCCACCCAGACGTACGTGACCGTGGAGCCCAACGGCCTGGACCCGTGTGACCTGCGGCTGGCGCACGGCGACGGGGCAGTGCGCGACCTGGTCGCCCGCCGGGTGCCGCTGTTCGAGTTCGCGATCAAGGGCGTGCTCGGCCGGCACGACCTGAACACCACGGAAGGGCAGCTCGCGGCGCTGGACGAGGCCGCCCCGATCCTGGCCAAGATCAAGGACCAGGGCCTGCGCACCCGGTACGCGGTCAACCTGGACCGATGGCTTGGCCTGATGGACGAGCGGTTCGTTCTGGCCAGGGTCCGGGCGCATGCTGGGGACACGGGTCCGGTACGCCGCCGGCCTGGCCAGGACCGCAGCCAGGGGAGCCGGGGCGGGCAACCCGGCCCGTTCGGTGCCAATGGGAACGCGCAGGGCAACGGCGGCCCGCGGGGGGACGGTGGCCAGCCCTACGACCTGAGCGATCCTGTCGTCCTGGTGGAGCGTGAGGCGCTCAAGCTCGCGGTGCAGCGCCCGGCGCTGTGCGGTCCCGAGTTCGACGCGCTCGGCGCGGACGCGTTCACCGCGCCCGTGCACCGCGCGGTGTTCACGCTGATCGCGGCGTGCGGCGGGACGGCCAGTGGCGGCGGCACCCCGCGCGAGTGGGCGGCCCGGCTGCGCGAGCAGGCGCCGAACGAGCGGGCGCAGGCGTTCGTGACCGCGCTGGCGGTCGAGCCGCTGCGTCGTAATAGCGAGCCGGACGAGAAGTACGCCGACGCACTGCTGGCCCAGGTCGGCCAGCTCGCGGTCAGCCGGGAGATCACCTCGGTCAAGGCCCGGCTGCAGCGCATGAATCCGGTGGAGGAACAGGCCGGTTACAACAGGATGTTCGGGGATCTGGTGGGGCTGGAGAAACGCAGGAAAGCGCTGCTAGACCGGGCCGCCGGCGCCTGAAACGTCATCGGCGGCTGCGCTTACGTAGCCAGGGAGTGACAAAATTGGGTCCCCCGTAACCACGGGTTCGTGACGCAGACTGTTGCCGTGACCCTCACCGTACTGCCGAACGGACCATCACCAGCCGAGCAGCTGACGGATCTCGTGGCGCTAGGACGGGAGCGTGGTTCCCTGACCATGGCCGATGTCATGGTGGCGCTCGACCGCGCCGACCTTCCGCCGGAAGCCATCGACACCGCGGTGCGCGCGCTCACCGACGAGGGCGTCGACGTGCTCGACGTGCCCGTGGAGGACGACACCTTCTCCGAAGCGGAGATCCGGCAGGCGGAGCGGGGTGCCGCCGCCGACAGCAGCAGGCGCGCCGCAACCAGCGACCTGGTCCGGATCTACCTGCGGGAGATCGGCCGGGTGCCGCTGCTGACCGCCGAGGACGAGGTCGAGCTGGCCAAGACGATCGAGGCGGGGCTGTTCGCCGAGGAGAAGCTCGGCGGTGGTTTCCCCCTGCTCGGCGCCGTGCACGGCGACTTGGAGCTGCTGGTCGGCGAGGGGGTCCGGGCCAAGCAGCGGCTGATCGAGGCGAACCTGCGCCTGGTGGTGTCGATCGCCAAGCGTTACATCGGCCGCGGGCTCGTCTTCCTCGACCTGATCCAGGAGGGGAACCTCGGGCTGATCCGCGCGGTGGAGAAGTTCGACTACACCCGCGGCTACAAGTTCTCCACGTACGCGACCTGGTGGATCCGGCAGGCGATCACGCGGGCCATCGCCGACCAGGCACGGACCATCCGGGTGCCGGTGCACATGGTCGAGACGATCAACAAGCTGGCCCGGGTGCAGCGCCAGCTGCACCAGGAGCTCGGCCGGGAAGCCACTACGGACGAGATCGCCGCGGAGCTCGGCCTCGAGCCGGAGCGGGTCGCGGAGATCCAGCGGATCGCCCAGGAGCCGGTATCCCTGCAGTCCCCGATCGGCGAGGAAGAGTCCGACCTCGGGGACTTCATCGAGGACGCGGACGCCGTGGTGCCAATCGAGGCCGCGGCGTTCATCATGCTGCAGGACCAGCTCGAACGGGTCCTGTGCGAGCTGGCCGAGCGGGAGCAGCGGATCATCCAGCTGCGGTTCGGCCTGACCGACGGGCACCCGCGGACGCTGGAGGAAGTCGGCCGGGAGTTCGGCGTGACCAGGGAGAGGATCCGGCAGATCGAGTCGAAGACCCTGGCCAAGCTCCGCCACCCCAGCCGCGCCCAGATGCTCCGCGAGTACCTCGACTGAGCCGCCCGCGGCCCGCGCCGGGGGACGGCGCCGGTAACGGAGCGGAAGCGCCGCGGGCAACGCCATGAATCCGGCCGTTCAGTACGTTCTTACGCCGCCAGTGTTTCGCACTGTGGGCCTTCTGGTGCCCCTGCTTGTCGATGGGTTCTTGTGATCGCTGATACCCATCTGCGGCCCGGGCCCGCCCCGTTGATACGACATGGTTGCCGCGCAGCTCCGGGAACGCGTCGGCTAATAATCCGTCGACCTGATCTGCGGGGGCCGCGGCACCCCAATCACGGGCGCCGTGACAGTTGTGGCACCTGATGCGGGCCCCATGGCCGCAACGACATGGGTTATTTTCGTACGCGCCCCAGCGCCAGTGTGGCGGCATCCACGTTGTTCGGGCGACAGGCTGTCTCCGCACCGAACTGACAGAAACCCGGGCCTCGCGGGGCCGGGACGCCACGAGACCCGGGTTCCGCGGGGTTCTTCTGGGTCCGGTTGACCAGGCCGCGCCGTTCTGGCTCACCGGATCGTGCCGTCAGTCGGCCGGGCGAGTGCCGTTCGTGGCCGTGGGCTCGCTCTCGTCAGCATGCCGGCCGGGCAGCCGGTCGAACTGACCGCGCATCTTGCTGGCGCCGCTCTTCGCCGTCTCGGTGAGCTTAGGCACCCGCTCGGCCGCCTTCTCCTTGGCGACCTTGGTCAGCTCGGTCGCCTTAGCGCCCGCGGCCTTGGTCGCTTTCTGTACGGTGGGGTTTTCCGCCACCTTCCGGCCGGCCTTCACCATCTGCTCATAGCGTTCGCGGCCCGCCCGCGCGCCGGCGACGAAGCCGGCCGCGAACCCGGCGAGGAACGTAGCCCTGAATCGCATCGGGCACCCCTTTTCGCGCAGATTCGTCATGTGCATACATGACCTTCCCCCATTACGCGATGGTACTCATCGGGCCAGGCTCCGATAAACACGGGCCGCCACGGCCAGTGAGGGTCACGAGCCCGCCGCCGGTGCGCTACCCTTATGCGGGTCGATCCCGCGTAGCTCAATCGGCAGAGCGTCCGGCTGTTAACCGGCAGGTTATAGGTTCGAGTCCTATCGCGGGAGCCAGGTTGTCAGCCCTCTCACCTGCATAAACGCAGGAAGAGAGGCCCTCTTATGGCGCAGTCGGCGCCCGCGCGGACCAAGATCAACACAAAAGTAACACAACCGGCCCCCGGACTGTCCTCACGGCGCCGGGCCGGGCGGCCCGGGCCAGGCCGCCCGCCGCGAGGCCCCCGGGTGAGCGGGGAGGCCCGCGACTCCGTCCGGCAGCCCGACCGCCCGGTGATCGAGCTGGACTTCGGGATACTCGTCTACCCGCCCGAGACCGGCGGGAGCCGTGGCGGGCGGTGTTCACCGAGAACGGGCAGCGCAGGTTCCGGCAGGGCGCGACCGAGGCGAAGCTGGCCGCCAAGCTGGAGAAGGTCAGGGAGCGGCTCCAGGCCGACGCGGCGAACATGGAGCGGCCCGGCGCGGACCTGATCAGGCATTACCTGGACCCTGACCGGCTGCCGGCCGGGCAGCGGTGGTCCCGCAAGCACGCCCACACCCAGCGGCGGCTGTGCGAGCGGTTCGCCGCGCCGGTCATCGGCGCGGTCACGTGCCAGGATATCAAGACCTGGCACACCCAGCAGATCGTCAACGCCGCGCCGACGGCCGGGGAAGGCGACCGGGTGCGCGGGATGCTCTCGGCCCTGGTCGCCGCGGGCGTCGAGGGCGGGTACCTGACCAGCCCGCGGCTGGCCATGGTGCACTGGCAGGCCGGGGACCGCCCGCTGCCCGCCCAGCGGGTGACCGTCTCGGGGGAGTCGGCGCTGTGGGTCGACCCCGCCGAGATCCCGTCCGGCAGCGACATCGGCAAGCTCGGCCGGGCACTGGCCGCGGGCTTGCACGGGGAGCGGGATGAGCTGATGGCCAGCACCGCCGCCTACAGCGGGCTGCGGTGGGGCGAGCTGACCGCCCTGACCATCTGGCAGGTCGACCAGGCCGGGCGGGTCATCACCGTGGACCGCCAGGTGGTCGAGGTCGCCGGGCACCTGTACGTCGAGGCGCCCAAGTGCCGGAAGTACCGCAAGACGATCTATCCCCGCCGCACGCCCGACGGCTACCCGCTCGCCGGGAAACTCGCCGCGCGGATCGAGCAGGCCCGTGCTGAGCATGAAGCCGGGATCAACCCGCTGGGGCTGATCTTCCCCTCGCCGACGGGCAAGCACTGGCGGTCAAGCAACTTCAACCGCAACGTCCTCAAGCGCGCCTACCTGGCCATCGGCTGGCGCGACGCGGACGGTAACGGGAGGTGGACCTGGCACAGCCTGCGGCACGTGTTCTGCACCACGGCCCTGTTCACCTGGAAGCTCGACCCGACCGACGTGTCCTGCATGGCGGGGCATGCCAACGTCCGCACCACCTTGCTGATGTACGTCGGCTCCACCGCCGGCGTCCTTGACCGCGCCCGCCAGGCCACCGACTAGACCATGCCCGTCCGCGATGAGGGACCGGGCACGGCTCGCGCAGGCCGTGGCCTGCCCGGTTCCTCCGCGCTGTCACGGAGGAACAGCATGACTGACACTGATCTCCACCGGCCCGATCCCGGCCCGCTGCGCGCAGCAGCCGAGGCCGCGGAACTCGCGCATGCAGTAACGGGGCTGGTCAGCATCGACGGGTGCCGCCTGGAGGACAGCGACCCGCTGGCGCCGCTCGCCCGCGACATCGCCCGCTCCATGACCGAGGCGAGCCTGACCGTGCACCACTGTGCCCAGCATGAGCCGCTGTACCGGCTCGGCGGAGTGTGCCTGCTCGCGGTCCCGGCGGAATCCGGGACCGGTCACGGCGGGATCGCCGTGTCCTGGACCGTGCATAACCTGCTCCTGCCGGACTGGGACAGGTATGGCACTTACACCGGTACGCAGCAGGCCATGAACGCCGCGCTCGGCTGGGTGCTGCGCGCCTTCGGCTACCCGGTGACGCCCTTCGGGTCCGGCGGCGCCTGGCTCGTCACCGGCCGCCGGGAAACGGAGGCGGGACGATGACCGCCCTCGCGCTCGCCCCGGACACGAGGATCAGATACGAGCCTGCCGCAGCCGCGGGGGTGGACCGCGCGATCCGCGTGTCGACGGCGATCGCCGTCCTGGCCGTGGCCGGCGTCGCGGCCTACGTGTCTTACTGGCACGCCTACGCCGTCGTCTGCGCGCACGGCGAGACCGGCGTCACCGCACGGCTGGAGCCGGCCACGATCGACGGGCTCGTGTACGCCAGCTCGATGGTCAACCTTTATGCCGCGCGGCACCGGCTCCCCGTCCCCGCCCTGGCCCGCTGGCTGCTTGCCCTCGGCATCGTCGCGACGCTGGCCGCGAACATGGCCCAGGGCTGGTCCCACGGACCAGTCGGCGCGGTCATCGCAGCCTGGCCCGCAGTCAGCCTCGTGGGGAGCTATGAGCTGCTGGTCTGGATCATCCGGACCGCAGCCGCGAGAGACCTGGGCCGCGGGCCAGCAACGGACCACGGCGGGCCGCAGGCGGACCACTCCGGTACCAGTCTCCGGCTCGCTGCTGCTCAGGAGCCTGATGCCGGACCGGGGAGCCTGATCGGGCCGGTGGCTGGTCTTACGCCCTGTGGCGCGGACAGCCCGCCTCCCGCGCATGGGATGACGGGTGCGGACCAGGTCGGCGGACCAGGCTGGAACGCGGCGGGCCATGCGGACCAGATGGCGGACCAGTCCTCCGGCTCACCTGGGCCGGTGACGCTGCTGGCCCGGACGGGGATATCAACGCCGCCGCGGTGGCCGCCTACCGCGCCAGCCTCCAGACGGGCAGGCCGCTGTCCGAGCGCAAGCTGGCCGGGCAGTTCGGCAAGACCTCCAGGCGCTGGGCACGCAACCGGATGGCCGAAGCCCGGCACCGGCCTAGCGCTGAGCGGGTCGGCATCGCAGGTGAGATCCTGCCGGTGAATAACGTCGGCGGGGTTTCCGTTTGATGCTGGCGTCGTAGGCTTCTCGGGCGAGGCGTAGCGAGCCGGTGACCGCCACGGCGACCTGGTCGGTCCGCCCGAGCAGGACGTGTCGAGAGGGACATTGCCGGGAAATTCCGCGTCGGGCGGCTCCCAGGGATGCTGCCTCCGCGGAGGCGCGGATTCGGGGGCCGGCAGGTCGTCCAAGAATCCCATTGCTACAGCCTCTACCGGCCGCCATGCTGCCGCAAGCGCATAAACCGCGCTGGGCAGCTCGCCGCCGGAAACGCGGCGGAAGCAGGAACCTGCGGCCTCACCCGGGCGCCAGGACGATCTTCCGGTCCCGCACCGGCCGCCCCGGCGACCGAGTCAGCACCCGGGTAGAACGACGGGGCCAGCGCGTTGATACCCAGATCAAGGTTGATCACCTACCGTGAGCGAACGTTGCGGAGGAGGCGCGCCGAGCGCCGAATCCGTGTGGCCGACAGTCGAGATATTCGCGCCGGTGGCCGCACGCAGATCATCTGGGTATGGCGTTCTCGGTTCCAGGCTTTCCATGGCCGGGCAATGATCAGCATTCAATTGCTGCCGGCAGATTCTGGTAGCTTGCCCTGCTGGCCCGGCATGCTGCCGTCGATGAAGCGGAGGACACCGTATCCGGCCGGGCGGAAGCCGGCGTTGAGCCAGAATGGCCGGGACAACGGGTTAGCGGTGTCGAAATCGACCGAGATCCACTGGTAGCCATGGTCATATGCCCAGGTGAGCGCGGCGTCGACGAGCGCGTGCCCGACGCCTCGTCCGCGTGCTTCGGGCAGGGTGGCGGTAGGCCCGATGTAGGGCTGGCCGTCGGGGCACAGGCGCGGTACAGGTGAGGTCAGCTCGATGGTGAGCAGGCCGACGTCGTGCCCGTCGAGGGTGGCGACAAGATGGACGGCACCGCCCTCGTGCAAGGCGCGGTGCTCGGCGATCAGGTCGGCGAGGGGCGGAGCGTGAGAGGGCGCGAACATCGGCGGCGCGGAGCGGTGCTGTATCTCGACCAGCGCGAGGCGTGCCACGGTATCGAGGTGCTCGGCTCCGGCGACCTGCACGGCGACGGCAGAGGAGCGCCGCCGGGCCGCGGCCGGCTGGATGCCATAGACGCCGTTGCGTCCGAACCCGAGGTTCGACAGCGCTTCGGACAGGCGGGGCAACGCGACGTGGACAAGGTAGTAGCGCAGCACGCCGCCGGCGATCAGCGGCGAGGCGAGGTCCCCGAATGTGACGGCGAGGCCCCCGGTCGGATCGGCAAGGTCCGGGTCGACGGCGAAGCCTTCGGCCGGCAGGCGGGCATACCGGCCGCCTGCAGGGTGCGGGCGCACGGTGGCGGTCATGACCGCCACCGTGCGCCCGTTCTCGGTCGCGACCAGGCCGCGATGGCCGCTGCCGCACAGGCGCTCTAGCGCGGCCTCGCAAAGGCCGGCACTGCCGAAATCGGCTGGCAACCCCGGCCGGACCCGGCGGGCAGCAGCATGCTCACGCGCTACCAGCATGCCAGCGCGCTCGAGGGTGGCCTGGTCCAGATCCTCGATAACCAGCATCAAGACGCCCTTCTCATGCGCCGGTAATCACCCGGACTGTGCCACTGTCACGGCGTGCCCGGATATGCGTCAAGCTGCCGACCGGAACCTAGGCAAGCTCAGAGTACCGAAGTGAGCAGATCCGGCGCGGCGACCACGACTAGCGATCGTCACGGAGCGCGACCGGCTTTCCAGAGCGCCGACGAACCGAGCGCCGATTTAGTGCGGGAGCCCGGCCGGCGGGTTAGTCGTGGCCGCGCCGCCAGATCGACCAGTTCTGGGTACTCCTGCCTGACGATCGACCACGCTTGAATTCGGCCAGGCGCTGACGGCGGGGCAGCGGCTGCCTGGCGCAGTATCGAGGCCTCGTCCGAAACGACAAGTATCTTGCGGCCGCCTGGCTTTCGCACTTGGACCGCGACACCACCGCCACGCCGCCAGATGAGTGAGCGTCTGCGGGGCACCGTACGGGCGGTGCCTGAGGACCGGCGGGTACCGGGACCGCGCCGGGACACCCGGGCGGGGACGGGCGCGGCACGTGCAGGCTCAGCGATCCCTCAGCCGAAACGAATGACCTCGGCTGGCCCGACGGGCCGCCAGATGACGGACTCAAGCTTGCCGGCCCAGATGGTTTGCAGCTCGTCCTTGAGATCCGCGGCGCGGGCGCGCTCGATGTCGAAGCACCACACGGTGCTCCGCCTGCCCGCGTCCCACCGGCCGTGGGTGGCCGCGCCGTGAACTTCGATCATCCTGGCGGCGGCTGCCAGGCTGCCCTCGTTCAGTTGCAGGCCCTCGTGACCAGGGTCGCCGACGATCAGGGCGACCGTGATCATGTTCTGGGTCATCGGATTGCTCCTTCGTGGTCTGCGGCGGCCGGCTCGGCTACCTGATGGCGCCTAGATCCGCGTACGGTGACGGAGATTCGCCCGGCTCCGGAGCCGCCCGGAACGGCGCTGGCCTGCCCTGAGCCGCGATCGTCCTGGCGGAAAGCGGGAGAGGCGGCCCGGGCAGCTCCGGCCAGGCGGGAACTCGCGACCCTGATCGATCACCGTTCTCCTCTGCCTGCTCGCGGCGGCTGCCACGCCGGGCCGGCCTTTCAATGACCCATAGGCGACGGCTTTGCCGCGGCCGGCCGGGGCCCGTCCCGCAGGAGCGTCCAGCCTTCTGGGAGGTTGCATTCGGCCCGCTGTTGCCGGGCACAGCAAAATGACCGCTTCGTGAGCTGCCGGCTGAACGACCCTTGCGGCCTCTCAGCGACAATGACCTGCTCGCTCTCACCGTAGTGCGGGGTGCGTTCGGCCTGGATCGTCAAGGTGCCGTGCTCAACGGTCACCTCGATGCCGTCCGGGTCGACGCCAGGCAGGTCAGCCTCGACGTGGTAGCTGCCGTCCTCACTGCGGTAGACATCCATGGGCATAGCGAGCGGGGCACGCGTCCCGGTCGCGGCCATGGAGATGAGCCGCTCGAAAGGGTCCCGGAAGGGCTCGTACCTGATCACTGACATCGCTGCCTCCTCCTGGCGGGGTGGCCGCGCGGGAACGTGTGCAGCCTCAGCCGGCGCGGTCCTCCCCTAGGACAGGCTAGTTCTCCGGTCGCTCGCCTTCGTCCCCCACGTCACACATGTCATGGATGGTCCGCTGGAAGGAGGCAGAGCCGGATGCAGGTCCCCCGGATACCGGCAGGCTGCATACCGCGGAGGCTCATCGCCCCCGGGAGCCACGCGACACTAGTGGCCGTTCGGGTGCGACACGGACGGCCAGCTGCCGGAGCATCAGCATGTCGCTGTCGGCGACCTGATCTGCGATAGGCCCAACTACGCGTGGTACTTCCGGGTCCAGCGCGTCGACTCGCAGCGTCCCCTGGTCTACCGCTCGATCCGCCATACGCGGCGCGGAAGTCCGATCGACATCACCGGCCCGCAGTCTCCGCGGCAGGCCGAGCAGCAATTGCCTGAAGCCGGCGCCTACATCGACTTCGCCTGGGCCCTGGCACCTGGGCCCTGGCGCAAAAACGAACCCCCGGCGGCCTGGCGCGGCTGCCAGTACGTACCCGGGCAAGCTACTCGCCGCGCCGCCGGGCTCCCTGACACTGCCGCTGGGCCTGGCCGGCGCGACATACGCAGTAGCGATGCTGCGGGCGATCGCCAGGCCCGCGGAAGACCCCCGAACTGCCCGCAACGTAGCCTGGGACCACGAAACGGGAGCCGATCTCCAAGGCCCGGCTGCTCCATTCCGTGCGCATAGGCGGTTACAGCCCGAGCTCAGGGCGCAAGCCGAAGCCGCCGAGCGGGTCATCGTCGGGATGATGGAGCACACACCGGCGGGAGAGTTGAACGCGAGCGCTGCCGGGCCGGAGGTGCCTTCTGGCAGTTCGCCACACGCGCCGTGTCGGCATCCGCCGGCTCACCACTGGAGTTGAGCAGGCGGGCTTGAGGCCGGACAGGTCACCGCGCAGGTGATTGCGGCTCCCGCACGACTTCGGCGTGCAGCCACGCGTTCGGCGCGAAGACCGCGAGATCCCTCTGTTCTCCAGCGTGCTGACGCTGAATGAGCAAGAAGCCACCCGAGGTGACGTTGAATGCGTCCGCTTCTTCGTAGGTCATCTCGCTGTGGGCTGCCGAGGAACTGCCCAGGTAGACCTTGACAGCCATGACCAGCAACCCTTCGCACGCGGGCGGGTGTTCAATAGCCGCCATGCTACTCCGGCAGCCGTCCGCCGTCGGTAATCACCCAGCTGACGACGGGCCTGCACAGGCCTGTCGCAATGTCCGTGAAGATCACCCGCATACCAAGCCGAACCGGACGTCGTCGGGCGAAGAATAAGTCGTATGCAGCGGTCGCGCCCTGTCATCCTGCAGGGTATGGAGCCTGGTCTGGCTGATCGCGGGCCTGGCCGTATAATCTTTCTGAACGGCGCTTCCAGTTCCGCCACGTCAACCCTGGCGACGGCGATGCAGCAGGTATCGGGCGAGCCGTTCCTGCACGTGTCGCCGGATCATCTGGTGGCCAGTGGCATGCTGCCCGGCCGGCGCGATCCGGATGGGTCGTTCGCGTGGTGGGACCAGATGCGCCCGCGGTTCTTCGCCGGGTTCCACAGGTGCCTGCCCGCGCTGGCTGCGGCGGGAAACGACCTGATCGCCGGGCACATCATCGAATTCCGTGCTTGGCGGGAGGACCTGGCGAGGCTGCTCGAAGGCCTTGGTGATTTCCTCGCCGGCGTGCGCTGCGACCTGGCGGAAATCAGCCGCCGCGAGCGCGGCCGGGGATATCGGCGTATCGGAGAGGTGTGCCCGCTGTCCGGCGCGAGTGAGGAACCGGGCTGGTGACTGGTGTCAGGCGTGACGTGCGGTACCCGCCGGCGAGCCGCTGACCTGCGCTAGTTTATCGATACTGGCAACACGCCCGGGCCTGGCGTCAGCGGATTAGCCTGCGCCACGGTCAGGTGGCTGTGGCCCGGCGCTGCGCCGGCGCGCTGGCGGCGGCGGTATCACCTTGCCGGCGAGCGCCCGCCCGGCAGGGATCAGCACGAGTTCTCCGCCTGAGGTGCGGACTGCGAGGGACTCGGCGTCGGCCTGTTCGAGGAGGCCCAGGACGTCGGCGATCTGGTCGCCGTCGCCCGGTCCGGGCCGGCGCCAGCGGATGACGACCCGCTGGCCGACATCGGCAGGTGTGAGCCGGACCTCAGCCCGGAAGCGCATGCCGGTCACCTGCCCATCGGCGGGACCGGTCGCGCCGCCGGCAGGGAGGACCGGCCTTGTCCTTGACATCGATGCACGGCTCGGCGATCACGCATGTCATGGCCGGCTCCACCTCCAGACGGCCCGCCGGGACGGGGGTCCGGCCGGGCCTTTCCTGACCCCGCGGCCTGCTAGCCGCCGATGTGCGACATCTCCACCTTCTGCTCCGGGCGTGTTGCGAGCGAGCGCAGCTCGGAGTACCGGTCAGCGCGCCGCGTCCATACCGAGGCGACCTGGGCGCGGAGCGCCTCGTCGCTGGCGCCGCCGCGCAGCGGGCCGCGCAGGTCGTGGCCCGCCCCGGCGAACAGGCAGGTGTATAGCGATCCCTCGGCCGACAGCCGGGCGCGGGACAGCCGCGGCAGAACGGCTGGGTCACCGAGGCGATCACGCCGATCTCACCGCCGCCGTCCCGGTACCGGTACCGGCATGCGACCTCCCCCGGGTAGCTGGGCGCGAGCAGCTCCACGGGCCACCGCCCACCGATCAGCGCGATGATCTCGGCGGCCGCGACGACGTCATCGAGCCGCCAGCCGTTGGTCGTGCCGACATCCATGAACTCGATCAAGCGCAGCACATGCCCGCTGCCCCGGAAATGCTCAGCCATCGGCAGGACCGACTGGTCGTTGCAGCCGCGCTTGACCACCATGTTGACCTTCACCGGCAGCCCGGCGCCGGCGGCCGCCGCGATGGCGTCCAGCACGCCCGCGACCGGGAAGGCGGCATCGTTCAGCGCCATGAACACAGCATCATCCAGGGAGTCCAGGCTGACCGTGACGCGGCGCAGGCCCGCGTCCGCGAGCAACCGGGCCTTGCCGGCGAGCAGCGCCCCTTTCGTCGTCAGGGCGATGTCCTCAACGCCGTCGATCCCGGCCAGCATCGCGACCAGCCGCTCCAGGTCGCGGCGCAGCAGCGGCTCGCCGCCGGTCAGGCGCAGCTTGCGCACCCCGAGGCCCGCGAACACCCGCCCGAGCCGCGTCAGCTCCTCGAAGGTGAGCAGATCCTGGCGGGGCAGGAATGCGAAGTCACGGCCGAATATGTCGCGGGGCATGCAGTAGGTGCAGCGGAACTGGCAGCGGTCAGTGACCGAGATCCGCAAGTCCCGCAGCGGCCGCCCGCGCGTGTCGGCCGCCGGCAAGTCCCCAGCGGCCATCACAGCACCCCGGCGCGCAAGATCCCGACGATGCGCCCGGTGCGGCGGCAGCCAGGGCGTGGCCGACCCGGCCGTCCCGGTGCCGGCCAGACCGCGCCGCCTCTAGCCGGCGGCCTTGCCGCGGCTGGCAGGCCCGGCCTCCAGCCTGGTGACCTGCGCGCGCAAGTCATCGACGTCGCGGCGGCAGTCCCGCGCGGACCGCGGCACTGATAGCCGCAGGCCTTGTCGCACCCGCATTTGCAGGCCACTGGCGGAACGAGCGCCGGCTCGCGATCCACCCGCTGCACGTCGAGCGGATCGACGCCGACCTGCGGGAACGCGCCTGCCTTGAGGTCACGGGAAGTGAAGGTATTCATCGTGTCGCCGCTCCGGTCAGCATTTCGCCGGGCCAGGGGATCTGGCCCGGCGAAATGACCCTCCGGCACCTACAGCTTCCGCCGGATAGTGCGCGGCACCGCGAACACGGCGATGACGATGACCTGGCCGGTAACCCATGGGCGGCTCCCCTCGGCGACCCCGGGGGTAGCTGGTCGCCGTCGGCGGCTGTTTCTCCGGTGTCTGCCCTCAGCTTACAGCGGCAATCAGAAACTAGCAATGTATTTCTAGAATTTTTGGTAGTGTCTCAAGGTGGCGAACTGGAGCTTCCTGACCAGCCACGCCCGGGCGCTGCCGTGCATCGCACGCGATCCGGGCGCGCGGTTACGCGACGTCGCGGTCAACCTGGGCATCCCGAACGCGGCGCCCACGGCATCGTCACCGACCTGGCCGCAGCCGACTACGCGGTCACGCAGAAAAGACGGCCACCGCAACCGCTACCAGATCCAGGCGTACCTCCCGCTACCAGAACCCGCCAGCCAGGAACCCGCCATCGGCGACGTCCTGGCCCTCCTTCCCGGCGCCGGCGCGAGACTGCAGCTGACCGGTACGGGACCAGCCTGCGGACGCCGGTCGCCGGAGCCTGACGGGAAGCGTGGCCGCCGAGCCCGATGACCACCGCCCGAAGGCCATGGACGTGCCCGGGCTCTCGCGGGGCTGCCGGGCTCGCTCCGCGGCGGCGGCGCCTGAGGGTGCCATAGTGGCCGTGTTCTCGTGGCCGCGGACACTCGGCAACGGGCAGGCCGGGAGACCACCCCGGTTCTCGCCGGCTGGCAGCCGGATGCCGGAGCCTGGTGAGCGTTCCCTATGAGGGAACCGGGGGAGAATGAGTCGGTAACCGCAACCGCGCCGTAGGCGGGCCGCGGCGCGATCGGGCAGCGGAGGCGCCGCGTGAGCATCGGTGAGGTCCCGGCAGCGGCACGGCGCCAGGCCGGTCTGACCATTACGCAGGTCAGCCAGCGGACTTGCATCAGGGAGACGATCATCCGGGGGAACGAAGAGGACGACTTCACCGCTTGCGGCGGCGGCTTCTTTGCGCGCGGGCACATCCGCGCCATCGCTCGTGCCGCGGGCGTGGACAGCGAGCCGCTGGTCCGGCAGTACGACTCCGGCCACCGCACGCCATAGCCCAGCACCGCTGCCGACGTGCCCGGGCCGCCCGCTCCCTCCGGCTCAGGCAGCGCCGCAGGCCGGGCTGGGGCGTCGTGCTGCTGGTCGTGCTCGCGGCCTACCTGGCCGATGCCAGTGCCCAAACCCAGCGAAGGCAACTTCCCGCAGGCGCTGCTGCGTTCACCGTCATCACAGGACAATTCCTGGGGAGCGCGACCGATTATCCGTTATGCGCGGCCACGACCCCAGAGAGTCCGCGCTTGAGAACCGCGCAATTGGGCGGCTACGCGCGCTGTTGGCCTGGCGGCTCGACCACGCTCGGTGACCTGCTGGCGGACGGGCAAACGGGGGGTCAGCTGGCGGAGCCACCTGGGGTCAGTACACCGGCCCGCGGCCCAGGGCTGCGCGGCGTCGGGGATGGCGCTTGCTGCCGATGCGTCAGGCAATGACCCTGACGTTTTCCGCTTGGGTCCCTTCTGGCCCTGGGTGATGTCGAACTCGACCTTCTGTCCTTCCTCCAGGCTGCGGTAGCCGCCGGTGATCGCGCTGAAGTGCACGAACACGTCCGGGCCGCCCTCGACCGCAATGAAGCCGTAGCCTTTGTCGCCGTTGAACCTGTCATCCGCCAGCGGCATGGGACCAGGTGAGGGGTTTTCCGCCATGAGCATGGGACCACCCGGTCGCCAGTAGCTGGACCAGCGGCGTGGTGCGTCGCTTGTCCGGTGTCATCCCGGTCTGATCTTCCCAGTCGAG